>Ga0134098_1000069_pt1 | contig 111102 bp, 97 predicted proteins | sample 9_3taG_FD_94456 | JGI IMG/M metagenome (GOLD analysis project Ga0134098, IMG submission 94456) | Switchgrass degrading microbial communities from high solid loading bioreactors in New Hampshire, USA - 9_31_10_142_A3 metaG | ecosystem: Engineered > Bioreactor > Semi-continuous > Anaerobic >... | reverse complement strand
GCCGCCGGAGCGGGCGCGCGCCCTGCTTCATTGGCCTGAGTTCGTCTGCTGGCGGGCGTTCGACTAAGCATCTTTATACTTTAGTTTAGCACATGTCCGGGAAGCCCCGCTTCGCAAGCGCCGACGGGCGGGCGCGCGGCACAAGGGCGGCGATATAGCTTTATGTCAGCAAAGGTCGGATAACCTCCCTTCCGCGAGCGCCGACGGGGCGGATAAGGCAAACCCCCGGCTCACCCTTCCCTCCGGTGGGACAGAAGCTCCGAAACCGCATAATTTTAGGGTTTTTGCATTTTGGCTGCGCGCGCTGACAATAATATCTACCGCTGCCTTTTTATATAAACTGCCCAAAGACGGGGCGGGCTTTTTCGCTTGTATTTGATAGGCAAATATAGTAACATATTTAAATGGTTTTCATTTCCGTTTATTTTTAAGGCAGGCGGTATTTCAACGCTCCGAAGGGGGTGAACTGATGTCCGACACCATAGCCGCAATAGCCACGGGCTTAGTCAGAAGCGCGATAGGCGTGCTGCGCCTCAGCGGGGACGAGGCGATTAAAATTGCCTCCTCCGTCTTCAGGGCCTACAGCGGAAGGCCGCTGCACGAGTACGAAAGCCGCCGGCTCGTCTACGGCGAGCTCGTCTCCAAGGAGGGCGCCGTTCTGGACGTATGCCTTGCCACGATAAGCCGCGCGCCGAACACCTACACCGGCGAGGACACGGCGGAATTTCACTGCCACGGCTCGCCGACCGTTCTCGCGGCCGCGCTCAGAACCCTGTTTGAAGCCGGGGCGAGGCAGGCCCTCCCGGGCGAGTTTACAAAACGCGCGTTTTTAAACGGGCGGATGGACCTGACGCAGGCCGAGGCGGTCATAGACCTCATCGACGCCGAGACCGAGGCCGCCGCGAAAAACGCGGCCTGCCACCTGAAGGGCAGCGTCTCGCAGAGGGTTTCAAAGATTTACGACGCGCTCATCGACATCTCGGCGCACTTCCACGCGGTCATCGACTACCCGGACGAGGACATCGAGCCGTTTAAGCAGGCGGAGTTCGAGAAAACGCTCGAATTATCCGCCGGCGAGCTGGAAAAACTTATTAAAAGCTTCGAGCGCGGCAGGGTTCTGCGCGAGGGCGTGAAAAGCGCGATTGTCGGCAGGCCCAACGCGGGCAAGTCCTCCTTGCTGAACGCTCTTCTCGGCTACGAGAGGGCCATAGTCACGCCGATTCCGGGCACGACGCGCGACACAATAGAGGAAAAGCTCACGCTCGGCGGCGTGCTGCTGCGACTCGTTGACACCGCCGGAATCCGCAGGACCGAGGATGCGGTCGAGAAAATCGGCGTGGAGCGCGCCCTCGAGGCCGCGAGGGAGGCCGAGCTCGTCATCGCGGTTTTCGACGGCTCGGAGGAGCTGACCGGGGAGGACATGGAGGCGATAGAGGCCGCGAGGGGCGCGAAGCGCTCGATAGCGGTTGTCAACAAGGCCGACCTTCCGCAGAAAATCGACCTTGAGAGGATTCGCGCAAGCTTCCGCTCGGTCTGCGTCGTCTCGGCCCTCGACCGCACGGGGCTCGACAGGCTCGACTCCATCGTGCGGGAGTTGTTCGAGGGCGAGGGGCCGGAGACCGCGGGCGAAATCATAACCTCGGCGCGCCAGGCCGAGGCGATAAGCCGCGCCCACGCTTCGATTGTATCCGCGCTCGAGGCTCTGAGGGTGGGCTTTACGCCGGACGCCGTGCTTACCGAGGCCGAGGCGGGGGTCGCCGCCCTGGGCGAGCTCCTGGGAAAGACGGTCCGCAGCGACGTGACCGACAGAATCTTCTCCCGCTTCTGCGTCGGCAAGTAAGGCCAAATAATCCAAAAAATCCAAGATAAAGCCCCTTTGTTAAAGCAAAAGCGTTGAATTGCCCGCCGCCTTGTGGTAATATTCTGGAAGTCGCAGTGACACCATAAATTTCACGGGGTTTACGAGAAAGGAAAGTTTCACATGAGCAAGAAGTATGTCTACATGTTCACCGAAGGCAACGGCTCGATGCGCGAGCTGCTCGGCGGCAAGGGCGCAAACCTCGCCGAGATGACGAATCTCGGCCTGCCCGTGCCTCCCGGCTTCACCATCACCACCGAAGCCTGCACCAAGTACTACGCCGACGGAGAGCGCATCAGCGAGGAAATCCAGGAGCAGATTATGGAGTACCTCGCGAAGCTCGAAGATGTCACCGGCAAGAAGTTCGGCAGCCTTGAAAACCCGCTGCTCGTCTCCGTGCGCAGCGGCGCGAGAGCGTCCATGCCCGGAATGATGGACACGATACTCAACCTCGGCCTGAACGACCAGGTCGTCGAGGCCTTCGCAAGGAAGACAGGCAACCCCCGTTTCGCCTACGACTCCTACCGCCGCTTCATCCAGATGTACTCCGACGTCGTCATGGAGGTCGGCAAGAAGTACTTCGAGGAGCTCATCGACAAGAAGAAGGAAGAGCGCGGCGTGAAGCTCGACACCGAGCTCACCGCCGAGGACCTCAAGGACCTTGCCGAGCAGTTCAAGGCCGAGTACAAGGCCAAGATCGGCAGCGACTTCCCGCAGGACCCGAAGGTGCAGCTCATGGGCGCCGTCAAGGCCGTCTTCCGCAGCTGGAACAACCCGCGCGCAATCTACTACCGCCGCATGAACGACATCCCGCACGACTGGGGCACCGCGGTCAACGTCCAGACGATGGTCTTCGGCAACATGGGCAACACCTCCGGCACGGGCGTCGCCTTCACCAGAAACCCCGCCACGGGCGAGAAGAAGCTCTTCGGCGAGTTCCTCATGAACGCGCAGGGCGAGGACGTCGTCGCCGGAATCCGCACGCCCGAGCCGATAGACAGGCTCGCGGAGATTATGCCCGAGGCCTACAAAAAGTTTGTCGAAATCTGCAATATACTCGAAAGCCACTATAAGGACATGCAGGACATGGAGTTCACCATAGAGGAAGGCAAGCTCTACATGCTCCAGACGAGAAACGGCAAGCGCACCGCGACGGCCGCGCTGAAGATTGCCTGCGACCTCGTCGACGAGGGCATGATAGACGAGAAGAAGGCCGTCCTGATGGTCGAGCCCAAGCAGCTTGACTCGCTGCTGCACCCGCAGTTTGACGAGAAGGCCCTGAAGGCCGCAAAGCCCATCGGAAAGGGCCTCGCGGCTTCGCCCGGCGCCGCCTGCGGCAGGGTCGTGTTCACCGCCGAGGACGCCGTCGAGTGGTCCAAGCGCGGCGAGAAGGTCATCCTTGTCCGCCTTGAGACCTCGCCCGAGGACATCGAGGGCATGCACTGCTCGCAGGGCATACTCACGGTCCGCGGAGGCATGACCTCGCACGCGGCCGTCGTCGCAAGAGGCATGGGCACCTGCTGCGTGTCCGGCTGCGGCGATATTGAGATGGACGAGGAGAACAAGTGCTTCCACCTCGGCGGCATGACGATTAAGGAAGGCGACTGGATAAGCATAGACGGCTCCACCGGCAACATCTACGGCGAGGCCATCCCGACCGTCGAGGCCTCAATCAGCGGCAACTTCGGCCGCCTCATGGCCTGGGCCGACAAGTACCGCGTGCTAGGAATCCGCACCAACGCGGACAACCCGAGAGACGCCACGAACGCCTACAAGTTCGGCGCCGAGGGCATCGGCCTTTGCCGCACCGAGCACATGTTCTTCGAGCCCGACCGCATCCCCGCAATCCGCGAGATGATAGTCTCCAAGACCGCCGAGCAGCGCGAGAAGGCTCTCGCGAAGCTCCTGCCCATGCAGAGGGGCGACTTTGAGGGCATCTACGAGGCCATGCAGGGCTATCCCGTGACCATACGCCTGCTCGACCCGCCGCTCCACGAGTTCCTCCCGACCGAAGAGGAAGACATCGTCGCCCTCGCGAAGGAAATGAAGATGGAAGTCTCGGAGCTCAAGGCCGTCATATCGGGCCTGCACGAGTTCAACCCGATGATGGGCCACCGCGGCTGCCGCCTCGCCGTCACCTATCCCGAGATAGCGGCTATGCAGACGAGGGCCATAATCGAGGCCGCGATAAACGTCCAGAAGCGCCATCCCGACTGGCACCTCGTGCCCGAGATTATGATTCCGCTTGTCGGCGAGGTCAAGGAGCTTGCATACGTCAAGTCGATTATCACAAAGACCGCCGACGAGATTATAGCCGCCTCCGACGTCAAGCTCGAGTACAAGGTCGGCACGATGATTGAGATACCCAGAGCCTGCCTCACGGCCGACGAGATTGCCAAGGAGGCCGAGTTCTTCTCCTTCGGCACCAACGACCTGACCCAGATGACCTTCGGCTTCAGCCGCGACGACGCGGGCAAGTTCCTCGAGGCATACTACGAGAAGAAGATTTACGAGAACGACCCCTTTGCAAGGCTCGACCAGGTCGGCGTCGGCAAGCTCGTCGAGATGGCCGTCCAGCTCGGCAAGAAGACCCGCCCCGACATCAAGCTCGGCATCTGCGGCGAGCACGGCGGCGACCCGAGTTCCATCGAGTTCTGCCACAGGGCCGGCCTCACCTACGTCTCCTGCTCGCCCTTCCGCGTGCCGATTGCAAGGCTCGCGGCGGCCCAGGCGGCGATTAAGTATCCGAGAAACTGAGAATTTAATATCGCAGGATAAAGGGTACGGCGAATTTCGCCGTACCCTGCTTAACTTTTTGGCTCCGCGCGGGCAGCAAGGAACAAAATCATCCGGCGGGCGGCGCGGGCCGGAATTGGGTGAAATGATGGCTAACAAAGGCGAATCTGAAGTATACGAGCTATTATCCGGCTTAAATAAGATTAAATGGCGCGTCGTGCTCAAGGGCATTTTGTCCGGGGTGATTGCAGGACTCCTGGTCGTCCTGTATCGCATGGGCATTGAACTCGGAACCGATACGGCGCTGAAAATATACGCTTACCTGAGACTTCATCCGCTTATGATACTTCCCTGGCTCCTGCTTATCGCCGCCGCCGGGCTGCTCATCGCCCGGCTTATAAAACTGGAACCGATGGCTACGGGGAGCGGGATACCTCAGGTCAAGGGTCAGCTTCTCCGCGGTCTGAATATAAAATGGTATTCGGTCCTCGCCGCGAGGTTTTCGGCGGGCGTTTTGTCGTCGCTGTTCGGCCTTTCGCTCGGCCGGGAGGGCCCTTCGATACAGATAGGCGCCGCGGGGGGCCAGGCTCTGGCCGAGAAGGCGGGCAGGAACAGGCTGGAGGAAAACTGCCTCATAACCGGAGGCGCGGCCGCGGGCCTCTCCGCCGCCTTCAACGCCCCTCTCTCCGGCATCGTCTTCGCTCTCGAGGAAGTGCACAGGAGCTTTTCGGGGCATATACTCATAACCGCAGCCGCGGCCTCCCTGACGGCAGATGTGGTTTCGAAACATTTCTTCGGGCTGAAGCCGGTCTTAAGCTTTACAGCGACGCCGCAGCTTCCGGAAAACCTCTATCCCTGGCTGCTGCCCCTCGGTCTTTTCTCCGGCCTTGTCGGCGTCCTGATAAACAAGGCCCTGCTGGCCTTTCAGACGGCCTACGGCAGGCTTCCGCGGTTTATCCGCCCCTGCCTTGCCCTGCTGATTGCCCTGCCCTGCGGGCTTTTTCTGCCTGAGGTTCTGGGCGGCGGCTCAAATCTGATTAAGCTGGCCGAAACGGCCGGGGGCGGCGCCTCCGTGCTGCTTGTTCTTTTTATAGTAAAGTTCCTTTTTACATGCACCAGCTTCGGCAGCGGCGTCCCGGGCGGAATATTCCTGCCGATACTCTCCATAGGGGCGCTCTCGGGGAGCCTTGTGGGGCTTTTTGCCATGCGCTTCGGGCTTGACGCCGGCTATATAGCGGACTTTGCCGTATGCGGTATGGCGGGGGCCCTGACAAGCTCGGTAAAAGCCCCCGTCACCAGCATCCTGCTGACCGCGGAGATGACGGGCTCCCTCGTGCACCTGACCCCCGTCGCCGCCTGTTCCTTTATAGCCCTGCTTGTATCCGGCGTCCTGAAAACGACGCCAATCTACGAGGCCCTGCTGGACCGAATTATGGAAAAAAACGGGGAGACTGCAAAAAGCGGCGAGGGCTGCGGGCTTGTAGAGATTCCCGTCGAATTCGGAAGCCCCGTTTCGGGAAAGCGCATCTGCGAGGTTGGGTGGCCCCGCGGGACTTTAATAGTCGGAATACACCGGGGGGAAAGCGATATCCTGCCCAGGGGTGACACTGTGATAATCCCGGGCGACTACCTTGTGGTCATGTCATCCGAACACGCCCGCGGCGCTGTTTACGCCGATATAAGCAATCTCTGCCGCAGCGATTAGCACATTTAATTTTTCTGACACGCCGCCAAAAAGGTCGTTTCACAGCGGAAAAATACATAGGAGCCTCGATGCCTGCGCGGCCCGGCGTTCGATATCTGGGAAAAGACGCAATAACGCAGGGCGCGCGGCATGCGCCGCGCCCTGGCCTGCTTCCGGGCCTTGCAGAAAGCGCGAGGAAAACCCTTTACAATTCAGGCAAATCTGATAAATTTTAATTAGCAGACTTTGAATTAAAATCGGAGGGTTTAACATGAAAGCGATAGTCATCAACGCAAGCCCGAGAAAGAACTGGAACACCGCGCAGCTTATGAAGTCCGCGCTGGAGGGGGCGAAGTCCGCGGGGGCGGAAACCGAGTACATCGACCTGTACGACCTGAAATTCAGCGGCTGCACGAGCTGCCTTGCCTGCAAGCGCAAGGGCAACGAGCCCTGCCATTGCTACTGGAATGACGAGCTTCCCCCTCTAATCGACAAAATCCTCGCCGCGGACGTCCTTCTGATAGGCTCCCCTGTCTACTTCGGCGAGCCGACCGCGCATCTGCGCGCGCTGCTTGAAAGGCTCTGGTTCTGCGTCCTGTCCTACGACACCCGCAAATCCTCCTTCAACGGGAAGCTCAGCGTAGGGTTTATCTACACTATGAACGCGCCGAGGGAGACCTACGAGAACATCTACCGCGAGAAATTCAGGTTCCACGAGGACACCTGCACCCGCCTTTTAAACGGCGAGGTGCGCACGCTCGCCTCCTGCGACACGCTTCAGGTATCAGACTACAGCAGGTACAACATGGGCTTCTTCAGCGAGGAGCACAAGCGCAGGGTGCACGACGAGGTTTTCCCTAAGGATTTGCAGAGCGCGTACGAGCTCGGCGCGCAGCTTTGCAGGCTGTGATACATAAAAGCCGCGAGCACAGCGCGGCTGCAATAAGGCCCCTAAAAAGTCCCCCGCCGGCCGGCCAAACGGGCGCCGGCAGGCAGTTAAATAAGCTCCCGGCACCGCAGGGTACGGCGGGCAGCGCCGCGCCCTGCCTTGTTTTCAGCGCAAACCTAAAAAAGCGGCCGCTTAACATTTTCTATTTCGGCCCTTTTCGCCATAATTCCCCCTGATTTTTCCTTTTTACACTTGTTCCTTTGCGCTCCGTGTATTATAATGAACAAATACGGAACAGCAGTGAGGGGCTGTACGCGGGGGATTAGGGTATGCTGGGGGATTTCACAAAGCTGGATATATTGAAGCGCAAGAGCGAGTTTGAGGACCTAAGAGTCCGCAACAACACCAGGCTCTGCAGGATTTTTGCGCTCATTCTCCTTGTGCTGAACGTTTTTCTCCTTGCGGCCGACCTCACGTTATACATGCCCTACAGGGATGAAAACGTCTCCTACCTCTACCTCTACCTGCTGCACATAGTCATCTTCGCCTTTCTTGTCCTCTGGCTCGCGCTCTCAAGCCGCTGGGCGACGCCCGCGAAGGCGGCGCGGAACAGGCTCCTCTTTCGCGCGTTCATAAACGCAATCCTGTACTGGAGCGTACTTATCAGCCTCAACGACCTGCGCATCAACGGGGAGATTTCCGTATACCTGATTACGATTTTCGGAATCTCGGCCCTGCTGTATCTGACGCCCCACGAGGCGCTGCTCATCTTCACGCCCTCGATGCTGGCCTTTATCGCGGGCCTGTTTATCCTGGTCCCCGACTCGAGAATTACAATCAGCCATACAATCAACACTGTCGTGGGCGTCTTTCTCTGCTTTACGGTCGCGCGCCTGAGGTTCATCGGCTTTCTGGAGAACGCAATCAGGACCAAGGAGCTCGAGGACGCGAACATGAAGATTGAGCACGCCTACTCCGAGCTGGAGAATACAAACCTCAGGCTTATCCACGAGCTGAAGGAGCGCAGGCTCGCCGAGGAAAGGATCGGGCACCTTATCTATTACGACGAGCTGACCGGAATCTTCAACAGGAAAAAGGTCATGGAGGACATAAACCTCCTGCTTCTGGACGAAAGCGAGAAGTTCGCGGTGCTCTTCATCGACCTTGACAAGTTCAAGGGCATCAACGACAAGTTCGGCCACGAGGCCGGCGACACGGTGCTTAAAAACGTTGCGCTGCGCCTAAAGGGGATTATCCGCGAAAAGGACATCATAAGCAGGATAGGCGGCGACGAGTTCATAATAATCCTGAGAAACCTCGAGAGCCCCGAGCAGGCCGAGAAGGTCGCCCAGGCCATAGTCACGGAGATGAACGTCGTCTTCACCCTCAAGAACCGCAGATTCCTGGTGGGCGCCAGCATCGGCATAAGCCTCTATCCCGAGCACGGGAGGACGGCCGACGTGCTCATAAACAAGGCGGACCTTGCGATGTACCAGGTCAAGAAGAGCGGCGGCCGCGGCTATATGCTCTACAGCGAGGAGCTCGACGAGCTCGAGGCGATAAGCAATTAAGGGGAGCGGAGAATCGCTCCCCTGCTTTATTCCTTATACCCAAGACGCGGGCACAGGATGCTCTGCTTGTGTCCGCCTTTAAGCTGCAAGTTCCGGTTTCAAAACCCGCGCGGGCGCGGGAAGCCGCGGCAGGCGAATATCGAGAAAAGCCGGCGGAGCGGGGCCGAGCCAGCAGGCCGCCGGATGAAAAAGCGCCGGAGTCCGAAAGAAGGACCCCGGCGCCTGTCTTATTAACCAGCTATTTCAGCTTTACTATGTTCACGTCCCGTACGCCCTCGAAGTACTTGGCCTCGCGGCTGTGGCAGGTGAAGAGAATGACCTGCCGCTCCTCGCCCACCTTCTTCAGGAAGTCGAGCGCGAGCCTCATGCGCGAGTCGTCGAAGCTCGAGAGCGCGTCGTCAAGTATTATCGGGCAGGGCTCCTCCTTCGGGAGCACGAGCTCGCAGACGGCGAGCCTGAGCGCGAGGTAAAGCTGGTCTGTCGCGCCCTCGGAGAGATAGAGCATGCTCCTCGAAACGCTGTCGCCCGCCTTCTCTGTCTCGGCCGAGAGCTTCTTGTCGAAGGAGACCCTCTCGTACCTGCCGCCCGTGAGCTCGGCGAGTATCTCGCCCGTGCGGGCGGAAAGGAGCGGTGCAAAGCGGCTCTGGATGTCCGCGTTCGCCTCGGAGAGAGTGTCGATTGCAAGGGCTATCGCGTCGTACTGGGCGCTCAGCTCCTTTATCCGCTCGTCGAGCTCCGCTGCCCTCGTCCGCAGGACCACCGGGTCGCCCAGGGCCTTCAGCTCGCCCTGCGCCATCGAGATGCTGCTGTTTATCGCCATGAGCTGCTTTTCGGCGTACTTGAGCGAGGCGGCTATCTCGGCCCTGTTGTACTTGGGCTCGGTCTCGTCCTCGGGATACTCCCCGGTCTCGCTCAAAAGCATGTCGACGTTTACGCCCTCTGCGAGGGTCTCGGCGAGCCTCTTTGCCGCGTCGCGCTTTGCCTGCGCAATCTCAAGCGTGTCGAGCAGCTTTTCCACTCTCGCGACGAGCGCCGGTGCGCGGCCCACGTCCTCGGCCGAGGGGTCCAGGCTCCTCAGCTTTTCAAGCAGCGCGCCCTTGACCTCGGATAGCTCCTTCTCGGCCTTCGAGACCTCCTCGTCGGCGGAGTTCAGGGACATGAGCGCCGCGCTCTCCTTGTAGCAGATTTCCTTGTACTCCCTGACAAGGCCCATAAGCTCGCTCACCGAGGAAACCCCGAACTCTTTGAGAATCCCGGCGCGCCTTTCGGCGTCCTGCGCGGCCTTCCTGAGCTTCGAGATGTTCGCGAGTATAAAGGCGCCGCAGACTATGGCGAGAGCCGCGGCAGCTATATAGCCGGGCGTCCCGAGCGGGGTGAGCGCCCCTATGAGGGCGGCTGCAACAGCGAGGGCCAGAGACACTATTACCTTCGCGTCGAAGACCTTCGCGCTCTTTGCCTCCCCGACCGCGAGGTACTCCGCGGCGGCGCGGTTTGCCTTCTCCTCGCACTCCTCCGGGCTCATCCCGTTGAACTTGTATATGCCCTTTGCCTCATTCAGCGACTCGAGCGTCTTTTTCATCTGCTCGCGCCGGACCGAGGCGGCGGAGTGGACGGCGTCGCAGGCGGCGAGCTTCTCAAGCTCGGCGCGTATCTCCGCTATCTCCTCCCTTGTCGGCATCTTCCCGTTTTTCGTAAGCTCCGAGAGCGTTTCGTCGACCGTCCTCTGCGCGGCCTCGAGCTCGGCCAGGGCGTTCTGGTAGGACTCGCGCGCCTTTTTCTTCTCGTAGCGCTCGAGCTTCTCGCTCTCGCGGAGGAACTCGTCGCGGTAGCTCTCCATGTGCTCCTTCTCCTGACGGAGCTCAGCGAGCTTCCCGCTCACCCTCTCTATAGCCTCGAGCTTCTCCCTGACCTGCCTTGCCTCGGCCTCGGCCGCGGGAAGGAGCCCGCGCTGGTTGTACTTCCTCTTTCTCAGCCATTCGCGCAGAATCGAGTCGACCTCGGAGTAGGACACGCTCTCCTCGCCGGTCGAAACGAGCGCCGCTATGCGCTTTTCAAGCTCGGCGGTCTGGCTGACCGCGAGCCCCGACTGCCTTATGAAGGCCGAGCGCTCGAAAATCGGCTCCGAGACCCCGGTGAGGACTTCCCCGGCCGTCTTGTCCGTCAGCTTCGGAACGGGCTCGCTCGTGCCGGTGTAGAACGCGGTAAAGTCGCGCATCGGGTAGTTCCCCAGCGGCTTGCGCTGGAGCGTTATCGACCTTCCCCCGAAGACGAGCTCCATCTTCCCTTCCATCGGCTGGCCGCTCCAGGGCCGGTAGCGCGTCTTGGCGGAGAGGTAGCCCGCTTTGTCGCGGTCTGCCGTGTCAATCCCGTAGAGCATCGCCCTTATAAAGGCGCACCAGGTGGACTTGCCCGTCTCGTTCGGGGCCTCCACGATGTTGAGGCCCCCGGTGAGGCGCAGCTCCTCGTTCTGAAGCGTTCCAAACGTGGCTGTGAGCTTCTTTATAATCATGTTCCATACTCCTCCCCGTTATCCAGTGCGCTGAGCCCGAATCTCACCGCGAGCACTATGCGCTCGCGCTCCTCTTCAGTTTTGGCCTCCTCGTACTTTTTTCGCATTTTACGGAGAAAGATGCCCCTCAGCGTATCCTCCCCGGCCTTCTCCCAGATGTCGCGCCTTATCCGCGTCCTGTCCTTTATCGTGAGGGCGTAGAACCTGTCCGAGAGCTTCTCCGCAAGGCTTTCCAAATCCAGACTGCCCTCGAACTCGCCCGTGAGCACTATCTTGTATATGTCCCTGCCGCTGTCGCGAGGCAGGTGCGGGAGGATTGCCGACAGAGCGTCGCCCGCCTCCGAAAGGTCCACGTTCAGTATTTCGTATTTCCGCCCGCCGAGCGGCAGGAACTTCAAATCGCAGAAGCCCTGCCCCACAGTGCCGATAAGCACGCCCTTCTCGCCCGTTTCGTCGAAGCCGCGCCCCTCGGGGCAGCCGGGATAGGCGTAGAAGGTGCCGCCCGCCTTCCTAATCCCGGAGAAGGAGTGCACGTGCCCGAGCGCAAGGTAGTCAAGGCCCGAAGCCGCTATCTCAGCCTCGCTTATCGGATTGTAGGTGCTGCGCGGCTGCTTTACGTCGCCGTGCATCACCATGATTTTCACGCCCTCGCCCCCGGCGCGAAAGCCGGTCATAAGCGGCGGGGAGCTGTCGCCTGCAAAGCCCGCGCCCCAGACCGTAAAGCCCTTCTCGGGAAACTCAAGCTTCGTGATTTCGGGCGATGTGAAGATATGTACGTTCTTCGGGAACTTAAGCGTAAGATAGGGCGAGCCCGGCGAGACATAGTCGTGGTTGCCGGGGGCAATGAACACCTCGGCCTTTATTGACTTGAAAACCTCGAGAAGGATTTCGCAGGTCTCGAAGCTCGTCCGCTCGCTGTCGAGCAAATCGCCCGGGAGCAGCACCGCCTCGACCCCTTCCCTCTCGCATATCTCGCTTATTGAAAGGAAAAGCTCGCGCTGCTCGCGCCTTCGCTCCCTCGCCTTCTCGCCGGAGAGCGAATCGAAGGGGGAATCCAGGTGAAAATCAGCGGCGTGCAGAATTTTTATCAACATCGGCACCCCCTTTTGTGGATACTCGCGCAAAGCGCGCCGCCGCCTTCCGCGCGGGCGGGCCGGGATTTAAGCTTCCCGCGCCCTTTCTTCCGGCTTGGCCCACCCGCGTCGGATTATTAATCAGTCGGTTATCCTCAGCGCCCTGACGCCGAGGCATCTGCCCGTCTTCTCGTCGATTTCGAACACCGCGCACTCGAGCTTCGCTTCCCCGTCCGCGGCCTCGAAGCGCCGGGGAGGATTGCCGAGGAAGAAGGAGATGCTTATGTCGGTCTTCACGCCTATGACCGAGTTTATCGCCCCGGTCATGCCGAGGTCGGTAATATAGCCCGTCCCGCGCGGCAGGACGCGCGCGTCGGAGGTCTGCACGTGCGTGTGCGTGCCCCAGACGGCCGAGACGCGCCCGTCGAGGTAACTCCCCAGGGCCAGCTTCTCGCTCGTCGCCTCGGCGTGGAAATCGACGAGCACAATCCCCGCGTCAAGGTTCTTAAGGAGCCTGTCGGCCTCAAGAAAGGGGTTGTCCGGCCCGAAGTCCATGTTGCAGCGCCCGATGAGGTTTATAACCGCGACTTTGCCGAAGCTCGTTTCGTAAAGGCCGAGCCCGCGCCCCGGGGTCTGCGGCGCGAAGTTGGCCGGGCGCAGTATATAGGGGTTCTCGTCCAATGTCTCGGCTATCTCCTGCCTGCCCCAGGTGTGGTTGCCCAGCGTTATCACGTCCGCCCCCGCCGAGAGAATCTCCCTCGCCTGCTGGGGCGTTATGCCGATTCCCGCCGCGTTTTCACCGTTCACGACGGTAAAGCGGATGTTTTCAAACTTCTGTATGCTGCGAAGCCGCCTCGAGAGCATCTCAAGCCCGCATCTTCCGGCGATGTCGCCGACGGCAAGTATATTTACCGGCAAAAAGAGCCACCTTCTTTGGTAAAAGTTAAGTCCCGGCAAAGCCGCGCCGCGGCCTTTGCCCTATCTATTGTCAGCGTTTTTTGCCTGCCTTAAACGCAGGGCATTACAGGGCCAAAATTGCCTTTTTGGCCGCAGAGCCCCGCCTAAAGCGGCAATTACTAGGCCGTGAAAAAGCGCGTATTTCCGGGGCCTTACAGCCCCGGGCCGAATGATGGACAGAGATATAAAATTTACAAACCGCTTTGCGGTTATTATACTTTGAATAGAAATTAAAAGCAATAACGCAGAGCCAAATATTGTTTATGAAGGCGCTCTCAGCCTTTGAATGCGCCGCCGTCTTCCTTGTATTTTGCAGCTTTCTGTGGTAGAATTAGGAGCTTAGCTTCGATATAAGCCCAAATAAACAACGGGGACAACTGATTTTTATGAGAAAAACCTTGGCGACAATCTTCCGCTTTTCAGGCGGGGTAAAGAGATACCTGGGTCTGACCGTAATATGCACGGCCCTCGCGGTGTTCTTCCAGTTCTTGACGCCGCAGGTTATACGCTTTACGGTGGACTGCGTTATTGGGACAGAGAAGTTTTCTCTGCCCCGCTTCGTCGTGGACTGGATTGAGGCCGCGGGCGGGCGGAGCTTCCTGCGCGAAAACCTCTTGCTCATCGCGGCCCTGGTTGTAATCTGCGCGCTTTTAAACAGCCTTTTCGCCTTCGTCTCGAGGATGAGCGCCGCGACCTTCGCAGAAAACGTGATAAAGCGCATGCGCAACACGCTCTTCGAGCACACGCAGAGGCTGCCCTACTCCTGGCACGTCGAGAACCAGACCGGCGACATAATCCAGCGCTGCACCTCGGACGTTGAGGTCGTTCGCAACTTCGTATCCACGCAGCTTCTTCAGATAATACGCACCTTCCTGCTGATTACAGTCTCGCTTGCTCTGATGTTCTCGATGAACCTCGCGCTCTCGCTTGTCGCGCTCGTGTTCATCCCGCTTGTGACGCTATACTCGGCCCTCTTTTTCAGCATGATAAAGAAGAAGTTCGCGGTCTGCGACGCGCTCGAGGGCGAGCTTACCGTCGCGGTGCAGGAGAACCTCACCGGCGTGCGGGTCGTGCGCGCCTTCGGGCGGGAGCGCTACGAGCTTGACCGCTTCGACGAGAAGAACGAAAAGTATACAAACTCCTGGGTGCGCCTCGGCTCGACGCTCGGGCTCTACTGGGGGCTGGGGGACCTCGCGACGGGATTGCAGGTCATCTCGATTATCGCTGTCGGCGCGGTTTTAGCCTCCAGAGGCTCGCTCACGCTGGGGGAGTTCCTTGTCTTCGTGTCCTACAACCACATGCTCGCCTGGCCCGTGCGCGCGATGGGGCGCATACTCTCGGACTTCAGCAAGACGAGCGTCTCGACCGCGAGAATACGCGAGATTCTCGACGCCGAGGAGGAAAAGCCGGAGCCCGAGGGCAAGAAGCCCGACATGCGCGGCGACATCGTCTTTGAGAACGTGAGCTTCTCCTACGGCGACTCCCCCCTGCTTAAAAACTTAAGCTTCACCATCGAGGGCGGCACGACCTTCGGCATACTCGGGGCGACCGGCAGCGGCAAGAGCACTATAGCGGCGCTCCTGAACAGGCTCTACGACCTCGAGGAAGGCTCGGGCAGAATTACGATAGGCGGCGTCGACATCCGCGAGATTGAGCGCTCGTATCTGCGCCGCAACGTCGGCGTCGTGCTCCAGGAACCCTTCCTCTTCTCCAAGACCATAGGCGAGAACATCTCGATAGCCGCGCCCGGCGCGAAGCTCGAGGAGATACGCGCGGCGGCGGCAGCGGCGGCCCTCGACGAGAGCGTCATGAGCTTCCAGAAGGGCTACGACACCGTGGTCGGCGAGCGCGGCGTCACGCTCTCGGGCGGGCAGAAGCAGCGCGTCGCGATAGCGCGGACGCTCATGATGAAGCCGCCGGTTATCGTCTTCGACGACTCGATGTCCGCCGTGGACCTCGAGACCGACGCGAAAATCAGGAAAGCTCTTCGCGAGGTGCGCGGCAGCGCGACGATAATAATAATTTCCCACCGCATAAACACGCTTCTCGACGCCGACAAGGTGCTCGTGCTCGAAAACGGCGAGATAGCCGAGCTCGGCTCTCCCGCGGAGCTGATGGAAAAGGGCGGAATCTTCAGCCGGATCCACGAAATGCAGAGCGAGGCGGTCTCCGACCTCCTCATAAGGGAGGAGGGCGAGATATGATTGAGGAGAAAATCGAGGCAAGGCAGCGCTTCGACCCCAAGGTCTGGAAGAAGCTCCTGCCCTTCCTGAAGCCCTTCCTCTGGCGCTTCGTTCTGGTCTGCGCGGTCACGATTTTAGTCGCGCTTATCGACATCGCAATCCCGCTCTTCCAGCGCTACGCGGTCAACAACTTCATCGTGCCGCGCTCGACCGAGGGCCTCGGCCCCTACGCGGTTTTGTACCTTCTGATGATAGCCCTCCAGGCCTTTCTGGTCGTCACCCTCTCGCGCGGCTGCATCTCGATTGAGATGTTCCTCTCGCGCGACCTAAAGCGCGCGGCCTTCGTGCACCTGCAAAAGCTCCCCCTCTCCTACTACAACAAGACTCCCGTAGGCTACATCCTCGCGAGGGTCATGAGCGACACCACGAAAATCGCGACCCTCGTGGGCTGGAGCCTGCTCGACATCTTCTGGTGCGGGGTGTTCGTCCTCGGCGTCCTTGTCGCGATGCTGATTCTAAACGCGCGCCTCGCCCTGCTCGTGATTGCGGTCGTGCCTATCGCCGCGATACTCACCGGCGTATTCCAGGGAAGGATACTCACGGTCAACAGGCGCGTCCGCAGCGTAAACTCGAGGATGGTCGGCGCCTACAACGAGGGGATAAGCGGCGCCAAGACCTCGAAAACCCTCGTAATAGAGGACCTAAACTGCCGCGAGTTTGAGAATATAACCGAGGACCTCTACAGGAACACCCTGCGCGCGACGCGCCTCAACGCCTTCTTCGTCCCGCTCGTGACCTTCTTCAGCTCGCTTGCGGCGGCGCTCGTGCTGCGAAGGGGCGGCTACCTCGTGATGGGCGGCGCGCTCGACTTCGGAATGCTCTCGGCCTTCGTCTCCTACGCCCTCGGCATACTCGAGCCGATACAGCAGATGGCGGGCATCATCGCCGAGGTTATAGCGACCCAGGTCAACATCGAGCGCGTGACGAACCTCTTGGAGCAGAAATGCGAGATTGAGGATAAGCCCGAGGTGGTCGAAAAGTACGGCGACTGCTTTAATCCCAAGCGCGAGAACTGGGAGCCCATAAGGGGCGAGATTGAATTTCGTGACGTCAGCTTTAAGTACCCCGACGGGGACGAGTACGTGCTCGAGCACTTCAACCTCAAAATCCCCGCGGGGACGAACGTCGCGATTGTCGGCGAGACCGGCGCCGGGAAATCGACGCTTGTGAACCTCGCCTGCCGCTTCTTCGAGCCGACGGAAGGGCGGATACTCATAGACGGGGTCGACTACCGCGAGAGGAGCCAGCTCTGGCTGCACTCGCACATCGGCTACGTGCTTCAGACCCCGCACCTTTTCAGCGGCACAATCCGCGACAACATCCGCTACGGCAAGCTCGACGCGACGGACGAGGAGATTGAGGCCGCGGCAAGGCTCGTCTCCGCCGACAGCGTGATAAACAGGCTTGAGAAGGGCTACGACACCTACGTCGGCGAGGGCGGGATACTCCTTTCGACCGGCGAAAAGCAGCTTATATCCTTCGCAAGAGCGGTCATCGCCGACCCGCCGATATTCGTGCTCGACGAGGCGACAAGCTCGATAGACACCGAGACCGAGCGGCTCATCCAGCAGGCCATCTCGCATACATTAGTCGGGAGGACCTCCTTCATCATCGCGCACAGGCTCTCGACTATAAAGCACGCGGACCTGATTCTGGTCGTCCGCGACGGGAAGATTATCGAGCGCGGTACGCACGAGGAGCTGCTCGGAATGAAGGGCTACTACTACTCGCTCTACACGAACGCGCAGCTCGGGAAGGCCAGGCCCGGGGAAAGCGGGGCTTAGGCAAAAAGATATAAAACGGGGGTATCTCGCGAAAGAAGATACCCCCTGGTGTTTTCTGCGCAAATTTTATTTTCTTTTGCACTATTACGTGCAAAATTTGGCTGCCAGCTCGGTATATGTGAGGACTCCCTTTATGCGCTCGGACTTCATGAGCGAGATTTTCTCAACGCGGTAGCTCAAATCCTCCGGCAGGGCGTATTTCGCAGGCTCGAAGCCGCTTTTGAACGTGACTTCCCTCGCCAGCGTGAGGTGGGCCTTAAACTCCCTGTCCTCGAGCTCAAAGCCGCGCGATATAAGCTCCCGCGCGACGGAAGCCGCGAGGGCCTTAATTTCCTTATCGTCCCGCACTCCAATCCAGCAGATGTCGCCGCCCCGCCTTTTAAAGAGCCCCACGCGGCCGAGGCTTATCTCGAAGGGCTCAAACTCCACCGCCGTGAGCGCCTCCTCCGCCTCGCGCAGCCTCTCGGTCTCGCCGATGAAGGCGAGCGTGATGTGCAGGTTTGAAACCCGCGAGAAGTTGCCGCGCAGGGCGTTTTTCCGCAGCTCCTCCATGTGCCGGGCGAGCCTCAGCTTGAAGGAATCGTCGAAGTTTACCGCTGTAAAAAGCCGCATTTCAAAACCTCCCGAAGTCAGGGCCCCGGGGCGCTTGAGTTTCGCCCCGAAAGCCCCGAAAAAAGGCATCGCAGGGCCTTAAAATAAGGGCCCGGGATATTAATTTCCTTGCCTTTCGTCCCAAATTTTGATATAATCAAACAGTTAAGAACAAGCCGTTTTTGCCCGATTTCTCGGCCTTTTTACACAGATATTACGGCGCGCAGGGAGGATAAATTTCCCTCTCCGCGCAAGGGAAAGGACTGACTTAGATAAATGAACTCAGCTGCAGACGTTTGGGCCAGCGTCCTTGAGATACTCGGGCGTGAGCTTACCCCCACCTCGATTACCACCTGGTTTGACGACTGTGAGGCTGTGGACCTCAGGGACTCTCTCCTCGTGCTGCGTTCGGTGAACGACCCGACCGACTTCAAGCACGACGTGATTGTCAGCCGCTTCGCCGAGCCGATAAGGAGAGCTTTGCGCGAGATTTTTTCGGGCGATTTCGACGTCCTCGTGCTGACCCAGAAGGAGTACCAGGAATACTGCGCCGCCAGGTCCGGCGACCGCGACTGCAACTCCTACGGCAAGAACTTCACCTTTGATCGCTTCATCGTCGGTCCTTCGAACAAATTCGCCCACGCGGCCGCAAGGGCCGTGGCCGAGGCACCGGCTGAGGCCTACAACCCGCTTTTCATATACGGCGAGTCGGGCCTCGGAAAGACGCATCTTCTCTACGCCATAAACAACTACGTGCAGAACGAGAGGCCTGCCTTCAAGACCCTCTACGTGCGCGGGGAGGACTTTACAAATGAGCTCATCTCCGCGATTCAGACCAACAGGATGGTCGAGTTCCGCGAGAAGTACAGGCAGGTCGATTTGCTCCTTGTCGACGATATACAGTTTATAGCCGGAAAGGTCCAGACGCAAGAGGAATTTTTCCACACCTTCAACACCCTGCACGACGCCGGCAAGCAGATAGTCCTCACCTCCGACCGCCCGCCGATGGACATCGTGAGGCTCGAGGACAGGCTCAGGACCCGCTTCGAGAGCGGGCTTCTGGCCGACATACAGCCGCCCGACTACGAGACCCGCGTCGCGATTGCAAAGTACAAGGCCGCGCAGTACGGCCTGAACCTCTCCGAGGAGAACTACGGCTACATAGCCGAGAACGTGACGAGCAACGTGCGCCAGATTGAGGGCTTAGTTAAGAAGCTCATAGCCTACCGCGACCTCATGCAGGGCGAGATAACAAAGGAAATCATAGACAGGGCTATAGGCGAGATAAAGAAGACCTTCGCGCCGACGCCCGAGCTGATAATGCAGGAGACCGCCTCCTACTTCAACGTGACCGTGGACGACCTAAAGAGCCAGAGCCGCACGAGGGACACCGTCACGGCCCGCCAGGTCTCGATGTACCTCATGCGCGTGATGCTCGACATACCGCTCAAGGACATAGGCTCCTTCCACGGCGGCAGGGACCATTCGACGGTCATCAACTCGGTCCAGCAGGTCGAAAAGCAGATGTCGAAGTCCTCGCAGTTTGTTGACATAATCAAGGACATTAAGGCGAACATAACCGCGAAGAGATAGGCTTTTTCGAGGTTGCTCCGCCCCGAAAGCCGGGCGGGCATAAGAGCAAAACAAACCCCGGCAAAAGCGCGAAAGCATCTTTCAAATTGCGGCAAATATCCTTCATTTCTCCTTCAAAATCAGGAAAAACTCTCGTAAGAGCGGGACAATTCTCCACAGTTTTCTGTTGACATCTTGAAAAACGCGTGTTGACAACTTTTTTCCTCAATTTTCATGTGGACAGGCTATTTTTCCTCCACATCCCCTTCCACAGCGCAAAAGCGCGCGCCGGGCGGCTTTTCTCCGGTTTTCCACAAAAATTTTTTCTATGACTACTTCTGCTGAAAAAATAATCTTTCTTTCTTTAATAATCAGCAAAAAATCTCTCTTTCGAAAGGATGACAGCCGTGAAATTCTCTTGCGAAAAATCGCTTCTTCAGGGCGCCGTAAATACCGCTTCGCACGCCACCGCGGCAAAGAGCACCATACCCTCCCTCGAGGGGCTGCTAATAGAGGCCTCTGTGGACTCCGTCGTCATCTCGGGCTACGACCTTAAGACAGGAATACGCACTAAAATCCCCGCAGACGTTATCGAGCCCGGAGCGATAGTCCTAAACGCCCGCCTCTTCGGAGACATAGTGAGGAGGATGCCGGACGACTTCCTCACCTTTGAAACCGGAGACTGCATGAGCGTTACCCTAAGCTGCGGCAGGAGCGTGTTCGAAATCGTCGGTACGAGCGCCGAGGACTACCCCGAGCTGCCCTCCGTCGACTACCAGAAGTCGATTCTCGTTCCCCAGAACCTTATGCGCTCGATTATCTCGGAGACAATCTTCGCGGTGAGCGACAACGAGACAAGGCCGATTCACACCGGCAGCCTCTTTGAGATATCCGACAACGTCCTTACCGTCGTCTCGGTCGACGGCTACCGCCTTGCCATGCGCAGGGAGAGGATAGAGAGCTCGGAAATCGAGCACGGCAGCTTCGTCGTGCCCGGCGCCGCGCTCTCCGAGGTCGAGAAAATCGCGGGGGACACGGAGGAGACCCTGAAAATCACGCTCGGCTCGAAGCACGTGATGTTCACAATCGGGGAGACAGAGCTCATATCGAGGCGGCTCGAGGGCGAGTTTTTAAACTACAGGCAGGCCATACCGCAGAAGGCCAACTACACGATAGAGATTGACCGCAAGAGCTTCCTCAGCAGCGTCGAGCGCGTCTCTCTTATGATAAACGACAGGATGAAGAGCCCCGTGCGCTGCGTCTTCAGCGACAACAAGGTGAGGATGCAGACCGTCACCGCGCTCGGAAAGGCGAGCGACGAGTGCGAGGCCAAGGGCTCGGCGGGCGACCTCGAGATTGGCTTTAACAACAGGTACATGCTCGACGCGCTAAAGGCCGCTCCCGCCGACACGCTCAAGGTGCTTCTCACAAGCGGCGTTTCGCCCTGCGTGATTATCCCCGCCGACGGCAGCGACAAGTTCCTCTACATGATTCTCCCCGTAAGGCTCAAGGCCGGGGAGTAAACTCCGGCGAAAAGATTTTGAAATTCAGCCTTTGTGTCAATACTTGAAGAAGCAGGCAAGAGATTTTTTAAAGCTTAAGGCGCTTTTTGCGCGTTTTATGAGCAATTTTGTTCAGACGGATTAAAGGCGGTGAAGCATGCAGACCGTAAAGATAGAAACCGAGTATATTAAGCTCGACTCGCTGCTGAAATATACCGGAATTGTCGAGACCGGCGGCGAGGGGAAGCTCATAGTGCAGGAAGGAAAAGTGAAGGTCAACGGCGAAGTCTGCACCCAGCGCGGCAGGAAGATACGGGCCGGCGATGTAATCGAGGTCGGAGATACGAAGTTCACCGTCGAGGCTATGTAGCGATGCATATAGAGCGTATTGCAATAGAGGGCTTTCGCAACTTCCTGATGCTGGAGACCTCCTTCGACAGGGGAATAAACGTGATAACCGGCGGCAACGCACAGGGGAAGACGAATCTGCTCGAGGCGATTTTCTTTCTCTCCTGCGCAAGGTCCTTCCGCGTGCGCGGGGACAGGGACCTTATTAACTTCGACTGTTCCTTCGCTAGAGTCGAGGCGGACGTCACCTCCAGGGACCGCGACACGAACATAGAAATACGCCTTCACAGGGACAGGCGGCGGCAGATTTTTTTAAACGGCGTAAGGCAGGGCTCGGCGCTGGAGCTGCCCGAGCGCCTCGGCGTCGTGCTCTTTTCGCCCGACGACCTCGAGATAGTGAGGGGAGGGGCGGCGGAGAGGCGCAGGTTCATGGACCAGGCGATAAGCCAGCTCCGCCCGAGGTACGCGGCCGCCCTTTCGGAATACAACAGGCTTTTCGAGCACAAGACGCGCATACTTAAGGACTGGCGCGAGAAACCCTCGCTTCTGGAAACCCTGGACGATTTTTCGCTGAGAATGGCAAAAATATCGTCGGAGCTCATATATTACCGCTCGTCCTGGTGCGAGAGGCTCGGCGAGGAGGCCACCCTCATGCACGCCGAAATCTCAGGCGTCGGCGAAAAGCTCAGACTAAGATACAAAACCGTGAGCACCGTGGAGGATCCGAGGGGGATGAAGCCCTCGGAGCTTTTTCCGCTCATTCTGAGGCACCAGGAAGAGCACAGGCAGGCCGAAATCGAGTCCGGGCTCTGTCTTACCGGAGCGCACAAGGACGACATAGATATTGAAATAGACGGAAAGAACGCGAGAATCTTCGCCTCGCAGGGCCAGGTCCGCACGGCGGCGCTCTCCCTGAAGCTCGCCGAGCGCGAGATAAGCAGGCTCGACCGCGGGGAGACCCCGGTTCTGCTCCTCGACGACGTTCTTAGCGAGCTTGACGCGCGCCGGCAGGACTTCGTGCTCAACCGCATAGGCGGCGGGCAGGTCTTCATCACCTGCTGCGAGGACAAAAGCTCCATGCAGCGCATGGGCGACAGGCTCTTTTACATGAAAAACGGCGAGATAAGCGGTTAAACCCCGGCTTTTCGCCTGTTGCGGACAGACTGGAACGCGGCCGCCCGCCGCTTCCGATAGACCCTCAAAAACCGCGGCGCTTTATTAGGCCGCGCCCCGTCCCCCGGGCTTAAAGGCCACCGCAGGGTTTAAGGCGCATGAGAAGAAAGGCCGCGGGCCGGAGCGGCTAAATTCAAGGAGGTTTTTGAATGTACCTTCATCTGGGGATGGACGTTGTGGTGCGAAAGAGCGACATCGTCGGCGTATTCGACCTAGACAACACGAGCAAGTCGCACATAACGCGCGAGTACCTGCGGAAAGCCGAGAAAAGCAGGCTTGTGACCGACATAAGCGGGGAGCTGCCGCGCTCCTTCATAGTGACCGTGGATTCCCGCGGGCAGCAGAGGGTGTACCTTTCGCAGATAACCCCGCAGACGCTCCTAAAGCGCTTCGAGAGCCGCTCGCTGCAGCTTTGAACTTATAAGCGTTTTTTCGTAAGGTTTAAGCAGCGCGAAGGGGTGCCTTTAGCCCTCTTGAGCGGCCGCTTAGGGACGGCGCCTTCCATCCCCGCCGGAAAACGGACTGGACGAGCTAATAATCCTACAAAGGTGGTCTTTATACCATGGGACGCAACGACAAGAATCCCGATATCAGTTACCCGAACCAGAAGATAGAAGTCGTCTCGCTTGAGCGCGAGATGCAGCGCTCATATATCGACTACGCGATGAGCGTCATCGTCGGCAGGGCCCTGCCCGACGTCCGCGACGGCCTGAAGCCCGTGCACAGGCGCATACTCTACACGATGTACGAGGACGGGCTGACGGCGGACAAGCCCTTCCGCAAGTCGGCCACGACGGTCGGCGCCGTGCTCGGAAGCTATCACCCGCACGGCGACGCCTCGGTCTACGACGCTCTTGTCAGAATGGCGCAGAGCTTCTCGCTGCGCTACCCGCTCATAGAAGGACACGGAAACTTCGGCTCCATCGACGGGCACCCCGCCGCGGCCTACCGCTACACCGAGGCGAGGATGGCGAAGCTCGCAAACGAGATGCTTCGCGACATAGAGAAGGACACCATCGACTTTATCCCGAACTTCGACGAGCGCAAGAAGGAGCCGGTCGTCCTTCCCTCGCGCTTCCCGAACCTGCTTGTAAACGGCTCGAACGGAATCGCGGTCGGCATGGCGACGAACATCCCTCCGCACAACCTAAAAGAGGTCATAGACGCGGTCATCTGCGTCATCAGAAACCCCGAAGCCGACCTTGACGACCTCATGGAGCACATAAAGGGCCCCGACTTCCCGACCAGGGGCATAGTTATGGGCAGGGCGGGCCTCCGGGCCGCCTACGCGACAGGAAAGGGTAAAATCAAGGTGCGCGCGAGGGCCGAGATAGAGGAGTTCGGCCAGGGCAGGACCAGAATCGTCGTGACCGAAATCCCCTATCAGGTCAACAAGGCGCGGCTCATAGAGGCTATTGCCGACCAGGTCAAGGAGAAAAGGCTCGAAGGAATCTCGGCGCTTCGCGACGAGTCCGACCGCGACGGCATGAGGATAGTGATTGAGCTGAAGCGCGACGCAAACCCCCAGGTCGTGCTTAACCGCCTCTACGCGACGACCCAGATGCAGGTCACCTTCGCAATCGTGCTGCTCGCGCTCGTGAACAACCAGACGCAGCCGAAAATCCTGAGCCTGCGCGAAATTATAGACGAATACATCGCCTTCCAGCGCGAGGTTATAACAAGGCGCACGAGGTACGACCTTAAGAAGGCCGAGGAAAGGCTCCACCTTCTGGAGGGCCTCAGGATAGCCGTCGACAACATCGACGAGGTAATACAGATAATCAGGACAAGCTACGACGACGCGAAGGAGCGCCTGATGCAGCGCTTTAATCTCTCCGAGGTGCAGGCCCAGGCGATACTCGACATGCAGCTAAAGCGCCTGCAGGGCCTCGAGAGGGACAGGATTGAGGCCGAGTACCAGGAGCTTCTAAAGAAGGTCGAGTACTACAAGGAGCTCCTTTCAAACCCGAAGATGCTCGACGACGTGCTCGTGAGCGAGCTTGAGGAGATACGCGACAAGTACGGCGACGAGCGCAGGACCGAAATCGCGGTCCTCGAGGACGAGATTGACATTGAGGACCTCATAGAAGAGGAGGAATGCGTCTACACGCTCACGAACGCGGGCTATATAAAGCGCCTTCCCGTGAACACCTACAGGTCGCAGAGGCGCGGCGGGCGCGGCGTTTCGGCCCAGAGCCTGCGCGAGGAGGACTTCGTCGAGACCGTTTTCACCGCCTCGACGCACGACTATATACTCTTCTTTACAAATTATGGAAAAGCCTACAGGCAGAAGGGCTACATGATACCCGAGGCGGGGCGCACCGCCAAGGGCACGAACATCGTAAACCTCCTGCCAATCGAGCAGGGCGAGAAGGTCAGCGCGATGCTGCACCTGCGCGAGTTCCCGGAGGACCGCTACCTCGTCATGGTCACGAGGGGCGGCACCGTAAAGCGCATGTGCTTCAGCGAGCTCAGAAATATAAGAAACGTCGGCATACGCGCGATTAATCTGGACGAGGGCGACGAGCTTATCAGCGTCCACGAGACCGACGGGAACGACAACATACTGATAGCGACTCACGACGGCATGGCCATCTGCTTCCGCGAGACCGACGTGCGCCCGATGGGCAGGAACGCCGGCGGCGTGCGCGGCATTAGGCTCCGCGAGGGCGACTACTGCGTGGCCGCGGAGATAGCCCGCGAGGGCGCGGACCTGCTCACGGTCACCGAAAACGGCTACGGAAAGCGCACGCCGATACAGGAGTACCTGCGCGGGAGCGAGGAGGAGAACGCTCCGAAGACTCCGCAGAACCGCGGCGGTATCGGGCTTAAGAACTACAACATCACCGAAAAGACGGGGCCCGTCGCCGCGGCGAAGGTCGTCGAGGAGAGCGACGATGTCCTGATTCTCTCCGACGACGGCACGATAATCCGCACCGCGGTGTCCGACATAAGCGTCTACGGCAGGGCGACCCAGGGCGTCGTGCTCATGAAGCTCTCCGAGGGCGCGAGGGTCATCTCGATTGCGAGAGTGGAGAAAGAGAGCGCGGAGGATGCGGAGGAAGGCTGAAGCGGCCGGAAACGTGGGATTTGAGATTCGGAAGGGTGAGGGAGGCCGTTGCACCCCCTGCCCGCCCCGGTGTGCCGGGACGGACAGCTTTACCCGGCGCTGAAATAAAGAGCGCGCCGGACACAGCCCCGCACAACCCGACAAAGGAGAATTCACGATGGATGAAAATATAACCAACAACAACGCAAACGGATACGATGCCTCGCAGATACAGGTGCTCGAGGGCCTGGAGGCCGTCAGGAAGCGCCCGGGCATGTATATAGGCTCGACCTCCTCGAGGGGACTGCACCACCTCGTCTACGAGATTGTGGACAACTCCATCGACGAGGCGCTGGCAGGCTTCTGCACCGAGATTGAGGTCACAATCCACGAGGGCGACGTCATATCCGTGCGCGACAACGGCCGCGGAATCCCGGTGGGAATCCAGGAGCAGACCGGCAAGACGGCGCTCGAGGTTGTGTTCACGGTCCTGCACGCCGGCGGAAAGTTCGGCGGCGGGGGCTACAAGGTCTCGGGCGGCCTGCACGGCGTCGGCGCCTCGGTCGTAAACGCGCTCTCCGAGTGGCTCGAGGTCGAGGTCTGCAACGGCGAGGGCGTCTACACGATGAAGTTCGAGCGCGGGAACGTCGTCCAGCCGCTGACCCAGATTGCCGACTCCGGCTGCCGCGGCTCGAGGGTCACCTTCAAGCCCGACCCCGAGATATTCGAGGAGACTGAGTTCGACTTCGAGACATTGAAGACGCGCCTGCGCGAGCAGGCCTTCCTGAACGCGGGCCTTAAGATTATACTCACCGACGAGCGACCCGGCAGGGAGCAGCGCCTAGAAATGCACTACGAGGGCGGAATCTGCTCCTTCGTCGAGCATATAAACAAGAACAAGACGTCGCTGCATGCGCCCGTAATCTACTTTAGCGGGCAGAAGGACGAGAGCATAGCCGAGATAGCGATGCAGTACACGGACTCGTACAACGAGATTATCCTGTCCTTCGCGAACAACATCCACACGACGGAAGGCGGCATGCACGAGACAGGCTTCAAGACGGCCCTCACGAGGGTACTGAACGACTACGGCAGGCGGCACGGCTATCTCAAGGGCGAGGACAAGCTCTCGGGCGAGGACGTGCGCGAGGGCCTGACCGCGGTTATAAGCGTCAAGCTCACCGAGGCGCAGTTCGAGGGCCAGACCAAGACCAAGCTCGGCAACAGCGAGATGAGGACTCTCGTCGACAATATGGTCACCGAGAAGCTCGGGGCCTATCTCGAGGAGAACCCGGCGGCCGCTAAGGCGATAATCGAAAAGGCCGTCCTGGCCTCGAGGGCGCGCGAGGCCGCGCGCAGGGCGAGGGACTTAACCCGCCGCAAGAACGTGCTCGAGGGCACGACGCTCCCGGGAAAGCTTGCCGACTGCAACGAGCGCGACCCCGCGCTCACCGAGCTTTTCATCGTCGAGGGCGACTCGGCGGGCGGCTCTGCAATCGAAGGGCGCGACAGCCGCTTCCAGGCCATTCTGCCGCTCTGGGGCAAGATGCTGAACGTCGAGAAGGCCCGCGCGGACAAGGTCTACTCAAACGACAAGCTCGCGCCGGTGATTATGGCGCTCGGCGCCGGAATAGGCGACGAGTTCGACCTAAGTAAGCTGCGCTACCACAAGGTTATAATCATGGCGGACGCCGACGTCGACGGCAGCCATATAAGGACCCTGCTTTTGACCTTCTTCTTCCGCTTCATGCGCCCGCTTATAGAAAACGGCCATGTCTACGCGGCGCAGCCGCCGCTCTACAAGCTCACACGCGGCAAGACGGTGCGCTACGCCTACAGCGACGCCGAGCGCGACAGAATCTCCGCGGAGATGAAGGGCGGCGACCCGAACGCGAAGGTCGAGATAAGCCGCAACAAGGGTCTCGGCGAAATGGACGCACACGAGCTCTGGGAGACGACGATGAACCCCGAGACGCGCACGCTCCTTAGAATAGAGCTTGAGGACGCAATCAAGGCCGACGAGATTTTCACAATCCTCATGGGAGAAAAGGTCGAGCCGAGGCGCGAGTTTATAGAGCAGAACGCGAAATACGTCGTAAACCTCGACATATAGGAGCAGCCCATGCCGAAAAAGGAAGTCACAATCTACACCGACGGCGCCTGCTCCGGCAACCCCGGGCCGGGCGGCTGGGCCGCCATACTTAAGTACGGCGAGAGGGAAAAGGTGCTCTCGGGCGGCGAGAAACTGACCACGAACAACCGCATGGAGCTCATCGCCGTAATCTCGGCCCTAGAGGCGCTGAAGGAGCCCTGCAGGGTTAGGCTCTACAGCGACTCGAAATACGTCTGCGACGCGGTGGAAAAGGGCTGGGCCAGGTCCTGGAGGGAGAGGGGCTGGAGAAAGGGCGACAAGAGCCCCGCGAAGAACCCCGACCTCTGGGAGAGGCTCCTTAGGCTTCTGGACGAGCACGAGGTCGAGTTTGTCTGGCTAAGGGGGCACGCCGACAACCCCTACAACAACCGCTGCGACGAGATTGCGGTCGCCGAGAGCAGGAAGTTCGGCTAAAGCCGCGGCAGGGCGTAAACTCCGCCGCGCCGGCGGCTGCCCCGGCAAGTAAAGGCATAAAAACAAGGGGAGAGGCTGCTTGATAAACCTCTCCCCTTTGAATTTGGAGAAAAAATATTGTCCGGCGTGCCGCGGCGAAACGTGATTCAATGGACTCTGGCGGTTTTAAGCTGCGTTGTTGTCGGAACAGTGTATTGAAATAACCTTCGGAGCACAGCTTTGCCCCCTCCGGCGGCAGCGGATTTCGCTTAAATCCGAAGGGCGTGCCGCCGCGCCGCGCCTGTTATATATCCCCGTGCCTTGGCTCATACACAAAATAAAGGCGGAGATTTAATCTCCGCCTTGCTTTTTCGCAGTTATTCTTAGCTTTGGAGAGCGTGGAGCTTGAGGGTGAGCCTGCTCTTCTTGCGAGCTGCGTTGTTTTTATGCAAAATGCCCTTTGCGACCGCGCGGTCTACAACCTTGATGGCCTGCTTGTAAGCCTCCTCGGCGGCTGCCTTGTCGTTGCTCAGCACTGCCTGCTCGAACTTTTTAAGGTAGGTCTTAAGCTCGCTCTTCTTGGCCTTGTTCCTCGCGTGCCGGGCCCTTGAAACCAGTATGCGCTTTTTCGCCGATTTGATGTTCGCCAATCAACTCACCTCCCCAAAGAAGCCTGTCTTGTTATCCGTGCAGATAACTATTCTAACACCAGAAGTAATAAATTGCAAGGATTTTTTCACAAAAAATTATATTTTTTGAATACTTGGCCGCGCAGAGCGGAGAATAAAGCTAGAATTTTCGCTTATGGAGGTGCGAAATGATAACGAAAAGAACCGACCTTGCCGTCGAGGCGCGAGAGATATGGCGGGAGAGCGCCGGAGAGACCACGCAGCTTGAGGGGGTCGAGGCGCGGGAGAAGGAGAGCTTCGGCCTCAAGGTCGAAATCGTGAAAATCCTCGACGAAAGGGGGGAGCAGGCCCTCGGGAAGCCGAAGGGGACGTATATCACGATTACCCTGCCCGAAGAGCACGAGGAGGAGGCCTTCAACAACGCCTGCTACGCCCTGTCCGCCGAGCTGCGGCAGCTTATAAACGACAGCGGCAAGGAGCAGATTCTGGTCGTGGGCCTCGGAAACCGCTATATAACGCCGGACAACCTCGGACCGAACACCCTGCGCCACACGATGGTCACAAGGCACCTGGTCGAGAGGGTAAAGGAATATTTTGGCAACTTCAGGCCTGTGTCCACGCTCGAGGCCGGCGTTCTCGCCAACACCGGCGTCGAGAGCGCGGATATGGTGCGCGCGCTCTGCGAGAAGGTCAAGCCCTCGGCGGTAATAGTGATTGACGCCCTGGCCTCGCGCCGCCTAAGCCGCGTCTGCACGACAATCCAGGTCGCCGACACCGGCATTGTGCCCGGCTCCGGCGTCGGGAACAGCCGCGCCGAGATAAGCCAGAGGACCCTCGGCGTGCCGGTCATAGCGATAGGCGTTCCGACCGTCGTCGACGCAGCGACGCTCGCGGCCGACCTCATGGAGAGCGCCGGAATGGGCAACCCCGACCCCGAGAAGTTCATGAGCGTCGGCGGAAACCTCATCGTAACCCCGCGCGATATCGACGAAAAGATTGCGGAGCTTGCAAAAATCGTCGGCTACAGCATAAACCTCGCGCTGCAGGACAATATTTCGATACAGGATGTGACGGCCTTTTTAAGCTGAAAACAGGGGGCTTGATAAAACAGCCCCCTGTTTTACATAATATGACGGACTTCTCTGATACGATTATCTTACGTAGGTGATGCGGTTTCCGAGCCTCGGCTTCGGCTGGGTGGGAGTCGCTATATGTCCGAGCGCTATACCTATGCTGAAGACGTGGTCCTCCGGCATGCCGAGCTCGAGGGCGAACCTGCGGCCTTCCTCGCTCTCGAAGTAGTCCTTGCAGCAGCCGATTATAAGCGAGCCGAGCCCGAGGCTTTCGGCGGCAAGCGACATGTTCTCGACGGTGATGCCGGCGTCGATGTGCGTGTACTTCCAGTCCTTCTTGCCGGTCAGCATTATGAAGGTCGGCGCTCCGTAGACGAAATCCCTTATCTTGCCGTCGTTGAAGTCGTGCCTCGAGAAACCCTCGGCTATCTTGGCGATTACCTCGGGCTTCTGGATGACGATAAGATGTATGTGCTGGGTGTTTCTGGCGGTCGGAGCCCAGATTGCCGCCTCAAGAATGGTGTTCAGCTCCTCCTCGGTCAGCTGTACGTCTCTCTTGAAGTCCCTGGTGCTTCTGCGGGACAGAATTGCTTCCATCACGGGATTCTTTTTGCTGTCGCTCATCTTTTCCACTCCTTTGCGGTAATGTGTTTTATATTATACATTGGCGCGCTTGATTATGCAATGTTTCACGTGAAACAATTTGTGACCCGCAATTATGGAAAAGTTTCACGTGAAACATTGAAAAACACGCAGTACGTGTTATAATTAACGGGAGCCTTATACAGCCTGCGCTCAGGGGGCAGAGCTTGAAAAGAGCCTTTGCCAACGCCGGTTGGGATGAGGACGGGCCTTTCGGCGCAGAACAGGCATGGAAGCGCCATGAAAGGCAGGCAATCAGGGCCACGGGAGGCAGAAATGGGAAAGATAATTGCCGTTGTTAACCAAAAGGGCGGCGTGGGGAAGACCACAACCTGCATAAACTTAAGCTGCGCGCTGGTCGAGAGCGGCAAAAAGGTCCTGCTCTGCGACATGGACCCGCAGGCGAACAGCACCTCGGGCATGGGGCTTGACAAGAACGCGGTCTCGCCGACGATTTACGACGTGATAATCAACGGGGTCGAGGCCGAAAAGGCCGTGAGAAAGACGAAGTACGGCGACGTCCTGCCCTCGAACAAGAGCCTGTCCGGGGCGAGCGTCGAGCTTGTCGGCGTCCCCGAGCGCGAGTACAGGCTGCAGAAGGCGATAAGCCCGCTTCGGGAGCAGTACGACTACATCATAATCGACTGCCCGCCCTCGCTGGAGCTTCTGACGCTCAACGGGCTGTGCGCGGCGGACTCCCTGCTCGTGCCGGTGCAGTGCGAGTATTTCGCGCTCGAGGGGCTGAGCGACCTTCTTACCACGCTGAGGATAATAAAAAAGAGGCTTAATCCCGCGCTCGAGATAGAGGGCGTGCTGCTCACGATGTACGACGGGCGGACGAACCTCTCGCTCCAGGTAGCGGAGGAGGTCAAGAAGTACTTCAAGGCCAAGGTTTTCAGGACGGTTATACCGCGCAACGTGCGCCTTTCCGAGGCGCCGAGCCACGGAAAGCCCGCGGTGGTGTACGACCGGAGCTCGCGCGGCTCGAGGGCCTACATAGAGCTCGCTGAAGAGCTCGTCAAAAACAATTAGGAGGGCGGAAGATGGCTGAAAAAGGGCTTGGCGCCGGGCTGGGCGCACTGCTGGGAGACGCGGCGCTCGACGAGGGCTCGGCTGACTTCGTGTATCTGCCCATATCCAAGGTCGAAACATCGCCGAACCAGCCGAGAAAGCAGTTCGACGAGGTTTCGCTCAGGGAGCTTGCCGATTCGATAGCCGAACACGGAATACTGCAGCCGCTGACGGTGAGAAAGCTCCCAAGCGGCTATTACCAGATTATCGCGGGCGAGCGCCGCTGGCGCGCCGCGCGCATGGCGGGCCTGAAGGAGGTGCCGGTGCGGATAATAGAGGCCGACGACAGGAAGGCGATGGAGCTTGCCCTTGTCGAGAACCTGCAGCGCACGGACCTAAACCCGATGGAGGAGGCCGAGGGCTACCGGACTCTGATGGAGGAGTACGGCTTTACCCAGGAGCAGGTCGCGGAGCGCGTCGGAAAATCGCGCTCGGCGGTCGCAAACGCGCTGCGGCTTCTCGCGCTGCCCGAAAAGGTCAGGTCCCTGCTTGAGAACGGGGAGCTGACGCCGGGGCACGCGAGGGCGGTTCTGCAGGTGAAGGGCGCGGCCAGGCAGGAGGAGTTTGCAAAGCTCATAGTGCGGGACGGGCTCTCCGTCAGGAAGGCGGAGGCGATGGCCGCGAAAATATCGAAAGAAGCGGAAAAAACAAAGGACAAGAAGCAAAAAACCTCGAAATTCGAGGTAAACTACATTGCCGAGGTTGAAAAGCAGCTCACCGAGTGCCTGGGCCGCCGCGTTAAGGTCGTCGACGGGCGCAAGAGGGGTCGCCTGGAGATTGACTACTACGGCGACGACGACCTGCAGACGCTCATAGACATGCTCACGTCCATAGGCAAATAGGAGGTTAAATATGCTGGACATCAAACTGATTAGAGAAAATCCCGACAAGGTCAAGGCCGGCCTTCTGGCCAAAGGGGCCGACTGCGGGAAGGAAATTGACCGCATTTTGGAGCTCGACGGGCTCCGCCGCGAGGCGATTTACAAGACCGAGAGCCTGAAGGCGGAGCAGAACAAGGTCTCGAAGAAGATACCCGAGCTTAAAAAGGCGGGCGCCGACACGAGCGCGATTTTCGCCGAGATGAACAAGCTCAAGGAGGAAATAAAGGAGAACGAGGCGAAGCTGCGCGAGATTGAGGAGGAGTACAGAAGCCTCATGCTCTCGCTCCCGAACCTGCCGGACGAGGATTTGAAGCCCGGCGGCAAGGAGAACAACGAGCCTGTCCGCATCTTCGGCCGGAAGCCCGAGTTTGACTTCGAGCCGAAGAACCACGTCGACCTCTGCACGGATTTGGGGCTCATCGACTACGCGCGCGGCACCAAGCTCTCCGGCAGCGGCTTCTGGGTCTACAGGGGCCTCGGGGCAAGGCTCGAGTGGGCGCTTTTGAACTACTTCATCGACACACATCTGAAGGACGGCTACGAGCTCGTGCTGGTGCCGCACATACTCGGCTACGAGGCGGGGCTCACCGCGGGACAGTTCCCGAAGTTCGAGGAGGACGTCTTCTGGCTGCAGAGCGACGAGAGCACGCAGCGCCGCTTCCTCCTGCCGACCGCCGAGACGGCGCTCGTGAGCCTGCACCGCGACGAGATTCTCAGCGAGGACGAGCTTCCGAGGAAGTATATATCCTACACGCCCTGCTTCCGCAGGGAGGCGGGCAGCTACCGCGCCGAGGAGCGCGGGATGGTTCGCGGCCACCAGTTCAACAAGGTCGAGATGGTGCAGTACACAAAACCCGAGGACTCCGACGCGGCCTTCGAGGAGCTTGTAGGCAAGGCCGAGGCGCTCGTAAAGGGCCTGGGCTTCCACTTCCGCACGGTCAAGCTCGCTGCCGGCGACTGCTCGGCCTCGATGGCGAGGACCTACGACATTGAAATCTATATCCCCTCGATGAACGGCTACAAGGAGGTCTCCTCGGTCTCCAACGCCCGCGACTACCAGGCAAGGCGCGGGAACATCAGATTTAAGCGCGCCTCGACCGGCAAGACCGAGTACGTGCACACGCTAAACGGCTCGGGGCTCGCTACAAGCCGAATCCTGCCCGCGATAGTCGAGCAGAACCAGCTCTCCGACGGCAGCGTCGTCGTGCCCGAGGTGCTGAGAAAATATATGGGCGGCATTGAAATTATAAAAAGAAACCAGTGAAATTGTGGCATTTTTTTAGAAGTCGCGGACTCTGTTTTAAGATTTTCCAAATATAAAAAGGAGGGGAGCGCATGGGCTTAAAAAAGAAGTCGAAGGAATTCATGCAGGAATTCAAGAAATTCGCGATGCGCGGGAACGTGCTGGACCTCGCGGTAGGCGTTATTATCGGCGGAGCTTTCGGGAAAATAACCTCGTCGCTCGTTAACGACGTGCTGATGCCCTTTATCGGGATGTTCCTCGGCGGGGTCGACTTCTCCTCGCTCAGAATCAGGCTGCCGGACTTCTACGGCAGGGGCGAGGAGAACTACATGAACATCGGGCTTCTAATCGGAGCGGTCATCGATTTCATTATCATCGCCTTCGTCGTCTTCCTCATGGTCAAGGCTGTAAACAGGATAAAGGACAGGAACAAGCGGGAGGAGCCCGAGGCGCCGCCCGCGCCGCCCGAGCCCAGCGCGGAGGAGAAGCTGCTGGCGGAGATTCGCGACCTTCTGAAGGAGAAGATAAGGTAGCTTATGCGTGAGATACTTTTCTCCGGCGCAAAGAGGCTCGGCCTTGCGCTTGAGGACTCTGCGCTCGGTCAGTTTGAGAACTACGCCCGCATTCTTGAGGAGGAAAACCGGAAGATAAACCTCACCGCGGTGAGGGGTGAGCGGGAGATTGCCGAGCGGCATTTTATTGACAGCCTAGCGGTGCTCGCCGCGGCGGGGGATATCGTAAAGGGCGCGCGGGTTGTCGACGTCGGCAGCGGAGCGGGCTTCCCCGGCCTCCCGATGAAGATAGCGGAGCCCTCGATTTGCCTCACCGCCCTCGACAGCACCGAGAAAAAGGTCCAGTTTCTGCGGAAGGTCTGCGAAGTTCTCGGGCTAAGCGGCGCCGAGGCTGTGTTCGGCCGCGCCGAGGAGCTCTCGAGGCTGCCCGAGCGGCGCGAAAAATACGACATCGCGGTCTCGCGCGCGGTCGCAAGGCTGAACGTCCTGGCGGAGCTCTGCCTTCCCTTCGTCAAGGTCGGCGGCAGCTTTTTCGCGATGAAGACCGCTTCCAACGAAGAGGAGATAAAAGAGGCGGCAAACGCCGTTAAGCTGCTCGGCGGCGAGATGGCCGGGCAGTTCGACTACGAGATTATGGGCGCTTCTCACCGCATCATCTGCATAAGAAAGGTGAAAAGCACGCCCGAGAAGTACCCGCGCCGCTTTGCCAAAATTCAGAAGCAGCCGCTGTAGAGGCCTGGTAAAAGCATGAAATTGCGCGGGCGCAAGCAGTGTCGCCCGCCCATCATTTCGTATGCTATATGAAGGACGGGCGACATTTTATTGCATTTTTTCTGCGCGCCTCGCCGGCGAAAACGGGGCGGGGCGGGAAAAGCCCGGCCCGATTTGGCGGAAAAACAAAGAGAAAAGCGGAAAGAGACAAAAAGGCCGCGAAAGGCCGCGCGGCGGGCAATTGCAAGACTGAAATTTATAATTGCAAAATAGGTCTTTTTTTTAGATGTCAGAAAGCGCCATATCTTGACTTCGCACCTTGTATAATATAAAATATGCGCATTATAATGTGTTTTCAGGATCGAACTATAACCGGAGGGATGCCCAAGTATGCCAAACAGAAAAGTCTATTTTACAGAGACAGTTTTGCGTGACGCAAACCAGTCGCTCATCGCCACAAGGATGCCGATGAGCGTTTTTGAGCCCATTCTTGAGACGATGGACAAGGCCGGCTACTATTCAGTCGAATGCTGGGGCGGGGCCACCTTCGACTCCTGTCTCCGCTATCTGAGCGAGGACCCCTGGGAGAGACTCCGCCGCATCAGGGAAAAGATGCCGAACACAAAGCTCCAGATGCTTCTGCGCGGGCAGAACCTTCTGGGTTACAAGCACTACCCGGACGACGTCGTGCGCAAGTTCGTCGAGCTGTCGATTAAAAACGGCATAGACATCATCAGAATTTTCGACGCGCTCAACGACACAAGGAATATAAAGGTCGCCGTCGAGGAAACTATCAAGTGGGGCGCCCACGCCTCCGGCGCGATTTCCTACACCACAAGCCCGGTCCATACGCTTGAAAAATTCGCCTCGCTCGCCAGGGAAATGGCGGAGATGGGCGTTAAATCGATATGCATTAAGGACATGGCCGGCGTAATGAGCCCGCAGGAGGCCTACGACCTTGTCAGCGCGATTAAGGACAAGGTGGACCTGCCGGTCGTCCTGCACACGCACTGCACCACCGGCCTTGCCTTCATGACCTATCTCAAGGGCATAGAGGCCGGCGCGGACGTCATCGACACCGCGACTTCGATATTCTCCGGCGGCACATCCCAGCCCGCGACCGAGACTCTCTACTACGCCCTGAGCCAGATGGGCTACGAGATAGACCTAAAGCCCGAGATTTTGAAGCAGGTGAACGACCACTTCAAGCCCTTCTTCAACGAGTGCGTCGCTTCGGGCCTTCTCGACCCGACGGTCCTCACCACGGCAACCGAGGCTCTCGAGTACAAGATACCCGGCGGCATGCTCTCCAACCTCATCTCGCAGCTCAAGGCGCAGAACGCCGTCGACAGGCTGCCCGAGGTGCTCGAGGAGACCCCGAAGGTCAGGGAGGACCTCGGCTATCCTCCGCTCGTAACCCCGATGAGCCAGATAGTCGGCGTGCAGGCCACGACGAACGTCCTGCTCGGCGAGCGCTACAAGAGCGTCGGCAAGGAGCTCAAGGCCTATGTCAGGGGCGAGTACGGCAGGGCACCGGGCGAAATCAGCCCCGAGCTTGTGAAGAAGATACTCGGCGACGAAAAGCCCATCGAGTGCCGCCCGGCCGACCTGCTCGAGCCCGAGTTTGAGAAGACGAAGGAGATGCTCGGCGAGCGCGCCACCTGCGACGAGGACGTGCTGAGCTACATCGCCTTCCCGCAGGTCGCCGAGAAGTTCTTTACAGAGCGCGAGAAGAGAATGCAGAACATCGTCAAATACACCATCGAGGCTGTCGAGTAAGGGGGAAGCGCCGTGTCAGCAGAAAGAAGCGTTCCGTACAATGTCGATCTCACCGCCGGCGGCACGCCCCGGGCGCTGAGGCCCCGCGTGACGCAGGCCCTGGTCGGCCGCAGCCGCCAGATAAGCTATGCGGCGAGCCCCGAAACGAGCAGCGCCAGAAGCAACGGACCGGCGAGAGGCTCGGCCGGGTCCGTAGATATAACCACCGTGCCGCCAAAGACGGCGGCCATGATTATGGCGATAGTGGCGGACGAGTTGAAGGTCCCGCTCAACGAACTTAGATTTATTTCCATCAAAGAGAAAGGCCCCGCGAAGTAGGGGGACGGTGATTGGTATGAAGTACAGGGTAACGCTTAACGGTAAGATATATGAGGTCGTAGTCGAACGCGGTACGGCGATACTCGAGAACGAATATGACGCCGTCGCCGCCTCCGTATCCGCTCCAGCGCAGCCGCAGGCTCAGGCTCCCGCTGCCGCTCCTGCCGCTCCCGCACCGGCGCCGAAGCCCGCTCCGGCTCCTGCGCCGGCCGCGGCTCCCGCTCCGGCTCCCGCTCCCGCGGCTACCGCCGCCGGAGGGGAGAAGGTCCTCGCCCCGCTGCCCGGCACCGTGCTGAACATAAAGGCCGACGTCGGAACAAGGGTCAAGGCAGGCCAGGTGCTGCTGGTGCTCGAGGCCATGAAGATGGAAAACGAGATAGTGGCCCCCTGCGACGGCACAGTCGCGCAGGTTGCGGTCAAACCGGGCGCGGCTGTCAATACCGGCGACCTTCTCGTTGTTCTCAATTAAGATGCTCAAATAAGCCCCGCGCGTCCTTGCCGGGGCGGACAATTAAAAAAAGCCCGCGGGGGACGGATTGTGAAGTGACCCCAATCGTTATTCAGTATACCATACTGTCTAACAATTGGGGTGCAGTTCAATTGTCTCCCGCGGTTTTGCTTTGTCTTATATCTGTGCTCCTGCCTTCGGGAAGCTCTTTTATAAGAGCTGGAGCCGGCGGAGATGCCTGCCGCGCGGGGCGGCCTTTTTCGCGCGGGGATAAGAAGGTCGCGGGCGATTCGGGAGATTCGCGGGGCAAAACGCCGGGGCATATTATGCTATATGGGCTGCCGAAAGCCCGTGCCGCGCTCAAAAGCCCCCGGTCCGGGCAGGCCGGACTGCCTTGCCTGAAATAAGCCGCGCTTTTAGCGCGGGAGCGGCGCAATAGCTGCTTAAGTTCCCGCACGAAGGAGAGCGCGTTTGTGCCCGCTGTTCGCGCGAGAGCGCCGCGCAGGCGAGCCGCTTTGGGCAAGACAGCCCGCGAATTGCGCTTAAAGCCTATTTCGCGCCGCGCGGCCCGCAGTTGACAACGCCGGTCTGCGCGAGGGTTCGGCCCATGCTGCCGCCGTCAGCGCCAGCCTGCAAACAAAAACCGCCCGCGCTCACAAACGCGGGCGGCCCTTTTCGGCTTTAGGCTTCTATATCCTCAAAATCGCTTTCAATCGTCGGGGCGGTATCCTCGTTGAAATGGTTGCAGCAGCAGGCTTCCTTGGCCTTCTTCTTGAGAGCGTCCAGGAAATCGCAGATTTTTTCTATATTGGTAACGACCAGGGCCGTGACGGCGGCTATCGACACCACCGCCAGAACCAGAGCTAAGAACCCGTTCTTTTTCTTCCTCACAGCAAGAGCCTCCTTAATCTTGGATAAAGTTATTATATACCAGTTATTTGATAAAAACAAGCCGAAGGAAAAAAGTTTGAAAAATCCTTCTCCGCTCCTCATCCCTGTGATTTTTCTTGCGATTTTGAGTAAAATGTATTACAATGTTTAGACGAATAAAAACAGGGAAAATATTCAACCACGACTAATTTGGAACGGAGAATGGCTTATGGTTAAATTATTCACCGAAAAGGGCGCCATCACGATCGACCACGACGTGTTTACGAACCTCGCGGGTCTTGCGGCAACCAACTGCTTCGGCGTGCGGGGCATGGCCATGCGTTCGATGACCGACGGGCTGTGGCACCTTTTGAAGAGGGAGTCCATGAGCAAGGGCGTTTTGGTCACCCTGAGCGAGGAGGGGGACATCTCCATCGCTCTCCATATTATTATAAAAAACGGCATAAATATACCTGCGCTCTGCGAATCGATTATGAGCGAGGTCCGCTACAAGGTGGAGAGCGCCACCGGCGTCAAGGTGAAGACCGTCGACATCTACATTGACGGCATGATGCTTGATTAGAAACCACTTTCGGAGGTACAAAGACTTGAGAGAGTATATAGACGGCTGCGTGTTTAAGGATATGGTGCTCCATGCAGCGTCGGCCCTCGAGACCCATAAGCAGGCCATAAACGAGCTGAACGTGTTCCCGGTGCCGGACGGAGACACCGGAACGAACATGAGCCTTACGATGGGCGCCGCGGCAGCGGAGCTTAGAAAGACAAATCCACAGTCTGTGGGAAAGGCCTCGGAAATCACCGCCTCGGCGCTCCTTCGCGGCGCGCGGGGCAACTCGGGCGTCATCCTGTCGCTCCTCTTCCGGGGCATTTCGAAGAATCTGCGCGGCAAGGACAGGGCTGACAGCCTTGAGTTTGCCGAGGCCATGATTGAAGGCGTTACCGCGGCCTACAAGGCGGTTATGAAACCGGCGGAGGGCACAATCCTCACGGTTTCGAGGCTTGCCTCCGAGAGTGCGAGAGAAGCGGCGGCGGACGGCGCGGACATTGAAGACACGCTCATTGCGGCAATCGAGGCGGGCAAGGAGGCCCTCGCCGACACGGTCAACAAGAACCCCGTGCTCAGGAAGGCCGGCGTCATCGACGCGGGCGGCAAGGGCTACATCATAATCCTCGAGGCTATGCTCGCGGCGCTGCGCGGCGAGCCCCTGCCGGAGACCGAGCCCTCCGGCGTCAGGGAGAAGGCGGACTTCGCCGAGTTTAAGACTGGCGACATTACCTATACCTACTGCACGGAGTTTATAGTCAGCCGCGAGAACAGGAAGAGCCCGGCCCTGCTCAACTTCTTCCTCAGCGGCATCGGCGACAGCATAGTCGTCGTGGACGACGACAACATCATCAAGGTCCATGTCCATACAAACGCCCCCGGCGCCGTTCTGACCGAGGCGCTGACCTACGGCAGCCTGCTCACGGTCAAGATAGAGAACATGCGCGAGCAGCACACCGAGACGATAAGCCGCGAGCAGGAGGAGAAGAAGGAGGAGGCCCCGGCCCCGGCGGAGAAGAAGTACGGCGCTGTCGCCGTCTGCGCCGGCGAGGGGATGGAAGCGGTTTTCCGCGACCTCGGCTGCGACGGCACAATCTCCGGCGGCCAGACCATGAACCCCTCGACCGAGGACATCCTCCGGCAGATAAACCGCACGCCCGCGGAGGTCGTGTTCGTCCTTCCGAACAACAAGAACATCATAATGGCGGCCGAGCAGTGCGTCGGCCTTACCGAAAAGAAGGTTATAGTCATACCCTCGAAGAGCATGCCGCAGGGCATCGCGGCTCTCATGCAGTTCGACCCCTCGCTCGACGAGGAGACGCTTGCGGAGAACATGAAAAACGCGCTCTCCAGCGTGCGCACCCTGTCCGTCACCTACGCCGCGAGGGACTCTGAGTACGAGGGGCAGAAGATAAGAGAGGGCGACTATCTCACGCTTCTTGAAGGGAAGCTCCTTTCGACCCTGCGCAGCTTCGACGAGGTCTGCGACGGGATAGGCGAGAAGCTTAAGGAGCTTGCGCCCGAGTTTGTGACCGTGTTTTACGGCGCGGACGTGTCGGAGGAAGAGGCGGAGAAGTTTACATCGAGGCTGCAGGAGAGGCTCGAAGGCACCGAGATCACGCTCGTCGCGGGCGGGCAGCCCGTTTACTACTTTATCATCTCTGCCGAATAAAGGAGAATAAGCGATGGATTTCTGCAAGCGCTGCGGCGCCGTCGTCCACGACGACGACCGGTTCTGCTCTTCCTGCGGCGCGAGGCTTTCGGGCAGGCCCTCCGGCGGCGGCAATTACCGCCCTCCGTCGGACGTGCAGAGCAACAAGTTAATGGCCATACTCTGCTATTTCGGCCCGCTGGTCTTTATACCGATTTTCACGGCGAAGGACTCGCCCTTCGTGCGCTTCCACGCAAACCAGGGCTTTACGCTCTTTCTCGCCTGGGTGGCCTCGGCCGTTCTCGACGGCATCTTCTGGATTTTCGGCTGGCTCCTCGGCATCATGGTGTTTGTGTTTGCGATTATGGGGATATTAAACGCCGCCCGGGGCCTGGAGCGCGAGCTGCCGCTTATCGGCGGCTTTCGCCTGGTTGACCAGTGGTTCTGGAATTTGTAAGATAGTTTTCAGGGAGCACCCCGGATGTGGGAGTGCTCCCTTGTTTTATAGGGGTTTTTGATTATGTTACTTTTCTGCTCGTATAGAAAAGCAACCAAAAGATACGCATAAGGGGAGAGGGATTTCGAATTTCCCTCTCCCCTTATGAATATACCATCGCAATATATTGCGATGGGAATCCTTAATATTTTAACTTGCGGTCGGCACGCGCATGTCGCTTAGGCCTTAAGCCGCATTAGCGGCGTCCCGTCTGCGACGGGTCCCTTGCCTTAAAGCGGCCAAGAAAGGGGGGAAACTGCGGTTCCCCCTCTTGGAACTCCCCCAAGAAGGCGCGTTAAGAACGGCGTAAATGCCGCGCCGTCGGTCCGTCTGGTCTAAAGGAGCGGCGCTGCTTGGATTTGCGGGGAGTTTCAAATTCTGAAATATAAAAGGGGAGAGGAAAGTCCTCTCCCCTTCGCGGCGCATGCGTGACGCCGCTTAAAGAAGTTTGAAAAATGGAGGGCTAAACCTTCAGTTTCTCCATCGGTTTTTCCAGAATCCCGCAGATGATGAGCGCAATTATTGTGTTCGGGAGCATGTAGAGCCCGTTGTAGAGCGCGGAGTAGAAGGGTACGGAGGTCATCGTAAGGCCCAGGAACTCGTCCGGCATGTACTCGGCGTAGAGCACTATGCCGCTTATATAGTGCACGAGGAACCTAACAAAGCAGCCGAGAAGCGTGCCCCAGATATAGCCCCTTTTGCCCTTCGGCAGACCCGCGAGCCCGACCGCCATGTACGCAATCGAGTAGTCGAGAAGTATGGACAGCCAGTTGACCGCCCAGCCGGTGGAGAAGTACTTGATTGTCCCGTAGACAAAGCCCGCGCCCATGCCCCAGGCGGCTCCCCTGCGCCTTGCGTAGACTATGAGCGGTATCATGACGAACTCCACCGAGCCGCCGTACAGGCCCACGGGTATCTCCACAAAGCTCAGGACAAAGGCGACGGCGACCATGATTGCGCCTTCGGCAAGCGTGCGAAGGCCGTCTTTCTTCATAGCGATTGTTGACATAAATGCTTTCCTCCTTTTTTATGTAACCGTGCGGGAAATAAAAAATCCGCACGCTTACCGGAGTAATGCAATGCGGAACAAAAGACCCATATGTCTTCCTACGCCGGCATTACCCGGATCAGGTTCAAGGGTTCAGCGCCGCCTTAGGCGCCATCTCAGCCGGGCTTGCACCCAGCACCCCTTTTTGTGCGCAAATAATATCATGTTATTCGTGTTTTGTCAAGGAAAGGGTGTATATTTGTTTCCATTTAACCGTTTTTGGCTGAAGGAAAAGGATAATTGCAGATAGGCCTGAGGTTTTAAAAATGTTTAGGCTTACGCTATATGTTACTTTTCTGCTCGTACAGAAGAGTAACCAAAAGAGAAAAAGCGCAAAATTTGCCTGCCTTATTGGCTTTCCCGCCCTCGCTGTGGTATATTTGAAATTGCAAAACGGGGGCATGGAGATGTACAGAATTATGATAGTGGAGGACGACCAGATTATCGCCTCCGCGCTGAAAAACCACCTCGGCAAATGGGCCTTCGAGGTCATGTGCGTCACGGATTTCAAGGATGTCGTCGGGCAGTTTAAGGAGTTTTCACCGGACCTTGTGCTGCTCGACATTATGCTGCCCTACAACAACGGCTTTTACTGGTGCTCCGAGATACGCAGAATCTCGAGCGTGCCCGTGATATTCATTTCCTCGGCCTCGGACAATATGAACATAGTCATGGCGATGAACATGGGCGGCGACGATTTTATCTGCAAGCCCTTCGACCTTGCCGTCGTCACCGCGAAGATTCAGGCGGTTTTGCGCCGCACATATTCGTACCACGGGCAGATGAACGTGATGGAGTACGCGGGGATTGTCCTTAATCTCGGCGACGCCTCGCTTACATATCAGGGGCAGCGTATCGAGCTTACGAAGAACGAGTTTCGCATAATGCAGGAGCTGATGGAAAACGCGGGCAGGACCGTCTCGCGCGAGAGGATAATGGAGAGGCTCTGGCAGAGCGACAGCTTCATAGACGACAACACGCTGACGGTGAACATGACCCGCCTCAGAAAGAAGCTCGACGACATCGGCCTCGGGGGGCTTATAAAGACCAGGAAGGGCATGGGATATATCATTGAATAGGGAAAAGGCCTGAATGCGAACTTTATTGCGCAAAAAAGTTGGCTTTTTTCCCTAAACTATTGCGCTTTTAGCGATAAAGTGGTACATTCTCTATGTTTATAAATTTAATAAGTTCAGGAGGGCTGTGTTATGAAACAGCTGCAGGTAATGATTGAGGGTTCAGGCCGGCACATCCACGTCACGAAGGAATGCCTCGAGGCGCTTTTCGGAGAAGGCTACGAGCTCGAGGTCAGAAAGTATCTCTCCCAGCCGGGCGAATTCGCCTCGACCGCGAAGGTGGATGTCGTCGGGCCCAAGGGAACCATCAAGGGAGTTTCCATCCTCGGCCCCTGCCGCAAGTTCACCCAGGTGGAGCTGTCCTTCACCGACGCGCGCATACTCGGCATAAACCCGCCGATACGCGAGAGCGGCAACATAGCGGGCAGCGCGCCCGTGACGCTCGTCGGGCCCAAGGGCACGGTTGAGCTCAAGGAGGGCGCGATAGTGGCCAAGCGCCACCTGCATATAACCCCGCAGGACGCGGAGGAGTTCGGAATTCAGGACAAGGAGATAATCCAAATCAAGGTCGGCGGGGAGCGCGCTCTCATCTTCGACGAGGTCGTGGCCAGGGTAAGCGAGAAGTACGCAACGGCTGTTCACCTCGACTACGACGAGATAAACGCCGCAGCGCTCTTCGGCGACAACGCCGTCGGTATTGTTTTGAAGTAAAACAGCCAGGGGGACGGTGAAAAACCGTCCCCCTTATTTTGGACAAGGAGAAAATTTGTGACCAGTGCATACACAAAAGTAGTTTCCTACATATTGATAGTATTCCTCGGCTACGCTCTCAAGCGGCTGGGGATTTTTAAGACCGAGCACTCGGATGCAATTTCGAAAATCATCTTCAACATATCCTTGCCCTGCGTGATTATAACGAGCTTCTACTCGGTGCAAATCACAAGAGAGTACCTCTTGCCGCTTGTCTGCGGCTTCGGCTTCAATGTCCTCATGCTCGCCCTCGGCGCTATCCTCGCGCGACGGGCGAAGGACAGGGACCTAGCCCTTATGTACAGCCTCTTTATACCCTCCCAGAACATAGGCGTGTTCGGGATTCCCGTGGCGCGCGCCGTCTTTTCGCCGGCCGTCGTCGCGGGCCTTTGCCTTTACGACATAGGCAACGCCACGATAATGTTCGGGCCGAGCTTCGTCACGGCGGCCGCGCGCGCCGACGGGGAGAGAATATCGCCAAGGTACGCGGCAAAAAAGCTGTTCTCCTCGGTCTCCTTCGACGCCTACCTGATAGTGGTGCTGATGACGCTGCTTAAAATCCCCATGCCGGCGCCGGTCATCACCTTCGCTGATATCTGCGCCGCCGGAAACGGCTTTCTCGCGATGCTCCTTTTCGGAATCATGCTCGAGCCGAAGGTGGAGAGGGAGCACAGGCTTGTTATAATAAAAATTACGCTCATACGCCTAATAGCCGCCGCGCTCTTCGCCCTGCCGGCCTGGTTCCTGCTGCCGGCCGCCGCGGATTTGAGAATCGCTATAGTCATCTCCCTTGCGATGCCCTCGGCCACGGCCTCTGCCGTCATCGCGGCCTCGCACGGGGTCGACAAGGCCCTTGTTTCCGGCTTTTCTACGGTGAGCCTTATAATAGGGGCCGCGATAGTTTTCGCGCTCTCGCTGGTGCTGGCCTGAGGAGGGCGTAACGCGGAACCCTGCAGGGTAATCTGCCAATAGCTGCAAAAAGAGGCGGGAATTAGGGAGTTGAGGGCAGAAAGCAAAATCAAACCCGACAACCTGCATTCCGGCTTAACGCAAAAACATCCATTACTTCAAAACTTCGTTTGAGATAATGGATGTTTTTTGTCGGCTGCGCCGCGGCGCAGAGTTGATAGTAAGTTTTCCATCGGAACCTTGAGCATGGGAGCCTTGCAGAAAGTCTGAGGCGCTGCGCCTGCAAAATGCAGCGCCTTATTGCTGTTAAAATACTTTTTTCCTGACAGCCTTACGCCGCCTCTGCCTGCGTCCTGACGATTTTGTAGTACGACCTTGCGGTGAGCGCGAAAACGACCGTGTATACAAGCGCAAAGCCGAGGACCGTCGCGGCCGTGCAGAGCGCAAAGAGCCTTACGTTCGATATGAGGAGCCGGTTTAGCATCCTTGTGATTATCTTGAAGGCGAAGGCTATGTGGACAACCGCCGCGGCGAGGGGAAGGAAGAACACGATGAGAATCTGCCTGCGTATGGTCTTTTTGACCTCGCCGAGGCTCATGCCGACCTTCTGCATTATCTCGAAGCGCTCCTTGTCCTCGAAGCCCTCTGTGACCTGCTTGTAGTAGATTATCATCGCGGTCGCCATCGAAAACAGCGCGCCGAGGAAGATGCCGAGGAAGAGCAGTCCCCCGTAAAGCGAGACAAGCTGGCTGCGCTCCTCCGAGCGGAGAGAAATGTTCGCGGCAAGGCCGATTTCTTTAAGCGCCGCGCGGAGCTCCTCTGCGAGCATCTGCTCGGCTTCCGCGCCCTGTCCGAGCTCCGAGCCGGCAATACAGGTCATATCGCCTACATTGTCGGGTATCTGCGCCGAAAGCTCGGAGTAGACTTCGTCGAGGTCCTTTACCACGACGTGCCAGGTGGCGCCCTCGATATAGCGGTCCGCAAATGAAAAATCCGGGCGTACTTCCTTCACCTTTGCGCTGAAATCCGTGCCCTCAATCGCAAGGCTGTCGCCGGCGAAACTCCCGCAGATTATCACCTCGCCCTCGTCGAGCGTGAGGTTCTCGCCCTCGATGGCGTTGTAGTGCGAAAGCGGCAGGAAGGTGTACGAGCGGTAGCCGTTTCCCTTAGCAAAGCTGCCGAAGCTTACCCCGAAATGCCTGTAATTAACGCGCCTTTGCTCCTTAAGCCCCGTCCTTGTGAGCGCCGTGTCGAGCGCGCTATTCATCTTCTCCATGAACGAGGGGTCCTCTCCGTACATCGTCATCTGCACTTCGGCAGGGTGAATGGAATTAACCGTGTCGTCGATGCCGATATAGAGAGAAACCGTCGTGGAAATCATCACGAGCACCATGGTCGAGAGTATGCAGATGTTCGCAAGCCCCACCGCGTTTTTCTTCATGCGGTAGAGCATGCCCGAGACGCTCGTGAAGTTCTTCGTGCGGTAGTAAAAGCGCTTGTTTCTGCGCATCGCCTTCAAAACCGCTATGCTGCCCGCGGTAAACAGGCAGTAGGTGCCGATAATGACGAGGATGACGGCGTAGAAAAACATTCCGATGAGCTGGCCCGGCGCCTCGACCGTCTGCGCGATGTAGTAGCCGTAGCCGAGGGTTCCAACGCCGATGAGCGCAAGCAGCCACTTCGTTTTCGGCTCGCGCTCGCCGTACTGGGAGCCGCGCATGAGCTCTATCGGCCTTGCCTTCCCGACCTGCACGAGGTTCGACAAAAGGGCGAGAAAGTAAATCGCGCCGAAAAGCAGGACCGTGACTATAATCCCAATCGAGCTTACCGAAAAGCCGAGCGGCACCGGAAAGCTGACAATTCTGAGCAGCAGCGCGAACATGAGCTTGCTCAGCAGCATGCCGAGCAGAAGGCCGGCTATAATCGAGATGAGCGCGACGTAGAGCGTTTCGAAGAACATCATTTTCGCAAGGTGCCTTTTCCCGAGGCCGAGTATGTTGTAAAGGCCCAGCTCCTTTTTGCGCCGCTTTATAAGGAAGCTGTTTGTGTAGAGCAGGAAGATAATGGAGAAGAGGCCGACGACAATCAGTCCGAGCCTGAGGATTGCGAGCATCTGTATCCCGCCGTACGTGCGGCTTAAGCCCTCCTCGTCGAAGGCCATCGAGCCGAGGATGTAGAACATCATTATCGTTCCGATGGAGGCGAGGATGTAGGGCGTGTAGACGCGCGAGTTTTTCCTGAGGTTCAGGAGCGCAAGCTGGGGGAAGAAATTTATTTTCAAGCCTGATACCCCCTGGTCGTGAGCGCCGTGAGAGTGTCGGAGATTTTCTGGTACATCGCCTCGTTGCTCATCGCGCCGCGGTAAATCTGGTGGTAGACCTCGCCGTCCTTTATAAAGAGGACCCTGCCGGCGTGGCTGGCCGCCTTCAGGCTGTGGGTGACCATGAGTATAGTCTGGCCCTCGCGGTTAATCTCGGAGAACATTCTAAGAAGCTGGTCTGTGGACTTCGAGTCGAGCGCGCCTGTCGGCTCGTCCGCGAGCACGATTTGCGGCTTTGTTATGAGCGCCCTTGCGACCGCGGTGCGCTGCTTCTGCCCGCCGGAAATCTCGTAGGGGAATTTGTTGAGGATGTCGCTTATCTCGAGCTTTTCGGCGAGGGGCTTTAGCCTTGCCTCCATCTCCCTGTAGGGCCTGCCCGCGAGCACGAGAGGCAGGAAGATGTTGTCCCTTACCGAGAAGGTGTCGAGAAGATTGAAGTCCTGGAACACGAAGCCGAGGTTGTCGCGCCGGAACTCGGCAAGCTGGCTCTCCTTTATGCCGTGAATGTTCACCCCGCGCAGCAGAACCTCGCCGCTTGTCGGCTTGTCGAGCGAGGCGATTATGTTGAGCAGCGTCGTCTTGCCGCTGCCCGACTCGCCCATGATGGCGACGTACTCGCCCTCCTCGACGGAGAAGCTCACGTTCGCGAGCGCCTGGACCTTGGCCCCGCCGAAGCGCGTTGTGTAGACTTTCTTTAGGTTTCTTACTTCAAGCAGTGTCATATCTTCCTCCAAGGCAATCCGGCTTTCCCGCAGCCTTTAGCGGGAAGCGGTTTTTCTGCGCCTATTATAGACGCGGGGAGAAACGCCCTGCCATAACTTTGGCTTACATTTCTCCCCGTAAACCTTACATATTTGAAAGATTGCCTCGCTCGAATATTATTTTCATCCGCGTGCCCCTGCCGAGCTCGCTCTCGACCTCGATGGAGTGGCCGAGCTTTTTGAGTATCCTTCCGACGAGGTAGAGCCCGATTCCGGTGGACTTCTTGTCCATGCGCCCGTTGTAGCCCGTAAAGCCGCGCTCGAATATCCGCGGCAGGTCCTCCGGCGCGATTCCGGTTCCCGTGTCCTCCACGACGAGCGCCCTTCCCTCCTCGTAAATCGCTATATAGCCCTCCGAGGTGTATTTCAGGGAGTTTGACAGGAGCTGCTCGATTACAAAGCAGAGCCATTTCTCGTCCGTCACCGCGCGAAGGCTTATCTCGGGCAGCCTCAGCGCTATCCCGCGTCTTATGAACATCTTCGCGTACCTGCGCACAGCCTGCCTGACTATGTCCTCAATCCTGTACTCGGCGAGCAGGAGGTCCGAGGACGTCGTCTCAAGCCTCAGGTACTGCAGCAGGGCCTCGACGTACTGCTCGATTTTGAAGAGCTCGAGCGAAATCTCGTTTGCGCTCTCAAGCTGCTCCGAGCGCAGCAGAAGCTGCATCGCCGCGATGGGCGTCTTTATCTGGTGCGCCCAGAGCGTGTAGTATTCGCTCATGTTGCTTCTTTCCGCGTCCGCCTCGGAGACAAGGCGCGCGTTTTCCTCCTGCAGCTCCTTCAAAAGCGCGCGGTAGTCGCGGTCGATGAGCGAGTGGTACTCCGGCAGCCCCTCGAGCCCGAGGACAATCCGCCCCGCCATAGCGCTAATCTCGCGGTGGCGCTTTAGATAGCGGCGGAAATCGAGCAGGCCTGCGATAAGCAGCATCAGCAGCGTGAGGACAACGGAGTACAGCACCGGCTCGAGCGTGAGCGAATAGGCGAAAAAAACGGCGGCGAAGATAAGCCCCGCGAGCGCGAGCAGCAGAAGGCTAACAAGCCGCTCCCTTATGTAGAACAACAGCACCCTGCCAGTTTTTAAGTTTCGCATTCCAGCACCGCCCTTTTCCGCAAGTATAGCACAGAAATCAGGAAAATCACAGATGGGCGAGGCAAGAAAAAAGCGGCACCGCGCCCCGCGTGTGCCGCTTATATTTTACATAGAAAGGATCCCCGCCCTTCGGAGGCGCTCAGGCCCGCTCTCGCCGGGTCCGCGGAAAATCGGCCTGTAGCGGCGCCGCCCGGGCTAGGGCCGCCCTGCGATTATATGGCCGCGGCCGCTTGATGCGCCCGCTCTCCGAGGCGGCCGGACGGGGCTTAGACCCGCGCGGCCTGCGGAAAATCATAAGCTGGTAAAACGCCCGCCCCGCCGCAATAGCCAAGCGCGCGGCGCAAAAAACACCCTGCGGAGCGTCTCCGCAGGGTGCATGTCAGTTTTGTCCTAGTATTTTATATTTGGGACTCGATGTAGTCGACTACGTCTCCGACGGTGCGGAACTCGCTGACCTTCTCGTCGGATATCATGAGGTCGAACTCCTGCTCGAGGGTCATCATCAGTTCCACGACGTCCAGAGAATCGGCCCCCAGATCTTCGATGATATCGGTATCTTCGGTAATTCTGTCCTCGTCGATGTCGAGCTGCTCGGCGAGAATCGCCCTGACCTTTTCAAATACCATGTGCGGTGCTCCTCCCCTTATCTCTTTGATCTGAAATCCTGCCGGGCTGCCTTCGGCCTGGTGTAGGCTATGACAACACGGCGGTTAGGCTCAGTTCCGACAGAATAAGTCGTCACTCCCTCAAAGTTCTGCAGGGAGCTGTGGATGATATGTCTCTCGTAAGAGTTCATGGGCTCAAGCGTCATATTCTTGCGGTATTTTACGACCTTTCCGGCGACCTTTCTTGCGAGCGCCACGAGGGCCTGTTCGCGCTTTTTGCGGTAGTCCTCGGCGTCTATGTTGATTTTGATGTGGGTGCCTCCCGCGCGGTTTACGACAAAGTTCGTAAGATGCTGTATCGCGTCGAGAGTTTCGCCGCGGCGGCCGATAAGGGGACCGAGGTTGTCGCCCTTGAGGTTTACGTAAAGCGAATTGTCTTCCTTCGGCGTAATCTCGACGCTGGCGTTGGAGCCCATCCTCTTGAGAAGGCCCTGCAAAAACTCCCTCGTTTTTACGACTGCTTCGTCCTCGACCTTGTAGAAGACTCTGACTTTCGCCGGAGTGGAACCGATGCCGAGAAAACCGGGCTTTGCACGCTCGATAATCTCGACGGAGACTTCGTCACGCTCCAGTCCCAACAGGGAAAGCGCGGCCTTTATTGCCTCCTCTTCAGTTTTTCCTGTTGTTTCTATCGACTTATACATAAGGGCACTCCTTATTTGTTGTCGGGGTCCCCGGCGCTGTCCCCGCCGACGGACGGTTTTTCTTCGCCGAGGCCGTCATCCGTTTGATCTTCTGTCTGCTGATTGCCGCTCTCCTCAGCCTGCTCCCCGGCGCTTTCCGTTTCCCCGGAAGCAAAGGTCTCTTCCGCCGCCTCGTCTTCCGTCTCCACCAGATTCTCGTCTATAACGCCGGTCTCAAGGAACTTCTCGAAGGCCTCCTCGTCCCTGCGCCTTGCCTCTTCCTCGGCGAGAGCCGCCGCCTCTTCGGGCGAAAGCTTCGGCTCTTCGGGCTTGACGGTCTCAAAGCTGGGATAGCGGTTGGGGTCGTAGGCCCTTCCTCTTGCGTAGGGACGCTCGGGGTCGACGTGGGGCGTCTCCGGCTGCTCGGCGCCCTTGGCCGCGGCGCGCCGTTTTTCGGCCTCCGCGCGCTCAACCCTCTGGATTTTTTTCTTGCTGGTGTTCTTGTTGCGAGTGGTGGCGTTCTGGGCCTTTAAGCGCTCGTATTCGGCTCTCTTGCGCTCGCGCTCCTCTTCGAGCCTGCGCTGCCTCTCAAGGCGCACGGCGTCCTCGGCGTCGAGCTTCTTCTTGAAGTAGGAGCCGAGTATGAGGTCCTGGATAATCGCGAACACGCTATTTGCTATCCAGTATATGCCGAGACCCGCCGGCATTATGAAACCAATCCACAAAGACATAATCGGGCCCATGAGCATCATGCCCGCGGTGTTTTCCTGCTGAACGGTGCCGCCGGTCTTCATCGCGACCTTGCTGGAGAGCCAGGCGAAGAAGGCGGAAACCAGGGGGATGAGGAAGAGCCCGAAGGTCTGCCAGCTGAACGGCACCGAGGGGTCGGTTATGAACTTGATGCTGGGAGTCTGGGCGAGGTTCAGCCCGAGGAAGGAGAAGTCGAGCTTTATAACCTCGGGCACCACTGCCTTGACTTTTTCGAAGTTGTCGAAGACCTGCTGCGCCATCGTTATCTGGGCGTAGGCGCCGCTCGAAGCCTCGTAGCCCAGGTCGGCAAGTACGCTCGCGACCTTGTCAATCTGCGCCTGATTTAAGCCCATGAGGTGCGTAAGCGGCAGGCGGATGACGCTGTAAAGACCGATAAGTATGGGGAAGGGTATCAGGGACCAGAGACAGCCGCTCATGGGCTTGACGTCGTTTTCCTTGTAGAGCTTCATGAGCTCTTCGTTCAGCTTCGCCTTGTTGCCCGCATGCTTTTTTTCAATTTCCTTTATTTTCGGCTGGAGCCTTGTGGTTTTCATCATGCCCTTCTTGCTCTTAGCCGAGAAATAAAGCAGCACGATTTTGACAACGAGCGAGAACAGTATGAGGGCTAAGCCGTAGTTGTTTACAAGGTTGTAAAGCGTAAGCAGGAGCCAGGCGAAAGGTTTTAATATTATCGAACCTAAAGACATTGCGGCCTCCCTTGCACGCTCGGCGTGCGTTGTGGTTTTTTCTATGGCACGGGATCATAGCCGCCCTTATGAAAAGGGTGACATTTCAAAATACGCTTCAAGGCCAGCCATGAGCCCTTTAGGGCGCCGTATTTCTCAAGCGCTTCCAGCGCGTAGGCGGAGCAGGTGGGAGAAAATCGGCAGCATGACGGCCTTGCGGGAGAGATTCTTTTTCTGTAGAAATTTACCAGCGCTATCAGTATTTTCGTCGTTCTTGTCATACGGACGAGCCGCTCTCTTTCGCGGGAGTGGAAAGAAGCCCCAGGCGGGAGGAGAGCGCAAGGAAATCGGAGCACAGCTCGGCGAAGGAGGCATCGCGGCTTTTCGCTCTAGCCACCACTACAATGTCCCAGCCCCGGGCGAATAAATCCTCGTTTATGCGGTAGCACTCGCGCAGGCGCCGCCGGAGCTTGTTGCGGACGACAGCCTTGCCCACCTTTTTCCCGACCGTAATACCCAGACGGGTCATGCGCTTCCCGTTCCTGCGGCAGTACAGGATGAGAAGCGGCGAAGAGGCGCTCTTTCCCTTATTGTATAACCTCAGAAATTCGTGGTTTTTTTTCAGCGACTCGGTAAATTTCAAGTTCACGACCCCGTTTTCTTAAACGGTGAGTCTGGCGCGGCCTTTTGCGCGGCGGCGTGCAAGGACTTTGCGGCCGTTCCTGGTGGACATTCTCTTGCGGAAGCCGTGAACCTTATGACGTTGACGCTTCTTAGGCTGATATGTGCGAAGCATGCGTACACCTCCTGAAATTATACTCAACAGCGGCATAAGCCGCCGCAGTCTGTCGGAACTAATTAAAATAAACAAAAAACCTCAAGTATAGCAACATATTCTACATTATTTTTATTACCGCTGTCAATATGTTTTTGGCTAAGGGGCTTTCCGCGCCGCTTTTCTTGCATATTATCATGCCTTGATGTAAAATAAACCTGTAAAGCCTACGTGTCCGCATATGCGCCCTGCCGCCGCGGCGCCCGGCGGAAAAGCCGGTACGGGGTTTCCGGCAGGGGGCGCTCTATATATTATAAACTGAAAAGAAAAGCTTCATAAGAGAAAAATGACAGGCAGGTGCAGACGATGAAAATACAGGAATCCGCCGAGAACTATCTCGAGACAATTCTCATACTGCAGCAGAAGAACGCGAACGTCCGCTCGATAGACATCGCAAACGAGCTGCAGTTTTCAAAGGCCAGCATCAGCATTGCCATGAAGCGGCTGCGCGAGAACGGCTACATCGAGATGGACGACATGGGCCTTATAAAGCTTACGGAGAAGGGCTACGCGATAGCGAAGAATATGTACGACCGGCACAGGGTTATCACCGGCTGGCTTGTCTCAATCGGAGTAGACGAAAAGACCGCGGCGGAGGACGCCTGCCGAATCGAGCACGTCATAAGCCAGGAGACCTTCGACAAGATTAAGAGCTTCGCGGAGAAATCCAAATAAGAGGGGCAGCCGCCCCTCTTTTTGTTTTTCGGGGGAGGTGCGAAGAGGTCCTAAAAGGAAGACGCTCAACATACTATTATATGACGCTTCGGCTTGAGATATGAATTTTTCTGGAGGGGGAGCTAATAAAACTCTCCCTCCCTCGCTTTTTTACCCCTTCGGTCGGTGGAATTTGTGGCGCGCTGCTTGAATTTAATGTATAATATACTATTATATGGCGTTTAGTACGCGAACGGATAATATAAGAAACAGGAGGCGGCGAGATGAGCCTGAACAGAAACCTAAAAAGAATAGTCCCTGCGCTAATTGCTTTCCTGCTCCTCTGCGGCTGCGCGGCGGGCGGCGAAGCAAATCCCCCCAAACAGACGGGCGGCAATTCCCCTGCTCCCTCCGCAACGGCGGGCGCGGGGACAGACGAATCTCCCGTCCCGGCGCAGAGCTCTGCTCCCTCGCCCTCGGTAACTGAGGCGGCAAATCCCGTGGCGACGAAGCCCGGGCAGCCGGGCGAAACCCCGCAGTCCTCCGCACCCTCCGGAGATTCGCCCATAAGCGAGGATACGCTGCGCGCGCTCTACGAGAGCGAGGGCATGCCCGTCCAGAGCATAACGCCCTATAACGGCGACTATCTGGTGCGGTACGACGGGGAGGTCGTTTGGCGCTTTGACTGGGTGTACGGGAAGAGCGGCGTGCGGCACAAAATCATGTGCTGCGAGGAGGGCGTAAGGGAAGTCGAGATCATAAGGCCCGGCTCCATCCGCGTTTTGACCGACGGGGTTTACCGCGAAGCCGGGTACAGGAGATTCCCGAGCGTCAGACTGGGCTATGCTGGAATAGAGCTTGACGAAAACGGCGAGCCGCTGCCCTACGAAAAGGAGACGGGGAACTCTTTCCGTGAAACCTACTGGGCGGACATAACGGAGCCGAGCTCGTTCGGCAGCATCGGGCGCCGCGAGGTCGTCACGAACGCCCTTGTGGATGTGACCGGGGCGCAGTTTGTGTTCGGCCCTCCCGCCGACATAGACGGCTTTAGCGCCTTTTACGCCGGGACCACGCAGCCGCCCGCGACGGAGATCTCCTTCGACGAGGACAGCCGCGTTATGACCGTAATCTTCCGCGACACCTCGCTTCGCAGCGGGGAGATACCCGATTTTTCAAAGGAGCAGAATAGACAGCTGCTGTTTGAACCGACTCTGCGCGAGCAGGTGAAGCTCCCCACCGAGTTCCCCGCGGGTGAGCTAAGCGGCTCGAACCCCTACATAAGCAAAGCGACGATAGAGGAGAGCGGCAAGGACACGGTTGTAAGGCTCTGTCTTACCGATATTGCGACGGAGTACACGGTGGAGACGGGCAAGGTCGGCCCCGTGGACCACGGCCCGTATATACGGATTATCCTTCACAAGCGAAACCCGTGGTAATTAAACCTGCGCGCGGCGCAGCGCTTATAAGCGGAGGGGGAGCGGCGAGGCTCGCCCCTTCGCGTTTTCGCCTTCAAGCGCCGCGGCGCGCAGACGGGGCTTCGGCGCGCGTGCGGGATTTTACCTGCCGGCGCCAGCGCCGTGCGTTTTGCGCGCCAATATTCTATTTGAAATCCGCCGCCTAATTTGGTAGAATGAAAGGAAAATACAAAAAACAGAGAGGCTGCGAAAGAGTTTAATGAAAATAAAGCGATGGAATGTCATCGGCTGCTCAAGGGAGGCTGTGCAAAACCTTATCGCACACGGCTTTACGCCGCTGCTGGCCGGAGTGCTGTGCTCTCGCGGGCTGTGCGAGCCCGAGGCGGCGGAGGCCTTCCTGAGGAGCGGGGCGGAATCCCTCCTTGATCCTTTTTTTCTGAAGGACATGGATAAGGCGGCAGAAAGACTCCGCCTTGCGATAGAAAAAAAGGAAAGAGTCGCGATTTACGGCGACTACGACGTCGACGGAATCACCGCGACCTGCATGCTCTACGAGTACCTGAGCGAAAAAGGCGTACCCTGCATAGCCCATATACCGGACAGGCTTGACGACGGCTACGGAGTCAACGAAAACGCAATCAGGACCCTTGCGGAAAAGGGCGTGAAGCTCATCGTGACGGTGGACTGCGGGATTACCGCGGTCAAAGAGGTGGAGCTGGCAAGGGAGCTGGGCATGGACGTGGTAATCACGGACCACCACGAGTGCGCGGGCGAGATACCTAAGGCCGCCGCCGTGGTCGACCCGAAGCGCCCCGACTGCGACTACCCCTTCCCGCAGCTTGCGGGAGTCGGAGTTGCGTTCAAGCTGCTCTCGGCGCTCGAGGGCAGGGAGAACGACGAAAAGCTGATAAACACCTACGGAGACCTAGTCGCCGTGGGCACGCTTGCCGACGTCATGCCGGTGATGGAGGAAAACCGCGTGCTGATTCGCCGCGGCATGGAGGTCCTGCACAGCGGGAAGCGCGCGGGGCTTGCGAGCCTTGTCGAGGCTGCGGGCGGCGAGATACATAAGCTTGCTGCGGACAAGATAGGCTATATGATAGCGCCGCGGCTAAACGCCGCGGGGCGCATGGGGAAGGCCGGGCTTGCGCTCAGGCTCCTGTGCGAGAAAAGCAGGCCGAGGGCGGACATGCTCGCCAAGGAGCTTTGCGATTTAAACCGCGACAGGCAGCAGCTCGAGGCGGGGATTCTGTCCGAGGCCCTCTCGATGCTCGCCGAGTACCCGCCGGGGCTGCCGATTATCCTCGGCTCCGACACCTGGCACCAGGGCGTCGCGGGCATAGTCGCCTCGCGCCTTAGCGAAAGGTATCTGGTTCCGACCGTCATAGTCTGCTTCGACGGGAACGTCGGGCGCGGCTCCTGCCGCAGCTTCGGCGGCTTCGACCTCTTCGCCGCGCTCGAGGCCTCGAAGGAGCACCTCGAGGGCTTCGGCGGGCACACGCTCGCAGCGGGGCTCACGATAAGGCGCGAGAAGTTCGAGGCTTTCAGGAAGCGCTTTTGGCAATACTATCTGGAGAACACCGACGTCGGCGTAGTTCCCACGATTGACATAAACTTCGAGATAGAGGACCCGAAGGTCCTGAGCATAAGAAACGTCGAGGACCTTGCGGTGCTCGAGCCCTGGGGGAACGGAAACCCCCAGCCTCTTTTCTGCGTCCGGGACTCCATTGTCGAGCAGATAACCCCCATAAGCGGGGGCAGGCACCTAAAGCTCAGGCTCTCGAAAAACGGCTGCGTTCTCGACTGCGTCTTCTTTGCTAAGACGCTCTTCGACCTTGCGCTCAAGCAGGGCGACTGCGTTGACGTGGCCTTCTTCCCGCAGGTAAACGAGTTTAGGGGCGCGCGCAGTGTGCAGCTCCTGCTGCGCGAGGCCAAGCCCTCGGAGAAGCTCATCGCCCAGCGGGACAGGGAGATGGAGTTTGTGCACAGCTTCGACACGCAGCTGAGCCGCGAGGAAAAGAGGCACTTTCTTCCGGACAGGCGCAATTTCGCCGATGTCTGGAATACTATAGAGGGGCTCTCGGATGAGCTCGCCTGCTTCGGCGGAGACCTGCGCAGCATTCTGTACGGCCTCGGGGCTCTTTTGCCCTCGATGCCGGTTCCGAAGATTTACGCGTGCCTGCGAATCTTCGCGGAGCTCGGGCTGATTTCGCTCATAGAGAACGGCCCCGCCGTCAAAATAGCCGTCCACAGCGGCAAAAGGCGCACCGATTTGAACTCCTCGAAGCTGCTGAGAAGGCTGAGAGCGTGAAAAGGGCGTTTTACTTATTCGGAAAAAGGAGGTGGTATCATGACAACAGTTACGGAAGCGTACGAGCGGCTTGAGAAAAAGGTCCTCGAATACAACCCTTCGGTGAACCTGCAGAGACTCCGCGCCGCTTTCGAGTACGCCGAGAAGGCGCACGGCAGCCAGAAGCGCAAGGACGGCTCGCCCTATATAACCCATCCCATAGCCGCGGCCGAGATTGTCGCCGAGATGGGCCTGGACGAGGACTCCATCGTCGCGGCCCTCCTGCACGACGTAATGGAGGACACGCCCGTAGTCTACGAGGACCTGGTGAAGAAGTTCGGCCCCACGGTGGCGACGATAGTAGACGGAGTGACGAAGCTTACCCGCGTTGTCTATACCACCAAGGAAGAAGAGCAGATGGAGAATCTGCGCAAGATGCTCATGGCCATGGCCAAGGACATCCGGGTTGTCCTGATTAAAATAGCCGACAGGCTGCACAATATGCGCACGCTCGAGTACCACACCCCGGAAAAGCAGCGCGAAAAGTCGCTCGAGACCATGGAAATCTACGCTCCCATCGCGCACCGCCTCGGAATGCAGAAGATTAAGTGGGAGCTTGAGGACCTTGCGATTTACTACCTCGACCCCTACGGCTACAAGGAGATAACCAACGCGCTAGAAGACCGCCGCGAGATGCTCAACAGCTTCATGGAGAACATACAGAAGAAGATACAGGAGCGTCTTGAGGAGTCCGGCATCAAGGCCAAGGTCTACGGGCGGCTCAAGCACATATACAGCATCTACAGGAAGATGTACACCCAGAACAAGGAGCTGAGCGAGGTCTTCGACCTGTGCGCCTTCCGCGTCATAGTCGACACGATAAACGACTGCTACAACGTGCTGGGGCACATACACGACCTGTTCAAGCCGGTGCTCGGAAGGTTCAAGGACTACATCGGCACGCCGAAGCCGAACATGTACCAGAGCCTGCACACGACGGTAATCGGCAGCGAGGGCATACCCTTCGAGGTGCAGATACGCACCTGGGAGATGCACCGCACCGCCGAGTACGGAATAGCCGCGCACTGGAAGTACAAGGAAGGCATCGACAAGCACAAGGACGAGGAGAAGTTCGCCTGGATAAGGAGCCTGCTCGAGGCGCAGCAGGACACCGACGCGACCGAGTTCGTGCACGACCTCAAGATAGACATGTTCTCGGACGAGGTCTTCGTGTTCACGCCGAGGGGCGACGTAATTAACCTTCCCGCGGGCGCGACGCCGATTGACTTTGCCTACAAAATCCACTCGGCGGTCGGCAACCGCATGACCGGCGCCAAGGTCAACGGGCGCATAGCCAACTTCGACACCGTGCTTGAAAACGGCGACGTGGTCGAGATAATCACCTCGAACTCGGCGAAGGGCCCGAGCCGCGACTGGCTGAACATCGCCGTGAGCAACGAGGCCAAGAGCAAGATAAAGCAGTGGCTCAAGAAGGAGAAGCGCGAGGAGAACATCCTCCACGGCAAGGCCGCCTTCGAGGCCGAGATGAGGCGCATGAACATCCCGATGTCTGCCCTCGAAAACGAGGAGGTCCTGCCGAACATCCTGAAGAAGATGTCCTTCAACACGCTTGACGACATGTACGCCGCTATAGGCTTCGGCGGCATGACCGCGACGAGGGCGGTCAACCGCGTGCGCGACGAGCTGATAAAGACGGCCAAGCCCTCGCCCGACAGGACGATACTCAGCAGGATAAACAGCCAGCCCACGGACCAGACGCTGAGGCAGGCGAAGGCCACAAACGGCATAATCGTCGAGGGCGTCGAAAACTGCCTTATCAAGTTCTCGCGCTGCTGCACGCCGGTCCCCGGCGACGCGATAATAGGCTTCATAACGAAGGGCCACGGAGTATCCATACACAGGCAGGACTGCCCGAACTATCTAAACTCCATTATGAGGCCGGAGGAGGCCGGGCGCTGGATACGCGTCTCCTGGGCGGAGACAGTGAGGGACAACTACGAGACCTCGCTCGTCCTCACGGCCAACGACCGCGACCACCTCGTGATAGACATAGCCACGACGCTCGCCGCGATAAACGCGAAGGTCCGCTCCCTCGCCGTGCGCGAGATAGAGGGCGGGAAGGCGCTGGCGCAGATTTCGATGGAGGTTGCGGGGCGCGACGAGCTTAAGTTCGCAATGAAGAAGCTCTCCGCGATACCGGGCGTTATTGACGTCCGCAGGGGCAGCCACTAAAGGGGTTTGATTATGAGAGCTGTAGTCACAAGAGTAAAGGAGGCCTCCGTCGAAATAGACGGAAAGGTCCACGGCAGAATAGGCACGGGCTTTCTAGTGCTGCTGGGCGTGAAGACCGGCGACACCGAGGCCGAGGCGCTGAAGCTCGCCGACAAAATCACCTCGCTGCGGGTATTTGAGGACGAAAACGGCAAGATGAACCGGGGGCTCGAGGAGGTTAACGGAAAGCTCCTCGTCGTGTCCCAGTTTACGCTCTACGGGAACTGCAGGAGGGGCCGCAGGCCGGAGTTTCTCATGGCGGCGCGGCCCGAGACCGCGATTCCGCTTTACGAGCTCTTTATAAGCCGCTGCCGCGAGCTCGGCTTTGAGGTCGAGACCGGCGTTTTCGGGGCGGAAATGCAGGTTTACTCCCAGAACGACGGCCCAGTGACGCTGATTCTGGACAGCGAAACGCTGTGAGCCATAAGACAGCGGGCAAACACACCGATTATACGAACGAACTATCCGGCGGGCCGCTCGCCGACAAGCGGCAGCCGCGGCGCAGCCTTTAAGGAGATTTAAGGCTGTGGCCGCGGAGCATATGGAGGCATAATATGTATATCAAGACGCTTGTAGTTGGCCATCTGCAGACAAACTGCTATATCGTAACCGACGAAAAGACCCTCGAGTGCGCCGTAATCGACCCGGGCGCATCCTCCCCCGTGCTCGACTACATCGAAGCGAACAAGCTGAAGGTCAGGGCGATATTCCTAACGCACGGGCACTTTGACCACACGACCGGAGCCGCGGCGCTCAAGGAGGAGACTGGAGCCGATTTGTATATACACCGCCTCGACTGCGCCGAGAAGAAGAGCGAAGGTTACATGAAGTACGTGCCGCCCGCGGACGTAAAGCACTACGCCGAGGGCGACGAGATAAGGGTCTCCGGCCTTGTCTTCAAGGTCCTCGAGACGCCGGGGCACTCGCCCGGCTCGGTCACGCTCATGTGCGAGGACGCGCTCTTCACCGGCGACACGCTGTTCCGCGACAGCTGCGGCAGGACCGACTTCGAGGGCGGGAGCATGCGCGTGCTCCTAAAATCTCTAAAGAGGCTCTACGAGCTTGAGGGCGACTTCGAGGTCTATCCGGGGCACGCCGACTGCACGACGCTCTCGCGCGAGCGTAGCGAAAACTACTACATGCAAAGGGCGATAGAGGAGTAAGACGCCGTCTGTGCCCTGAGCAGAGGAAAGGCTGGTTTTAAAATGAAGCTCTGCCTTAAGGGGCACGACTACAAATACGCGGTGGAGCAGATATTCCTGATGTTCTTCCCGCAGGAAAAGCCGCGCTACGAGCCTGAGCCGCCCGGGGGCGAGGACTACTCGCTCATTACGCTTGAGAGCGAGGGCGGGGTCTACACGGCGAGCGCCGCAGTTTCGCTCGGCGGGAGGCTCTTCGAGGCGAGGGAGCGGACCTCGCCCGATTTAAACGACGAGCTGAAATTCCACCGCGAGATACAAAAGTGCATAAAGAAGGCCTATTACTTAGCGGCGAGCAGGGCCACGGGAAGGCAGGCCCCCTGGGGCGCGATGACCGGCATAAGGCCGGTCAAAATCCCGGTGAGGCTGATAAGAGAGGGCCGCACGCCCGGGGAGGCCGAGCGGATTTTAAGGGAGGAATACTTCGCCTGGCCCGAAAAGGCGGCGCTCGCGATTGAGACAGCCGAGGCCTCCATCAGGGCGCAGAACTCGCTTGAGAGGAACGACATCTCGCTCTACGTCGGGATACCCTTCTGCCCGACAAGGTGCAGCTACTGCTCCTTCGTGAGCAGCTCGGTCCAGAAGTCGCTCCATCTTATCGAGCCCTACCTCGAGGCGCTGTTTAAGGAAATCGAGGCAACGGCCAAACTTGTGCGCGAATTAGGGCTCAGGATAGTTTCGGTTTATATCGGCGGCGGTACGCCGACGACGCTCACGGCCCCCCGGCTTGAGGCGCTGATTGACAAGCTCCGGCAGGAGTTTGATTTTTCCTCGCTGCGCGAGTTTACGGTCGAGGCCGGGCGCGCCGACACGATAGACGAGGAAAAGCTCCGCGCGATAAAGGAGGGCGGGGCGGGGCGCATAAGCATCAACCCCCAGACGATGGACGACGATGTCCTTCGCGCGGCGGGAAGGAGCCACACGGCCGAGCAGGTCGAAAAAGCCTTTGAAATCGCAAGGCGGGTCGGCTTCGACGTGATAAACGCCGACCTCATAGCGGGACTGCCGACCGACACGCCGCAGGGCTTCGAGAGGAGCCTTGTGCGGCTGCTTAATTTAAAGCCCGAGAACGTCACGGTGCACACCCTCGCGCTCAAGAAGGGCTCGAAGCTCACGGAGAGGGGCTTTCTGCCCTCGGAGGAGGACGTGACGGAGATGCTCGAGACGAGCCAGAGGCTCCTGCGCGAGGCGGGCTACAGGCCCTACTACCTCTACCGGCAGAAGTTCACGGCGGGGAACTTTGAAAACCTCGGCTGGTGCCTGCCCGGCAAGGAGAGCCTTTACAACATCTGCATAATGGAGGAGCTGCACACGATTGTCTCGCTCGGCGGCGGGGCGGTCACAAAGCTCGTCGCGCCGAAGTGCGGGCGCATCGAGCGCATTTTCAACGCCAAGTACCCATATGAATATATAAACGCCATTGACAGAGAGATTGAGGCGAAGGAATATTTGAAGACTTTCCTAGAGAGATATGAGTGAGGTGTATTGATGCCGGCATACGAGATTTCGGAAATCAACCGCAGGATAGAAGAGGACCCGCAGAAGTTCGTCGAGGAGTGCGACGCTGTCTACCAGCGGAGCATCGCCGAGGCTGCGGAGAGGATAATGGAGAACATGAAAAGATGCCCCATAGTGCTGCTCTCCGGCCCTTCCGGCAGCGGCAAGACGACGACCGCGATGAAGATAGAGGAGGAGCTTGAGAGAAGGGGCGTCAGCACGGTCACGATTTCGATGGACAATTACTTCATGACCCTGGACCCCGAGACCGCGCCGCGCACGCCCGAGGGCGAGATTGATTTCGAGTCCCCCGCGCTGCTCGACATGGAGCTTTTGAACGAGCACTTCACCGCGCTCGAGAAGGGCGAGCAGATAAGGATACCCTACTTCATTTTCTCCCTCCAGAAGCGCAGCGCGACACGCTTTACGACCCTGAAGCTGCGCGAGAACGAAATCGCAATCTTCGAGGGGATACACGCGCTGAACGACTGCATCACCGAGGCGCACCCCGACGCAGTCAAGCTCTACATCAGCGCAAGCTCCTATTTCGTGAAGGACGGCGTGACTGTCCTGGATAGCGCGGGGCTCAGGCTGGCGCGCAGGGTCGTGCGCGACAACAACTTCAGAGGCACCGACGCCTGCACGACCTTAAAGCTCTGGTCGAACGTCCTGCGCGGAGAGAAGCTCTATATAGCCCCCTACGTCCACAAGGCGAACATCTCCATAGACTCCACGCACCCCTACGAGGTATCGCTTTTAAAGCGCTACGCCCAGCCGCTGTTTGAGGAGATACCTCCGGGCACTCCCGGGTACGCCCAGCTTGAGAAAATCAAGGAGGCTTTCGGCTGTTTCAGGGAGCTGAGCCCCAGGCATGTGAGCTCAACCTCGCTTCTGCGCGAGTTTATAGGCGGCAGCGCCTACTTTGCCGACAACAAGGAGGATGCGGTATGAAAAGGACAATCATCACAATAAGCAGGGAGTACGGCTCGGGAGGACGGACGATAGGCATACTTCTTGCAAAGGAACTAGGCATACCCTGCTACGACCGCGCGGTAATCGAAAAGGCCGCGGAGAAGAGCGGAATGAGCCCGGAGTTTATTGAAAACGTCGAGGAGAGGGCGACGAGCAGCTTCTTCTTCAACCTCTCGCAGGCGACCTATACATCGTTTACCCCGGTCCTCACCTATGAGGTGCATCCGACCGACAGAGCCTTCTTCGCCCAGGCAGAGGTCATACGCGAGATAGCCGCGCACGGCAGCGCCGTCATAATCGGGCGCTGCGCCGACTATATCCTGCGCGACGACCCCGACGCGATTCACATCTTCCTCCACGGCGACAGGGAGGATAGGCTCCGCCGGATTATCGAGGAGTACGGCGTCCCTGCCCAGGAGGCGAAGGAGCAGTTAAAGCAGATTGACAAGGGAAGGGCCAACTATTACAAGAGCTACACCGGCGGAAACTGGGGCGACGCGAGGCGCTACGACGTCTGCCTCAACACCTCGCGCACCGGCATCCCCGGCGCCGTCGCCGCGATAAAGGCCCTCGTGCTCGAAAACCGCAGGGATTGAGCTTAAAGAGCCCGCGGAAAGAGGCAATATTTCTCAGAATTCGCGGCAGGGCAGAGCCCCGCTTCGCAAAGGGTCTTGCAAGTAATTTATCGTAAAATAAAAAACGGCGGAGTTTTCTCCGCCGCGGGCATCCCCGCGCCAAAAAGGCGCGGGGTTTTTGTCGATTAATCTGTGTTTGAGAGTATTTGAAAGGCTTTATGCTGCCGCGCCCATCAAGCGCGAAAGCGGGGCCCGCCTCAAGTTAGCGGACCTTCCGCGCGGGGATTTTCGCTTTCAGTTTCGGCGGCAGCGCGGCCGCCCCGCGCTTTAAGTGCGGCGCGGGGAGTTTGCGGCCCTATATTCGGGAGCGCCTTGTCTAATCGAAGATATCCAGCAGGTATCCGTAGCCCTCTTTTTCCATGTCCTTTTTCGGGATAAAGCGCAGCGCCGCGCTGTTTATGCAGTAGCGAAGGCCGCCCTTATCCCTCGGGCCGTCGTCGAACACATGGCCGAGGTGGGCGTTCCCGACGCGGCTTTTTACCTCGGTTCTAATCATCCCGTGCGAAAAGTCGGGGTTTTCCTGGACCGTAAAGGGGTCGATGGGCTTTGTGAAGCTCGGCCAGCCGCAGCCCGAGTCGAACTTGTCCCTGGAGGAAAAGAGCGGCTCGCCTGTCGTCACGTCGACATAGATGCCCTCTTCTTTGTGGTCCCAGAACTCGTTCCCGAAGGGCGGCTCCGTCGCCGACAGCTGCGTGACCGCGTACTGCATTTCGCTTAAGCTCTCGCGCAGCTTATCCCTGTCGGGAGCTTCGTACCTGCCCGGGTCCACGCGCGCGGCCGCCGCCTTTTTGAACTTATCGGGCCCGATGTGGCAGTAGCCCCCGGGGTTTTTGTCGAGGTACCTCTGGTGGTACTCCTCGGCGGGGTAGAAGTTTGAAAGCGGCTTTACCTCGATTGCGACGGGCTTGTCGCAGCGCTTTTGCAGGTTTTCGATTGCGCGGCGGATGACCGGCAGGTCGCTCTCGTCCACGTAATATATGCCGGTCCTGTACTGCGTGCCGGCATCGCCGCCCTGGCGGTTTACTGATGTCGGGTCGACGGCGTCGAAGTAGAGCTCGAGCAGGAAGGGAAGCGGCAAAATTTCGGTGTTGTAAATAACCTTCACGGTCTCGGCGTGTCCCGTGTCGCTGCGACAGACCTCCTCGTAGCTCGGGTTTTCGGTCCTGCCGTTGGCGTATCCGACCTCGGTGGACAAGACTCCCCTTATCGAGCGCAGGTACTTCTCCATGCCCCAGAAGCAGCCGCCGGCAAGATAGATTTCAGGCATAGTCCTTCTCCTTTGTATAGATTTTCAGTTACTTCTTCATGTTGTAGATGCCGTAGGTCTTGGATTGAGTGTCCATAAAGAGCGGGATTTTCGGCGGGGCGAAGGTAAAGGCTACTATCGCCGCCAATAGGAGCAAAATCGCAATGAGCGCGAGGATAAAGAAGCCGCCCTTCATGTCGGGGTTTCTCTTATACAGGTTATAGGCAAGCAGCTGCCCCAGCGCGATACCCGCGAGCATGGCGAGAATGTCGACGAGCATGGTGTCGCCGCCGAAGACGCCCTCGTAGGTGTAGTGCACGACGATTACGAACAGGACGCTGACCCAGAGCGACACCGCGGCGGCGGAAAACCAGCGCGCCCTCGAGGCGCCGCCCTTCTTCCCGAGCAGGAAGTAGCCTACAATCCACCAGATGAGCAGGGGCCAGAAGGGGAGCTTGAGGTGCTCCCAGATGCTTTCGTTGACGGGCGAGAAAATACCCGCAACGGTGCTCTTGCCCGTCCAGTCGTATAAGAAGTGCAAAACGGTGCCGAGAATGAATGCCGCAGGGACGCCGTAGAATATCCAGTTTCGAATTGGCTTTTGTACGGATACACCCTTCTTACCGTTCATTATATCACATCCTTTATTTGACGTTACCTTATTTTATTCAGGCGGGAGGACAAGTATAACGACAAAAAGGACGGGCGGTGAAAATAATATGCGGCGGGGCTTTCTACTTTAAAACAAAGCCGCACAAATACGAAAACAGCCGGCGGATTTGACAATACCCGCCGGCTTGATTTTATTAAAGGCTCCGCTTTCCTCGCTATTCCGCTAAAAACGGCTCGTGCAGGCAGTACATCGTGAAGTTCCCGTCGGCGAGGAGCCTGTCCTTCCCGTCCAGGACCCTGACGTAAATCCTGCAGATGTTCTTTCCGCGGTGGCGCACCTCGGCAATCGCGCGGATTTTCCCCTCGCCCGCGCCGCGGATATAGTCGAAGGTCGCGTTCAGGGTCACATATTTCTGTCCGTCGCTGCGCGCGGCGGCGCCCGCCGCGCAGTCGGCCATGGCAAAGTGCAGCCCGCCGTGGATTGAGCCGAGGTAGTTAAGCCCGTTTCTGCCGACCTCTGCCTCCGCCTCGGCCCTGTCCGGCTCGACCCTTGTGAGCCTTATGCCGTTGTGAATCATAAAGCTGTTATTGCTGTTTATAAACTCGATATGCTTTTTGAAGTCCATATTCCTATCTCCCCGTGTTGTTAATGCGGAGTATAAGGGCCCCGGGACGGATTTACCCGCCGAGCTTGTCATAGACCTTTTTTACAAACTTGTCCGAGGAAATTATAAAGCGCTCGTGGATGCCGCCGCCGATTCTCCCCTTTTCGTCGAAGGCCTCGACCCTGAAGGTGACTTTGCGCCCCTCGACCGCGATTACCTCGCTCTCCGCCCGGACCCTCATCCCGACGGGCGTCGCGGCCTCGTGCGTGACGTTAATGAGCGTCCCGACCGAGCTCTGCCCCTCGTCAAGAAAGGGCTTTATCGAGTTTGCCGCCGCGTTTTCCATGAGCGCGACCATATGGGGCGTCGCAAAAACCTTCAGGTCCCCCGAGCCCGCGGCGAGCGCCGTATTCTCCTCGCTTACCAAGGCTTCCGCCCTTCCCCTTGTACCGACTTCAATTTCCATGTCAAAACCTCGCTTTTGCTTGAAAACCATAGCCTGCCCGGGCCTTCGGACATTACGGACCCGCGACGGGCGCGCCCGGGCAAGGCGTATATTTCCAGACTGATTTTTTTCTATCATATAGTTTAATGCTCCAAACGTCAACCTAATTGTAATGCAAAAAACAAAGCCGCCATTTAGGCGGCTGTTTTTCACATAAAGAGCCTTGCGATGTTTGCGAAGGCTATGCAGATTATTATGCCCGCCAGCGTCGGCACGGCGAAGGAGATGAGCGTCCACTTGAGGCTCTGCGTCTCCTTTTTTATCGTAAGGCAGGTCGTGGAGCAGGGCCAGTGCATGAGCGAAAAGAGCATCGTGCTCACTGCGGTTATCCAGGTCCAGCCGTTTTCGACAAAAAGCTGCCTGAGCTCCGATAGGCTGTCAAGCTCGATAAGCGTCCCCGTCGACATGTAGGACATTATTATTATCGGGACGACGATTTCGTTTGCCGGGAAGCCGAGGATGAAGGCCATGAGAATCACGCCGTCAAGCCCCATGAGCCGCGCGAAGGGGTCGAGGAAGCCCGAGAAGTGATTTAAAAGAGTATCACCGCCGACCGTGACGTTCGCCAGAATCCAGATTACAAGCCCCGCGGGCGCCGCGACCATCACGGCCCTGCCGAGGACGAAGAGCGTTCTGTCGAATATCGAGCGCACGATTATCTTTCCGACCTGCGGCCTTCTGTAGGGCGGAAGCTCCAGCGTAAAGGAGGAGGGTATGCCCTTTAGTATGGTCATCGAGAGTATTTTCGAGGCGACAAAGGTCATCGCTATGCCGAGCACGATAAGGCAGGTCAGCAGAAGCGCCGACATGACCGAGCCGCCGATGCCGGAGGAGGCGACGAAGAACATCGTAAGTATCGCAATCAGCGTCGGGAAGCGCCCGTTGCAGGGCACGAAGTTATTCGTAATTATCGCAATCAGCCGCTCCCTCGGCGAGTCGATTATCCGGCATCCCACGACCCCGGCGGCGTTGCAGCCGAAGCCCATCATCATCGTGAGGGCCTGTTTTCCGCAGGCCGAGCATTTTTTAAAGTATTTGTCGAGGTTGAACGCGACGCGCGGGAGGTACCCTAGGTCCTCGAGCAGCGTGAAAAGTGGGAAGAAAATCGCCATCGGCGGGAGCATCACCGACACGACCCAGGCGAGGACCCGATAGACGCCGAGCACCAGAGCGCCGTGCAGCCAGTCGGGAGCGTTTAAATGCTCAAAAAAGCCCGAGAGCACATCCTGAAAGCTGAAAAGCAAGTCAGAGAGCAGCTGTGAGGGGTAGTTTGCGCCCGTAATCGTAATCCAGAAGACAAGCGCGAGCAGCGCAAGCATTATCGGAAAGCCCGTGACCTTGCTCGTGAGTATGCGGTCAATCTTCCGGTCGGTTAAGTCGTAGCCTTGCTTTTCGAATTTCACGCTGTCGCGGCAGATTGCCTCCGCCGTCAGCACAAGGCAGGAGACAATTTTGTCGCGCAGCTTCTCCCTGTCTATGCCCTTTTCCTCAAGGTGCGACCAGGCGCGCTCCAGCGCGGCTTTAATCTCCTTATCCTCGCTTATGTCGTAGCCCAGATAGTCGCGCATACTCTTGAGCAGGGTCTCGTCGGTATCGAGGAGCTTCAGGCTCAGCCAGCGGGGGTTTATTTTCCCGCCCGTTCTTCTGGCTATAAGCGGCTCCAGCATCGCGACGGCTTCCTCTATCGGCTCTATGTAGCGTATTTTTATCGGGCTTAACTTGCCCTCGCCGTTTATAAGCCCGTCGAGCGCCTGCATGAGTCTATCGAGGCTCCGCTTCTTCCTCGCCGCGGTTCCGACGACCGGGACTCCGAGCTTGGAAGAGAGCCGCTCGAGGTCTATTCTGATTTTCTTCTTTTTCGCCTCGTCCATGAGGTTTACGCAGACGACGACTTTGTCCGTTATCTCTATGGTCTGCAGGACGAGGTTTAAATTTCGCTCAAGGCAGGTGGCGTCGCATACCACGACCACGGCGTCGGGGGAGCCGAAGCAGATGAAGTCGCGCGCCACCTCCTCCTCGGCAGAGTGCGCCATAAGCGAGTATGTGCCGGGGATGTCGACCAGGATATAGGTGCTGTCCTTGTAATTGCAGCGCCCCTGCGCGCGTGTGACCGTCTTGCCCGGCCAGTTGCCGGTGTGCTGGTTTAAGCCCGTCAGGCCGTTGAAAACCGTGCTCTTTCCTACGTTCGGGTTGCCCGCGAGCGCCACGACGAAGTCGCGGGCGCCCTGCCTTTTTATGACAAGGCCCCTGTCGAGGGCTTTAATCCCGGTGGAGCCGCTTGTCAGGCCCATCTGAACCGCCCCCCGTCAGTCGCTGATGAAGATTTGACTGGAATCTTCGGAGCGCAGCGCGATGACCGCGCCTCTTATGAGATAGGCGGTCGGGTCGCCGGCGGGGCTTTTACCGAGGCACTCGACCTCCGTGCCCTCGATGAGCCCTAAGTCCAGCAGCCTTCTCCTTATCCCGCCGGCCGCGCGCACGGCCCTTATTTTCGCCCTCTGCCCGCGTTTTAAATCCTTTAACGTGGCCATATCGTTCATAAAAGGAATCTCCTCGTAATAGATTGGGTTTTAGGATAAGGAAACTTTGTTTCCTGCTGCCATTATATTAGGCTCGCGGGGCTTTCGTTCCTGCGGACATCGGACGGGGTGCGGCTTTATGGAGTATAAATCGGACTTTTTCACGCTCAAGGGCTACCAGATGAACAGAAATCCCGAGCTTACCTCCTCGATGGAGGATTATCTTGAAATGATATGCAGGCTCAGAAAGGAAAACGAGGTCGTGCGCATCTCCGAGCTTGCCGAGAAGCTGAACGTAAGGCCCTCCTCGGCATCCAAGATGGTGAACAACCTGAAGCTCGCCGGCCTTGTGAGCTTCGAGCGCTACGGTTACATAAAACTCACCCCCAAGGGCGAGACGGTGGGGGAGTACCTTCTTTACAGGCACAGGGTTCTGAACGACTTCCTCTGCCTTGTAAACGGAACCGAGGACGAGACCGAGCAGGTCGAGAAAATCGAGCACTTTTTGAGCCGGGAGACGGTCGAGAATATAAAAAAATTCATGGATTCGGTGAAAAAAGCGCCCTGAGCCCCGATACACGAACCACTTTACCCCTTTCCCGAATATTATGGTATGCGGCGGTCATTGCCGCAGGGAGGGGGTGCGTCTTTGGAAACCGGAGTAATTCTGGCACTTATAGTAATAGCCGCCGTGACCGCGTTTCTGGGCTCGATTGTGGCCGCGGCGAGGGCGGAGCGGCGGAGGGTTCGCGAAGAGGAGAAGGACTGGGAGGACATAGTTGCCGAAGCCGGCTATCTCTACGACAGGACGCAGAACATTTTCTACACGGCGCTCGGCGCCTGGCAGAGGAATTTCGGATACTCCAGGCTGTACGACGAGGCGGCGGCGCCGATGAGCCTTATTATCGACTGCGAGCCTATTTATTTCAGCTACAAGGGCAAGAACTGGCTCATCGAGCTCTGGAAGGGCCAGTACGGCATGTGCACGGGCTGCGAGGTCGGAGTTTACAACACCGAGAGCGAGAAGCTGTACTATTTCGACGGCTTCAACTACACGCTCTACAACTGCGCAAGCGACGAGGACCACCTCGAAATGTCCCTTGCGCTTATAAAGAACGGCAAAACCCTCTTTACGAGGAAAGACAGGCACTGGTGGCTCACGGGCTTCATACTGGGCGAGTTTTCGGAGCCGTCGGAGCTTGTCATGGACCTCACGATAAGAATGAAGGACCCCGGGATGCTCCGGGCCTTTACCGAAAGCCTCAGGGAGCTCGGCTACACCGATGAGAACATGAGGGTATCGGGGGACCTTGTGGGGATTTGGTTTTCCACCCCGCGCTCCGAGCAGCCCTATACCCGGACCGAGCTTATCAGCAGGCTGTCGCAGATGAAGAACAAGTACCTCTGCGACAAATACAGAGAAATGACTGTGGGAACAAGGGATATGGACGAGGCCATAGCGGCGGTGCGGCAGAAGGCGCCCGAGCTGTACGAGGCCATCATCAAGGAAATCGGCAGGCCCGCGCGGCTTTTCACCGAGACCAAGCTCATGCCGAACTGAGGTCCTCCGGGAGGTGTCTGATTGTCATATTATTCAAATCGCATCTCGGAAGCTTTCCAAGACGCGCCCGAGCTGACTATTGACGAGGGCTCAAGGATAGTGATTATGAGCGACTGCCACAGGGGCGACGGGAGCTGGAACGACTCCTTCGCCGCGAACCGTAACCTCTTTCTCGCGGCCTTGGGGGAGTACAACAAAAACAGGTTCACCTATATAGAGCTGGGTGACGGGGACGAGCTTTGGGAAGTTAAGGATTTTGCGGCGATTACGGGCCTGTACAAGAATGTATTTGCGCTTATGGCGCGCTTTTACAGGGACGACCGGCTCTATCTCCTGTACGGGAACCACGACATGGTGAAAAAGGACCCCGAATTTGTAAGCGAGAACTTCGGCCCGCTGGGCTTCCCCGGGCTTAAGGTGCACGAGGGGCTCGTGCTGAGCCACAGCAGCGGGAAATATAAGATTTATCTCCTGCACGGGCATCAGGCGGACTTTTTCAACGACAGGCTGTGGAAGCTGAGCCGCTTCCTTGTGCGCTATCTCTGGTCTCCGCTGGAGAGCCTGGGGGTCAACGACCCCACGAGCGCCTCGCAGAACAGCTCGAAGAAAGACCTGGTGGAGCAAAGGCTCTCCCGCTGGGCGAAGGAGCAGGTCTCGATTATTGTCGCAGGGCACACGCACAGGCCGGTTTTCTCCGCGCCGGGCGAAGGGCTCTATTTCAACAGCGGAAGCTGCGTCCACAGGGAGTACGTCACGGCGGTTGAGATTAAGGACGGGGCGATTTCGCTAGTCAAATGGAGCCAGAAGGTGGCGAGGGACGGCACTATCTACGTCGGGCGCGATCTGCTTTACGGCCCTGAGATGCTCGATAAATATTTTGAAAAGAATTAAAATCCGTTGCAACTGCAACGGATTTTTTCTGCAAATTATGCTAAACTTAGGCTGTACGAAGGGAAAGGAGGGCTTTAAGATGTTTACAAGCTGTCCCGGAACAAGCAGACTCAAGACCCCGACATGGGAAATAAAGATATGCCCCGTCTGCGGGAGCGAGATTGAGCTCTTTTCGACGGACATTTCGATGCCCTGCGAAAAGTGCGGCTTTGTCGCGTACAACGACATTCAGTCCTGCATCTCCTGGTGCAAGTACGCAAAGCTCTGCGTCGGCGAGGAGCTTTACAACAAGCTCGCGAAAAAGGACAAGAAGGACGAACAAACAGAGTCCAAATAGGGTGAACGAAGGATAAGCGCTCCGGGTATAAAGCCCGGGGCGCTTATTTTATTTGCAAATAATTTCATATTGAGGTATAATTAATAAAATTCGCATGTTAGCGGAGGAAAAAATGAAAAGGCTTGCTGCGCTTCTTTTGATTTTGCTAATGGTGTTAACCCTGGCGTCCTGCTCGAAGAAAAGCGAGCCGCTTGCCTCTCTTGACATCCCTAAAAAGGAAGAGGTTGCGCCCTATAGGTTAAGCGAAAAAGAACTGCAGCTGCTGAGGGCCTTCGCAATAGACATAAACGGCAACGCTCAGGTGTTTTCCTTCAAAACGCCCAAGGGCACAAAGGCTGTGGAGGTTAACGCGTATGCCCTGAGCCGCGATTTTAAATGGGAGAGCATAGGCGGAACGACCGTCTCCGCCAATGACGAGGTCCCCGTTGAGCAGCAGGGCGGCCTTTTATCAATGGTCCTCGGGGAAAATCACGCCATTGATTTTTGCCTGTCGTTCGGAAACTGTACTTTTTATTTCAAAAGCGATGCGATAGAGGACTACGAAGGACATATGGCGTCATATAAAGCCTATCTGCCGGAATCTCAGGAAATTGAATTAAACATGGAAATCCCGGTCGCGATTCTGGTTTACGACAGCGGCACAACTATGCGAAGCTACGCGCCGGAGCAGTATTTCACACCTGAGGATTTCGAGGGGATGGACCTCGTCCAGGCGGTGACGCTGAGATTTTCGGATAAGGAGTTCACCCCGCCCGCACAGTAAGGCCCACCGTATCGCTTTGCCGAAGGGCAGCGCGGTACCCTGTAAGCGTTTGTCCTTTAAGCGCGCCATGCAATTTGATAACAGACATGAAAGAAGCGCCCCGGCACGACTTCCGGCCGGGGCGTTAAGCTGTCGATTTTGCAAAGGGAGCCGCGAAAGCAGGCGGCGCGGATAAAAGCTGCGGAATCAAAATCGGGTTTTATCTCCTTTCAGTATTTTCATAACCTTAACTTCGCTTTACCAAACTGTCAATGACCATTGCAAATAACAGGAAAACGGATCCTATCGTCAAGACAATGGCTTTTAAGAATTTGATATTAATTACCCCCTTTCGCAAGGTTGCTGTGCCGAGGTAGCCGCCCCGCTCCGCGGCTTATTTGTGCCTTAAGTAAAACGCCTTCAGATTCTCTTTTACCTCCTGCGGAAGCTCGGTCTTTTTAATGCCGCGTATCGCGCCTTCGACCGCGCAGAGCCGGTTGAAGCAGGCAGAGTCGTCGCTTGCCTTGATTCTGAGCCACGACTCCATGCTCCCGGCCGCGGCAAGCTCCTGCGCCGTGCTTATCCCGACCATGCCGAGCTGCTCCTCGATTTTGGGCCCGATGTTCGGGAGTTTTGCTAGCTGACCCATTTTGACAGCCTCCCTGGTTTTATATTACAAACCCTCCGTTGGGGCTTATCACCTGTCCGGTTATGAAGTCCGCCTTGTCTGAGGCGAGGAAGGCGACGAGGGCGGCGACGTCGGAGGGGGTGCCGAGCCTCCCGAGCGGGGTCTCGTCTTTGAGAAGCTCAAGCGTTTCGTTCGAAAGACTGCCGAGCATGTCCGTCATTATCACGCCGGGCGCCACGCAGTTGACCGTTATGTTCGAGGGGCCGAGCTCCTTGGCAAGGGCCTTGGTCAGGCCGATGACGGCGGATTTCGCGGCCGAGTAGGCCGCTTCGCAGGAGGCCCCGCACAGTCCCCAGATTGAGGAGACGTTGATGATTTTCCCGCGCTTGCTTCGCACCATATAGGGTATGGCGAGGCGGCAGCAGTGGTAGACGGCGTCGACGTTCACGGCAAAGAGCCTTCGCCACTCCGAAGGGCTTATGTCAGTAAAAAGACCGTAGGAGGCGGTGCCGGCGTTGTTTACAAGCAGGTCGACCCCGCCGTGGCGGGCCCTGATTTCCCTGAACATTTCCTCAATCTCTTCCGGCTTTTCAAAGTCCGCGCGGAAGGTCTCTGCGCCGCCGAGCTCCTCGGAGAGGGCGCTGATTTTGTCCTTCGAGCGGTTGTAATGCAGGAGCGTGGTAAAACCGTCGCGGTGCAGGCTCCGGGCAATCTCCGCGCCGATGCCGCCCGAGGCGCCGGTAATGAGAGCGATTTTTTCCATATGAATCCCCGTTTTATAGACGAATTATGTCGACCAAAAAGCCTTGACATATGCTTTATTATATGTTACTATACTAGGGCGCTTAAGTCCACAGTTTAATTAAATATCGCGGAGTGGAGCAGTCCGGTAGCTCGTCGGGCTCATAACCCGAAGGTCGTAGGTTCAAATCCTACCTCCGCAACCAGAAGACACCCTGTAATCTTAATGGTTACAGGGTTTCTTTTTTCTAGCAAAATTCCTTTTTGAGCTTTTTACACCAACGATACACCAACGGTACAAGCACTAAAAAAAAGTGAAAGCCCCATTACCCGTTGCCTGCCGGGAAAGGAGATGGCGGCCTGCTAATCATTACTAAGAATTTGACATTTTTCTTTGCTTTTATTTGACATATAACAAGCATTAACAGGCCCGCGAAACACATAATTGCACCGCTAAACATCGGCAGCGCTAAATTGACATCAGCCAATTTGCCAAATATCAAATTAGTTGCAATGCCAACTGAGCTCATAATCACCGAATTAATACTAAGTTCGCTCGCCCGGTTTTCTGAAATTACATGCTGGTTTTGCAATTCCAATTGCAACGGCTGAAATAAGCTGAAACTGACCCGAAGAATTACAATGGACGCAGCAGACAGGCAGGCGTTGGCTGTTACGCCGAGAATTGTGCAGGCAGTAACAGCCATGACAAATAGAATAAACGTAAGCTTCATTGCGCCGAGCATCCGGGTCAGTTTTTCAGAAAGAGCGCCTGAAAGTCCGGCCACCGTGACCCCTATATAGAGATATCCTATTGCAGAATCGGTTAATCCGCATTTTACATATTGAAGCTGGTTGAAAAAAACAGTTATGGTCTGGTGAGTTTCATTCAGCAAAGCGACGCCTAGCAAAAAGAGAATATAATATTTCCTCTTTATGATTTGCTTAAGAAGTCTGATAAAATCGCTTAATTTTTCATTTTGCTTATCGAGGGGATTCCTTTTCGCTTCAATTAAGAATAATGCAAGTATTGCGGCAATCCCGTAGCTATAGACGGTCAGTTTTCCCGCAAGCCTATAATTATCTTTGATTAGCAGAGAATAGACTGCGGAGGCAAAAAGCAAGCCTGAAGCCTGCAAGCCGTTATATATTCCAAACACTTTCTGCGACTTTTCTTCGTCACAGGATAAGTACAAAATGCTGCTGTCAACGCCCGACAGCCCTGAGACCACTACACTCAGAAGGATTCTTTCCGCTAAGAATGCATTGAAATCCTGCGCTTTCCAGAATACGACCTTTGAAATAAAATACAGGCTGCAGCAAAAAAGCATAGTCTTTCTATAGCCTATTCTGTCGGCAATAAAGCCCCAGGGGAGTTCAAGCAAAATACATAAGGCAAGCGAGATGCTCTCAATTATGGTAATCTGGAAGGCTGTTATTCCGGCTGACAGCCTGTATAAAGTGGCAATCGGCCCATAGAATACCATGCCCTGTAAAAAAGCAATGGCATACATGAGCCGAATATTTCTTTTCGGCTTCATAATGCAAAGTCCTTTCTGATTTGAATTTAGGCATAACAAAGCGTGGCCGCCGGGATACGCGGCCATTTACTATTTGCTTTATTGCGCCTAAATCGGACGATGCATTAAGAATGCCTCCGTCTATATTTGTTTTTTGTTATATTATATTACTTCACTATTAAAATCAAGTGCTTTGAGACTGCCGCCAAGGCGCCGGCTTGCAATTTAAGCGGCGGGCAAAAATCCCAATGCTTGCTGCTATTCTGAAGGTTAAAGCAATCTTTTGGAAGAAGTGCTATAATAAGCGCAGTATATCAGTTGTTATTACCATTTGCCGATGAGGCTGTGAAACGAGGGCTGCAGATGGACCTGTCGAGCTTAAAAGACTGTACACTTTGCCCGCGGGAATGTCATGTCGACAGGACTGCCGGCAAAAAAGGATACTGTAAAGCTACCGATGAGCTTATAGTGGCGAGAGCGGCGCTCCATATGTGGGAGGAGCCCTGCATATCGGGCGAAGAAGGCTCCGGCACTGTATTTTTCTCAGGCTGTTCGCTGGGCTGTGTATATTGCCAGAATCATAATATATCGAAAGGACTGGCGGGAAAGAAAATTACAATACAAAGGCTTTCGGAAATCTTCCTGGAGCTTCAGGGCAGAGGTGCCAATAACATAAATCTCGTCACTCCGAGCCACTATGTCCCGCAAATTATCGAGGCTTTGAATATTTCGCGCAGAAAAGGGCTTGCCGTTCCTGTCGTATATAATAGCAGCGGATATGAAAAAGCGGAGACCTTAAAGCTTCTTGAGGGTTATGTCGATGTATATCTGCCGGACTTTAAGTACATGTCGGACACTCTTGCGGAGAAGTACTCGAATTGCAGGAATTACTTCGCGGTCGCGTCAAAGGCTCTGGAGGAAATGGTGAGGCAGGCAGGGGAAGCGAGCTTTGACGGACGTGGAATAATGCAAAGGGGCGTGATAGTAAGGCACCTGGCCCTGCCGGGAAATCTTGAGGACTCGAAGAGAGTCATAAAATACTTATACGATACCTATGGAAACAGAATTTATTACAGCATCATGAATCAATACACCCCGATAGCAAAGCACGCGGCATATCCGGAGCTTAACAGAAAGCTTGGCGAAGAAGAATATCGGGAGCTTGTCGATTATGCGGTGGAATTGGGAATTGAGAACGGATTTGTTCAGGAAGGGGAGACCGCCCTGGAGAGCTTTATACCGGAGTTTGACGGAGAAGGGGTATAGGCAGGCGGGGGAGCACCTAAGATTATTATTCGCTGCTTATTGTGAGAGAATATCTCATTTAATAGAGAAAATCGAAGGCTATGGGGCTGCCGTTATCGGGCGGGACCTCATAGCCTTTTTGCATTCCAATTTACATCCTGCTTTGCTCGAGAAGACTCTGCCCGCTCAACAAGCGTGCGCACTGCCGCTCAAGCATACTGGGCATAGGGAGGGGCGCGCGTTTTCTATTCAAAGGACCAGCTTAAGCCTCCGTTATGAGAATACATATATATTGTCTCCTGGTCATAATTATCATCGCCGCGCCATTTGTAAACGAGAATGGGATAAACGCCTTCCAATCCGTTAAACTGCGGGGACAGCGGCGTGAAGCGGTAACCGTCGGCCTGGTATTCATCCGGCACCGTGACATCCATGAGTTCCCATGTTTTCCCGCCGTCGAGAGTCCGGCTTATCTCGGGACCATCGTCAATATAATAGCGGTAGCTGATAAAGCCGACTTCCGGGGACGCAAAACCGGCGCCCGTCACCGTCCCTGAATGCATCGCGTTCCTATCGCCGAGCCGCCAGGTCTTTCCCCCGTCTGCGGAGGTGCAGACGTTTGCGTTTCCCGCGCCCATAGAGGGGCCGGTGCAGACTACCGCCCAGGCGAAGCTGTCAAAAGCGCCGCAGTAGATATCGACGTTCTTCATCCAGCCGGGTTCCCGGTCCGGGCTGGTGCGGTCGCTTGCGGGAAAGCCGTCAAATAAAGACCATGGGAGGCTCATGATATAGGTTCCCCCGGCTTCAGTGTAAACGTCAAAGGTATCGGCGTCGCCGTCATCGTAGCCTGCAAAAGGACCGGTTTTATCAAGCTGCTTTGCATACGGGTATTCATGCAATGAGCCGCTGCCGCTTTCAGGATTTGCCGGCAAACACAAAAAAACGGCTGCGCAGACTATGACTGCGCCTATAACAACCCAAAAGGGAGGTTTTTTGTAATCCAGCAGAATTTTGATTCTGCCCCTGATATTCGGTCCTTCCACGGAGATTCCTCCTTATGCACATCAATCGGCCTTTTAATCCCGGCCTGACCGACGTCGGGCTTTCTGCCGCCGATAAATGCTGTCGGAAATTAAGTGAGTTTTCCGCAAAGATATTCTCTAAAACGCCTGCCCTGTCAAATCCTTTTTTATCGGCGGCGTGACGAACGAGCGGCGCCTTTATTGTTAGCTAGCAAACCATGTCTTAATAAATAAAAGCCGCACGCTGTACGGCTTAAATACAATATACACCGCAATACCAATGATTCGCAAGCCGGCGCATTGCTCGCCGTTTCCTCATTATACCAGACATTTCTCTATTTTTCAACAAAACAGCTCTCCGATAAAATGCCGGGGGCCGGGTTCGCTCATAGGTTCTGGCAGATTCAAATACTCCCTCCGCCGCCGGAGATAAGCCTTCAGACTATTGTCCGAAGGTTAAATTTTTGTAAATACTGCCACATGTCATAAACAATTCACTTGCTTTATCATCTTATGATATAATGCTAGCGCTTTGTATGCTGGTGATTTGAATTAAAGGCTTTTATTGCTTTTTTATCAAGTCTTCATCGAGGGAGAAAAGTATGTTTTTATTGCAGACTTTTGAAATTATCGGTACCATTGCCTTTGCTATTTCAGGGGCTTTGATTGGTATTCGGAAAAAGCTGGATTTGTTCGGAGTAATATTCTTAGCTGCCACTACGGCGGTAGGGGGCGGAGTATTTCGGGATATATTAATAGGAATTACTCCTCCGACTGCATTTATCAACCCGACCGCATGTATTATCAGCATAATTACCGCATTGGCTGTATTTTTCTTTTATGATGAAAAGTTTAACAAACTGGAAAAGGTCGTTACCATTTCCGATGCTCTTGGCCTCGGAGTTTTTACAGCCGTCGGGTGCAGAACCGCCATGCTGCATAATGTGGACGGGATTTTTGCGGTAATCATTATGGGGATGTGCACCGGAGTCGGCGGGGGAATCGTTAGAGATGTCCTGGCGAGGGATATCCCCTTTGTTCTAAAGAAAGAAATCTATGCCGTTGCGTCTATTATAGGAGCTTTGTTTTATTATCTGATTCGTCAGTTCTTTTCTGACACCATCTCTTTGTATACCTGCTGCCTGCTCATTTTTGCAATACGATTGCTTGCGATTAAGTTTAACATTAATCTTCCGGTGAGAAAGAAATAAGATACATAGTTGAAAATGAGGATATCCGTTGCAGGTCAGACAGGTCTTCCCGGCAGATTATAAACTTTTAAATCAAAGCGCTATCCGCAAATCTGCGGATAGCGCTTTTGGTTTTTTGCGATTACTTAATTTGCGGCACAACTGAAGATTATAAGATTATTACAATATTTTACATACAAAAAATAGAAAAAATAAACAAAGACGGGATAATTATCAAGCGGCAGATATAGCAGGTATTGACAATAAATTCATAAGTAGTATACTAGTAAGTGGTAACGGCCGAATCCGGAAAAAGGAGATGGTGCGATGTGGTTTAATTTACAGATTAAGCAAAATTTACTATTTCGTCCTCAATAATACCTAACTAGAAGAAGGAGGTAAAAGCATGCTGAACCTTAAGATGTTCATCAACAACGAATGGGTGGATGCAAAGTCCGGGGAAACATTTGACGATTTTGAGCCGTATTCCGGGGAGCTGTACGCGAAGGTTCCGAAGGCGGGAGCCGAGGATGTTGAAGCGGTTATGAAGGCCGCCTACGACGCCCGCGCCGGCTGGGCAAGCACACCGCCCGCAGCAAGAGGGCAGCTTCTTATGAAGGTAGCCCGCATTATTGAAGAAAAGCGCCTTGAGTTCGCCGATGTTCTGCAGAGAGAGAGCGGAAGCACCTTCGGAAAGGCCATGTTTGAAATCGACGCGACCATCGACCTTCTCTACACGGCGGCGGGCGATGCGAAGCTGGTCATGGGCGAAACCTATCATACGAACCTGAACCGCTTCAATATGAGCGTCAGAAGGCCCAGAGGAACGATTGTGACAATAACGCCGTGGAACTTCCCGATGATATTGTCCATGTACAAAATCGCCTACGGACTTGCAACGGGAAATACGGTGGTACATAAGCCCTCGTCGGATACGCCGCATATCGCGCTGAAGGTTGCGGAGGCTTTCCAGGAGGCGGGGCTTCCCGCGGGCGCGCTTAACGTAATCACCGGGCCCGGAGGCGGACTTGGCGACCTTCTGATTGCAGACAAGCGCTGCTCTTACGTCGCGGTTACCGGTTCTACGAAAACGGGACGCCATGTAGCCGTAGAGGCCGCAAAGCACTTCAAGCAGTACTATCTGGAGCTCGGTGGAAAGAACCCGCTCATCATTCTGAAGGACGCCGATATGGAGTACGCCGTAAAGACGACGATTATGAGCGGCTTCCTGCATCAGGGCGAAATCTGCATGTCCGCCGACAGAATTATAGTGGAGGAGCCCTTTGCCGAAGAGTTTACCAAGCAGCTGGTCGGAGCGGTATCCCACCTGCCCTGCGGAGACCCGAAGGATCCCAAGACCTTTATCGGACCTGTCATCAACGACAGGCAGGTTCAGGACATCGACGCCCTTGTTAAGGACGCGGTCGCAAAGGGCGCGAAGCTCCTGACCGGCGGCACATACGAGGGAAGAGTATACGCCCCGACGGTTCTGAAGGACATCACGCCGGACATGAGGATTTACCACGAGGAGACCTTCGGACCGGTTGTTACGATAATTCCGGTAAAGGACGTCGAGGAGGCTCTAAAGGTCGCCAACGATACGACATACGGCCTGTCCTCCGGCGTAATCACGAGCAATTACGAGAACGCAATGTATCTGGCCAACGGTCTTGAAGCGGGCATGATACATATAAACGGCGGAACCGTAGACGCAGACTCCGTCGCTCCCTTCGGCGGCGTAAAGGAATCCGGCATGGGCCGTGAGGGCGGCCGCTATTCCTGGGAGGAATTCACCGAGGTACACTGGCTCACAATGGACATCCGCAAGCAGCAGTATCCGTTTTGATTAAGGAAAGCAGGACATAGTACCGATTAAAATTATTTAAAGGGAGGGTTAAAAATGGAACGTTCAAAAACCAAAATAAAGCTAGCAATCTACAGCTTTTCCATACTAATGATGGGCGTCATTGCTATCGCCGGAGGTATGGGTGTTTTGGGCGCAAGGTTCGGTCCTCTGGGATATGACGTTTCCCAGCTTATGGCAATACCCTCCATCCCGATTATAATCGTTACGATAGTCGCGGGCAAACTACAGGAGTACATCCCGATAAAAGTCCTGGTAATAATAGGCATACTGTGTTTCCTTATCGGCGGCATTGTACCTGCCTTTTTGACTTCTTTCCCGGCAATACTGGTGCTCCGCGCCGTTTTCGGCGTCGGAGTGGGACTGGCGCAGACGCTCTCTTCCGCGCTCGTCGGAATGCATTTTGAGGGCGCCGAGAGGCAGAAGGTCATGGGTATTCAGACCTCGGCCCAGATGATTGGCGCAGCCGTAATGATGTTTGCCAGCGGCTACCTTGCGAAAATCAGCTGGGAGGCAACCTTCTGGGTACACATTCTGGCTGTCCTTTCGCTCATCGTCGTCCTGGTATGCCTTCCGATGGATAAGCCGATGCGCAAATCCGGCGGCCAGGCTTCGACCGAAAAGGTTAAGCTGACGGGCGGAGCATACGGCTGGGCGATTACGCTAACGATTTTCTTCCTGGCCGGAATGATACTCGCTCAGTTTGTTGCGATTTTCATGCAGGAGCACGGAATAGGAGGCGCCGCGGAGTCCGGAAACGCGACGCTGCTCTTTGCTCTGGGCGGCTTCCTGACCGGGCTTATTTACGGCAAGCTCAACAGCGCTCTTAAGAATTTCACGCTGACCTTCGGCTGCGTGCTCGGAATAATCGCCTTCCTCTTCATTGCATTTGCAAAGAGCGTCGCCCTGGCTTATCTGGGCTCCTTCATCTATGGAGGCTGCATATCCGTCGTAATGGCCTTTGTCATGACCGCGACGGCTATGTCCGTAAAGCCGAATGCCATACCGCTGGCCATCGCGCTTACAACCTGCGGGCAGAATCTTGGCTCCTACTTCTGCCCGATTATCGCAAGATGGGGCGCCGGCCTCTTCGGAAGCGATATAACAAAGAACGTATTTCTTTTCGGCTGCCTGATTTTCGCCATTATCGGAATCGTCTATATCTTCTGGGGCATAGCTGAGACGAAAAGGCAAAAGGGCCAGGAAAGGGTTAGCGTGACTTGAGAACCCCTTAATTTTCGTTCAAAGGAGGAATAATCATGGAAATGAGAGCCGCGATAACAAAAGAAAAGGGCAGCCTCGCTATAGAAAAGGTGGAGCTGGCTGAGCCCAAGGCTACGGAGGTCCTGGTAAAAATCGTTGCGTCCGGCATTTGCCATACGGATGCCGCCGGCATAGAGGGATTAATTCCGTGGATTAAGTATCCAATGGTCTTCGGTCATGAGGGAGTGGGAATTGTCGAGGCGGTAGGCTCCGCCGTCGAGTCCCTCAAGCCCGGAGACAGGGTCGCCCTGACATTCCCTTCCTGCGGAACCTGCAGCTACTGCATAAGCGGCGCGCCCTATGCCTGCGACCGCATAAACGACCTGTTCTTCTCCGGCGCCTACAAGGACGGTACATACCGCATCAGCCAGAACGGAAAAGACGTCGGCTCCTTCTTCGGCCAGGGCGCTTTTGCTGAGTACGCCATCGTTGATGCGAGAAACGCGGTCAAGATAGTCGGTGTCCCGGACGAGAAGATTAAGTACCTCTGCTCGCTGGGCTGCGGTGTCCAGACCGGCGCCGGTGCGGTTTTGAACCGCTGCAAGCCCGAGCCTGCCAGCACCCTTGTTGTCTTCGGCGTCGGCGGCGTCGGAATGGCCGCCGTGATGGCCGCGAAAATCGCCGGCTGCGTGAAAATCATAGCCGTAGATATTGTACCGGAGAGGCTTGAGCTGGCCAAGGAATTCGGCGCGACCGATACAATCAACGCCAAGGAGGTCCCCGACGTCGTCGCCAAGATTAAGGATTTGACGGACGGCGGCGCGCATTACAGCATCGAGGTCTCCGGCGTTCCGAGCCTGTCGCTGCAGGCAATCCAGTGCCTAAGACGCCTCGGAACGGCGGTTGTCAGCAGCGTCACGGGTCCCGCGGAGATAAGCATAACCATTGAGCCGATGATTATGAACCCGAGCGTGACCTATGCCGGCCTGACCGAGGGCGGCTCCAATCCGCAGGAATTCATACCGAAGCTGGTCGAGTACTTCAAAGCGGGACAGCTCCCGATTGACAGGCTGGTTGAATTCTACCCCTTTGATGAAATTCACAGGGGCTTCGAGGACTCCCATTCCGGAAAGACAATTAAACCGATACTGCTTTTTGATTAATATAAGTTCCGTACGGGGCGCTTTTGCCGCCCTCTGTGCGAGCAAGGCAAAAAGGTCCGGCTGTGCCGGACCTTTTTGCCATATATTAATAAAAAGTGTTTGCATAATAATCCGCAAAGTTGTATCGTTACTGTATGTATTGGAATACGGCAGGGGAGAGGCTATGGAAATTAAAAAGGACAACTATTTTGAAAATGCAAAAAGCTTTTTTCTCGGGGCTAATCAGGAGGAGCTGATAAAAAAGCTCGGCTTGAAGTCCGACGGGGACTATATCTATCTGCGCGTTATGGATATGCAGTACCGGATTTCACGAAAAAGCGGGGACCTTCAAAGGTCGCGGGACGGGGTTGATTTCACCGAGGAAAAGAGCCATGACGCGGCCCTGTCCATTTTCGATTATCTCACCTGGTCGAAAAAAGACAGGAAGCTTTCCGGCGAATTTGTCTCGCTCAAGGGCCTGGGGGTGAGTTTCCATGCCTACCTATTTGAGGGAAGCGGCGGCATTTACGAGCGCGGAGGGGCGATATTCTCCGGTCAGCCTGAGAAGCTGAAAAGGGTTTTAGACCATTTGGGCGCCAAGATGATGCCCAGCGCCGACGTAAGCGGCATATTTGAGGTCTTCGACGGCTTCCCGATATACTTTCAGTTCTGGGAGGGCGACGACGAGTACAAGCCGCAGGTATTCTTTTTGTGGGATTCCAATACGGCGCAGTTTATACACCTTGAAACGACCTTTTATTTACTTAATATGGTTCTTAATAGAATGACCGAGCTTTTGGAAACCGAGCGCATATAGCGAATGCTGCGCCGGCGCATGGCGGCCTGCTGAAAATGCCGTATCCGGCTATGACGGATACGAAAAAGCGGACGGGCCGGAGGCAGGATAGGGGCGTCGTCACAGACCCGCTTAAGCATCTAACAGGGAATTATTTTTAGACGCGCCGCCGCATATTTAAGAGTTTTAATTAGGCCGGCAGGGCTGTCCCCTGCCGGCCTAATTATTGTATTTGCATTGTTTGCCTTGATTGGCCTCACTTGGCAGCCGGAGCATTTGCGGGTCAAATTTTTATTTTACTAAATCCGTCTTTCGCATGGCGCATATCGAAATTTGGGATGGCATTCGGCTTGCTTGCTCTGCTTTTTCAAAAATTCTCTGTGTTATGGAACAATTCGTCGATATACGCCTAATTTTGAAATTAATTATCTAAAAAGTGGATTAATTGTATATGCTTTTTGCATTTGACATGACTATGAGCGTGCTATATACTGTGTTCAAAAGCAACAAAAAAGCACTGAGACTCATTTTGATATCTGGGAGGTCTTACTATTGAGGAACAGGGCATGCGCAGAGAACTGTGAACCGTATGTCGCGTTGAAAAATGCCTACGATAACCGGGCGGAAGCTGTCAAAAAGATTAAGGACACAGGGAAGAAGGTTGTCTGGACATTCAGCGGGAATGTTCCGGACGAGGTGATTTACGCGGCAGGAATGATTCCAATCCGCGCCTGGGGTTCTCCTGCCCCGTGGGAAGAAGCCGATAGATATCTTGAATTGTCTTTTGGCCCTGTGTGGCGGGCCCTTTTTGACACGGCGTTGAATGGGAAATACAGAGACCTGATGGACGGTCTTGTCTTTTCCACCAATTTCACCATGCTCGAAAAAATGTACAACTACATAAGATGGATAATCGAGCGCGAACCTGAACGGAATCTCCCGCCGATAGCGCTTATCGATTATGAGGTAATGGAGAGGGATTATCTCTTCTTTGACAGGAACTGCAAGAACACGGAGGAATTTGCCAGAGAAATGGAGGCATGGTCGGGGACGACAATCACCGACGAGGCCCTGCGCAATGCCATTTCTCTTTACAATGAATATCGTCAGGCGCTCAGAGATTTTCTGGCGCTTCGGAAGGGCGAGGATTCGCGGATAACCGGCAGCGAGGCCCTGACCGTTGTCGGCGCAACGCTTGTTATGGAGAAAGAGCGCTGCATCCCGCTGCTGCGCGCTTTGACTCAGGAAGCTGCCAAATGGCCGAAAGTGGAGGGCGTACGGCTTTTCTATACCGGAAGCCAGCAGGAGAACACCGACCTGTATCGTATGATTGAGGAATGCGGAGGCAATGTGGTGGGCGAGGATCATGACTGGGGAGACCGGGTGGCCGATCTGGACATAAAGGACACGCTGAAATTCCCGCTTGACTGCATAACCGAGAGGTATTGGTACCTGATGCCAAACAGCGAGAAAAGCCGCGTCAGGCTGCGGGCGGAGCTTGTGCCCGAATGGATACGGGCCTGCGGCGCGGAAGCGTTCCTCGTATATATGTATTACAACGACGAGGCCTATTTCTGGGATTATCCAACGCAGAAAAGGAAGCTTGACGCGGAAAAAATCCCTTCACATTTGATTGCAAAACAACGGATTCCTCTCGTTAATCCCCAGGAACTTAGAGATGAGCTAGGCCAGTTTATAGCGAGTGTCAGAAGGGAGAATTAGTATGGCTGAAGGGAAGTTAACAAAAGCGGTAAAACGCCTGGAAATCGCCAAAGACACAACTTCTTATCAAAAGGAGTGGTTTAGATCCCTGAGAGAGCGCGTGGCGGCCGGAGAGCCACTGGGGTGGGGAACCGCCTCGACGCCGGAAGAATTGCTTTGCGCTATGGACATACCGTTTGTATGCATCCAGTGGTGGACCGCGCTTTGCGCAGCCAAGCAAATGGGTCCTAAATTCTATGATCTTCTGGGCAAGAAGGGCTATCGCAGCGATATGTGCTCCTACTGCGCCTCAGGCTATGCCTGTACGCTTGACCCTAATCCTGAAGACGGGCCATGGGGAGGGCTGCCGAAGCCTACTTTCGTCGTATCGTACGATCACTGCCCCTGCGCCAAGAAGATAGACGAGCTTGCGGCGGAAGAATGGGGCGCTGAGATTTTCTATATGCCGCACTCATATAACCCTGTTCAGATAAATGACTGGGAGCTGGCGTGGAACGAGTGGGAAAAACTCACTACAAAAAAGCGTCTGGATGAGCGTACCGAAGACATGCACCGCCTTGTCCAGTTCCTCGAGAGAGTAACCGGGCGCAGGCTTAGAAAGGATCGCCTGATTGAGGCCCTGCACTACTCCAACGAGCAGAACATGTGGTTCTCAAAAGTAAGAGACCTGATTGCAAACAACAGGCCGGCGCCTGTCACGGTTTCCGACACGATTGGCGTTGTGATGCAGACACAGTGGCATCGGGGCACAAAATGGGCCGCTGAAAACGCAAAAAGGCTCTATGACGAGGTCAAGGCGCTTGTTGACGAAGGCCGACCGACTGTCCCGAACGAAAAGCTGCGTCTGATGTGGCTGGGCCGCGGATTGTGGTACAACATGGGCTTCTATCAGCATTTCGAAGAAAGGTACGGCGCATCGTTTGTCTGGTCGCAGTACCTCGCGATAGGCGCGACCAAATACATAAGAGAAGAGGCCGAAAAGGACCCACTCCGCGCGCTTGCGACCCGTTTCTGCGGCGGCAACGACGTTGCAAAATGGTATATGCATGAGGCCGAGACGCACGGGATAGACGGCGTCGTTTACCTTATCTCAAACGTGAACTGCATGAACAGCGGAGCCTTTGCTTCCGGAACCATCATGGATTTTGAGAAGAGGGGAATACCCGTTCTGGTTCTGGGCGCGGATCCCGCCGACGCAAGAACATGGAATCAGGATTTGATGACTGCGGCTTTGGAGGAATTCCTGGAGAAGAGAGTTATTCCCAACAAGCAGCAAAGATAAAAAATTCAGCGTTTAAACTGCCTTCGGAGATTCGCGTCTCCCGGCAATGTTTCAAACAATCATAATTATAAGTATAAAGATCAAAGGAGCATCCTCATGAAAGAGGAAAACATTTTCTGCAAATATACTGTCGTTGATTTTACCCGCGGGGAAAGCGGCGCGGTGTGTTCAGAGTATCTTTCCATGTCCGGAATGAATGTTATCCGTGTGATTGACCCCGCGTCTTCCGAAGAGGATAACAGGATCCGCTTTGTCGTTAACAACCTCAACAAAACATGCGTCAGGCTGGATGTCACCAAGCCCGAAGGCCGCGAGTTATTCTACATGCTGATTGACAAAGCCGACGTTCTTGTGGAAAACCTTCCCCATGGCGAGATGGACGCCCTGGGCTTTGGCTACGAAACATTACGAACCCGCAATCCCCGCCTTATCTATGCGTCAATCAAGCCCTACGCCAAGGGCTCGCCGTGGGAGAACTATCCCGCAAACCGCTCCGTCATAAACGCCATGGGGTGCGCGACCTATCTGTGCGGCTATACGGGCGGAGACCCCGTGGAGCCGGGAGTAGATTTGCCTGATATTATAAGCAGCGCTTACATGGCTACCGGCATATGCGCCGCACTTTATCAGCGTGAAGCAACCGGAGAGGGGCAGTCAATTGAAGTTTCCCAGCAGGCTTCGCTAATTGCTCTGGCTCGCAGCGCCTTTGAGTTTTACGATAAGAACCGTTGCAATAATCGGGCCGGGAACAGATTCCCCACTATGCCCGACATGGTGCCGATGGACATGCTGTTTCCTGCAAAAGGGGAGAATCAGTGGGTAATTATTGGATGCACCGACGATAAGATGTTTGCCCGGCTCTGCGAAGCGATAGGCAAACCGGAGCTGATAAACGACCCGCGTTTCAGCAAGGAGAATAGAAAAAGCCGCACCAAAATGGAGCTTTACCGGGAAGTCGAGGAATGGACGTCGAAGCATGATAAATATGAAATCATGGAGTTGCTTGCGCTGAAAAACCGTATAATCTGCGCCGCCGTACGAAGCATTGACGATATCGTTAACAGCGAGGAATCAAGAAGAATGGGGCCCATTAAAAAAGTCAATGATCCCGTTGCGGGCGAGATGTGGATTCCGGCCATGCCTTGCAGCTCAAGCGGAATTGATGTGGAAATCACGCCTCCAATAACCGGAGAAGATGCGAAGACCAGAGTATTCGGAAATCTTCTGGGCTTGAGCAGGGAGCGGATTGTTGAGCTCTCCCGGAAACAAGTAATTTGAAAAGGAAGGGGGCGATGACAATGAAACCATTGGAAGGAGTCACAATAATCTGCGCCTCGATTGCGGAGGCAGGGCCGGCCACCAGCCAGATTTTAGCCTTTCTCGGCGCGGAGGTCTATCATGTGGAGCGGCCTCTTGACAGGCCTACAGTAAGGTATACCGGCTCCATTTTAAGAAATTCAAACAAAAAGGCGCTTACCCTCGATTGTAAGGTGCCTGAGGGCAAGGAGCTGATGTGGAAGCTGATAGAGAGGGCGGACGTATTTCTTGAGAATTTTGCGCCGGGCGCATGGGAACGCATGGGATTTTCCTATGAAGAAGTCAAAAAACGCGTACCGGAAATTATCTACGTTTCCATCAAGGGTTTCCGCAAGGATAGCCGCTGGGGCGGCAGTATCGCATACGATCCCGTCGGCGCAGCCTACGGCGGCCTGACGAGCTTATGCGGCTATGAGGATATGGATCCCATGATGTGCGGAATCAACATTTCCGATTCCGGCCTTGCCATCCAAACGGCGATGACCATAATGATGGCCGTACTCCAGAAAAAACTAACCGGGAAGGGGCAGTATATCGAGTCGTCATTGGGGGACTGCGTGACTGCAATATGCCGTGCGGCTTTTGCAGAATACTACGAGCGGGGCGGCGTGAATCCTCGTCGTGCCGGCAACAGCTATAAATTCTTGTCGCCGACTGCTCCTTATAACATTTACCCCACTCAAGGCTCAGATCCCCAGGGCAATCATATTATGATAGCCTGCGAAACGGACGAAGATTTTAAGCGCCTCTGCGAGGCTATAGGCCGCCGGGATCTCCTAAACGACGCCAGATTCTCGACGCCGGAGCTGCGATACATAAATCATCGCGATTTGGACGCAGAGATAACAAAATGGACATACCGTCACGACAAATTCGAGGCGATGGATATTCTTGCCGGGCAGTATGGAATACCGGCAGGCGCCGTCCTCAGTCCGGGCGACGTCTGTGAAGATGATTTTCTGGTCGGCACAATATTGCAGGATGTGCCGGATTCACGCGTCGGCTGCTTTAGAATGCCCATAATTCCCATCGACATGTCGTCGCATAAAATAATCGCCGTGAGTTGCGGCGAACACGGAGACGGTAACGAGGAGGTATACTGCGGAGTTTTAGGAATGACAAAAGACGAATTGACGGCGCTACAGGCAAAGAAAGTCATATAAGGCTTGAGACAAAAGGTTTAAGCGGATTTTCAGACAAGGCAGTTTCTTCAGGGTTTTAGGAAAGATAAATAATTTTGTAAGGAGTGGAGTCCTCATGAAAAAGGCTAAACGCATACTGTTTTTGGTCCTTGCGCTTGTGCTTGTAGTTTCATTATTTGGCTGCGGAGGCAATAAGACTCCAAAAACTACCGGTAGCCCGTCCGCAAATCCCGGACAGCAGACCCCGGCTACCCAGACCCCAGGCGCCCAGCCAACCGTTTCAGCAAAGGATAGTGTCACCATCCGCATCGGAGCTGAACCGATGGCTCTCTTACCTGCCGCCATGAATGACAAGAACGCGGAACTTATTACCGAACAAGTCTTGGAGCCCCTGTTTTACACAACTTTTGACGGAAAGGTTGTGCCCTGCCTCGCGACAGAATGGAAATACGGAAACGATGAGCAGACAGAGCTGCTGATTACCCTGAGGGATGACGTGTATTTCCATAACGGCGAGAAGATGACCGCGGATGATGTGGTGTTCTCCTACAACACATCCATAAAGGCCAAGTCCACTTCAAACGTTTCCACTGCCATGGACTCCATGGAGAAAGTGGACGACAGGACCGTCAAGCTGAAACTCAAGTTCCCCTACGGCGCTGTTCAGTACTGCATTGCCAACAAGCTGATGGTCATCTTCCCGCAGAAGGCGTACGAAGCGGATCCCGACGGATTTGCCAGAGCGCCCATTGGCACAGGCCCGTATGCTTTCGTTTCGTGGGCACCCGGAGACTATGTAAAAATCACCCGCAACGATAATTACTGGGGAGATAAACCGGTTATCAAGGACGTAACCTATAAGATTATCACGGACAACTCCTCCGCCGCCATCGCTCTTGAGAGCGGAGACATTGACGTTCTCATCAGCCCCGCCCCGGAGGACCTCCCGCATCTCCAGAGCCTGAATAAGGTTAAAGTCTACACTGCAGACCTGGTTGGCGTATGGCAGATAGGCTTCCTCATGGACAAGGGCATGTTCCAGGACATAAACCTCAGAAAAGCGATAGCCCATGCCATCAACAAAGAAGAATTCGTCTACGGCGTCCTTGGCGGATACGGCTCCGTGGCGGAGTGCGTGATAAGCAAGCACGCGTTCGGATATGATCCGACCTTCAAGGGCCTGGAGTATGACTTGGATAAGGCCAGGGAATACATGGCCCTTGCAGGCTATCCCAACGGCTTTGACTATGATTTTGCGGTCCAGGAATACGGCAACTATGTGAAAGTGGCCGAGGTGCTCCAGGGACAGCTTGCGGAGATCGGCATCAATCTTAAACTCAACATAATGGAGAGGGGCGCATACACCGACGCACAGTCGAAACGACAGTTTGATATGACGGTCACCTCTTACAGCGCCTCGTATCCCGACGCTGACTACATATGGTCATACTATCACAGCGCCGTCATTGAAAGAGGCAGAAACAGTGCGCACATAATCGACGATAGGCTTGACGCGCTGTTGGACGAAGGCCGCGCCTCCAGCGATCAGGAGCGCAGGAAAGAGGTCTACAGAGAGATTTGCGAGCTCTGGAATGAGAAGGTATTCACCATTCCTCTGTTCTCAGAAATAGCTGCGCAGGCATGCAATGCAAAACTCGTCGGCCTGACTCCCTCCTCTGAGAATCGTATCCGCGTTTCCGACTGGTATTGGGTAGAATAACAGGACTGATATCATTCCTGGGTGAAATGTGAATCAATTATGAAAATCCGCATGGTATTATTACAGTCCAAAGTAATAATACCATGCAGGATTTCATAGACGCGGCTTGCGCTTTCTAATCATTTCAAAACAAAACAGCTAAATTTAGAGGATATAAAGTTTTTCCACTTCATTTGGGATAGGTGGAAGGGAGATTTATAAATGGCCCGATATGTGTTTAAAAGGATACTCATGATGATCCCAGTTCTTTTGGGAATATCCTTCATAATCTTTGCGATTTTGAGCTTTTCCCCGGGAGACCCCGTGATGATGATGCTGGGCGACAATCCGGACCCGCAGGCATATGCGGAGCTGACCAGGGAGCTGGGCTTGGACAAACCTTTCTTCGTGCAATATTTTAATTATATCGCCTCCGCGCTGAAGGGGAATTTCGGAAAATCCTGGATAACGAAAATACCCGTTTTTGACGAGATACTGGCGAGATTCCCTACTACTTTCTACATTACTGTCGGAGCTATATGCCTGAAAGTGCTCATAGGAGTGCCCATCGGCGTCATATCGGCGGTTAAACAATACTCGATTGTTGACAACGTAGGCATGGTGCTCACTCTAATTTTTGCTTCTATGCCGACATTTTGGCTCGGTCTTATTCTGATACTCGTATTTTCGCTCTACCTTGGGGTGCTTCCTGCCGTCGGCGCGGAGAGCTGGCAAAACTTCGTCTTGCCATGCGTGACGCTCGCCATAGGTTCCGCGGCGACGCTTGTAAGAATGACCCGCTCTACGATGCTCGAAGTCATCAGGCAGGATTACATAAGGACGGCCAGGGCGAAGGGCGCCAGCGAGCGCGTAGTCATATATAAGCATGCTCTCAGAAACGCGCTGCTGCCTGTAATAACAATCGTTGGTCTGAACTTTGGCGTGATGCTCGGCGGCACAATGGTTATCGAAAGCCTGTTTGCCATGCCGGGCCTCGGAACCAACACGATTACCGCTATCCGCATGAAAGACAGACCGATGGTTATGGCTTCCGTTTTGTATGTCGCGTTTCTGGCGGGCGTTATAAACCTGTTGGTTGATCTCGCCTACGCGTATGTCGATCCCAGGGTCAAAGCCCAGTATCTACGCAAATGAAGTGAGGAATCAAACATGACTACAAAAAACGTAGATAAAACCGGGGTAGGAAAACCTGATTCCAGAGATTACACGAAAAAACGCAGTCAGCTGAAACTGATTATGTATCGCTTTAGCAAGAACAGGCTGGCTGTGCTGGGCCTGTGTATTCTGTGCGTTCTGGCGCTGTGCGCGATTTTTGCAGACGTCATTGCCGACTATCAAACCATGGCAATAAAGCAGAATATTATGAACAAGCTGCAGCCCCCTTCCGCCGAGCATTGGCTTGGCACGGACCAATATGGCCGCGACATTTTTGCCCGTATTATACACGGAGCAAGAATATCTCTCACCATGGGCATCGGCACCGTCCTTACTTCGCTGACGATAGGCTCAATCTTCGGAGCTTTGGCGGGCTATTACGGCGGCAAGGTCGACAATATCATCATGCGTATTATGGACGTGTTCCTTGCTATTCCTAATATGCTGATGGCGGTCACCATCGTGGGGGCGCTGGGCGGAGGTCTGGTAAACCTGCTGATTGCCATGAGCATCTCATCCATCCCGAGATTTTCCAGGGTCATCCGCTCGTCAATCCTTTCCGTACGGGATATGGATTATATCGAAGCGGCGAGGGCGTGCGGAACTAAAGACAGCCGCATTATCTATAAGCATGTTTTGCCGAACGCTATAGGACCGATTATCGTTAACGCTACGCTGAGCCTGGCAAATACCATATTGTCAATTTCCGGCATGAGCTTTATCGGGCTGGGCATCGAAAAGCCGATGCCGGAGTGGGGCTCCATGCTTTCGGAAGGCAGGGCTCAGATGAGATATCATCCGAATCTGGTTATATTCCCGGGTATTGCTATCGCTCTTGCTGTACTTGGTTTGAATCTTGTCGGCGACGGACTCAGGGACGCTCTGGATCCAAAACTGAAAAACTGACATGAGGTTGTAATATGAACGACGTGTTATTGAGCATAGAAAACCTGCATGTAACATACAGAACGGACGAGGCCTTGGTTTACGCGGTGAATGGAGTAAACCTTAACATTATGCGCGGTGAAACGCTGGGACTTGTAGGTGAAACGGGCGCGGGAAAAACCACCACCGCTTTGAGCGTTATGCGCCTGCTGCCGGATAAGATCGGAAAAATTGAACAGGGAAAAATATATTTGGACGGCTTAGATATAACCGCGGCTACCGAGGCGGACATGAGAGCTATCCGCGGCAACATTGTGTCGATGATCTTCCAGGATCCAATGTCAAGCTTAAACCCTGTGTTACGCGTCGGCGAGCAGATAGCGGAAGTGCTGAGAATCCACAACGACAAATTGAGTAAATCAGAAGTAGACAGACGCGTTGACGAGCTGATGGAAATGGTCGGCTTGCCCAAGGAGAGGAAGGTGGAATATCCCCACCAGTTCTCCGGCGGAATGAAGCAAAGAGTCGTCATCGCCATCGCGCTGGCCTGCGAGCCCAAGCTTCTGCTGGCGGATGAACCTACAACAGCTCTTGACGTGACAATCCAGGCGCAAGTGCTGGCCATCATTAGAGAGCTGAAGGAAATGTTAAATACATCAATGCTTCTCATAACTCACGATCTTGGCATCGTTGCTGAAAACTGCGACAGGGTGGCGGTAATGTATGCAGGCGAAATCGTCGAGATGGGAACCGTTGAGGATATATTTGAAGAAAAAGATCATCATCCATATACAGTCGGGCTTTTCGGCTCAATCCCGGATCTGGACAAAAACATCGACAGGCTTACACCTATCGAAGGTATGATGCCCGATCCGACTGTATTGCAGGCTGGCTGCCCGTTTTACGACAGATGCCCGCAACGAATGGATATTTGCAATACCGAAAAGCCTGCCGAGGTTATGAAAGGCACTCATATGATAAAGTGTCATCTTTTCAGCAATGTAGAGAAAGCTGCTAATGTCGAGAAAGTTGGTGAAGTATGAGCGCGCCATTGATCGAAACCAGGAAATTAGTGAAATACTTTACCACTCCCAGAGGTGCACTGCACGCGGTTGACAAAGTCGATCTAAAAATCGAGCGGGGTCAGGTGCTCGGCGTAGTAGGCGAGTCCGGATGCGGAAAATCCACCTTGGGCCGTACGATTCTTCGGCTCACCGAACCGACCGGCGGCGATATTTTATACGACGGGGTGAGCTATCTCAAATACTCCGAAAAGGAAATGAATGAATTACGGAAAAAGATTCAGATAATCTTCCAGGACCCGTACTCTTCGCTTAACCCCAGAATGACAATCGGTCAGATAATTGCCGAGCCTATAAAGGTTTGTAAAACCATCACCGGAAAAAAGGCAATAGATGAAAAAGTCCTGGAAATGATGGATCTTGTAGGCTTGTCCAGGCGGTGGATAAACGCATATCCCCATGAGCTGGATGGAGGCAGGCGGCAGCGCGTCGGCATAGCCCGGGCACTTGTGCTTGAACCAAGCTTCATTGTCTGCGACGAGCCGGTATCCGCGCTTGATGTGTCCATTCAGGCACAGATATTGAATCTCATGATGGACCTTCAGCGTGATATGGGTTTGACCTATATGTTTATAACGCACGATTTGAGCGTTGTTAAACATATCAGCAATTACATAATGGTCATGTATCTTGGCCAGTGCGTTGAGTCGGCAGCGCCGGAAGAGCTCTTTAAAAATCCCCTGCACCCTTATACCGTCGCTCTATTAAACGCGATCCCCCGCCCCAATCTGTCTTTTAGGAACAGGGAGAGAAAGATCATCAAAGGTGAGGTAACAAACCCCATAAACCCGAAGCCCGGCTGCCGTTTCGCCAGCCGCTGCCCCAGAGTTTCGGATAAGTGCCTGCAGCAAGATCCTCCCCTGAAAGAAGTCGGACAAAATCATATGGTTGCGTGTACACTCTACGAATAGTTGATTCAAAGAGTTTTCGTTAATATACAGCCGATCCGTACAGTGTCTCCTTTGTCATAAATATTGAGGCGGAAATATAAGTGAAGCCTGGCCTTTGGTTTTCATCAATAGCTGGGGCGGAGCAAAGTAAAAAGCATCCGGTGAGCGGCGAAATTAAACCGCTCGCCGGATTTTTTAATCGAGGGCCGTGTTCAGGATGAAAAGGCTCCGGTTTCTGAAGCGCTCAAACTGCGAATATAGGACATCTGTGCCTAGGTCAGGGCTTCGTTATGAAGTTATCCGGGTATTTTTGATGGCTTATCAGGGTGCGTTAGAGGCTCCGGGGATATAAAAAAATTACACTCATACTGGATTTTGTAGTCGGATTTTGATATAATGCGCTTACAACTGTCTAAAATCATCACTTGCCCCAACGATTGATACAATCTGCTATAAAGCTAAAGTAAGCCAGGTTGAGCACTCCACCCTGCAAATCGATCTAACGATGTACAGAAGTGTACATTTTCATATATATATGGACATTTTCGTTTGCAGCAGCGTTAATAAGCGCATATGCGAGGGGTAGGATATGGATATTGAATCAATCAGGACGGCTATCATAGTTGCGAAATTGAGGAGTTTCAGTCTGGCGGCGACTGAAATACCCTGCGCTCAGTCTACTGTTTCCAGACAAATCAGAAAGCTAGAAAATGATCTCAATATTAAGATTTTCACTCGGCACACAAATAATAGCGGCGTGTCATTGACTGTGGAGGGCCAAAGGGTAATGCCTGTCCTTGAGAAAATCCTCTCGGAATATGAAAGCCTGAGGAGCGACGCTGCCGCACAGGACAGCGCGTGCGTGACTAAGATAGTGCTTGGAATACCACGCGGTTCAGTGCTCACGCCCATAGGCGCGTATAATCTGCAGACCGATTTTTGTATGGAACATCCGGATATCGAGTTCACGATGCATGAATCAACCGATACTCAGATGATTGAAGGCATTGAAATCGGTCGTTTCGACGCCGCTTTTCTGGTGCAGTATAGCTGGAACAATATGGAGCCTTTCTGCTATCTGGAATGCAATCACAACCTCAATCTAGAGCGCGTTGGTTCTCATCGGATGATGCTGGGCGTGTCCCTTATGCACCCGCTTGCATCCCGCGATAGCGTCGTTATGGAAGATTTAAAAGGATTGGACTTCCATTATCCGGATGATATACGTTTAATGCCTGCAAGCAAGCTGGTGCCAAATCAGATTATGTTTCTTGAGGCTTGCAGGCGATGCGGGTTCACTCCCAATATCGTGACAACGAAAAATAGAAACAGAGCTATACGCCTGCTCTTGACTCAACAGGGTCGAGGGGTCATGCTTTGCGCTCTGCCCGCCTATTTGAGCGAATACAAGGGAATTAAATATATCCCGATTGTCGACTGCCCCATGCATGCGGATTGGTATATCATAACAAAAAAGGGAGCCAATCCGGCCATACATCAGAAAATGGTCAGTTTTTTCAGGAAATATTTTAATGATAGCGAAGCTGGAGCTCAAGCAGCGTTTGAATGAAGCCGAGCGATGCTGCTTACGCTTTTCTCCCCGATTTTCTTACGAAACTGCTCAAAGCCGTTTTTGGGCCTGACCCAAAAACGGCTTTGTCTGCAGTCTGAGTAAAAAGTCCGGCTGTGCCGGGCTTTTTGTTATGTATGGTGTTTGAGCGTTGCTTAATATTAATAAATAATATGTTGTCGCCTGTCTGCTGTTTTACCTCTTCGTCAGTTCGGCCATAGCCACGTAATGCAGAACGTCGAACTCCTGCGGGGCGATGCGTTCCAGCATCTCCATGTGCTCCCGCTCCCACTTTATTATCTCTTCCTCGGGCAGAGAGGCCCCGATTCCCCTGCAGGCTTTCATTCTTCCGTTCCAGCTCTCTCTGGTGAAATGCACATACAAATCGTATTCTTCGCTGTAAGCCAGCTCGAAATAATCCCTGTAACATGCGTGGATGTCAATCGGGCTTCTTGTTCCACCGGCGCCGCTCCACTTAGGATTATATTTCAAGACAAGCCTTTCGCTTTCGCATGCAATTTTGTCCTCAAACGGCAGCCATCCCATATACAAAACAAGTATGCGGCCGCCCGGTTTCAGCATGCGGTGAAGATTATGTACAATCCGCTCATGGTCAAAATAAAAGAAGCTCTGGCATGCGGTTATAACATCGAACGAATTATCTTCAAAATCAAGCTCTTCCGCTGCGACCGCATAGTAATCTATATCCTTGCCGGCAGATAATTCCCTCGCCTTTTCAATTTGATTGACCGAGATATCTATGCCTGTCCATTTAGCGCCGAATCTGTACATGTTTCTTGGAAGAACCCCCGTGCCGGTTCCCAGATCCAATACCTTCTGGCCTTCAATGCATAAATTTCTGTCTATTATTTTTTTATAAAACTCTTCCGGGTAAATATCCCTGTATTTCGCATAATCATCCGATGTCCGTCCCCAGTCAAAAGCCCTGCCGTTGTCGATGTTCGGATCTATGATTCTCAAAAACTCCACCTTCTTTATATCAGACTGTCGATGCAGTACAACTGAAGCCTGTTTCATTGGTGTGCCGACCTCGATGGGGCTGCCGTCATAAAAGCGGACGCCCCTCTCCCCAGCTGCGGGTCATCAGCCTGTTCACATATTCCGTATCCGTATAAAGCCGCTCAGGCTTAGCGCTTTGAAAATATAAATTATGCAAATAGTACCATATAAATATCCGGACATCTATATATCTGTAAAAAAATCCTGGCATATTTTATTCTTTTTCCCTTTTTGGTCAGCGTCGTATAACAAGGAAGCGGCAGCGGAAAAGTCCGCTGCCGCGCTGTTTTGTATCAAACGACAAAGCCGAAACTTTGCAAACGCTCAACCTGAATCAACGTCGCTGTTCCGTCTTCCGGACGCATTGGGGATTTCCATCTCCTCGCGGTATTTCGCGACTGTGCGGCGGGCAATGTAAATGCCTTTTTCGGCTAACAATTCGCACAGTTTATGATCTGACAAAGGCTGTGATTTGTCTTCCGTCAGAATGAAATTACGGAGGAGGCTCTTTATATAATCCTTGGATATATCTTGAACAGCATCCGATAACCCGCCGGCGGAGAAAAAGTAGGAAACAGGGTATACGCCGCGCGCGCATTGCAGATACTTGCCTCTCACCGCACGACTTACCGTGGAGACATGGAAACCGACCATGTTTGCAACCCGTTCCATGCTGAGGGGCGACAAACAACCGTTTCTGCAAAAGAAATCTTTCTGTATGGACAAAATCGCTTCCACGCAGGCTTTAAGCGTTTCCCTTCGCCGTTCAATGGCGGAAATAACCCATTTGGCTTTGCGAATGTTATTGCAGAGGTACTCGCGAACCTCCGCGTCTTTTGATTCGCACATCAGCTCCTGGTAATACTTGCTGATAGAAAGGCGGGGCAGCATGGAATCGTTGATAACTACCTCCGCTCTGTCAGGGCAGTCCGAGTTAACGATAACAACATCCGGAATTATGTAATTCGCAGGGTAATTGTCTCCAAAATCACTTGCCGGATTGGGATTAAGGGATTTTATCAGCCGGCATGCCTCTCTGACGTTTTTTTCGCTCGTTTGGAGCGCGCGGGCAATATGCGAGTATTGAAAGCGCGCCACCGCCTCAAGGTGTTCCTTCACTATTTTTTCGGCAATGGAAACATCCTCTTTCCTTCGCTTGAGCTGCAGCAGCAGGCATTCCTGGAGGTTCCGCGCACCTATGCCGGCAGGCTCAAGCGATTGTATGACATTCAGCGCGCACTCAAGTTCAGATACGGGAAACCCGGAACGAAGAGAGAGAAGCTCCAGATTCGAATTGAGCCAGCCTCGGGAATCCAGATTGCTGATAAGATAACGAGCCGCACTATCTAAGGGCTTCCGCAAATCAGGGAGCTGCCAGAGAATATAGCTTTGAAGGTCGTTTTCGAAGTTTGCCCGCGGATCCATTACGTTTTCAAACAATTCGGATTGCCAGGAATCATCGCGGTCAAACGAGTTCTCTCTTTCCTGAGCTGCCTGCCGGTCAATAGTATGCCTGTCCAGCCCCTGCTCAAGGAGCGACAATACTTTATTTATATCCTGCTCCTCAAGCTCTATCGTCGGATTCTCCTGTGCTAGATCCCACAGATAGCTTATCAGTTCCTGCATGTCCATATGAAGTATTCTGACCGACAGGATTTCCTGAGGCGACAGAATCTGGGTTTGTTTTGGCTCCACGCGTAGTTCCAAAGCTCAATTACCTCCGAGTGGCAAGATGTTGGTCCTGTTGCTGACCTGATTCAGGCTTTCCAAAAAACACCAACAAATTTATATTAATTGGAGATTATTGCTGCACAATGGTTTGTTCCAATACTGCGCGGTGATGCCTTAAAGTTGATTTTATTTGGGACTAAAAAATCTTAGGTGCGGTAAAAGAATAAAAGTCCGGCAATAGTCCACCGAATTTCAAAGAATCTGATCGTTTTCTGCGTGTTTGGCGGCCGTTTCCTTGCATTTTCTCCATATCGTGGAACGGCTGATGCCAAGGATTGCTGCAAGTTCGGATATAGAATATCGATTGAGTAGTATGCTAATTATTTGGCGCTCCATTTCTTCCATTGTATTAATATCAACCGTGATTTTATTTTCAGATAAAAGGTCTCCGTCCTTCGCGGAGGATAGCGGCTGCCATTTATTAAAGGATAAGTCGTCGAAAGTATCGTTTTCTGCAAGGTCATACAGGAAGACGTATCTCTCCATGGCGTTTTCCAATTCCCTGACATTGCCCGGCCAGTCGCGGGCCATGAGCCGGGAGATAAACGTATCGTCCGGAGGAGGTACGTTCTTGCCGTACTTAATGTTCTTTTTCTGGATAAAGTACTGAGCCAGCGCGGGGATATCCTCCCTGCGTTCCTTCAGCGAAGGTATCCTTAGAGTGAACATTGAAATGCGGTAAAACAGGTCCTGCCGGAAGGTTTTCTGCTTAATGGCCTGCTCAAGATCCTGATTGGTTGCGGCAATTATGCGGACGTCAACGGGAATGACATTTTTTCCGCCCAGATGCATGATTTCCTTGTTTTGAAGCACTCGCAGCAGGCGTGATTGCAGCGAGATTGGCATCTCGCCTATCTCGTCCAGAAACAGCGTTCCGCCGTTTGCAAGTTCGAACAGTCCGCGTTTTCCCTCGCGTAGGGCGCCTGTAAAGCTGCCGCCCTCATAACCGAAGAGCTCGCTTTCCAGGATTCCTTCCGGAATAGCCGCGCAGTTAATGGCAACGAATGGGCCTGTTTTGCGACTGCTGGAATTATGGATGCTCTGTGCAAAGAGCTCCTTGCCCACTCCGGTTTCACCGACTAAAAGCACCGTGGCGTCGCTTTGCGCCAGCTTCTTTGCAAGATTGATGCACCGCACCGTTGCCGGGCACTCGCCGACAATATCTGAAAAGGTGTACTTTGCCACCATGCCGCGCTTTGCCGCCTCGTGCGACAGCGCGGTTTGCAGTCTTTTTATTTCGCTTTCATCTTTAAGTATAATCAAGGACTTATCATGTTTGATAGGTACGACGGTGACAAGACAGGTTTTGTTGTTAATGGTGTGGATTTCGGTGCCGCTTTTATGCAGGTTGATTCCCTGAAACAGTTTGCCGATTGGAGATTCCGGCGGAAAAGCAGTTACCTTTTTTCCTATGACCTGAGAGGTCGGAATACAGAGGTAGCTTGCAGCCAGCTTGTTGAAGTCGGTGACCGCTCCGTCGGCATCGATTCCGATGACTCCGTTGTGTATGTTGTCAAGAAGATGGGTGAGCCAGTCGTTCCGCTCAGCCTCCGCCCGCTTGCTTGCAATCAGCTGATGGGCCGAGTAAATGGTCTGCTGAATCGCAAGCTTTCCGCGGGTAATGAGGATTCCTTTTCCGCCGCACTGCTCCAGCTTCAGCTTGGTGATATTGCTGGTTACTGCGGCAATCCGTACGCCGCTTCCGGGGATTTCATTAATAATTCTTTCCCTTTCCTGCAGACCGAGGTATGTATGCAGAACAATCTTGCGGTTGAGTATCGCTTCGAAACGCGAAAGCTCGTCGACAAGCAGGGAATGCGAATAGCCGATATAATGAACTTCCTCCGAGTCGTCACTCCTTGCTGCCATAAGCGCGTCAAGAAAATCCAACGGGCTCGGCGATAAAGGAACGAAGGGTATGTTTACTAGAGGAAGAAGAGCATCCGCGGTGCTCGGCAATGCAACAATCGCATCCGGTGAAAGCCGATATATCTTAGGAATCATATGTCGAACTTCGTCGACTGTAGAATAAAACATACAGTGGTAGCCTTCAATCCCGTCAATGTACGGAAGAAGCTCCCTGTAGAGCTGTTCCGAATTGCAGAGAAACAAAATGCGATCGTTCACGCATTGTCCCTCCTTCAACAATACAATTATTTAATACAATTCTACTACCAGCCGGATGATAAGTAAAGGGGATTGCCGGCCATGTCAGGACAAGTTCATGTCCGTCGCAGCTGCTTTGATGCAAAATAAAACAAATTGAAGCTGTTAATTGTAGCATAATAAAACATCGCTGCGGTCTTAAATTTTGCTAACTAAATAATTCGGTTTAATAATTGCCGCATTGCCTGATGAAAATCGGCGAAATGCACAAGAAAACGAAATAAAATTGTATGATGCAACGATATTTTGCTCAACCTTTGGAGTTGGCATGATTATTGCTAAATTTTATTAATGGACACAAAAGAAACCCTATTTGTCCAGGAATAATCCAAGGAGGAGCAAGCGTATGACAGAAGCGCGATATCAGGATATCTTGCATCAGTTCGAAGCTCTAGCGAAAGACCCGCTGCAAACCGCAAAGGAACGGGGGGCCGCTCTGGGTAAAGAGGTGATAGGCTGCGCCGGAATGTATTTTCCTGAGGAAATACTCCACGCCGCAGGTGCGCTGCCCACCGTGGTCCTGCAGCAGAACTATCCTATCTCCGCTGCCAACGCCCATGTCCAAAGCTTTATGTGCGGCTATGTCAGAAGCCTTATGGATCAGGCAATAGAGAAGAAATTCTCTTTTATGAAGGCGCTTTTTATAAAGGACTGCTGCCATGAAATACGGATGATAGGTGACCTGGTTCGCTTTAAGCAAGCGGACAAGATTCGCGTGGAGATGAGTTTCTTCCCGGTCACAATCAAGAAGCCGGAGTCACAGAAATACATACACGAGGAGATATTAAGCCTCATACGGCGCACGGAGGAGCTGATGGGCGTGACCATCAGCCGGGAAGCTCTGGCATCAAGCATCAAGGTTTATAATGAAGCCCGCCGGAGAATGATGGAGCTCTATGCTTTGAGGAGAAACAACCCGGGCATAATCAGCGCGGTGGATTTGTCCAATATTGCGGTCGCCGGAATGTGCATTCCCAAGGAGGAACACTCCGCAATGGTAGCCGAGCTTATAGAAGCTCTGCGTGAGAAGGATATGGAGCCGATAAAAGGCAAAACGCCGGTAGTTGTAACGGGCAGCCTGTGCGAAGTCTGTGACAGGGATTTGCTTTCGGCCATCGAAAAATCCGGCGGCGTAATAGTGGACGACGACCTCTATGTCGGAGCCCGGTATTACAACACTCTTGTATCGGAGACCGGAGATCCGGCGGCGGCGCTTGCCGAGGCCTATATTAACCGTGTGGGTCCCTGCCCGACCCAGCATGATCCGGATAACCGCCTTGGTGATTACATTGCCGGTATTGTTAAAAATAGCGGGGCAAAAGCGGTTGTCACCGCAGTAATCAAATTCTGCGAGGCGCACTACTTCTCCAATCTGGCAGACCAGGCGGACCTTGAAAAAGCCGGAATCCCGCAGCTTACCGTCTATCTCGACCATGATGCTTCTTTGAAAGGGCAGATCGAAACTCGTGTTCAGAGCTTCCTGGAGAATCTCTAATGCAGAAAGGGTGAAATCAATGGAAGAAAAGAAAGCTAAGGAATCTAAGGTAAATCGCATCCAGTCAACTGCGCTGATTTCCGGAATTATGGACAGATTCTATGAAGACGCCCGAAAATCCAAATATGTTTGCTGGTGCGTGGGCGCCTGCCCTTATGAAATTTTAAACGGTGCGGGCATTGCCCGCTTTCAGACGGAAAACCTCGCCTCCCGAATCTCATCCCGCCAGGAGCAGGTGCCGTATATAGAGTATGCCGAAGCCCACGGACTGGGGTCGGAGGTGTGCTCCTACGCAAAGATTAATATTGGACAGGCCTTGATGATGGTTGAGGGAAGGGAAGAGGAACTCATTCCCGAGAGACTGCGGGTAAAGAGGCCGGACATGGTTATTGCCCTTAATACCTGTCCTACGATGATTCAATGGGCTAAGGCGCTCGTGGATATCTTCCATGTCCCGTACTACTTTATTGACGCGCCGTTTTTCCATGACGAGGAAAAGGGATGGGATAGAAATATAGCCTATGTGAAGGAACAGCTTCTTGATGGCGTTACCGACGAATGGATTAAGAGCGTGGATAGCCTGGGCTACGACGGCAAGGCTATAATTGCTGAACGTGACGCTCTGCTTGCAAAATATGCGGGATAACTGATTGATTTGGAGCAGCCCTGACAGAAAAGGAAAGGGGTTATCTAATGGGGCAAAAAATATCAAGAGCAATTCAAAAAATAGAGAATGTCTGTAATTATCTCGCGTCCGCAGCTATCGTGGCGATGATGTCTTTGATAACAATTGATACCATATTGCGTTATTTCTTGAACCATCCTATCAGCGGCATGCAGGAAGTAGTTGCCAGTTACCTGACTGTTATTATGGTCTACCTGTCGGTAAGCTACTGCTACCGCGTGGGAGGTCACGTCCGTGTGGACGCCCTGCGCAACGTACTGCCAAAATTGTTTATGCGTGTCGTTGATATTATCGGCGGCCTCGCTTCGTCAGCATTTTTCATTATAGTAATTGCAACTAACTGGTCTACAATGCTTAGTGCATACAAACGGGGCTCCACGCCCGGCGGCGTCGTCAAAACGCCTATCTGGCCCAGCTATCTGGTGCTGATTATTGGCGCTGCGCTTCTCACATTGCGAATCCTGCTTCACACAAGTAATCTCATCTTTGGCAAAACCGATGAGCTGGTCTCCTTGGACGCTCCGAGCATCACGGTTACGGAAGCTGAAGAGAAAACCGAAAAAGTGTCGGAGAAGAGTGAAGGAAAGGAGGATAGGCCTTGATAACGTTCGAGATTTTTATACCTTTTATCATACTGCTGGTCCTGATTTTTCTATCGGTACCCATAGGGTTTTCTCTCGGCATTTCCGGAACAATCGGTCTGCTGATGATCGGAGGCTGGAAGGTTGTTTTGGGCATCGTCGGTACCGCGGCGTTCAGGGATATCGCAACATTCTCATTAAGTACGGTACCGCTCTACCTGCTTATGGCGGAGTTCATTATACAGGCGAGACTGGCCGATCCGCTGTTTGACTTTACATATCACTGGCTGGGATGGATGCCGGGCGGCGTAGGAGTTGCGACCGTATGGGCAAACGCCGGCTTTGGAGCGATAAGCGGCTCCTCGACCGCGGCTGCGGCAACTATGGGAAAGGTCGCTTACCCCTTGATGCGCCGGCTGGGCTACAGCGATGAGCTCTGCGGCGGCATAATATCCACGAGCGGCACGCTGGCAATCCTCATCCCTCCCAGCATCGCAATGGTCGTATATGGTTTGGCGACCGAGACTTCAATCTCCAAACTGTTTATAGCGGGCATTATCCCCGGGCTGCTGATGGCTGCCATCTACTCCATTGCAATTATCTTATGGTGCGCAATCAAGAAGGAAGGCAAGCGTGCTCCGCATTTTACATGGAAGGAGCGCTTTAAGTCTGTCCTGCCCGTGTGGCCTGTGCTACTCCTTATATTTATCGTGGTGGGCTTCCTCTATCTGGGAATCGCCACTGCCACCGAGGTGGGCGCAGTAGGAGCGGCGGCTGCGCTGCTATTAGGCGTCTTTATGAAGCGGCTGAGCTGGAGTGGGCTTAAAAAAGCATGTCTCAGCGCCCTGAAGGGCACCGCAATGATTCAGACAATAATCCTCGGCGCAAAGGTGTTCGGCTATTACCTTACGCTGACAAACTTTACTCAAATGCTGGGCGACCAGGTTTTGGCATCCGGCGCCGGAAGGTATGAGGTGCTGTTGTTTGTAATCGTGGCTTACTTTGTCCTTGGCATGTTCATGAATAACGTGTCGATTTTGTACCTCCTGCTGCCGATTTCCTATCCCCTTATGATGAAGTACGGCTTCGATCCCATCTGGTTCGGCATAATCTGCACGATATGCGGCGAGGTCGGCCTTATTTCCCCGCCTGTCGGCCTGAACTGCTATATGGTGTCGGAGGCGTGCAACATGCCTATTGAAAAGGTCTTTAAGGGGGCAACGCCGCTGCTGCTTGTCCCGATTATAACGCTGGTGCTCATAATTCTCTTCCCGGAGATTGCGACCTGGCTGCCGTCCCATATGGGTTAACCGCATACTCGATTTGGGGTGAGTAAATTGTATGTTTTAGGAATTGACATCGGTTCGACGACGACTAAGGCCGTCTTATTGGACGGCGGCGGCGCCATACGGGGGAAGGCCCTGGCCAATACGGGCGTACGCCCCCAGCCGGTTATTGAAAAAGTCTGCCGCCAATGCTGCGACGAAGCCGGCATTAAGATGGACGAGCTGGATTACTGTCTGGCCACGGGATACGGCCGCGAACTGGTGTCTTTCCGTTCTGCCCAGGTGACGGAGATTACCTGCCATGCCAAGGGCGCATACGCCCTCTTTCCGGAGGTGCGCACGGTCCTCGACATCGGGGGGCAGGACAGCAAGGTCATTTCAATTGCGCCGGGCGGCAGCATTGCTAATTTTGTGATGAATGACCAGTGCGCTGCCGGAACCGGCAGGTTCATAGAGATTATGGCAGGCATCATGGGCATCAGCATTGAGGAAATGGGAAAGCAGTCGCTGCTCTCGGAGAACCCGCTTCACATCAGCAGCGTATGTACGGTTTTTGCGGAGTCAGAGGTGATATCCAGCATAGCGTCCGGCGCAGACCCGGTGGACATTATGGCCGGCATTTATCAGTCCGTTGCAAGGAGAATCTCGGGACTGATGGGTCGATACAGGGAGCCCCCCATTGTCATGACCGGGGGGCTCGCGAAAAACGTCGGTCTAGTCAATGCTTTGGAAAAACAAATCGGGACGAAATTCCTGATACCGGAATCACCGCAAATGGTCGGCGCCCTGGGGGCTGCCCTGATTGCGCTGGAGCGGGTAAAAAAGACGCACGATGAAGAAAGATCATAGGTTTATACGGAGAGTTAGGAAGTGAAAATATGCCAAGAACAGCTTTAGACGGAGTAAAAGTCCTGGATCTGACCCAGTTTGAGTCCGGAACGGTATGCACAGAAACTTTAGCATGGTTGGGCGCGGAGGTAATCAAAATCGAGCGGCCTGAAAGGGGCGAACTGGGAAGATACTCGTACGAGGAACCGGGTGTTGACGCTCTGGGCTTTATCATTGTTAACGCAAACAAAAAATCCATAACGCTAAATTTAAAATCTGAAAAAGGCAAGGAAATCCTCAGAGAGCTTATTACAAAATGCGATGTCTTTATTGAAAACATGGGACCCGGGGCAATCGAGCGCTTGGGGTTCGGATATGAAGATGTGAGCAAGATAAATCCGCGCATCGTATATGCCCAGATTAAGGGCTTTGGAAAAGGAAGCCCATGGGAGAACTTTCCGTCATTTGAGCCTCTTGCGGAGGCCACCGGCGGAAGCGCAAGCCTGACCGGGGACCCGGAAGGCCCCCCGATGCAGCCGGGCGCGGACTTTGCCGACAGCGGTACAGGCTATTTGACCGCCATCGCTATTCTGGCCGCGCTGTACCAGCGGAATTCTACGGGTGTGGGACAGCAGATCGAGGTTGCTATGCAGGATGTGGTAATCGGCTTCTGCCGCGCATCCTTTGAACAGCAGCTCCGTTACGGCAGGGCCACCCCCCGCGTTGGCAACGGCATGGCGCTGGACAATGTGGCGCCCTGCAACAAGTACCCCTGCAAGCCCGGCGGCCCAAACGACTATGTGCACATCTACACTTCCCGTGCGCCCGGCAGCATGCAGTGGAAGTACCTCTGCGAGACCATCGGGCGGATGGATATGTACGAAGACCCGCGCTTTGCCACACCGCAGTCGCGTTATCTCTATCGGCATGAAATCGACGCGGCTATTTCGGAGTGGACGATGAAGCATACGAAATTCGAGGCGATGGAAATCCTGGGCGCCGCGGGCGTTCCGGCTGGTGCCGTAATGAGTACGGACGATATAATAAAGGACCCCTACCTGAGACAGAGGGGAATAATTACGGAAATAACGCATCCTGTACGCGGAAAGCTTTTAATCCCGGGTTTTGCGCCTAAAATGTCCGATTCGTTTGTTCCGGTGACCTGCGCTCCTTCTCTGGGCGAGCATAACATGGAGATATACGGAGGCCTGCTTGGGATGAGCGAAGCGGAGATTGAGTCTCTAAAGAAGGACAAAGTTATTTAATAACTGATTAAACGCCCATATTACAGGCAAAGATCCAGCCCTAGGACTGGGTCTTTGCCTGTATAAGACTGGCCATTACTCAAACTCTGTTTAATACTACATTAGTTTCAGTCCGTTCGCTGCCGCAACCACATTTATAATTAAACGTCCGAACGGCAGCCCTTAACAACTATGCGAAGAGCTGCGCCCTTGCTGTAAGCGTCAGCGGCGGAATTTTTTAACCTATCTGAGGCGGCCTCGGTGGCATACGCTGCTGGAAGAAACGACATTAACTTACTGCTTTAACGCAAAGGAAGTGACCAAATTGGATTATCGGATTGAGCGGGATACAATGGGAGAATTGCAGGTCCCCGCCGACTGCTTCTGGGGAGCGCAGACCCAGCGGAGCCTTATCAACTTCCCCATAGGCACCGAAAAAATGCCGAAGGAAATCATCTATTCATTCAGCATAATGAAACATGCCGCGGCGAATACAAATTGCAAACTGGGCCTGCTTGACGAAGAACGGTGCGCGCTCATCGGCCGCGTCTGCGAGGAAATAAAAGCCGGTCTGCTTGACGATAATTTTCCTCTGTCCGTATGGCAGACGGGGAGCGGAACACAGACAAATATGAATGTGAACGAGGTCATTGCCAACCGCGGCAACGCTCTAATCGGCAAAAAGCTGCTGCATCCCAATGACCATGTAAACATGTCCCAGAGCTCGAACGACACCTTCCCCTCGGCTATGCACATAGCGGCTGCGCTTGCAATCCGGCGGCGTTTGCTGCCTGCCATGGAGGCCATGATTTCAACAATGCGGCGTCTTGAGGAGGAAAACAAAGGAGTAATAAAGACGGGGCGCACCCACCTTCAAGATGCCGTGCCCATAGCCTTTTCGCAGGAAATCAGCGGCTGGCGGGGAATGCTGGAAACTACGAAAGAAATGATTGTGCAGAGCCTGGACGGGCTTTACAAGCTGGCCCTTGGCGCCACTGCCGTAGGTACGGGGCTCAACTGTCCGCCCGGTTTTGCCGAGGGTGTGGCTAAAGAAATAGCCGCCATGACGGAGACGCCCTTTGTTTCCGCCCCCAATAAATTCCATGCGCTTACAAGCAAGGACGAGCTGGTTTTCACACACGGGGCGCTGAAGGCGCTTGCGGCCAATCTGATGAAGATTGCCAACGATGTGCGCTGGCTAGCGAGCGGACCCAGGTGCGGGCTGGGTGAGATACATATCCCGGAAAATGAACCGGGCAGCTCCATTATGCCGGGCAAGGTAAATCCCACGCAATGCGAATCAATGATTATGGTAGCCGTTCAGGTAATGGCCAATGATGTCGCTATCGGCATAGCGGCCTCTCAGGGCAACTTTGAGCTCAACGTTATGATGCCCGTCTGCATCTATAATTTCCTTCAGTCGGTTCGCCTGCTTGCGGATTCAATGAACTCCTTTAATCTGCGTTGCCTCGGCGGAATTGTACCCAACCGCCGGAAGATGGAGGAAAACCTTCACCGCTCGCTGATGCTCGCGACGGCGCTCAATCCCTATATTGGATACGACAATGCGGCCAAAACGGTAAAAAAAGCCTTCGAAGAGGACATCTCGCTTAAAGAAGCCGCCGCAGCTCTTGGTTTTCTTTCGGAGGAGAGGTTTGACGAAATCATCCGTCCGGAAAAAATGGTTTAATACATTGGAGGATATTTAGATGGATTACGCAAAGGAATCGCTCAGGTTGCATTACAAATGGCGCGGCAAGCTTGAGGTGGTGCCAAAGGTGCCTGTGGCCACGAAGGAGGACCTGTCTCTTGCATACACTCCCGGTGTGGCTCAGCCCTGTATTGAGATTCAGAAGGACGTAAACAAAAGCTTTGAGCTCACCAACCGCTGGAATACAGTGGCGGTCGTAACCGACGGCACGGCGGTGCTTGGTCTGGGAGATATCGGGCCGGAGGCGGCCATGCCGGTCATGGAGGGAAAGTGTGTCCTCTTTAAGGCATTCGGAGGCGTGGATGCAATCCCCTTATGCATACGTTCCAAAGAGGTAGATGATATCGTAAGGACGGTCTCCCTGCTTGCGGGCAGCTTCGGCGGCATCAATCTGGAGGACATCGCGGCTCCCCGCTGTTTCGAGATTGAGGAGAGGCTCAAGGCTTGCTGCGACATACCCGTTTTCCACGACGACCAGCACGGTACGGCGGTTGTAATCCTGGCGGGATTGATAAATGCGCTTAAGCTGGTGGGAAAGCGCCTTGAAGATGTGAGCGTTGTTATAAGCGGTGCCGGAGCGGCGGGAATCGCAATTGCAAGGCTTCTTATGAAAGAAGGCGTAAGGGACGTGGTGATATGCGACCGCAAAGGCGCCATCTACCAGGGGCGCGAGGGCTTAAACGAGGAAAAGCAGAAAATTGCCGCAATCTCAAATCCCTTGTTAAAGAAGGGGCCTCTTGAAAATGTCATCAAAGGAGCCGATGTGTTTATCGGCGTCTCCGGCCCCGGCATTATGGATATTAATATGGTAAAAAGCATGGCCGGAGATTCAATTATTTTTGCCTGTGCAAATCCGGTCCCCGAGATTCTGCCGGAAGACGCCGTAAAGGGCGGTGCGGCGGTCGTGGCCACAGGCAGGAGCGATTACCCTAATCAGGTCAACAACGTTTTGGCCTTCCCCGGCATTTTCAGAGGCGCCCTTGACGTTCGCGCCTCCGATATTAACGATGAGATGAAGATTGCTGCGGCCTATGCAATCGCCGGTCTCGTTTCCGAAAAAGAGCTCCGTACGGACAATATAATACCGCCGGCTTATGATCCGCGCATTAAGGATGCGGTTGCCTCCGCGGTTGCCAAGGCCGCACGCGAAAGCGGCGTCGCCCGCATATGAGAAAACCGGATATGAGGATATGAATGTGGATTGATTCCTCGGGTGCAGGAGAAACGTCAGCATACTCGACAGCTTTGCTTCCGGCATCGATTTGCATACATCTCCAAAACAAAAGGCGCAAAATCGTCCGATTTTGCGCCTTTTGTTTTTACCAGGCTGCAGACGGAGCGGAGCTGTCACAGGTAGTTATCAATATTCGTTTTGACTTCCACCTCTGAAAAGACGATGGAGGTCTCAGCCATTGCATAGGAGGAATCGGAGTTGATGAACTCCTCAGTGTTCTCCAAAGAGGGAAGCGACAATTTGACGATAAAGCAGGCGTCGCCTGCGACGCGATAGCACCGCTCGCTGTACTTGTAGTCCCTGATAAAATTCTTGAATTTTTCGTACTGCCCGTCTCTCATCCTTACCTCGATGATGCAGTCGACGGCAAAGCCAAGCTCCTTTTAGTTGATGCTTCAGGCCCCGCCAAAAAAGCCGCTGAATCGGATGATTCAGCGGCTTTTGCTATTATGTGCGGCCCGCGGCTTATCAACAATACTGCGCGCTGCTTGCGCAGTCACACCGTCATCTCGCCGCAGAGGTTCTTTTCCATGAGAATTTTAATCTT
>Ga0134098_1000066_pt1 | contig 113022 bp, 86 predicted proteins | sample 9_3taG_FD_94456 | JGI IMG/M metagenome (GOLD analysis project Ga0134098, IMG submission 94456) | Switchgrass degrading microbial communities from high solid loading bioreactors in New Hampshire, USA - 9_31_10_142_A3 metaG | ecosystem: Engineered > Bioreactor > Semi-continuous > Anaerobic >... | reverse complement strand
TACTGCATGTTATGGCTTAATTCTGTACATAAAAAGGCAGACGACCAAACATGATCATCTGCCTATAACTCATATGCTACTTCATTTTACTTAGTTCCACCCCAACATTTGACGTAGAACCAATATATGTTTCCGCTATTCTTCCGCGTCATTGGTGAGCTTAAGCTTTTCAAACACATAGAACAGCAGGCTCAGCACAACACCGATGACAGCCGCGAGGGCCATTCCCGTAAGGTCCACCTCTCCCAGCCTGATGGACATGCCGCTGAGACCGACTATAAAGATGACCGCTGTTAGTATGAGGTTTTTGGACTTGCTGTAGTCCACCTTGGCCTCAACTATCATCCTGATACCTGATGCCGCGATAACTCCAAAGAGCAGGATGCTGATACCGCCCATGACAGCGCCGGGTATGCTGTTGATTATGCCGGTCAGTTTCCCTATGAAGGCCATAATGATTGATATCACAGCCGCACCGCCAATAACCCATACGCTGTAGACCTTGGTGATGGCCATGACGCCCATGTTCTCGCCATAAGTGGTGGTCGGGCAGGACCCTGCAAGGCCGGAGATGGCGGTGGAAAGACCGTCGCCCAGCATGGAGCGTGTGAGCCCGGGCTCTTTTATAAGATCCCTGTCCACGATCTTGCTGGTTACTATGATATGACCGATATGCTCGGAAACCACAACCAATGTAGCCGGCAAGATTATAAGTATTGCATTGAGATCAAAGGTGGGCGTTGTGAATACCGGAAGTCTCGCCCATGGTTCCGCGGCTACCGAATCGAAATTAATAACTCCGGGGTTGCTGACATTAAGGATTGCAGCGAGGGCATAGCCGGCAACCACAGCTATCAGTACGGGTATTGCCGACAGGAATCCCCTGAACAGCAGTGTTCCCAGTATGACAACCGCCAGTGTAAACAGGGCGATGACCACATTTGGCCAGTAGAACCGGCCGCTGCCGTCGGGAAGCAATCCGGCATTGCCTGCCGCCGTGCCTGCGAGTTCAAGACCGATAAGCGCCACGATGGGTCCCATGGCCGCGGGCGGCAGCACTATATCGATCCATTTGGTGCCTACCAGCTTGATCAGGATGGCTACCAGGCAAAAAATAACACCGGAAACGACAAAACCGCCCAGTGCTTTCGAGAAATTTGCCTGATATTGTGTGGAACTTGTGATTATGGCGAAGGTCGGCGCCAGGTAGGCAAAGCTTGAACCAAGAAAAGCAGGTGATTTTCCCTTGCAGAGGAAAAGGTAGAGAAGCGTGCCAAAACCATTCATCAAGAGAACCAGGGCCGGATCAATAACAGTGATGGAATTGACCTGTGCCAGCTGTTCCGGTGTCAGCTTGTCCATCGTGGTCTTAAGCACATTGATGACATAATCGGTCCGGGCCGCGTTGTTGAAAAGGAAGGGTACCAGCACCGACGCGCCGAACATGGCGAACAGGTGCTGCAGGCTCAGGGGCAATCCCATGAGAAAAGGCACCCTTTCTTCCACATGATAGATTTTTCGCTGCATACAAATGTTCCCCCCTACTTTAGGTTTAGCTTCTTGAATGCCGGGGCCCTTAAAGAGGCAACAGCATACTCTCAGAGAAGTATATCCAAAGACTCAAGATTAGTCCATATATAACCGGAAAAATTTTGCACATTTTCTTTCATTATTTGCCTTACGGACCTGCTGCCTGCTTCCCGAGGCCTGATAAATCATGGATCGGGCAGACCTTTCCTTATGATCAAATGAATTATATAATAAAAAGAACCAATGGATGGAGGGGTACAGGTTTGGATTTCATATTCGCAGCGGCCATATTCGGAATATTCATGCTTATAAGCTTCCTGATCAAAAGGAGCAAAAGAGATGAAAGGACACTGAAACGCCTGAGGGAACAGTGGGGCAAACTTCCCGACAACAACCCTGACGACTTTGATTTCAGGCGCGTTGCAACCTTTTTCAGGGAGTATGGGAAAAAGAACGCCCGGTACGTCATCGACGACACCACCTGGAACGACCTTGATATGGACAGGTTCTACACCCTGATTAACAGCACCCATTCCTCAATGGGGGACGAAGTCCTCTATTCCCTCTTAAGGACACCTCTGTATGACAGGGAAAGCATGGAGGACAGGCTCCGGCTCATCCAATACTGGGAAGAGAACCCGGAGGTCAGGGAAAGGGTACAGATGCACCTGGAGAGGTTCGGCAAGTACAGGGATAAGGGCGCCTCAACACTGGTGGGCGATACCGACCGTCTGCAGCTCAGGAGGGGGAACTGGTTCAAACTGCTTACCTTCATTCCCTTTTTAACCTTGCCTGTGATATTTGTGAATGTGGGTTTGGGTATGCTGTTGCTGATCCTTTCCATAGGGTTAAATGTCCTGTATCACGAAAAGGCCATAAAGGAAATTGATTCAAAGATATCCATCGTTAATTCTGCCGTAGCGATAATATCCCTTGCAGACAGGATAGCCGGGCTTGATATCCAGGGCATCCCCGACGTGACTTCCCGGCTTGACGAGCTTTTAGGGAGCCTCAGGGAGGTTGCCAGGAGGGGTTCCCCAAGTTTTTTTATCAACAAGGAAGTCATCGACGATCCCACGACTATTCCCAAGATGATTTTCCTGATAGACATATGGAGCTACCAGGCGTCGGTTCTTCTGCTCAGGCAAAAGGTTGACGAATTTGCCCGGTTGTTCGGGCTCATTGGCCTTTTGGATGCCACCATATGCATCGCTTCGTACAGAAAGACGCTGGAGGAATGGTGCGTCCCGAAGATCGCATGGGAGCATGACCAAAGCATGCACAGCATTGATGCGTTGAACGTCAGGCATCCCATGGTCAAAAACTGTGTAGGAAACCCTGTCCTGCTGAAAAAACCTGTCCTGGTCACGGGCTCCAATGCGTCGGGTAAATCCACATACCTTAAGACAGTTGCCATCAATACCCTTTTGGCTCATACCACCGGCACATGCCTGGCCGAAAGCTGGACATCGGTTCCGCTTTTTCCCATAACCTCCATGGCGCTTAGGGACAGCGTTATTGATGGCGAGAGTTATTTCATTGCCGAGATAAAATCCTTAAAGAGGATCTTTTCTGCCGTTAACCCGGATATTAGGTGCCTGTGCGTCGTGGATGAGGTCCTTAGGGGAACCAATACCATAGAGAGGATCGCGGCATCGTCAAGGGTCCTGTATTCACTTGCCCGTGAAAATGTCTGCCTTATGGCGGCTACCCACGACCAGGAGCTTGCCGATATACTTGATGGGATATTCGAGAATAAGCATTTCGAGGAGACCGTTACCGACAGCGAGGTCAGCTTTGATTACCGGCTCAGGGAGGGACGGGCTGCCACCAGGAATGCCATAAAGCTTCTGAGAATCATGGGTTTTGATCAAGGGATTGTGTCCGAATGCATGGACGCGGTTGCCCGTTTTGAAGCCGCAAGGCAATGGGACAGGATCGAAGAGGGCTGAATATTTCCAGAAGGATGGATGGATATGACAAGGCTGGTTTCATGGAATGTAAATGGTTTGCGGGCAGCGATAGGCAAGGGTTTTTTTGACTTCCTCGACAGCAGGTCGCCCGATATACTATGCCTGCAGGAAACCAAGCTGAGCGAGGGACAGCTTGACCTGGAACTGGAGGGATATACCTTTTACTTCAACTATGCCGAGAAGAAGGGCTATTCGGGAACCGCTGTCTTCACGAGGATCCAGCCTCTCAAGGTATCATACGGCATGGGAATAGAGGCTCATGACCGGGAAGGAAGGGTGATCACCCTCGAGTATAAAGATTACTACCTGGTGAACATCTATACTCCCAATTCCCAGAGAGGCCTGGTAAGGCTTCCTTACAGGATGATATGGGAGGATGACATGAGGAACTATCTTTTGTCGCTGGATACCCATAAGCCTGTTATTTTCTGCGGGGACCTGAATGTTGCCCATAGGGAGATCGATATAAAGAATCCCAAATCCAATGTGAACAACGCGGGCTTCACACCTGAGGAGCGAAGCAAGATGACCCTGCTCCTGGAGTCAGGGTTCATAGATACCTTCCGATATTTTTATCCCGATAAGACCGACGCCTATACCTGGTGGTCATATATGTTCAACGCAAGGGAAAAGAATGTGGGATGGCGCATCGACTATTTCTGCGTTTCGGAAAGGTTCAAGCCAAGGCTTGTGGACGCTGCCATATTATCCGATGTCTACGGCTCGGACCATTGTCCCGTTGAACTGATTATCGAATAAGCCCGATTCCCGCCATAAGGATCAGGATAAGCGATGGCAGGTATCTGGCCAATGGGGAAGGGGCTTTTCCGGCAAGCCAGTATCCCAGCTTGCCTCCTGCGATGAGCCCGGCAAGCTGCCCGATGCTCAGTGCAACCGGGAAAAGGATCGTATTCTGGCCGATCAGGGCGCTGCACAGGATTAAACCCACCGAGTCCAACGTAAGTGCGATGGACAGCAGGATGGATTCCAATGGGTCTATCCGGCCTGACTGGTCTATGTCGGCTTCGGATGGATGTTTAAGAACCTGGATGGTGATGCCGGCCGATTTTAAAACGAGCTTGAAGAGCGTTCTTGGCGATTGATGTTCCGGAAGGCTCTTTTTTTTATGCTTCGGTTTTCTGTCCAATATGGCCGAAAACAGCATGAACAATCCCATCATGGCAAGGACGACCTGTCCCAGGACCTCCGCAAGACCTGCAGGAATGAGCCTGGTCAGTGATACCGAAACCAGTTCGGTAAGGCAGCCGACGGCCAGGGCAGTTATAAAAACAAGGAGCTTCGAGACCAGCGGGATCCGGATTCCCCTGGCGGAATAGGACATGCCCGCCAGGACACAGTCAAAACTCGAAATAAGGGTCATTATCAGTATCCACATAAAACGGCGCTCCCGTGAAGCTCTCTTTCCATGATATGCAGCCCGGCTGTTTGCAGTTAAGCCATAGCCTGTACTATTATGGCTGGAAACAGCATAGGATACATTGTCCCGCCTGGAGGACCCATTGCAATGTACCCGAGGAGTGATGGTGTGGAAGCGCAAAGGCAGCTCCCCCTAACGGACAATAGCAAAAATGCCGTATGCGGCCTGACTGGAGAGGAAGCCCGGAAAAGGCTGGAGATCCATGGAAGAAATGCGCTGAAATCCGCAAAACGCCATGGGTGGCTCAAAATCCTGTTTTCCCAGTTCACAGACCTTATGATTATTATTCTAATAGCATCCTCTATCATATCGTTTACCATGGGTGAAAACAGTGAAGCCATAGCAATCCTGACCATCATCATATTGAACGGACTCATGGGTTTCATCCAGGAAATGAGGACCGAAAAAGCCATGGAGGCCCTCATGAGCCTGGCTGCGCCCCATGCCAGGGTGGTCAGGGACGGGGTTATACGGGATATTCCTGCCGAAGAGGTAGTCCCCGGGGATCTGGTCGTCCTGGAGGCCGGGAACCGTGTCCCCGCTGATGCTGTCCTGCTGGAAGCCAACAACCTGTATTCGGATGAATCCATGCTTACCGGTGAGTCCATCCCGGTTGCCAAATCGCGGACAGACCAGGTAAACGCCAGCCTGGCAGGCATTGCTTCCCGGAATATGGTTTACATGGGCAGCATGATCACCAGCGGAACCGGAAAAGCCCTGGTCACGGCCACCGGCATGGAAACCGAGATGGGCAGAATTGCAGAATTGATGGAAACAGCAGGCGTCCAGGAAACACCACTCCAGAAGAAGCTTGAAAAGCTCGGTGAGTACATGGTTACCGGATGCCTGGTCATCTGCGCCATTGTTGCGCTTTTGGGAATTCTCAGGGGAGAGCCTGTAATCCAGATGCTTCTTGGCGGCATCAGCCTTGCGGTGGCGGCGGTTCCGGAAGGATTGCCGGCTGTTGTGACAATCGCCCTGGCCATCGGAGTAAGGAGAATGGTTCAGAAAAATGCCCTTATCAGGCGTCTGCCCGCCGTTGAGACCCTTGGCTGTGCCACGGTTATCTGTTCGGACAAAACCGGAACCCTCACCGAGAACAGGATGACTGTGGTTGAAGCCTATGCGGGCAAGAACCCGTATGTGCTGCACAAGGACAGCAACGGCAGGTTCAGCGCCTGGTGCCGGGGCAGGGAGGTGCATGCGGAGAAGACCACAGGCCTGAAGCTGCTGCTCAAGATCGGGATGCTATGCGGCAATACCCGGATCATGGACAGCAGTGACGCTGGCCTTGATATAGAAGGCGACCCCACCGAGGTTGCGCTGGTAAGGGCCGCTATAGACGCAGGGTTTGACAAGAAATCGGTTTTCAGTGCCTACAGGAGGGTAAGGGAAATACCCTTCGATTCGGACCGCAAACTCATGTCGGTCGTCTGCAGGTCCCGGAGCGGCGAACTGTTTCTGCTTGCCAAAGGCGCCCCGGAAATCATCATGGAAAAATGCTCCAAAATAATGATCGCCGACAGGGAGAGGAATATAACCCCTGAAGACCTGGAAAAGCTCAGGGACGAATGCAGCGCCATGACCTCCAGGGCACTTCGGGTCATGGCATTTGCCTATCGAACCGTTGAGCCGTCCCAGTTATGGCGTGACGACCTGGAATCCCAACTGGTCTTTATCGGCCTGGCCGGTATGACCGACCCTCCGAGGAAGGAAGCCTTTGAATCGGTGGCCAAATGCAGGCGGGCCGGGATAAAGACAGTCATGATAACCGGCGACCATGTAAAGACAGCCGAAGCGATCGCCAAGGCCCTCGATATATACAGGGAAGGTGACCTGGTAGTCAATGGCGGCGAGATAGACAGGATGTCGGACCAGGAACTGGAGGAGGCCTGCAGAAAAGCAACTGTTTTTGCAAGAGTTTACCCAAAGCATAAACTGAGGATAGTGAGAGCTATCAGAAACAACGGGAATATTGTCGCAATGACAGGGGATGGCGTGAATGATGCGCCAGCAGTAAAGGATGCCGACATAGGGATTGCTATGGGCAAATCCGGAACCGATGTGACCAGGCAGGCTGCATCCATGATACTGATGGACGACAATTTTTCCAGCATTGTCGCCGCGGTGGAAGAAGGCCGCAATATCTATTCAAATATAAGGAAGTTTATCAGGTACCTTCTTTCCTGCAATGTGGGAGAGGTGCTCACCATGTTCCTCTCAATGCTCATTGGCCTGCCCATACCGCTCCTCCCGGCCCAGGTGCTTGCAGTGAACCTGGCAACCGACGGCCTGCCCGCCATTGCCCTGGGAATGGAGCCGGGCGAGCCCGACATCATGGAACGACCTCCCCGCAGCCCCGATGAAAGCATATTCTCACACGGGCTTGCAAGGATGATCCTGACAAGAGGCGTATTCATTGCTTTATCTACCATTGCAAGCTTCATGATTGTAAATACCATGAGCAAAAACCTTGCCGCCGCAAGGACGGCAGCCCTGGTGACCCTGGTAATGTCCCAGCTCATCCACGTATTTGAATGCAAATCGGAGCATAAGAGCCTGTTTGAGCTTCCGGTGCTTTCGAACAAATACCTGGTCCTGGCAGTATTATCCTCGGTACTCATGTTGTTGGGGATAATCTATCTTCCATTCCTTTCACCGATCTTCGGAACCACCGCCCTTGCGCTGAACGAATGGCTTATTGCCGGGGGCATAAGCCTGCTGGTGCCGATACTGGTTGGAGTTGTGGGCGCACGGAAACCCGGTTTGAGCCAGGGGCAGGAACCGGCGCAGAACTGAACCTGTTCACTGCCTTCCGGAAAAGCAGATAAGTCCCGGCAATAGCGTTGGCCATGGTTGACGTCCCATCAAGTATTGGATAGACTGGAAGCAGCGGATAGAAAGGGGCGATTGTTTTGCTTTCCATAAAAAATGTTTCCAAGAGTTACGCCAGGGGAAAGGTCAAGGCAGTTGACGATATTTCTCTCGAGGTAAGGCCGGGAGAGATATTTGGATTCCTGGGTCCCAATGGCGCGGGAAAAACAACTACCATCAAGATGATCGCCGGAGTGCTTCCAATTGATTCGGGAACCATAACAATAAACGGCTGTGATATTGAGAAGGATCCCATAAACGCAAAATTGAGCATGGGTTATGTTCCTGACACCCATGATATCTATGACCGGCTCACCGGGATTGAATACCTGAATTTCATAGCCGATGTCTACGGGGTATCCCGCGAGGAACGGAAGCGGAGCATAGAAAAATACCTGGATATGTTTGACATGAAGCAGGCTGCCGGCCAGCCCATAAAAAGCTACTCCCACGGCATGAAGCAGAAGATTATCGTTGCCGGGGCTCTCCTCCATAACCCGCCTCTATGGATCCTGGACGAGCCAATGACCGGTTTGGATCCCAAAGCGGCCCATCTGCTGAAAGAGGAAATGAACCGCCATTGCGAAAAGGGATATACCGTTTTCTTCTCCACTCATATCCTGGAGGTTGCGGAAAGGCTCTGCCACCGCATCGGGATTATAAACAAGGGTAAGATAATTGCCGTAGGCACCCTTGACGAACTTCGCAGTTCGGGGGACGAATCGCTGGAGAGCATATTCCTGGAACTTACCGGTGAAGGAAGTGAAACCCATGAGTAAGTTTCTGAGTCTCCTGAAGCTGCAGATAAATTCCAGGTTCGGGCTGTCCATGGCAAGGTATAACTTCAGACACAACAGGAAAGAGCTGTGGAAGACCATAGGGATGGCGCTGATCATTATATTTGCCCTGGGACAGTTTGTTTTCCTCTATACCTACATGATGAGCAAACTCCATGAGGCAGCAAGGCTAATGAACTCACCCCAGCTGATCCTTACCATGGGAGCGGCAGCCGGCGGACTGGTAATCCTCTTTTTCGGCATATTCTATATCCTGGGCGCCCTGTTTCTTGCCAGGGATACGGAGTTTCTGGCTTCTCTGCCCATCAGGCAGAGCAGTGTGTTCCTGTCAAAATTCATACTGGTCCTAATGGGGGAATATCCCATAGCCCTGTTTTTCATGCTGCCTCCCGTCATCATATACGGGACGGGGGCACAGAAGGGCATACTTTACTATATCGCGGCACTGATATGCATCCTGCTTCTGCCCATAGTGCCGCTGGTTATATCATCTTTGCTGTCCATGGTCCTGATGAATGTTGTAAGCCGTTCCAGGAGAAGGGACCTGATCATCATTATTGGCTCCCTCGTCCTGTTTCTTGCCCTTTTTGCAGGGCAGAACTTCCTGTTTTCCCGGATTCCTGAGAACAGTTCGGAGATGGAGCTTTACCTCAAAATCCTGCAAAGCAGGGACGGGCTGGTTGAATGGTCGGGAAGGATATTCCCGCCCTCTGTCTGGATTACCAAAGCCCTTTCCCATACCGGCGCCGAAGCGATTAAGAATCTTGGCTATCTTATCCTGTTGTCGGCTGCATGTTTCGTACCTGTCTGGATGCTGTCCTCACTGATCTACCAAAGGGGAGCGACTGCCCAGCTTGAGGCTGAAAAGAAGACTGTCAGGAAAGAATTGACCTATAAAGGCTCTTCGCCCGTCATGGTGATTTTCAAGAATGAATGGAAGATCATTCTGAGAACACCTGTTTATGCCCTAAACTCCCTGATCGGCATTATTGTCGGCCCTGTGCTCATGGCCATGCCGCTCTTCGGGGGCACTTTTGCCCAGGACCCTGATCTGCAGGCGTTATTCTCGCTCATCGACAGGTTTGGTTCATCGTCTGCGAGGGTGTTGATAATTTCGGGTGTCCTGACCCTTTTCGGGTGTTTTAATGCGGCCATTTCCAGCACATACTCCCGGGAGGGCAACTCATTGTGGATTCTGAAAAGCATCCCGGTCAAACCCCAGGTCCAGGCAGCAGGAAAGCTGATGGCAGGATATTCCATATCGCTGCTGTGTGCTGTTGCCACCTCGCTGGCCATGGCGCTTTCCCTGCGGCTGAGCTTCGGAGTATGGCTTTCAGGCACCGTGCTCAGCGCGGCGGCGCTTTTCCCGGTCTGCCTCGCAGGAATACTCATAGATATTGCAAGGCCGAAACTTAACTGGAACAATCCCACCGAAGCCATCAAGCAGAACATGAACGTGGTTTTGGGAATGCTTGCTGGAGCGACCGTTATTGTGGCACTGGGCGCTGTTTCCTATGGTTTGCTCAGGCTCCAGGCAAGCCCGGTATTGCTGTATGGCGCCATTGTTGTTATACTGGCTGCCTTATCGGCGGCGGGAGTTATCGCTTTGGGGAAAACGGCGGTGCGTGTCTACAGCAGGCTGGAGGGCTGATGTCTCCTGCCGCTTATGTTCACCGACCGGCCGGACTGAATCAATAATCTGATTATTGTACAACAGGGAAGCCATGGTTTCCCTGTTTTGCTTGCCGCAGCTTCCCGCTGAAATCCGGAGGCGCTTACCTTATATTGACTTTTCAGGTTTTGTCATGTAGTTTAAAATAATAAAGGCCAGATGCCGGCTATATCACATTTCCGATGGGGTGCGCATATGCGGGAAAATGAGAGTTATAAATATGACGCGTTTATCAGCTACCGTCATACCGAGCCCGATAAATCCATAGCGGAAAAGCTGCACAGGATGCTGGAAAGCTTCAAGGTTCCGAAAAGCCTGACCAGGAGGGGTATAAAGAAGAAAGTGGGCAGGGTTTTCCGGGACCGGGAGGAGCTTCCCACCTCCTCAAACCTGGCTGACAGTATAAACGAAGCCCTGGCAAACTCCGAGCACCTCATAGTCATATGCTCGCCCAGGACATCCCAGTCCATATGGGTGATGCAGGAGATAGAAACCTTTTCAAAACTTCACGGACAGGACAGAATCCTGGCACTCCTGGTGGAGGGGGAACCTGATGAATCTTTTCCCGAACCATTGCGCTTAAAAAGGCGACAGGTGGTGGGTGAAGACGGCGAGGTCAGGGAAGTTGTGGAAGAGGTAGAACCGCTGGCGGCCGATATACGGGCGGACAGCCTGGGCAAGATGAAGAAAAAGCTCAAGGTGGAAATCCTGCGCCTCTTGGCCCCCATCCTCAACTGCCGGTTCGACGACCTGAGGCAGCGTCACAGGGAGCGGGCAATTAAGCGGATTTTATCATTGTCCATATCCCTTTCGGTCTTTTTCCTGGGCTTTGGATCCTTCAGTGCGTGGCAGGCCTGGCAGATACGCCAGAAATCAGTTCTTCTTGAGCAGCAGGTTCAGAAGACGCTTGAAGGGCAGTCGCTGTACATGGCTAATATATCAACCCAGCTCCTGGAGGAGGGAGACCGCAGGACTGCCATCATGGTTGCAAGGGAAGCCCTGCCTGCAGACCTGGACAATCCCGAGCGTCCATATGTTGAGGAAGCCGAGTATGCCCTGAGCCAGGCTTTGCATGTCTATAAAACAGATAACAGGTTCCTCCCGGATGTAGCGCTCAAGCATGATAATATCGTGAACTTCATCTGCCTGGGTTTCGATGGGGAAACCGCAGTGACATGGGCAAGGGACGGCTACCTGTATGTCTGGGACACCCGGCATGGGGATTTGCTCAACAAGCATTACACCGGCGAGAGATATCCCAGGAAGGGCAGCCTGGCATATGCCGACGACAGGACCATAGTTTACATGGCTGACGGAAGGCTGACCTGCCTGGATCTTGAAACCATGAAGGCGAACTGGGAGTATGATGAATATATCACCCGCTTCGAACTGAGTTCGGACGGTCGCAGTGTTGCTGTTATCAACAGCGAAACTGTGGCTTTGCTGGATATGGGGACAGGCGCCGTGCTTTTCAGGCATGACATAGAGGACTACCTAAAGGGTGACGGTTTTGTATATGTCACCAGCATGAGCATGGACGACACTGCACGCTACCTGTGCCTGGGCACCAATTCCGGCCGGGCCCTCCTTTTCGATATTAAGAAGAATAGCCTGCTGCGGGAATTCCGGGTGGAGTATGATGAGATTACCGATGTTGCCGTTTCCGACGGTATCGTGGCAGTGGCGTCCAGCGATTTCGTCCTGGAAGCGACAGATCTTCTGTCAAAGGGGAAAGGCGCCCTGGATATCTTTGACTTTGACGGTTACAGGCGTATTGAGCGCCAGTTTGACTACTCCAGCATAAGCGGCCTGGCTTTCTCGCCCTATGACAAAAACCTGCTTGTTTTCACGGAGAGCGAGAAGATCAATGTCCTGGATGTTTCCGTTGATAAACTGCTGTACACATTTATCTCCGGCGACAATGTCAGCGATTACATCATATGGGACGGGTTCGTGATATCATCGTCCTATGACGGCACCATTCGTTTCTGGGTCATGGATGGTATCGGCTGGGAGTATTTCCTCGGCAGGGTTGAGCTATCCCAGGGCATCAACAATATCATGATAAGTTCGGGCGTGGTAGCAGCTTCTTACAGTTACTCGGACAAGGCTGTATTGCTTAGGAACCTGCAGAATGAGGACATCCTGAGGCTGTCCGGCCTTGGTAATACCATTAACAGATGCGACTTCAGCCCCGATTCCAGCATGGTTCTTTCCTATACATTCAATACCGGGGAAATAGGGGTTTGGGATTGGGAGACCAGGGAGCCCAAAGGTATAATCGAAACCGGGATGACTATTACATATGCCCGTTTCACGGATGAAGGCAGAAAGATACTTGCCGCCGGCCTGGGAGGAGTGTTGTCGGTATACGATGCCGGGACGTTGGAACTCCTTGCCCGGGATACATATGACTACAGCGTTGAAATAAACCATATAAGCCCCGATGGTTTGCTTTGCATGGTTAAAACCATGGATGGCTCCCGGATTGTCCGCACGAATGACTTGAGCCTGGTTGCCGAAACAGATAACTTCGTATTCAGGATAGCCCAATTCTATGACCGGAACAAAAGGGTTATCCTGGCATCACCGCACAGTGGCACGACGGTTTACAGCACCGAAACCGGCAAGGAACTCTTCACTTTCCCGGAGGAAGATATCAGGGCAATTGCGGTAAGCGGCAAGGGCAATATTATATCCGCCATCTATCCGGACAACAGCATACGCCTTTTAGATTCGGACAGCTTTGAAGAGCGGCTGGTAATCAATGATTTTGATATTGAAGCGCAGGATGTGCTGTTTGATGACAATGGCAGGTACCTGTTTGTCTGCATGGACGATTACAGCCTCCGCTGTTATGAAACATCATCAGGGAAACTGGCGGCGGAACTGAAGGGCATGTCACAGGCGACCTCAAGAGTAATATTTGATGAAAACCGCGATATTCTTATAACCCAGGGCGAGAACGCCGAAGCCATTATCTGGCGATGGGAAAACAAGAAAAAGCTGGGTTACCTGGACCGTCTGATAGGGGTTTCCCCCGATTTCAAAACGCTGATCAGCAGCCAGGTCAATGAACTGCTGCTGATCCCGTTCTATGATACCCGCATGCTTATCGAGAAGGCGGAAAAGCAGCTTGAGGGAAGAACGCTTTCGGACAGGGAAAAGGCAGACCTGTTCATCCTTGAATAGGGCCGCAGCCTCACCTGCCATGCGCTGGCCTTTATCCCATGGTACGTTTACCATGCGGGTTGAATTATCCATGCCAATAATCTAAAATGAAAGGACTATACATCGAGGTAGATAGACATGGATAAAATCAAGGCATTCATCAGTTACTACAAGCCATATAAAGGGATCTTCTTCCTGGATATGCTGTGCGCCACGATCCTTTCGGGGATTGATGTCTTTTTTCCTGTTCTGATAAGGTATCTCCTGGACGAGGTGTATGGCAAAAGACCTGACAATATGCTGGAGCTCATCCTCCTGTCCGCGGCCGGACTTCTCATCCTTTATGTCATAAGGTATTTCTGCCAGTTTTACATCACTTCCTGGGGACATATCATGGGAGCCAGGATGGAAGCCGACATGAGAAGGGATCTGTTCAGCCACCTGCAGAAGATGTCCTTTTCCTTTTACGATGACAGCAATACCGGCAAGCTCATGTCCAGGATAACCAATGACCTGTTCGAGATATCCGAACTGGCCCATCACGGACCTGAGGACGTGTTCATTTCGCTGCTCAAGATAGCCGGTTCGGTCGTGATCATGATGACCATTGACATTAAGGTTACCCTGATCCTGCTCGGACTGACAGCCTTCATAGCGGCATTTACCGCATTCTACAACCTGAAGATGCGGGCGGTTTTCGCAAAGAACAGGGAGAAGATCGCACAGGTCAATGCCCGGATACAGGACAGCCTGGCTGGAATCCGCGTGGTTAAGTCCTTTTCCAATGAGGCCATGGAGCTGAGCAAATTTGATGTGGACAACCATGAGTTCGTGAAAACAAGGGAAGACAGCTATACCATCATGGGGCGTTTCTTCAGCGGCAACTCCTTCCTGCAGGGAATCCTGTATATAACTGTACTGGTGGCGGGAGGCATATTTGTGACCAAGGGGGCCATCGGCGCCACCGAGATGGTTACCTTCATCCTGTATATAAATGTCTTCCTGAATCCCATCGAGAGACTTGTGAATTTCACCGAGTCCTTCCAGAGGGGGATGTCGGGATTTGACCGGTTCCTGAGCATGATGAACACGAAGCCCGAGATAGTCGACAGTCCCGATGCGATGGAACTTGAGACTGTCAAAGGAGAAATCGTTTTTGATGATGTATCATTCAGCTATAATGACAGGACCGAGGTTCTGAAAAACATCAATCTCAGGATAGAACCGGGCCGGACCGTTGCTCTGGTCGGGCCGTCTGGCAGCGGCAAGACCACATTCTGTAACCTCATCCCAAGGTTCTATGAGGTAAATGAAGGCAGGATACTGGTAGATGGCAAGGATATCCGGAAGATCAGGCTGGAATCCCTCAGGAGAAACATAGGCGTTGTGCAGCAGGACGTGTACCTGTTTGGCGGTACCATCCGAGAGAACATACTCTATGGCAGGCCGGACGCCAGCGAGGAGGAAGTGGTCGCCGCGGCCAAACTGGCCAATGCCCATGACTTTATCATGGAACTTGAAAACGGTTACGACACCTTTGTGGGCGAAAGGGGAGTAAAGCTCTCCGGTGGCCAGAAACAGCGGATCTCTATTGCCCGGGCCTTTTTGAAAAACCCGCCCATCCTGATATTGGATGAGGCTACATCCGCCCTGGACAACGAAAGCGAAAGGCTTATCCAGGAGTCGCTGAGCATTCTGACCAGGGGCAGGACCACACTGATTATCGCCCACAGGCTCTCAACCATCAAAAACGCCGACCTGATCGTGGTGCTCACCTCAAAAGGTATTGAGGAGATGGGCACCCATGAGGAACTGCTGAATGCAGGCGGTCTGTATTCCCAACTGTACCATGAGGCAAGCCTGGACGAGCAGGGCTTGGTAAAGTGAACCGCAGCAGTTTCGGCGGGTGTTGATCTGCTGTACCTGATGCAATAAAATGATGATAAGCAAAGAAGCCCTTGCACGATGAGGTTCGGCCATGCAGGATTATTATTTGGGCATTGATATTGGCACGTCGGGTACCCGTGCGGTTCTGTTCGATGCTTCGGGTTATGAAGCAGCCATAAGCCGGCATGAGTATACCCTGATCTGCCCTCAGCCGGGTTGGATGGAGCTTGATCCGGATGCGGTATTAAATGCTGTTGTTTCCGCGGTTTCGCAATGCGTCGCCCTTTCGGGAGTTTCAAGGCGCCGGATCAGGGGCATGGGCTTCAGTTGCCAGATGCACAGTCTGATGGCCATAAACGCAGAAGGCCGTCCCATTACACGTCTCATCACCTGGGCCGACAACCGGTCCATCGAAGAAGCCGGGATTATCGGTAAAAACTACCCGGTGCAGGAACTGTACCGGAAAACAGGCTGCCGGGTGCAGCATCCTTTATATCCCATCAGCAAGATCCTGTGGTTTAAAAGGCGCCATCCCGGACTGGCAAGGCAGGCCAGCAGGTGGATGACCATCAAGGACTATATACTTTTCAAGTGGTTTGGCCAGCAGGTTACGGACTATACCCTGGCATCGGTCCAGGGCTTTTACAACATCCATAAGCAGGACTGGGACGATGACATCCTTAAAGATATCCTCGGAATCGACAGGAGCGTTCTGTGTCCCGTGGCTCCATGCCTGCATGTTCTCACGGGCATGAAAAGGGAATATGCCGATGCCATGGGTCTCCCGGAAAGCATAATTGCTGCCATCGGCTCAGGTGACGGAATAATGGCCAACCTGGGATGCGGTGTAATGGATTCATCGGCCATGTCTTCCACCGTAGGCACCAGCGGAGCCCTCAGGACAACGGTTGACAGACCTTTGACACCAGTGGCGCCAGGAGGACGGTTCCTTTGGTGTTGTTCCTTTACCGATGACCGGTGGGTGGCTGGCGGAGCAATCAGCAACGGCGGTATTGTGCTGAAATGGTTCAGGGACAATTTCCCCGACCAGTTTGAAAAAGAAGCCGAAGCCTTTGAAGGTGACGTTTACAGGCTTTTCGACAGTTATGCCGAAGAGGTGCCTCCGGGATGCGAGGGCCTGATCTTCCTGCCCCATCTTGCCGGGGAGCGCAGTCCCGACTGGAACGCCCAGGCGACCGGTATCATGTGTGGACTGACATATGCCCATTCGAGGAAACATCTTGTCCGGGCTGCCATGGAGGGCATCCTGTTCAGGCTGTATTCCATATATGAAATACTGGAAAGGGAGATGGCCCCTGATCATGAAATAAGGGCCAGCGGCGGCTATGCCAGGTCAAGGATCTGGCTTTCCATGCAGGCTGACCTGTTTGGGAGAAGGATTGCGGTTCCCAGGGTGACCGAGGCATCGGCGCTTGGCGCGGCGTTTCTTGCCATGGCCGCAACCGGGGCTGTGGACGGGCTCGATAAGCCGCTTCCCGCCATGAAAGCCCAGGCGATTATCGAGCCAAACCCGGAGAACCGCGGGATTTACAGGGAAACCTATGAGAAGGCAATGATCCTTTATGAAACGATAAAAAGGCTTACGCCTGAAAACGAGGAGGGAAAGCATGAAGAAGAGTGATATCGGCCTCATCGGGCTGGCCGTCATGGGAGAGAACCTTGTACTGAACATGGAAAGCAGGGGGTTCTCAGTATCGGTATACAACCGGAGCACCGACAAGGTGAAGCGTTTCGTTGAGGGCAGGGGAAAGGGAAAGAGCATACTTGGAACATACAGCATTAATGAGTTTGTTGATAGCCTCAGGACCCCGAGGATAATCATGATGATGGTCAAAGCCGGAAGCCCGGTTGATGATCTCATAGAGCAGATCGTTCCCTTTCTTTCAAAGGGTGATGTACTGATAGACGGGGGCAATTCCCATTACTTGGATACCATAAGGCGGACGAAATACCTTGAAGACAAGGAAATTTTCTTTATCGGCGCCGGCGTTTCGGGCGGTGAAGAAGGAGCTTTGAAGGGACCCAGCATCATGCCCGGCGGCTCCCGCGAGGCATGGCCTCTTATCAGGCCTGTTTTCCAGGCCATCGCGGCCAGGGTGGAAGATGGCACTCCGTGCTGTGACTGGGTAGGCGATGACGGAGCGGGTCATTTTGTAAAGATGGTCCATAACGGCATCGAGTATGGTGATATGCAGCTTATCTGCGAGTCATACCATCTCATGAAAGATCTTTTAGGTTATGATGCCGATGCCATCGGGGAGGTATTCGACCGGTGGAACCAGGGGGAACTCAACAGCTATCTGATCGAGATTACGCGGGATATAATGAAGGCCAGGGATGAGGATGGCAGACCGATGGTGGACAAAATCCTGGATGCAGCGGGCCAGAAGGGCACGGGGAAATGGACAGTGACGGCTGCCCTGGACCATGGCGTTCCGCTTACATTGATAGGGGAGGCGGTTTTTGCCCGGAACCTTTCAGCCCTGAAGGATGAAAGGGTTAAGGCATCCGGAGTGTTTACCGCCCCGGCCGTTGCCGTTCCGGGTGACCGTAATGCTTTTTGCGAGGCCATCAGGAAAGCACTTTACGCATCCAAGATAGTATCCTATGCCCAGGGGTTTGCCCTGATGCGGGCAGCGGCCCAATATTACGGCTGGAACCTGAACTATGGCGGTATCGCGCTCCTGTGGCGGGGCGGCTGCATCATACGGTCTGTATTCCTGGGGAGAATCAAAGATGCCTTCGATAAGAACCCGGAACTTGAAAACCTGATGCTTGACGGATTCTTTAAGGAGGCATTGGAAAATGCCTGGGAAAGCTGGCGGGAAGTGGTGGCGAAGGCCGTGCTGAACGGGATTCCGGCGCCTGCCATGTCCAGCGCCCTTGCCTATTTTGACGGCTACAGGACTGCCAGGCTTCCGGCCAATCTTTTGCAGGCCCAAAGGGACTACTTCGGCGCCCATACATTCGAGCGCCTCGACAGGCCAAGGGGCGAGTTTTTCCACCATAACTGGACCGGCCGGGGCGGAAGCACCCCATCCTCCTCATACAATGCATAAAAAACAGGGGAAAACCAGGGGGAAAACCAGGGGGACGGTTCCGCTGGTTTGCTTTCTTGACACGTGTTCTCCAAGGATATAACCTTATTTTGGAAACAAAAAATGCAATCACACAGCCACCACTGGAGATGATTACCATGCGACCGGGATTATCGCTGAAGACACTCTTTCGGGCGCCGTTCAAAACGCTGGTTACTTTCCTCCTCATTGCCGCGGCTTCCTTCGCGGTATTTTACCGAGTAGCGGATTATACAGTAACCCAACGGGAGATGTCCCGTGCAATCAGCTATTACCGTGGTGTTGCAGCTCTCGACAACGGTGTGCCCAACACGGCGTTGATCCTCGGAAGTTTTTTGCCCAACAGTGCCCGGTACCATTATTATCAAAATGAGATATGGCCCCCTGCCGGGCTGTCCGGGGAACAGATGAATGCCTTTTCGGCGCTGCCCGGGGTAAGTTCAGCCCAAACACGCTATATGACCGCCGGAATTATTGATGGCCTTCGGCGCATTGAGATTTTTGAGCAATATATCGTGAAGTATAACTATACGTCCAGGGTTGTGGTTGAGGGTACAATAGCCGGTATCAGCCATGAAACCCTGGGTTCCTCGGAAACCAACATAATCAGCCTGGTTGACTGCAAACAGTTGGCGGGAGGTCTTCCAATAGAACAGGGAAGCGACCTTTCGGTCATTACTTTCGCTGTGGATGGAGCTGATGTGGTTCTGTCCAGGGGTGATATGCGTACTTTTTATCATATGGAGAACAATCCCTTTGGCCAGAGCTTCGTTGACGGCCTGTCGGCAGGTGACCGCTGCCTCGTGATAGCACGATGGGATCCGAGATATTTTAAGCAGGACAACGGGGTTATTTATTTAGGAGATCTGGATACCCTGGACTACTGCAATTCCTTCTGGCTCCTGAACGGCAAGCCGGAGAATTACCTTGAAACTGAAGAATTTGCAAGGGTCCGGGAGATTATAGAGATCACCAACCAGGATCTGAAGACCTTTGATGTAGTGTATACCTCGGATATATTTGCCATACCGCGCTTCAACGAGGGGAAAATGGTGATCAAGGAAGGCCGTGCCCTGACAAAAGATGACACAAATGCCTGTGTGGTCAACGCATCCCTCATGGAGCTAAACGGGCTTAAGATCGGGGATAAGCTCACGGTGGAGCTTTGCGACAAGCTATCCCTGCAGAACGGTGTTCTGGGTGCCACAGCTGTTATCCCGGAACGATACGGAAAGCCTGTTAAGACCGTGGAACTGGAGATCGTGGGTTCCTATCTTGATGTGGATGCTCAGCATGAACGGGATGGGGCGAATTGGTGGTGCTATACCCCAAATACCCTGTTTGTGCCCATATCCCTGCTGCCTGTGGAACCGCCGGCTGACCATGAGATAAGGCCTGCGGAGTTCAGCGTTGTGATAGATGATGCCCTGGAGATGGATGCCTTCCTGAGCGCGGCAGAACCTCTCGCAAAAGAATTGGGACTCACGCTGCGTTTTTCGGACAGGGGTTGGATGAAGGTGAAGGACAGCATCGACACCAGCCGGACCACTTCCCTGATGACCACTGCCCTGTATATTGGCGGGGCCGCTGCAGCCCTGCTCCTTACAGCGTATCTGTACATAGGGCGTCAGAAGAAAAACTATGCCATCATGCGGGCACTGGGCACGCCGCGCAATAAGGCGCGCAATGCTTTGGCGCTGCCCCTTGCAGTGCTTTTTGCCGCGGCCATACCCGCAGGCGGCATAGCGGGAATGGTTTATGCCTCCGGAACCCTCTTGTCCACACTTACGGATCTGGCGGCCACAATGGAGAATTATACCCCCGATGCGTCCCTTCCGGCAGGGGCCATGGTTCTTTGCCTGCTGGGTGAGGCGTTGTTTTTGATTGGTCTCTCGGCACTGTTTATGAGGAAGCTGGCAAAGACCCCTCCGCTGGCATTGCTTCAGGGAGATGCGGTCCGTGTCAAGGGCAGGAAAGCAAGAAAGAAAGCTTTACTGGCCGTGCTGGACCAAACCGCGCCGCCCCCAGAGTTCACCCTTTCATTCCCGATAGGTTCGGATCTGCCAAAGCCGGGAGGCTACAGGCCGGTGAAGCACGTCACCCGCTACATCCTGCGCCATATGGGGCGGGCGGGATGGAAAACCGTCATCGCCGTGTTCCTTGCCCTGCTGCTGACGGGAGCCATAGGGCTTCTGGCTGTTACAAGGCTGTCCTACCATGAACTGTTTGATCAGACAGAGATTAAAGGCACTCTAAGCAACTATTCCTCAAGTGCCATCATGGAGGCTTCAAAGTCCGAACTCATGAAGGATTTCTATTATGACGGCGGCTATTGGGTCATTTTAAATGACCTGCCCGTGGGAGCCGGTTATTATTTTGCCTTTACCAACGATTTTAAACGTTATATGCAAAGCACATCGCCCTTTGAGTACACCGTTGAATACGCTCTGAAGGCTTTGATGATTCATTCTTCCAGGAGAATGTACCCCAGTGCCTGATAGGCAATCAACTGGCGGAAATGTATGGGGTCAAGGCCGGGGACACCATCACCCTGTTAAGCTGGAACCGCTTTTTGTTATTGTCGGAGATGTACCCGGAAGATGAGGAGCTTATCACAAAGATCAAGGAATCAAGCACCGGGTTCCAGGTGGCAGGCATAATAACGACCGAGGATGAGCGTATCAGTAAAATCTATATAATAGCACCATTAAGCAAAGCTGCTGAAGCAGCGAGCCAGTACATCGAATACCCGTTCCCGGTGGAGTCTGCCGAATTTGTGCTGGTTGATAAAGAAAACCCTCAAGGCCTTATAAACTACCTGGAGGAGCTGGCCAGGGATGACAGGAAATATACCGATACCCTGACATTCAAGATGGACACCACTGAACTGGACAACGTGAGGCGTATGCGGGATATGCTGGACATGCTGTTCCCCATTACAACAGCGGCGGTGATTTTGATCGGTCTCATCGCCCCTGTGATGATCATCATGCAACTGGCAAAGGAAGCGGCAATCTTAAGAATCCTCGGCACCACCAAGCGCCGCTCACGCTGCATGCTGGCCATTGAGCAGACAGGCCTGTGCTTTTCAGGTCTTGTTATAGCTGCCATTGGACTTGTGATATACGATGCCGGACTGTTCGTGAGGGGAATTGATACGCTGGTCATATGCGGCGGGCTGTATCTGCTGTGTTGCGCATTGGCTTCATCCATTACGGCGGCAATGGTGACCCGGCGCAAGGTTCTGGAGCTGCTGCAGGTTAGGGAGTAAACCGGGAGCAAACCAGGGGAAGACCATGGGGACGGTTCCGCTGGTTCGAACCAGCGGAACCGTCCCCATGGTTTGAAAACTATCCCCCTGTCTTTCCTTTGGCTTTAGTTTTACCTCGCTCCGAACTTGTAGATGGTAATATGATGATAGACATCGCCTGCCCTGAGGATGGGCGAAGGGAAGTGGGTGTGCTTCATGGAATTGGGGAAGTACTGGGTTTCCAGGCACAGCCCGCTATGTTTCCCGTAATATGTGCCGCCCTTGCCTTTCACATTGACATGGTTACCCGAATAGAACTGCACTCCGGGCTTCGTGGTATAAACCTCCATTAAGCGGCCGCTTTGAGGATCATAAAGTTCGGCTGCCTTCTCCGGCTCCTTCCCGCTTACATCCAGTACAAAGTTGTGGTCATAGCCGCATCCGAACTTCATCTGCTCATCGTCCATGCATTCGAGAAGGCCTTTCCCTATGGATTTCATACTGGTGAAATCGAAGGGGGTGCCGGCCACATCACGGATCTCGCCCGTGGGAAGCCATTCGGAGGATATGGGAGTGAACCTTCGGGCATTGATCATGAGCTGGTGGTTGTAAATGGTTCCGTAATCGTGCCCGGACAGGTTGAAATAGGCATGATTGGTCAGGTTCACTACCGTGTCCTTGTCCGACACCGCATGGTAGTCGATAACCAGTTCATTCCGGTCATTAAGCGTATAGGTCACTGTCACATCAAGATTTCCCGGATAGTTCTCTTCCATATCCGGGCTCAGGTATGTCAGCCTGAGGCTTTCCTGGCCTGATTCGCCTACTATTTCGCCAGACCATACTCTTTTGTCAAAACCTGTGAGTCCGCCATGGAGCTGATTTCTGCCTTCGTTGGGGTTGAGCCTGTAAAAAACGCCATTGAGAGTGAACGATGCGTCCTCCAGCCGGTTGGCATGGCGTCCGATTATAGCGCCGAAGAATGGATGGATTCCGGTGTATTCCTCAAGGGTATCAAAACCCAGCGTTATATCTTTAAGGTTTCCATCCCTGTCGGGCGTAAAGATCGATACTATGATGCCCCCATAGTTGGTGATTTCGGCTTTCATACCATTGCTGTTGACCAGGGTATACAGGTAAACATCCTGGCCATCGGTCTTTCCAAAGGGTTTTTTGGTAATTCTCATGGTGGTTTGCCTCCTTGGCGGATTATTGATAAATCTTCCAGCCAATATTATAACAGAACCTGCTGGAAGAGAATACTGATTGTGGAAAACCGGGGTTGTGATGAATTTGCAACGGCACATTGCGTAATTTGACGAAATGTGTTTTACATAAGCGAATATGTGGTCTATAATGTGAAGGACGATGAGATTGCCTAAGCGATAAAAAGGCAAAAATAACCCTATGGAGGGCACCCGGTTATGTTTCAGAAAACTTATTCTGTAGGCGGCGAGCATGAACTACCTGTAGGTCCTCTTGGGATAATACCCATGCAGGGGACCCATGAACTGGCAACGCTTGTGAACAACCATCTTGTAACGATGAGGCAAAGCCTGTTTTCAGACGAGAACAGTTTAACCCAGCATTATCTGAAGGAATCCTATGTAATCTCGGCTTCCTGTCCCAGGTTCAGCACCGGGGACGGTAAGGGCGTCATCCACGAATCGGTGCGCGGCTATGATCTCTATATAATCTCAGATGTGGGCAACTACAGCTGCACATACAAGATGTTCGGGCAGGAATGCCGCATGAGCCCGGATGACCATTTCCAGGACATTAAAAGGATTATTTCCGCTATTGGCGGGAAAGCCAGGAGGATCAACCTGATTATGCCGCTGCTGTACGCAGGAAGGCAGCATAAACGAGTTTCCAGGGAGTCCTTGGACTGCGCCATAGCACTGCAGGAGCTTGAGGCCCTGGGAGTGGAGAATATCATCACCTTCGATGCCCATGATCCAAGGGTTCAGAATGCCATTCCCATAAAGGGTTTTGAGAATATACTTCCCACATACCAGATAATAAAAGCCCTTGTAAACAGTGAGCCCGATCTTAAGATAGACAGATCGTGCATGATGGTGGTGAGCCCCGACGAGGGAGGCCTTACCAGAAACATCTACTATGCCAACGTGCTGGGGCTGGACCTGGGCATGTTCTATAAACGCCGCGACCTGACCAGGATGGTAAATGGGAAGAACCCCATCATAAGCCATGAGTTCCTGGGAGATTCGGTTGAAGGAAAGAGCGTCCTGATCATAGATGACATACTGTCCTCCGGGGACTCCATAATTGACATCGTACATGAACTCAAGCAGCGAAAGGCCGATAAAATATACGTAGGCGTTACCTTCGCCCTGTTCACCGAGGGGCTGGACAAGTTCCATGACCTGTATGAACGGGGCATGCTTAACAGGGTATTCTCCACAAACCTGACCTACAGGCAGAATGGACTGAGAAAGGCGCCCTGGTATGTGGAAGTCGACATGTCCAAGTTCCTTGCGCTGCTGATCAATACCCTCAACCACGACGACTCCCTCAGCTCACTGCTGGATCCCACAGAAAAGATCCATGCCCTTATGGAACGACACAAAGCTATGAATAAATGAGGGCTGCACAGCCTTCAAGCGAGGTGGTAGGTATGAAGAATCAAGGTTACTTTGAAAATCCCATTCTTCCAGGATTTTATCCCGATCCGTCCATATGCCGCGCAGGCGAGGACTATTACCTGGTAACCTCAAGTTTTGCCTATTTTCCCGGAGTCCCGATTTTCCACAGCCGTGACCTGGTTCACTGGAAGCAGATAGGCCACGTCCTGGACAGGCCATCCCAACTGGACCTGGACGGCGCGGGACATTCCCAGGGGATCTTCGCTCCCACCATACGCTACCATGATAGACGGTTCTATATGATCACTACCAATGTGACAAAAGGCGGGAACTTCATTGTTACTGCGGAAAGGCCTGAAGGTCCCTGGTCCGATCCGTACTGGCTGACTGATGCTCCGGGGATTGACCCTTCCCTGTTCTTTGACGATGATGGCCGATGCTACCTGGTAGCCACCTGGGAGGTTCCCGAGGGACCTGCCTATAACGGTGACAATGAGATATGGATGAGGGAACTGGATCTCGATACCATGACCCTGAAAGGCGAGCGCTTCGGACTCTGGCGCGGGGCTCTGAAGAAGGCCGTATGGCCCGAAGCTCCGCATATATACAAGAAGGACGGGTATTACTACCTCATGATAGCCGAAGGCGGAACAGATTTCCACCATTCGGTTGCCATTGCCAGAAGCCGCAATATAACAGGGCCTTATGAAGGTTGTCGGTGCAATCCGATCCTGACTCACCGCCACCTGGGACGCAATTATCCCATCGTAAACGCTGGCCACGGCGACCTGGTGGAGACCCAGAACGGGGAATGGTGGATGGTACTCCTTGCGTCAAGGCCCTATGGAGGATACTACCGGAACCTGGGCCGTGAAACCTTCCTTGTTCCCGTGACCTGGGAGGACGGATGGCCGGTGGTAAGCCCCGGAACCGGCAAGGTCGAATTCTCCTATCCATGTCCCGACCTTCCCCGGTGGGAGGTTGAGCCTCCAGCGCCCATCGACCATTTCGACAAAAGCAGCCTTGATCCCTGCTGGATGTTCCTGCGCACCCCGAGGGAAGAGTTCTGCAGCCTGACAGAACGCCCCGGTTATTTACGGCTCAGGGTCAGACCTCCCAAACTGACTGAGCTTGCGAATCCAAGCCTGGTATGCAGGCGTCAGCAGCATATGAGCTTTACCGCGAGGACAGTCCTGGAGTTTGTGCCGGGGCCAAGTGAAGCGGCCGGAATGGTTCTGCTCCAGAGCGACCGCTATCATTACAGGATGGAGTATACCCATGAGGGCGGCCAGACCGTGGTCCGTCTTGTCCGGTGCAGCGACGGTATTGAGACGATAATGAACTCTGTTCCATGGAGTTCCGAGCGCTTTGTTATGCAAATATCGGCGCAAGGCCAGGATTACAGCTTCTTCTTCGGGGATGGGGAACAGGTACTCCAACTGGCCCAAAATGTTGACGGCAGGATCCTGAGCACCGATGTGGCCGGAGGATTCGTTGGAACCACCATAGGCCTTTATGCCTCCGGCAATGGCAGGGAGAGCCATAATATCGCTGATTTCGACCTTTTCGAATACAGGCCTGCCCTCTAATCAAATTCTAATCTTCCTTATATCTCCCCTTTATGATTGGAGTATAGAATTAAATAAGAAGCGGTATCCGGAGAGGGTGAAAAGCCTGGCAGGATATGCTTCCCGGGAACATCGGGCTAAGCCGGGGCCATGGACATGAGAGATAACCTTGAAGCGGGATAAGGATGAAAACAGTAATTGTCGCCATAAACGCCAAATACGATCATGAAGGCCTGGCGGCCTGGTGCCTGAAAGCCGCCTGTCTGAAAAGAGGGGTGGATGTTACTGTTCTCCAGTACTCCATCAACGATTCCCTCCAGAAGATATGGTCGGAGATAATGGATGAAGAGCCTGATGTGGCGTGCTTTTCCTGCTATATCTGGAACCGTGTGCTGGTGCAGAACCTCATATCAGACCTTAAAAAGGTCCGGCCGGATACCATAATAGTGGTGGGCGGTCCCGAGGTATGTTATGACGGTTCGGGAGATGATTTCAGGTCCTGCGGCGCCGATTATGTCATCCGGGGGGAAGGGGAAGACCGGCTTCCCCGGCTGCTGCTGGAGCTTGATGGCCGGATGGCGGACGAAACTGTTTCAAATTACGTTTCACCGTTCATCCCCGGATACCTGGAGCGTATCAGGGACAGGATAGCCTATATTGAGTCGTCCAGGGGTTGCCCCTACAATTGCTCCTATTGCCTGTCCTCCATAGACAGGGGAGTGCGCTGCTTTCCGCTGGAGGAAGTGTTTGCGGGCATCGACGCACTTGTCGGCGCGGGAGCAAGGGTCATCAAGTTTGTTGACCGTTCTTTCAGCGTGAACAGGCGGCATTCCATGGAGATATGGGAGTATATCAGAAGGTTTTCGCCTGAAGATGTAACCTTCCATTTCGAGATCAACCCTGACCGGCTGAGTGATGAACAGATGGAGATCCTGTCATCAATGCCCAAGGGTCTGGTGCAGGTCGAGGCAGGAATCCAGTCCACCAACCCGGAAACGCTGAGGGCTGTGTCCAGGACCATGGATGCAGACCTGGCCCTTGATAACCTTAAGATAATAACTGCCTGGGGAAATATCCATGTCCATACCGATTTGATCGCTGGTTTGCCCCATGAGGACTTGGACTCCTTCAGGAAATCCTTCAACGCTGTTTATGGGGTGAAGGCACACCACCTCCAACTTGGTTTCCTGAAGCTGCTCCCCGGCACCAGGATCAGGATTGAGGCCGAGCAGCACAATTACCGGTACAGGAGCTGCCCGCCCTATGAAGTTTTGTCCAACCGGTACATGACGGCGCGGGAAATCACGATGCTCAAGGGTGTCGAGGAGGCGCTGGACAGGTTCTACAATACGGGAAGGCTTACTTTCACGCTGGAATATGCAGAGACCCTTTTCCCTTCGGCCTTTGACATGTATCTCAGCCTGAGCCGGTGGCTGAAGGAGAGAAAGCTGCTGTTCATGCCGCTCTCGGCTATTAGGCTTTATGAACTGTTCCGGGATTTCTCCCTGGATGCAGGGGCTGACCCGGAGATCCTGGAGGGCCTGCTGTGCCTGGACTATTGCTGTTCCCTCAGGACCACGGCCATACCCGAACACCTTCTGACGCCCGGAGAACGAAAAGCAGGAACGGTCATCCTGGAACCGGCGGATTTCGCCGACAGGGAATGGATAGAATCTGTCGGGAGGAACCAGTTCAGAAGGAGATTTATCGGCCTTGAGGGATACTGCCCTGTGATAAACGGGGTTAGGACTGAATATATGAGAAGTAGGGCAGTGGTGGATACAAAAACGGTCGACCCGGTGACCGGGAGAGCCATGGTGACCATAGGCCAAGCCCTTTACATTAAAATTCCGTATGTGTAGAATGAACTTACAGGGTCCTGCAGGGACCGTTGATCATATTTGTAAAAGCAGCGGACATGTTACGTCCGATCATATATTGGTGGTGAGATAATTTGAGCTTAATAACTCTATTGTTTGGGGTAGGGGGCATTGTGGTCCTGCTGATCGCGTTGCTTGCCGTGATCATTATTGCCTCAATAAGGAGGAAGGACGATTTTGTCAATGTAGACAGCGCGACCCGGCAGGAGATCGACAGCACCATAAAAGCCGGCAGAAGGCTGACACTGGCCATGCGGCAGGCTTCCTACCGGCTCATGCAGGTTGAGGTTAAAAAAGAGATTGAGGATCTTTGCAAGATTGCAGAATCCATATTTGACATGCTCAGGAAGGACCCCAACGACCTGCGGGTTGTCAAGCAGTTTATAACATATTACCTTGAACCCACCCACAAGATCGTCATGAAATACGTTGAACTGGCCACAACCAGGCCTATGCCTGCCGATGCCGTCGGCATACTGGACAAGACCGAGAAATCCTTCAAGAGCATTCGCGCCTCTTTCCTCCAGCAAAAGGAGAAGATGCTCGCAAATGATGTGATGGATCTGGACACCGAGATAAAAGTCTTTGAAACCATTTCAAGGAACATGACAACCAGCGGGGAATCGGGAAAGGATAAAAACCCGCCTCCGGTTTCCACAAGCGGGCAGAAGTAGGGATTGTTAATCAGTATGGTAATTTGGTAAAATGAGTATGTTACTTATCATCAGGAAAGGTTGGATAGGCTATGGATGCACAGATTCAAACCTCCCCGGTCCAGTCGGCTGCCGCAATAGATAACTATGATGTAAACAGATGGAATGAAATGACCCCTGAAGAGCAGCAAAAGGTTATTGAACTCTCCAAAAAAATCGATATAAGCGATTCCCAGTCGGTGATACAATATGGCACCCTGGCACAAAGCGAGGTGTCCAAGTTCTCTGATGCCATCCTCGGCCAGATCAGGGCCAAGGACAGCGGAGAGGTAGGCACTGTCCTGACCGACCTGCTGACAAAGGTGCAGGAAGTGGACATTGACAGCCTGGATCCCAACAAGCAGGGTTTCTTTGACAGGCTGTTCGGAAACATCAAGAGAGAAACCGGAAAGTTCATGGCCCGGTACGAAAAGCTGAGCGTCCAGATAGAGAAAATCATAGATCAGCTGGACCGAGCCAAGCTCCAGCTCATCAGGGATATCACCACCCTGGATACCATGTACGCCAAAAACCTGGAGTACCTTAAGGAACTGGACATCTATATCATGGCCGGTTCACTGAAGCTTAAGGAACTCAATGATAAGGTCCTTCCCGAACTCAGGGAAAAGGCCGAAAGGACCGGCGACCCTGTGGATGCCCAGAAGGTCAAGGATATGTCGGAGCTCATTTCCCGGTTTGAGAAGAAGATCCACGATCTGAAGCTGACCAGGATGATTGCCATCCAGACCGCACCCCAGATCAGGCTGATCCAGAACAATGACCAGACCCTTGTTGAGAAGATCCAGAGCTCCATAATGAATACCATACCCCTCTGGAAGAACCAGGTCGCCATTGCCATCACCATGCTGCGCCAGCAGAGCGCGCTGCAACTCCAGAAGGACGTCACAAAGACTACCAACGATCTTCTGGCCAGGAACTCCGAGATGCTCAAGACCAGTTCCATTGAAATAGCCAAGGAGAACGAGCGCGGCATAGTGGAGATTGAAACCCTTAAGAAGGTTAATGAAGACCTGATGACCACCCTTGAGGAAACCATAAGGATCCAGCAGGAAGGCCGCGCGAAGAGGCAGCAGGCCGAGATTGAACTGAGGCAGATGGAGGAGGATCTCAAGAGGAAGCTTATCGACCTGCGCGACCGCGCGTAAGTATCAGAAGAGACATATAAGGTTCGGGATATAACCAATGCGGCTTAAAGGCCGCATTTTGACTAAGTTGTCAGTACAAGAGGTACGCGGCAATCTCTGCTGCGTTTCTCAAAGAATTACGTGTTATAGCCGTGCTGTTCAGTCTCTCCTTCAGTCCTCGTCGCAGGAAGTTGTACATGCTCATGCTTGATCTCGCAGGGCCGCCGGCAACGTCGCATCCGTGCGACTGCCGGCTAAAAACAACATCCGGTTGTTTTTTCCCGCTCGATCGGCGCATTTCGCATACAACTTCATCTGCTCCTGCGGAGTCACTCGAGACTGAAACAGCACGTCTTGTGCATACAATTACAGAGCTTCAACCTTCAACGTTTTGCGTTATGCAGGGATTACCGCGCCCGGCTTTGCTGAACTCGTAATGACAGGACAGGAATTCGCTCCGCCCGCAATTATTTGAACTAACCCAATGGCGCTAAAATTGGCAAATGGCGCATAAAACCTAAAATGCAGGCCGATAATGGAAACAGGAGCAATCCTCCGGGACGGTCCCCATCGGCCGACGATAAATTTCATCTCAGCCGGAACCCTTAAAGGGCCTGGGGCGCAACCCCCGGCCGGTGTTGACACTTAAGCCCTCATGGCATATAATCAATAAAAGATTGCAAAAAGCGATGACCGGTACGAGTAGGATTCCTGAGGCCTTTCAGAGAGTGGGGGGAAAGGTGGGAGCCCCGCAGGATACGGAATCTGAAAATCAACCGCGAGCCGCAGCCTGAAAGGCCCGGAGGGCCGAATAAGGCGAGCCGGAATGAGGCCGTTATCCTCAGACAAGTGGTCCTGTAATCCATGGCGGGTTATGGGGCAATTTGGGTGGTACCGCGGAAAGCAGAGCCTTTCGTCCCATGGGACGAAGGGCTTTTTTATTGATACATCAAGACAGGACCGGTATCCCGGACAAAACCTGAGAATGAAGAGATTTGGAGGTATAAAGATGGCAGTTGACTATGGAAAGACGCTTAACCTGCCAAAAACCGATTTCCCGATGCGGGGCGGGCTTCCCGAGAAGGAGCCGCAGATCCTTGAGGAATGGCAGAAGAAGGATGTTTATAATAAAAGGCTTGATAGGAACCGCAATTCCGGCAAAAAATTCGTGCTGCATGACGGCCCGCCATACGCCAATGGCGGAATCCACGTGGGAACCGCATTGAATAAGATCCTGAAGGATATCATCATGCGGTATTACGATATGAAGGGCTACTATACGCCCTATGTTCCCGGATGGGATACCCACGGCCTTCCCACCGAGCAGCAGGCCATCAAGGAAAGAGGCCTGAACCGTCACGATACTGATCCGGTGGTCTTCAGGAAGGCATGCAAGGAGATCGCCTGGAAGTACATTAACATTCAAAGGGACGCCTTCAAGCGCCTCGGGGTAATAGGCGACTGGGATAACCCGTATATCAGCTACCTGCCCGAGTATGAAGCCAGGCAGATCGGCGTGTTTGGCGAAATGGCCAAGCAGGGCTGCATATATAAAGGCATGCGCCCGGTATACTGGTGCCCGTCATGCGAAACCGCCCTTGCCGAAGCTGAGATAGAATATGCCGAGGATACCACAAACTCCATCTATGTCAAATTCCCCATGACCGACGACAAGGGAAAGCTCAGGGGCATTGTGGACTCCCTCGATAACCTGTATGTGGTCATCTGGACCACCACCACATGGACCCTGCCGGGCAACATGGCCATATGCCTTAACCCCGGTTTCGTTTACGCGGTCATCGAAACCGGCGGTGAACGCTATATAATCGCAAAGGACCTGATTGAAAGCGTGGCTGCCGCCGCGGGGATCAAGGAATACAGGATCCTCGGGGAGATCATGGGTTCCGAGCTGGAGTATACGGTGTGCAGGCACCCGTTCCTTGACAGGGATTCCCTGGTCATCGTCGGCGACCATGTAACCCTGGATGCCGGTACCGGATGTGTTCATACCGCGCCCGGCCATGGCGCCGAAGACTTTGAGGTATGCAGGAATTATCCCGAACTGAAAACCCTGGTGCCCGTTGACGACAAAGGCTGCCTTACAAAGGACGCCGGGCCTTTCGAGGGGCTTTTCTATGAGAAATCGAACAAGGCGATCCTGCAGCTTTTAAGGGAGAAGAACCTGCTCCTGGCCGAAGAGACGATCATTCACCAGTACCCGCATTGCTGGCGCTGCAAGGACCCCATCATTTTCAGGGCAACCGAGCAGTGGTTCATCTCCATTAACAAGTTCAAGGACGCGGCACTGAAAGCCATAAAGGATGTCCGCTGGATTCCCAAATGGGGTGAGGAGCGTATTTCCAAGATGGTGGAAGACAGGGGAGACTGGTGTATTTCCCGCCAGCGCCTCTGGGGTGTTCCCATTCCCATATTCTACTGCAATGACTGCGGCAGGGAAATCATTGACGACGTGACCATAAAAGCCGTACAGGATCTTTTTGCCAAAGAGGGCTCCGACGCCTGGTTCGCCCATGATGCTTCCGAGATCCTGCCCGAGGGCTATACCTGCAGCTGCGGAGGCCGCAGTTTCAGAAAAGAGCAGGATATCATGGATGTATGGTTTGACTCAGGCTCATCCCATGCCGCCGTGGCAGAGCCCAATCCTGATATGGGCTGGCCCGTGGATATGTATCTCGAGGGAAGCGACCAGCACAGGGGATGGTTCCAGTCATCGCTCCTCACCGCTGTTGCCACAAAAGGCCGCGCCCCGTACAGGGAAGTGCTGACACATGGATACGTGGTGGACGGGCAGGGCAAGAAGATGAGCAAATCCCTGGGCAATGTCATTGACCCGATGGATGTATGCAAGCAGTATGGCGCTGATATACTCAGGCTTTGGGTGTCTTCCAGCGATTACAAGACCGATATCCGCATCTCCAATGAAGGCTTCAAGCAGCTTTCGGAGAGTTATCGCAAGATCAGGAACACCGCCAGGTTCCTGCTCGGGAATATCTATGATTTCAATCCAAGCGAGCACAGCGTACCCTTTGCCGAGATGGAGGAGCTTGACCGCTGGGCGCTTATGAAGCTCAACAGGCTGGTGGATAAGATCGAGAAGGCTTATTCCGAATATGATTTCCATGTTATGTTGTACGCCATCCACAATTTCTGCACGGTGGACATGTCCAGCTTCTACCTTGACGTTACCAAGGACAGGATGTACGCCTCAAAGGCTGACAGCAGGGAGCGCCGTTCCGGACAGACAGCCATGTACATCATCCTGGACACCCTGACCAGGCTCCTGGCTCCCGTGCTGGTCTTTACCAGCGAGGAGATCTGGAAGTACATCCCGCATGGCGAAAATGACAATCCCGAGAGCGTCATGCTCAATGACTGGCCGGAGGTCAGGCCCGAATACGAGGACCAGGCCCTTGCCGAAAAATGGGACAGGATCCTGGAGGTCCGCGAAACAGTCCTTAAGGCCTTGGAGGACGCAAGAAACGAAAAACTCATCGGACAGTCACTGCAGGCGAAGGTGGTCCTGAAGGCTGGCAAGCCGCTTTACGACTTCCTTGAAAGCGTAAAGGAACTTCTGCCCACAGTCTTCATCACCTCACAGGTAGAACTGGAATTCATGGATGGGAAAGGTCTGGAGGCAGTCGTAAAACTTGCCGACGGGCAGAAGTGCGAACGCTGCTGGGTGTACTCCGAAACCGTGGGCCACAGCCATGATCATCCCTCCCTTTGCAATCGCTGCGCAAATACGATTTAACAGGCTCAATTAATGCAGGCGGCTGGAACCAACAATCCAGCCGCTTTATCAATTTTTGCGCATAAAATGGTTCCTGCGGCGGGGATGGCGTCCATTGCCAGCTTTATGGTATGATATTCAATACTGATAAAGCCCGCCGCTTGTGCGGATAATATTTGAGAATGGCGAGAGTTTTCGGAATGAAAAGATCCTGCATCCATGGGATGAAAAGGACTGAATCGAGGTGTATTCAATGGAATGCCGCGACTTGTTGAAAAAGCTTTGCAGCATAAATGCCGTGATCGGAAGGGAAGACGCGGCTGCTCAGGCAATATCGGGCATACTGTCGGACTATTGCGACGAAGTCAGGGTGGATGCCTTTTATAACGTGATAGGCCTCAGGAAGGGCCAGGGGGAGAACCCGCGCAATGTCCTTGTTAGCGCCCATTACGATCAGATCGGGCTGATTGTCACGGGCATTGATGAAAACGGTTTTCTCAGGTTCACCAATATGGGGGGAGTTGATCCCAAAACCCTGGCCGCCATGGAAGTGACTGTACATGGCAGGAGGGATCTCCATGGCGTAATAGGCTCAAAGCCGCCCCACCTGATCCCGCCCGAGGATTCCGACAAGCCTGTGAAGCTGGAGGATATGCTCATTGATATAGGATACGGCGCGGAGCAGGCCCGGGAACTTGTATCCGTGGGCGATGTGGTATCCTTCCGCTTCCCTGTTCTTGAACTGAAAAACAACAGGATGGCCGGAAGGAGCATGGACAACCGGAGCAGCGTGGCCGCCCTGGTGGAGATGCTGAAGGAACTGGAACGGATCCGGCACCGGGACAATGTTTATGCGGTAGCCACCGTCCAGGAGGAATCCGGCCTGGTGGGAGCGTTTATGACATCCTGGAACCTTAAACCTGACCTGGCAATAGCAATAGACGTCTGCCACGGGGATATGCCGGATGCGCCCAGCGATGAGAGCTTCCCGCTGGGTAAAGGGGTTGCCATAGCAGTAGGCCCAATATTGAGCCGGAAGCATGCACGGGCGTGCATAAAGCTTGCCAGGCAGGAGAAGATTCCATACCAGATCGATGCCGAGGAGAAGGATACGGGAACCGAAGCGGCGGTTTATTCTTCGGCATTGGAAGGCATCCCTACGTTGCTGCTGTCCATTCCCGCAAAGTATATGCATACCGCGGTGGAGATGGTCAGCCTTGACGATATCGGGGCAGCGGCCCGTCTGGCAGCCCGCTATATCGCTTTCAGGGATGAATTGGATCAGGAGGGCGATTCAAATGATTGAACATGGTGTCTTAAGTACGGCCTCCGGGGAATATCCCGAAAGCCTTATCGATACACTGAAGAAGCTTACCATGCTGGATGGGGTTTCAGGCGATGAAAAGCCCGTGAGGGACTTCATCATCGAACTTATAAAAGACCGGGCGGATTCCTGGCATGTAGACAATATCGGAAACCTGATCGCTTTCAGGAAGGGAACCGGACTGGGCAAAAAGGTCATGCTGGCTGCCCATATGGATGAGGTCGGGTTGCTTATAACCGGGATCAACGATAACGGCCTTTTGAAGTTCAAGGCCGTGGGCGGTATCGAAACCCGCGTCCTGGTAGGGAAGAGGGTCAGGATAGGCAAGGACAGGGTACCCGGTGTAATAGGGTACAAGCCCATACATCTGCAGGATGATTCCGAGAGGAAGAGCACGGTTAAAAAGAGCGGGCTGACCATCGATATAGGCGCAAAGGACAGGGAGCAGGCCGAGGCGAGCGTATCGGTAGGCGATACGGCTGCGTTTGACTATGATCCTGTGGAATTCGGGGACCAAAAGCTGATGGCCAAGGCACTGGATAACCGGGTGGGTTGCGCATTACTTGCCGAGCTTCTTAAGGACAGGTATCCCTTTGATGTTTACGGCTGCTTCACTGTCCAGGAAGAGATAGGCCTTAAGGGAGCCAAAGCAGCGTCCTATGCGGTTGAACCTGACGCGGCCATCATCCTGGAAGGGACCACATGCTATGACCTTACCGGGACCGATGAGCATATGATGAGCACCCGGCTTGGCGATGGCCCGGCCCTGACCGTCATGGACCGGTCGGTGATCTCGGACAGGGGCCTGTTCAGGTTCATAACCCATACCGCTGAAAGGCTCGGTATCCCGTGGCAGGTGAAACGGACCATATCGGGCGGCACCGATGCCGGAAGAATTCAGGTGAGCGGCAGGGGCGTAAAGGTATGCACGATATCGGTGCCCTGCAGGTATATCCATACCCCCGTGTCGATTATGGACAAGAGGGATTTCTTTAATGTCCTGAAACTGGCTGAGGGGACTCTTGCAGGCCTGGCAGGCTGGTTTTCGGAGGACGGGAATGCAGGCGCATACGGGTTCGACCAGAATCAATCAGGAGGGGAAAGCGATGTTTGACACGATAAGCATGCTGGTGAATGCTTTTGGCCCGTCGGGCCGTGAAAACCGGGTGGCGGAGGTTGTCACCCAAATGATAAAGGATAAAGTGGACGAGATCAGCTCGGATGCCATGGGGAACCTGATAGCTGTAAAGAAGGGCTCCGGCAAAAAGATAATGCTGGCCGCCCACATGGATGAGATCGGCCTGATTATCACCACGATCGATGATAAAGGGTTCCTGCGGTTCGGAACCGTGGGCGGCGTTTTGCCCCTTATCTCCCTCGGCCAGCGGGTTGTCTTTGAGAATGGCCTGACCGGTGTTGTCTGGTATGAAGAGAGCATTGAGAGCATGAAGGATGCCAAAATCGACAAGATGTACATCGACATAGGGGCCAAAACGCGGGAACAGGCAAGGGAGCTGGTTGAGATAGGCGACATGGCCGTCTTTGAGGGCCGGCCGGTTGAGCAGAACGGCCTTATTATTTCCAAGGCCCTGGATGACAGGGTGGGCTGCGCGATACTGGCTGAGCTTGCCAGGAGATGTCCTGCAACAGATAATGAGATATATTATGTCTTTACCACCCAGGAGGAAGTGGGCTTAAGGGGCGCCCGCACCGCCGCTTACGCCATCAGGCCCGACCTGGCCATTGCCATTGACGTTACAAGGACCGGTGACACGCCGAAGAGCAAACCCGGGGCTGTATCGCTGGGGGAAGGACCTGCGATAAAGGTAAAGGACAACAGTGTCATAGCCCATCCGAGAATAAGGGAAAGACTTGTAGATTGCGCCAGGGAGAACGGTATTCCCTTCCAGTTCGAGGTCGTGGACAAGGGCGGCACCGATGCCGGGAGCATACACATCACCGCCGGCGGAATACCTTCGGGAGGCGTGTCAATTCCCACGAGATTCATCCACAGCGCCTCGGAAATCGTTGACATAAAGGACGTGGAGAACGCTGCAAGGCTTTTGGAGGCCTTTATCAAGTTTTAATATGAAAAATTGCTAAAATAAAAAAATGTGTCGGAACAAATAATAAACTCGAAAGGAGGTAAAGAGGCAATGAGTATTTTTGACGAATTGACAAGGGATTCCTTTTTATCAAAGAAAGCCGCAAACAGGCAGAGCAGCCCGGCAAGAAGGAAGAGGGACGTTGAAATCGCTTCCGAGTTCGCCGAAAGGAAGGATGAAGAGATTGCCCGGGATGCGGATTCAGACACAGAAAGCCGTGATTCCTACCTTGCGGCCGATCACGAAGAAGGAGCCCACGCCAGTGATTACAGCGGGATTGCCATAAATGCCTCCGGCAAAGATGCCGACACCGAGTTTGGTTCCGACATGGCCGGTGTCGCCCAGTATGGCACCCAGACCTATTCCCATGCGGGTGTATCCTTTGACAAGCTTTCCGAAAGTGAAGCCAGGATCTGCTATTCGGGCCTGCTGTCCAAATCCGGGGCCGACAGGATTATCGGCGTGTACGGCTATGGCAGCAACCAGAACTGGGAGGATGTATCCGAAGTCGTCCTGTCCAGGGACGCCACAGGAAGCTTTACCGCGACGATACCCATCACAAGGGGCAAGAATGTCAACTTCGCGTTCAGGGACTCCGCGGAAAACTGGGATAACAACTCCGGCCTGAACTACACGTTTGTGAACTGACATGGGATGACGCGGGCTTTAAAGCCCGCGTTTTCATAACTCATGTTCGTTTACCCAGTCGCGGGCTTCTTCAACGCCTTCTTCCGTAATTAAGGGAACCTTTGCTGCCCGGTCGGTTTTTTCAATATCCTGCTGGGCTGCGGTGCCCGCGGAATTCGGTATCCTTTTCCTTCTGCCGGTCATATTGCACCTCGCGTGATATAATTTTTTTCTTACCATAGTATTTCCTGAATGGGTTTGTTTTTCGCGAGCAAAATGTGGGATAATCTATATAACCGTACGGCTTAAGGAGGTAACAGCGTGAAGGATATCAGGATATGGTTCGCGTCTTCTGAGGTTGCGCCCTTTGCCAAAACGGGCGGTCTGGCAGATGTGGCAGGTTCGCTGCCGAAGGCCCTGAAAAAACTGGGCGCCGATGTGCGGGTTGTGATGCCCAAGTACAGGCAGATCCCGACGGAATTCTCTGAACAGATGAAATTCCTGGGCTATACCATGGTGGACCTGACCTGGCGCAAGCAATACTGCGGTGTTTTTTCCCTTGAGTATGAGGGAGTGACTTATTATTTTCTGGATAACGAATATTACTTCTTCAGGGATTGGTACTACGGGATGTACGATGACGGGGAGCGTTTCGCCTTTTTCTCAAAGGCTGTCCTGGAGGTGCTGCCCACTATCGGCTTCAGACCCGATATCATCCATCTCAATGACTGGCAGACAGGCCTGGTGAGCGTCCTGCTCGACGCCCACTACAGGGATTACCGGTGGGATGGTTTTTACAAGAATATCCATACCGTGTTTACGATCCATAACCTGAAATACCAGGGGATTTTCCCAAAACAGATCATGGATGATGTAATCGGTCTTGACTGGAAGTTCTTTAACCAGGACGGGCTGGAGTTCCATGATGATATCAACTACCTGAAAGCCGGGCTGGCCTATTCCACTGTACTGACCACCGTAAGCAAGACCTATGCGGAAGAGATAAAACACGATTTCTTCGGTGAAAATCTCCAGGGGCTGATAAGTAAAAGATCTGCCGATCTGTACGGCATTGTGAACGGCATAGACTATGAACTGAACAACCCTGAGAATGATAAACGGCTTTACAAGACATATTCGGTTCACAGCCCCGAAGGCAAGCTGGAAAACAAGAAAAGGCTCCAGGAGGACTGCGGTCTTGAAGTAAAGCCCGATACGCCCCTTTTAGGGATTATTTCCCGCCTGGTCCAGCAGAAAGGCTTCGACCTGATCGAGTATATGATGCCCGAACTTATGGACCTTGATCTTCAGATCATCGTCCTGGGCACCGGCGACAAGCGTTACGAGGATTATTTCAGATGGGCCCAGTCACAGTATCCCGGCAGGGTTTCCGCCAATATATGCTACGATCCGGTACTGGCACAGAGGATCTATGCGGGCAGCGACATGTTTCTCATGCCCTCCCTGTTTGAACCCTGCGGTTTAAGCCAGCTTTTCGGCATGAGGTATGGTACGGTGCCCATCGTGAGAGAAACTGGCGGGCTTAAGGACACGGTGATTCCGTACAATAAATATACCGGGGAAGGCACAGGCTTCACTTTCGCCAACTATAACGCCCACGAGATGAAAGACGCGGTGGTGCGTGCCCTGGAGGTTTACCGCGACCGGGAAAAATGGATGAAGCTTGTGAAATCCTGTATGTCCCAGGATTTCAGTTGGGACCGCTCAGCCCTGCAGTATATGCAGCTTTACAACATGATACTGGACCGTTACGGAAACTAAGCCTGTGTCATGGAGCATTCCCCGCGCATAGTATGAATCAGACAAAAAGCAAACGGGGTGTTCCTATGGGCGATTGCAGAGATTGCGGCGGCTTCTTCGGAGGCGGTTGGGAATGGATTATAATAGTCATCCTGATTATCCTGATATTCTTCCCTGGTATTTTCGGCGGGCATGACAAATGCCATTTCGGGAAGGATTGCTGCTAAGGGTTAAGACATCAATGCTTAAGACCGGAAGGTTTCGCCTCCGGTCTTGATTTTTGAAGGCAAGGGCTTGCCTGCCCCAGGGTTTCGGAAATGGAACACGACATGATATAATGTCCATCAGGGACAGCCTGCCGCCGCCAATCGGCAGAAATCCCATGAACCGGCAAACGCTGTTTTGCCGGGTACGAAAGGGGTAGATCCATGGATCTGGCTCAGTACAGAATAAAACTTCGCAGAAACAGGGATGGGAGCAGCAGGCTCCACCAGTACGCCCTGACCTATAAAAGGGTCAAGGGGCACATAAACCAGGCCGGGTATGATATTGTATCGGCCCTGGCTGGGGATTCCGATCTGATCGTTGAATTTAGCACCGACCTGTTTTACGGAGTGGGCACGGACCCCGGCAAATGTGCCGAGAAATTCCTGAACGACATCCAGTCAATGAATCTTGAACATATAAGCCGCAAGGTTCCGTCCCAACTCCCTGTGGTCATTCTTGGAATAAACATGGGGAAAAAGGAGAAACTGCAGGCCCATGAGATAGCAGCCTATGTTCCCAACAGGGTATGGAAGAGCCCTTCGTTCAGGGATGTCCTGCCTGTTTGCGGAGCAAGGTTCTATATTGCCGGGGAGCCGGCGGATGCCAGGAAGGCCCTGGATAATTTGTTTGACCTTTCAGAAGAGCAGAAGGCCGCCGCCTTCAGGATGATCCTGTTTCATATGGCCGAGTATGAAAGGTTTGGCATCATGTCGGCCAGCGACATGGAAAAGGAGCTGCGCGGCCTGCTGGGGTTGTGACAGGAAGATCAGCCCGCTATGAGTTGCTTCCGGTTGCCCGGGGTTTGAAAGCCTTGCAGGGTTCTCCGCTTGATTCCCGTACTACCTGTGATGGAATATGCAGGCTTTTGAACCCGTAAAACCTGCATCCTCTCGGATGACGGGGATCCCATGTGACCTGGTAATACTGGCATTTCAGGCATTCTACCGGCTTTTCCATGTGAGGTATTATATCATAAAATGAATATAGCCAAAAATGCTATATTCATTTATGATTCGATGTTCTCGGGGACCCGTTCGAAATCTTTGATTTCGGCAATGGGCGAGGTTGCTCTGTTGTGTTTGCAAAGGGGTGAAAAGATGTTTGAAGGCAGACAGGTTATTGATGTGACCAGGAGGATCGTCAGCGGCATGACGGTTTGGCCGGGGGACCCTGGGGTTGTGGCGGAACGGACCTCCTCCATAAGCGATGGCTCAGTCGCGAATGTGTCGCGGTTAAGCCTGGGCGTTCATTCCGGAACCCATATGGACGCTCCGCTCCATTTTATTGAAGGAGGAAAGGACATAGATTCGGTTGACATATCACGCCTTTTTGGACGGGTCCTCGTGGTATCCGCCCAGACCGACGTGATTGATGAAGGGCTGCTGAGGCCATATGATCTTGCCGGGGTCAAGGCTGTTTTCTTCAGGACCAGGGCAAGCATGAGGGACGAGAAAACGCCATTCTGGGATGAATACCCGGCGATAACCATGGGATGCGCCGAATACCTGGTGCAAAGCGGGATCCTCACGGTGGGAACGGACTATTTTTCAATCGAACTCAGCAGGGACAACAGCTATTCCGTGCACAAAAAACTCCTTTCCCATGAGATGGCCATCATTGAGAACCTGGATCTACGGAATATCGAGCCTGGTGTGTATGATTATATCTGCCTGCCGCTGAGGATCGCGGGCTCGGACGGCTCGCCGGTAAGGGTGCTGCTGATTAAGTAATCGGCTATTCCATTGATGCATTCTATGTTGTATAATGATAAGGCTGCCGTCCCGAACTGCAAATACGGGCGACAGCGTATTTTGACTTCGAAAGGACTGAGAAGAAGTGAGTTTGGTTGAGCTCGAACAGGCAAAGCTTGAATTGGACGAGCTGCTGGACAGAATAAAGGAATTGGGTGATTCACTTTAACTTCCCTGCCTTGGAGAAGGAGCTTGAGGAACTTGAGCAGAAGGCAGCCGATCCGGATTTCTGGAACGATGCCGAGGAATCCCAGAAGGTACTTAAGCGGACAAAAGCCCTGAGGTCAAAGCAGGAAGTATATAAAAAGCTGCTAAGCGATTGTGAGGATGCCCTGACCCTTGCACAGCTCGGTTTGGATGAACAGGACGAAACGGTTCTTGATGAGGTGCTGGCGGAATCCGGCCGCCTGAAAAGCCGGTATGAAAAGCTCAGGCTTGAAACCCTGCTGACAGGGGAATACGACGCAAGCGACGCCATATTCACCCTCCATGCGGGGGCAGGGGGCACCGAGGCTATGGACTGGGTCCAGATGCTGCTTCGGATGTATATGCGCTGGGCCGAGCGGAATGGCTTTGAAACCCGCATCCTGGATATCCTGGACGGCGAGGAAGCCGGCATAAAAAGCGTAACCGTTGAGGTGTCCGGTGAATATGCCTATGGATTTTTGAAATCCGAGAAGGGTGTCCACAGGCTCGTACGGATCTCCCCGTTCGACGCGTCGGGCAGGAGGCATACGTCATTTGCTTCCATGGAAGTGATGCCGGTTCTTGATGATTCGGTGGAAGTGGATATAAATCCCGAGGACATCAAGATGGATGTGTTCCGGGCCAGCGGCGCCGGCGGCCAGCATGTGAACAAGACTTCGTCTGCCGTGCGCTTAACCCATATACCGACGGGAATCGTCGTGTCCTGCCAGAATGAACGGTCCCAGTTCCAGAACAGGGACACTGCCATGAAGATGCTGAAAGCCAAGCTGCTGGAAATGAAGGAGCGGGAACAGCAGGAAAAACTTGCACAGATCAAGGGGGAGCAAATGGACATCGCCTGGGGAAGCCAGATCAGGTCCTATGTTTTCTGCCCGTATACCCTGGTCAAGGACCACAGGACAAACTATGAGGAAGGAAACATTCAGAAGGTGATGGATGGGGAAATCGACGAGTTTATCCAGGAGTACCTGATCAGGAGCAATAACGCAAGAAGCTGAAAAAACCGCCCTGCCATAAAGCATAAGAGCCGTGGCAGGGCGGTATTGTTATTTCAGTCAGGGTTTAAGTCAGGCGCCTGTTTTTTGCCTTTCTTCCCTTGAAGCGTTTATTGCGCGCCAGGTTCACAACCTTGGAAATCAGCATGATGAATTCCAACACCAGCAGCCCGATAATGACATAGATAAGCTCCATGTTTTCCTTAAGGCGTTCCCTGAGGATCTGGGCTTCTGTCTTTCTGGGAAGGATTTCCTTGTCCGGATACAGTTCCACGGTGATAACCGTATCGTCCATCAGGGTGAAGGTCATGATGCCAACTATGGAGTTCTTCGTGACGGGTGGCTTGAGCTTGGCTTCATCCACGTTTATGGACACGTTCTTTATATAGTTTTGTCCCCTGGGATAGATATAGTGGACATCGGCTGTCGGAACCAGGTTCACGGTTTCATCGCCTATGACGACTGACTTCTGGACGCTTCCCGCTGCAACCAGCGTACCGTATCTGAAATTGTCAAAACCGTAATTGAACAACTGGACCGATTCGGCATAAACCTTTTCGGCAGGGACATCCATCAGGATGCAGATCAACCGCATGGAACTCTTCGTGACGGTGGTGGCGATGGACTGGACCGATGAGTCGAAATAACCCAGGATACCGCCGTCGGTTCCCTCATAGCTCCAGAACATGTTATTGGCGTTGGTGAGCAGTACCGTCCTGCTTTTATCATACCAGGGCTTGGCCTGCGTGGAGAAAACCCTGTTGAATTCGGTATTGGTCAGTGCCGTCCGAAGGAGCAGGGCTATGTCATTGGCGGTGGTATACTGGCTTTCATCATAAAGTCCTGTGACATTGGAAAAGCGTGTACCTGTCATGCCGATTTTTACTGCGTATTCGTTCATGAGCTGGACAAAACCGTATTCACTTCCCCCAACATGCTCTGCGATGGCTACGGCCGCGTCGTTGGCGCCGGTAAGGAGAAGAGCATAGATCAGGTTCCGCACAGAGTACTTTTCACCGATAGTAAGCTCAAGGGAGGCGCCTTCCACGCTGATGGCCTCCCTGCTTGCGGTTACCATGGCATCGGCAGATGATTTCTCCAGTGCGATCAGGGCTGTCAGAAGCCTGTTGGCCAATGGGGTCTTTACATGCTCATCAGCATTTTTGGAATAGATGACCTGCCCGCGCCTCGCGTCCACAAGCAATGCGGAGATTGCTTCCAGTGGAGGCTGGCTTTCCTGGTCGGCCGCAAGGGCTGTGACACATGACAGCGGGGCGGCAAAAACAAAGGCAACAAGGGTTGCCGTCATGATCCAAACAAGAAATCTATTGATGAAATGTACTCTTTTACCCGATAACATTCCCCATACTTCCTTAGTCCGGAAACCTCATTCACAAATGAATTATAGCATATGAAAGGCATGATTTGAAATGGGTTATCCCATAACTTCATGCCTTCTGACCAGGGGGACGGTTCCTCTGGTCTGACCAGAGGAACCGTCCCCCTGGTTTGATTTTGGTTATCCCGTAACTTGCCGCATTTTCATGCCCACTTGACCAGGGGCAGATCATACTTGTTCATCTGGTTTGGGTTCCGGGGAATCACCCTGAAGGCATAGCCGTACTCTCCGCCGTCCGAGAGACGAAGCGTGGTTTCATAATGCCAGGCGCCCGAATCGGTCTGCCGAACCATGCCCATTTCCTGTGATTTCCCCTGGATGATGCGGTTGTTGGACAACGGTCCGTAGAATACCTCCACGGCTACGTCCCCGGGAGTAAGCGCCCCCAGTTGAACCGTTACGGACAGCCTGATCTCCTGGTTGGACAGCACCTGGTAATCCGTCAGGCCATGGATATCCTGGCTGGCTATGATGGCTATATGGGGCCAGGCAGCTTCCACGCGGCCTTTCCATTCCGCCAGCTCCCGGACAATGGAACAGTTGGACTCATCTATCCTTCTTACACGTTCCATGCACGGGACATACATTTCCCGGGTGTATTCCTTCACCATGCGCTGGGTTCCGTAAACAGGCGCCACGGATTTGATGGATTCTTTCATCATCCTGATCCAGCCGGTTGGTATCCCACGCTCATCGCAGTTGTAGTATAGGGGAATAATTTCCCGTTCCAGGGTTTCATAAAGGGATTTGCTGTCGGCATCATCCTGGTGGTGCTCGTTGTTGTAGGGCGTGTCATCGCCTATCACCCAGCCGTTCCTGCCGTTATATCCCTCGCACCACCATCCGTCCATGATGCTGAAATTGATGACACCGTTGAGGCCTGCTTTCATGCCGCTGGTGCCGCTGGCTTCCAGGGGCCTCCTGGGATTGTTCAGCCAGACGTCAACTCCCTGGACCAGGCAGCGGGCCATGCTCATGTTGTAGTTCTCAACAAGGAAGATCTTTCCCCTGAAACCTTCCCTTTTCGCTATGTCATGGATTCCTTTTATCACTTCATGGGCCGGGCGGTCTGCAGGATGAGCCTTGCCGGCAAAGATCACCTGCACGGGGGTTCCCTTTGCGTTCAATATCTTCTCTATCCTGGCGAGATCACGGAATATCAGGCCGGCCCGCTTGTAGGTGGCAAACCTTCTCGCGAAGCCTATGGTCATCGCCTCGGTGTCCAGCTGGTTGTCCAGGTCATTCACCTCGTTAAGGGAAATACCGTTTGCAATGTACTGCTTCTTCAGCCGTTCCCGGATGAAACGTATCATCTGGGTTTTCAGGGCTTTATGCGTTTTCCAGAGCTCCTCGTCGGGGATTTTGTCCACCGATTCCCAGACCTCCGGATCATCCGTCCGGTATTTCCAGTCGGACGGGAAATATTTATCGAACAGATGCCTGTAACCCGGAGCCAACCATGTCATGGTATGTACTCCGTTGGTGATATGGGTGATGGGTACCTCGTCTTCATGGAAGCCTGGCCATATGCAACTGAAAATGTTGCGGGACACGGCGCCATGGAGCGCGCTGACTCCGTTTTTCCTGCCCGACATATTCAGGGCCAGGACCGTCATGTTGAAGTTATCCGGATCTCCGGGCTTCAGTCCAAGCCTGATGAACTCATGCCTCTGGAGTCCAAGCTGCTCCCGGTAATGGTGGAAATATCGGTCCACCATGTCCAGGGGGAACACGTCGTTGCCTGCAGGAACAGGTGTATGGGTGGTGAAGACCGAGGAAGAGTAAACGATCTCCCTGGCTTCTTCAAAAGGTATGTTCTTTTCCGCCGCCAGCTTCCTGGCGAGTTCAAGGCCCATAAAGGCCGAATGCCCTTCATTCATGTGGTATACTGTGCCCCTGATCCCAAGCGCGTCCAGCGCCCGGATGCCGCCGATGCCCAGGATTATCTCCTGCTGAATCCTGGTTTCCCTGTCCCCGCCGTACAGCCTCTCGGTGAGGGAGCGGTCGTAGGCGTTGTTCTCCGGGACATCTGTATCCAGGAGATACAGCTTGACGCGGCCCACATCTATCCTCCATATCCTGGCAAAGACAGTGCGGTTTGAAAGCTCGATGCTGATGGCGAGCGGCTTTCCGTTTTCATCGGTTACAGGTGTGACTGGCAGCTGGGAGTAGTTCAGGACGCTGAACTGGGTTTCCTGCCATCCTTCGGCGTTTATCCGCTGGTCGAAATACCCATGCTTGTAGAACAGGCCTACTGCCGTAAAAGGGAGCCCGAGATCGCTGGCCGATTTGCAGTGGTCGCCGGCAAGAATCCCAAGGCCGCCCGAGTAGACCGGCAGCACCTCATGGAACCCGTACTCCGCAGAGAAGTATATTATGTGCTCATTGCCGTACTGGGGGAAGGTTCGGCTGAACCATGTATCCTGGTTGGTCAGGTAATGGTTGAAATCATTCATTACCTTTTCATAGCGTTGCATGAAATCGGGATCAGCCAGTTTTTCCTCAAGCTTCCGAAGGCTGACTTGCTGTAGCAGCCGCACGGGATTGCGGTCAAGCTTTTCCCAGAGAACAAGGTCTATATCCCTGAAAAGATCAATAGCTTCGCTGTTCCAGGTCCACCACAGGTTGCAGGACAGATCCCTGAGCCCTGATAATGCTTCGGGGATCGCGGTAGTAACTCTGATCCTTCCAAATTTATGCATAAACAACCTCCAATGTGTGCCGATATAAAGGTATAGATTTATATATACCCCTTTTATGTTTTTATTAATACCCGGTCACATAAAACCGTGATAAAAAGACAGCTTCAAGGCGCCAATGCCCACGGGCGGCCAGAGCCCGGAAGACCGGTTGGCGGAAAACCGTCATATTACAAATATACAGTTGTAAATTGGCGACTTTTACTATATTATATATTTAACTCTGATTCAAGGTTTTCATGAATCAGGCTTCTTCCCGGAAACAGACCCGGGCAGTTATCAACTGAAAACGGGCTTCGATATCAGTCCAAAAGGAGAGTGTCGTAAATGCCTGGAGAAAAGAAATTCGGAACATCGCTTTTTGGGTTCAGCAAATCCGACGTCAATGCCTACATAGAAAAGATAATCCATGAATTTGACCAGCGCCTGAAGGAGAAGGATGATGAGATCAATAACCTGAAACTGCAGATCAGGGAAATGAAGGCGCGCTTTGAAACTGTTGTCGGCGAATCCGAATCCCTGGCACGGGAGAAGGAAAGGATTGCCAGCGCCCTTATTAACGCGCAGGAAAAAGCAGAAGCCATAATGGAAGAAGCGAGAAGCAGGGCGGAACAGGAGAAGGTCAGGCTTGACGCGGCCCTTGAGGCCGAGCGGGAGAAGATTATAGATATCAAGCATGATATAAAAATGATGAAAAGCCAGATAGTCGAGGCGCTTACAAAATACCAGAGCTTCCTGAACGAAGCGGAAGCTTTCATAGAAAGCAAAGAGCAGGAGTATTATAAAGAGCAGGAGTATTCCGGGGAAGACAGCCAGGAATCCCAGTAACCTTAGGCCGGAATACCGAAATGATTGCATCCCTGCTTTCTGCAAGCAGGGTTTTCTTGTAGTTTGAGACCAACATTTGCATTTTGAAAGGGGTAATAGTCATGCAGCAGGAAATTCTTGAAATTCTGAGGACCAACAGCCGGATCAGCGATGAAGAACTCGCGGTCATGCTGGATACTGATGTGGAATCCGTCAAGGCGGTCATCAAGGACATGGAGGCAAAAGGGATCATTACTGGATATAAAACGCTTATAGACTGGGAAAAGGCGAACCAGAGCGTGGTTACGGCAATTATAGAAGTTCGTGTCACCCCCCAGAGAGGCCGGGGATTTGACAAGGTTGCCGAGAGGATCTACCAGTATCCGCAGGTAAAGGCCTGCAGTCTCATGTCGGGCGGATTTGACCTGTTTGTAGTGGTTGAGGGAAAGGATATGAAGGAGGTTGCCCTTTTTGTGGCCGAAAAGCTTGCCACCATCGAGTCGGTATTGAGCACCTCCACCCATTTTGTACTGAAAAACTATAAGGATAACGGAGTTATCTTCGACCGGAACGGAAAGGATGAAAGGGAGGCTGTGGTGTTATGAGAATAAAGGACAGGATCAAGCCCCATATACTGGCTACACCGCCATCGGGAATCCGGAAATACTTCGATCTTATCAATGAGATGAAGGATGCCATTTCCCTTGGCATCGGAGAGCCCGATTTCGAAACTCCCTGGATTATCCGCGAGGAAGGCATCTACTCCCTCGAGAAAGGAAAAACCTTTTACTCTTCCAATGCAGGGTTTATTGAGCTCAGAAGGGAAATCGCCGCATACATGGCCAGGAAGTACAATCTGCATTATGATCCGGCCGAGGAGATCCTGGTGACGGTAGGCGGCAGCGAGGCTATCGATATTGCCCTTCGCACCTTCGCCGGACCTGGTGATGAGGTGATTATCCCCGAGCCTTCCTTTGTGGCTTACAAGGGATGCGCAATGTTCTGCGGAGCTACCCCTGTTCCACTGGAACTGAAGGACGAGCACCAGTTCCGCATCCAGCCCGAACAGCTGGAGCAGTGCATAACCGACAGGACCACGGTCATTATCATCGCGTATCCCAATAATCCCACCGGCGCCATAATGGAATATGAGGATTATGCCAGGATCGTCGAAGTGCTCAAGGATAAGGATATCATCGTTATATCCGACGAGCTTTACGCGGAACTGAACTATAAGGGCAAACATGTTTCCATAGCCCAGTTCCCGGAAATGAAGGACAAGACCATCGTCATCAATGGCTTTTCAAAAGCATTTGCCATGACCGGCTGGAGGATAGGCTTTGCCTGCGGACATCCTGACGCGATGGAGCAGATGAAGAAGATACACCAGTATGCTGTCATGTGCAGCCCGACCACCGCGCAGTTCGCGGCTATCGAAGCCCTCAGGAACGGCGAGCCCGAGGTAAGGAGGATGGTTGACGAATACGACAAGAGAAGGCGTGTTATGCACGACGGTTTCAACAAACTGGGCCTCAGCTGCTTTGAACCCTTCGGCGCCTTCTATTGCTTCCCGTGTATCCGGTCAACAGGCCTCAGCTCCGATGAGTTCTGTGAAAAGCTGTTGATTGAAGAAAAGGTTCTCACTGTTCCGGGAAATGCCTTCGGCGCCTGCGGCGAGGGCTTTGTCAGGGCTACATATGCCACATCCATTGAGAACATCCGCGAAGCCCTGGCACGCATTGGCCGTTTTGTTGAAAGGGTAAGGAAGTAAAAGCTTTTGCAGCCGCTGATACAAGTGTTTATGCAAAAAGGGCGGGCCGCCTATTCACGGTTCCGCCCTTTGATTATGTACTTCTCGTATTGCGCTTTCATTTTTTCGAGAATCAGGTCATCCAAATACCGGCTGATGGTCAGCACGTCATCCTTTTTACATCCGTTTTCCAGCGCCTTATTCAACTGGCAGCGCACGGCTTCAATTCTTTTCATTTGTTTCCCCCCCAGAAAAGCAGACATTATTAACTTATTTACGTGTTTGCTAAATCATAACACATTTCGATCCATAAGTCAACAAAAATGGCTCTGGATGCGGGTTTTCGACATTCTTCGCTATTTGCCGACACTGTTTTGCAATATGGAAGCGATGGCCGTCAGGGAATATACTCTGGCAATAAAAGGCTGTATAATTTATAATTGGCTTAGGCTTCGGGACTCCCCCGGGCCGGCCGGCCGAACCCGGATTAATGAGATCAGGAGAGAAAGGAGATAAGAAATGGGAGAGATGTTATCGGGAAAGAATATACTGGTCATGGGCGTAAGGAACAAATGGAGCATTGCCTGGGGGATTGCCCAGGCGGCTTACAGGGAAGGCGCCAACCTTATTTTTACCTATCTTGGCGACAGGGAAAAGGAAGAGCTTGAGAAACTGACAGCCGGTATGGGGACGCTGCATGCCCATCCTTGCGACGTCACATCCGATGAAGACATAGAGAAGCTGTTTGACTGGGTAAAGGCCGAGTTTGGGGTAATCCACGGCCTGGTCCATGCCATTGCCTTTGCAAAAAGCGAGGACCTCAGGGAATCTTTTCTCAATACGAGCCGTGACGGTTTCAGGCTGGCCCTTGACGTAAGCGCCTACTCGTTTGTGGCTGTCTGCCGGCATGCGGCTGAGATCATGACAGAGGGGGGAAGCATAATAACCCTTACCTATCGGGGCTCAATGAAGATAGTGCCTGGCTACAATGTGATGGGTGTTGCAAAAGCCGCCCTGGAAGCCAGTGTGCGTTATGCCGCCTATGAACTGGGCAGCAGGAATATACGTGTTAACTCGCTCTCGTCCGGTCCCATAAAGACGCTTTCCGCAAAGGGTATAAAAAACTTCAATGATGTGCTGAAAGTCGTGGAGGAGCGTTCGCCGCTCAGGCGGAACGTCACCCTTGAAGACCTGGGGAACACGGCCGTATACCTTTTGAGCGACCTGTCGTCAGGTGTGACGGGCGAGATTATTTATGTAGATTCGGGATATAACAACATGGGCTTGTAATTTTTACAAATTGTTCACAATTTGTTCATCTATATGGTTCATAATGGATTTAGCCATTTGGTCGCGGGTACCTGCCGGCGGATTGATCGGGCAAACCCGCTCTTTTACAGTATCCCGTAAAGGAGGAACAGCATGATTGAGATTAAAAACCTGACCAAGGATTATGGGAAGGTAAAGGCGATCGAGGATGTCAGCTTTACGGTGGAGAAAGGTGAGATTGTCGGGTTTCTTGGCCCCAACGGCGCCGGAAAAAGCACAACCATGAACATAATCACCGGTTTTATATCTTCCACGTCCGGAACTGTCCGGGTAGCAGGCCATGATATCCTTGAAAACCCTGTGGAGGTAAAAAAACATATCGGTTACCTTCCGGAGCAGCCTCCCCTGTATCAGGACATGACTGTAAGCGAATTCCTGGATTTCTGTGCCAGTCTTAAGAAGGTGGCGCCCAGGGAATGGAAGAGCCAGAAAAAGGACATTATGGAACTGGTCAAGGTCACCCATGTGAGCCACCGGCTCATTAAAAACCTTTCCAAGGGATACAAGCAAAGGGTGGGACTGGCCCAGGCCCTTGTGGGTTCCCCGGAAGTGCTGATTCTCGACGAGCCCACCGTTGGCCTCGACCCCAAGCAGATCATAGAGATACGCAGGCTGATAAAGGCTTTGGGGAAGAACCACACCATCATCCTGAGCACCCATATACTTCCCGAAGTCAGCGCCATATGCGACCGCGTCATAATCATCAACAAGGGCAGGATCGTCGCCATCGACACCCCTGAAAACCTGTCCAGGAAACTCAGCGACTTTTCAAGGTTTACCATCACCGTGGCAGGACCCCAGAAAAAGGTCAGGGAGATACTGCAGGGGGTTGAAGGAGTTAAGGATGTGGAAGTCAGCTCGACGTTCAACGAGGACGAAGCCAGCTACATTGTAGAGGCTGACAAGGATATTGATGTGCGGAAGCCCATCTTCAACAAGCTGGCGGCAGCCGGGTATCCCATCCTGGAACTCAGGTCAATGAACCTGTCCCTTGAGGAAGTGTTCCTGCAGCTGACCACAACGGAAGCGAAGGAGGTCGTATAAACAATGCTGGCTATTATAAAGCGCGATTTCAGATCCTACTTCAATTCTCCCATTGCCTATGTGCTCATAGGATTGTTCATATGCATCATGTCGCTGTTTTTCGTGGATAGCCTGAACGCAGGCATAGCCTCTTTTACAACCAACTTCATCAGCAGCATGAGCTATCTGCTGTTGTTCATCGTACCCATACTTACCATGAGATCCTTCGCCGAGGATAAGAAGTCGGGAACAGAGGTACTGCTGATGACCTCGCCTGTTCGCGTGTACCAGGTGGTTTTGGGCAAATACCTGGCCGCAACTGCGGTTTTTCTGGTCATGGCCGTTGTTTCACTGGTTTTTCCGCTTGTCCTGCTGATCTACGGAAAACCTGACGGAGCTACGCTGTTCAGTTCATACCTCGGGTTTGTCCTCCTGGGAATGGTTTTCATATCGGTGGGCATATTTGCCTCATCCCTTACCGAGAACCAGATTGTGGCAGCCATAATATCGTTTGTTTCACTCTTTGCGCTGACGTCCATCAGCTTTATTGGGAATTATGTGGGCGGTTTTGTAGGCAAGGTGCTGGACCAGTTATCCTTCATTGAAAGATACTATGAATTCTACTACGGCATAATCGATATCACGTCCATCATATTCATGCTGAGCTTTGCCGCGGTATTCGTGTTTCTGACCGTCAGGATTCTGGAGCGCAAGAGATGGAGTCAGGGGTGATGATATGAAGATCAGGGATTTTTTCAGTAAAAAGAGCGTCAGGTATGAGTCCTACTCATTGGTTATAACCACGGTTGTTATTGCCGTCATCGTGCTGGTGAACGTTGTCATCGGAATGTCGGGCATATCGAAATATGTGAGGTTTGACATTACGGAGAACAAGATATTTTCCATCAGCCAGCAGAGCATTGACCTTTTAAAGAGCCTTGAAAAGGATGTGGAGATATTTATCCTCTCGCCGGAAAACAGCTATACGAACCTGACCGTTACAGAGATAATTGACCAGTATGTCAGGAATGGAAACGGCAAAATCATCGGCCCCAGGTATGTGGACCTGGACAAGGATCCCACCTTCATCAGCAAGAACTTTGATCCTGACCGGGTAGCGGGTATCAACGCAGGCGATATCATCGTACGATGCGGGAAAAACCTCAGGGTGCTGAATAATAGTGACTTCATGGAAATAAGCTATGACTACTACGGCGGAGCCTCCGTCACAGGCCTCAAGGTTGAACAGGCCTTTACCAGCGCCATTAAAAGCGTGACCGCCGAAAAAGTCAATACCGTTTATTTTGTCAGCGGCCACGGAGAATACGGCGTAGATGATCTGTCCCAGATCAAGTCGTCTCTCTCTCTGAACAACTATGAAATAAAGGAAACAACGCTTACCGCACCCGTTCCCGAAGACGCGGATGTACTGTTCTTCCCCTCTCCCACCAACGACCTGTTGGGAAGCGAACTGGAGAATCTGAAGAGGTACCTGGAAAATGGCGGCGATGCCATCTTCCTGTTTGATGTCCAGGGTTCCCTGCAGGACCTGTCGAACTTCAACGAGGTCTTCAGTGCCTATAACCTGCAGCTTAATTACGACCTGGTCAATGAGTTCACCCAGGCAAACTACCTTAAGGAAAACTGGATGATCAGGCCAATGGTATACATGAGCGACGTGACAAAGAACCTGAATCCGGATCAACTGTTTATTTACCTGCCCATGAGCAGAAGTGTCAGCGTGCTCAACGTCAAGAAGCAGAACCTGGAAGTTTCACTCCTGTTCGGAACCACCGACAATTCAACAAGCATAGATCTGAATGCCGGCATACAGCGGTTCGGTCCGTTCTATCTTGGCGCCCTGTCCCAGCTGGAGATAGGGTCGGCCAACCACAGCAGGATCGCCCTCATCGGAAACTGCACCTTTATCACAGACGAATACACGTCTGAACTGGGCAGCAACGGGAGCCGCTATATCATATCCATCCTGAACTGGATGCAGGAGCGAAAGGATGAGGTCATGATTCCTGCCAAGTCCATCGAAACGCCCCCGCTGAATATGACACAGCAGAGCAGGATCCTTGTGTTCATCCTGCTGATCGCTGTTATTCCTATCATCATCATAGGCACAGGATTATTTGTCTGGATCAGGAGGAAGAACCTATGAAGAGATGGCGGAATGTGATCATCCTGGGACTGGTCCTTGCTGTTCTGGTGGCGGCGTACTTCCTGCTTAAAGGCAAAAAAGAGACGCCGGCTGATCCTGAAAACTCCGCAGTCGCCGGGGAAAACCCCGAAGCCATCAAGTTGATTGACTTTGAACGGGATGATATTGTTAAGATCCTTCTGAAGTATGACGATGCGGAGATAGTCCTGAAACAGGTGGATAAGGACGTGGAATACAGGACTATCGAGGATGACGGAACCGAGACGGTCACGATTAATAAGGTGAAGATGTGGGACAGCGATGACTTCCCGCCTGAACAGAATGTGGTCGGTGATATCATTTACGGAGGAGTATATGCCAAGACCAACAGGCTGATTGAAGCCGATCCGCAGGACCTGTCCGTCTATGGCCTGGATAAGCCGTTTACGGTAACCTTCTTCAATGAGGCGGGTGAATCGCAGACCATTGAGGTGGGCAACGCCACACCCACCGGAGATTACTACTATGTGAAAAAGGGCAATGGGAAAGAGGTATACACCCTCGTCCGCTACCTTGCCGAATATATGAAGCCGAACAGGTACAGCCTGGTTTCAAGGCAGCTTTACCATAAGAGCAACCTGGACCTTGAAGATATGACCGAATTAACCTTCTGCAGGGATGGTGAGATTGTATTCTCTGCCCATCTGAAAAAGGCTCCGGTTGACTGGCTCATAACCGAACCGGTGGAGATCGGCGCAAATCTCCAGAATTTGGACCTTTTCCTCCGGGGACTGTCCGGGTTGACTGCTGCCGCTGTAGTGGACGACGTGTCTTCCGACCTCAGCCAGTATGGCCTTGATGAACCCCGCTATGTTTTCAAGTATACGCTGGATGGCCAGTCCTATGAACTGAAGGTCGGGAAGCGCGAAGGTTCGGTCTATTATATCATGATGGAAGGCAAGGACTATGTGTATACAGTCAGCACCGAGAACCTGAACTATGTGGATATGCCGCTCAAAGACGTGGCACTGATGATGGTATATACCCCGTCCATCTTTGACACGGCAAAGCTTGTGATCGAACTGGACGGCCGGACCGACGTGCTGGAAATGGACATCAGCCAGCAGTTGGCCGAGGATGATGTCTATATTTTCAACGGAAGGTCGATTGATGACAAGGATAACCGCAGCCTGTTCAGGAAGTACTTCCAGGGAGCTATAGCCATATCGGGCGACAGGCTTGATCTTGACGCTAATCCCGAAGGAAAGCCTGAAGTAAGGCTGACTTACACCTCAAAAGCCGGAGAGGTAACCGTGGTTGAGCTGGTTCCCACCCCCGACGGCTACGGATATTATGGCATGAAAAACGGCAAATACACCGGGCTGGTAATAGGGAAAAGGGAACTGGACAAGGACAACATGGGAATCCGCAAGGCCTATGAAAACCTGATGGAAGGATTGCAAGAATAGACTGGCGACCCCCTTCATGCATGTAAAAGCGGGAAGCTGACTTTCAGCTTCCCGCTTCTTGTTTCTTTGCGGAGATCACCGCGCTCTGCTCACACGGCTGCTGGGAAATAATGTGAATGATCTCTGCATTTTTAACAAAAAAATGTGGTAAAATTACCCCGTGCTTGTTGAATTAGCTATATTGATTGCTTCTTTGACTTTCCTGTTGATATGTATACAGTATAACTGCTATAATAATATCAAAGATCGTTAATATGTTCACAATATAGATGAGCATAACATCGGGAGGTATTTGAAATGGGCGTTTGCTGTTGCAAGGACTCAAAGGAACAGAAGCTTGACGAGATAATCGCCAGGTATAAGGGTACTCGTGGCGCATTGATTCCTGTTCTGCATGAGGCACAGGAAATTTACGGTTATTTGCCCATGAGTGTTCAGAAAAGGATAGCCGAGGGGCTTAATGTTTCCCTGGCAGATGTTTATGGTGTGGTTACGTTCTACACCCAGTTTTCGCTTGAACCGAAGGGTAAGTACAAAATAAATGTCTGCCTGGGAACCGCGTGTTATGTAAAAGGATCCGGCGCTATCCTCGATAAGCTCAGCCAGATTCTTAAAATCAAGAGCGGCCAGTGCACCAAGGACGGACTCTTTTCATTGGATGCGTGCCGCTGTGTCGGCGCCTGCGGTCTTGCCCCGGTTATGATGATCAATGATGATGTTTATGGCAGACTGACACCCGACGATATTCCCGGCATCATCAAGTCCTACAGGGACAAAGAGGCGGAGGCTGTATAGGATATCTCCCGCTGCGTCCGCTGCCGGCAGGGAATTGAACATGAGAGATTTATCGCTGCATATACTGGACATCGCGCAAAACGCCATAGCGGCAAAGGCTGATCTCATAACAATCAGCCTGACGGCGGAAGGCCGTCCCGCAGTACTGAAAGTGGTTATATCCGACAACGGCAGAGGAATGGATCCTGACTTTCTTGAAAAAGTGACAGATCCGTTCACTACCAGCAGGAAAACCCGACAGGTAGGTCTTGGGATACCGCTGTTGAAGCAATCAGCCGAACTGGCAGGAGGCGTTTTCAATATAAAATCGGTTGTAAATGAGGGGACGGAGGTCAGCGCAACATTCCCGGTGGACAGTGTGGATCGTATCCCGGCAGGCAATGTAGACGACACCCTGGTTATGCTGATAGCATCCCATCCCGAAATAGACTGGGAGATCAGATTCGCAAGTGAGGACCAACAGTTTGAATTCAGTCTTGCGGACATAAAAAAAGCTTTACAAGGTGTTTCGATCACCAACAAACATGTTCAGGAATGGATACAGAATACATTAAGTGAAGGATTCAGATCGGTATTTGGAGGTGTTTTGGATGAAGTCAATTAAAGAGCTTGAGGCCATTCGCGAGAGAGCCCTCAAGGAGATAGCGATACGGGACAATGAAAACAAAACGAGGATTGTCGTCGGAATGGCCACATGCGGAATTGCAGCCGGTGCAAGACCAGTTATGAATGCGTTTATTGAGGAATTGAACAAACGGGGTATTAATACCGTCAACGTAACAATGACCGGATGCGTTGGCGTTTGTCGTTTTGAACCTATTGCCGAGGTTATTGAGCCCAACGGAGAGAAAACAACCTATGTGAAACTCGATGCTGAGAAGGCAAGAAGGATTGTGGCAGAACACATCGTGAACGGAAGACCGGTTTTGGAATTCACAATCGGTGCCGCCGAGAAGTAAGAGTATGAGGTCAGGGAGGTTGGAAATATGATTTACATATCGCATGTGCTGATATGCGCCGGTACCGGTTGTACCGCTTCAAAATCCGCTGATATAGCAGAAACAATGCATAAACTGCTCGTTGAGCGCGGTATTGACAAAGAAGTCAAGATCGTGAAGACGGGCTGCTTCGGCCTTTGCGAAAAAGGCCCCATAATGGTTGTGTACCCTGAAGGGGCTACATACTCAAAGGTAACTGTAAAGGATGTTCCCGAGATTGTTGATGAACATCTTGTAAAGGGACGTATCGTCAAGCGTCTGCTGCTTGGTGACAAGGAAGCCCAGGATGTGGCCAAGTCACTGGAGAACGTTGGATTCTTCAGCAGGCAGAAGAGGATTGCCCTCAGGAACTGCGGCGTCATCAATCCTGAGAATATCGATGAATACATCGCCTATGACGGATACAGGGCATTGGCCAAGGTTCTTACCGAGATGACCCCCCAGGAGGTTATAGATCTTGTCAAGAAATCCGGCCTTCGCGGACGCGGCGGCGCAGGGTTCCCCACTGGCCTGAAGTGGCAGTTTGCCGCCCAGGCTGAAGGCGACGAGAAATTCGTATGCTGCAACGCCGACGAAGGTGACCCCGGAGCGTTTATGGACAGGTCGGTGCTGGAGGGTGACCCCCATTCGGTGCTGGAAGCCATGACCATTGCCGGATATGCCATCGGCGCCGGCCAGGGATACATCTATGTTCGTGCAGAATACCCCATAGCCGTCCAAAGGCTCAGGACAGCGATTGGCCAGGCAAGGGAATATGGCCTGTTGGGCAAGAATATATTCGGAACCGACTTCTCCTTTGATATAGATCTGCGGCTTGGAGCCGGCGCATTCGTATGCGGTGAGGAAACCGCCCTTATGACCTCCATCGAGGGACACAGGGGCGAACCCAGGACAAGGCCTCCGTTCCCGGCTGTGAAAGGCCTGTTCGGCAAGCCGACCCTGCTCAACAATGTTGAAACATACGCCAATATACCGGTTATCATAAACAAAGGCCCCGAATGGTTTGCTTCCATCGGGACAGAAAAGAGCAAGGGAACAAAGGTGTTCGCTGTTGGCGGCAAGATCAATAACACGGGCCTGGTTGAGATCCCGATGGGCACCACCCTGCGCGAGGTAATTTACGATATCGGCGGCGGTATTCCCAATGGCAAGAAGTTCAAGGCTGCCCAGACCGGCGGTCCTTCGGGCGGATGCATACCCGCAAGCCATATCGATACGCCGATAGACTATGATTCGCTGACAGCGCTGGGTTCCATGATGGGTTCCGGCGGTCTCATCGTAATGGACGAGGACAACTGTATGGTGGATATCGCCAAGTTCTTCCTGGAATTCACCGTTGACGAGTCCTGCGGAAAATGTCCGCCATGCCGCATAGGAACCAAGAGGATGTATGAGATCCTTGAAAAGATAACCCAGGGCAAGGGTGAGGAATCGGATATAGAGAAACTTGAAACCCTTGCCAACAACATCAAGAAATCTGCCCTGTGCGGACTGGGCCAGACCGCGCCCAACCCCGTACTCAGCACGCTGCGCTACTTCCGGGATGAATACCTGGCCCATGTCAGGGATAAGAAGTGCCCTGCCGGCGTTTGCAAGGCCCTGGTGCACTATGTGATCCTCGAAGACAAGTGCAAGGGCTGTACCCTGTGCGCGAAGAAGTGTCCTGTGGGCGCCATCAGCGGCGAGCTGAAGAAACCCCACTCCATCGATATATCCAAATGCATCAAGTGCGGCGTTTGCATGGAGTCATGCAAATTCAAAGCCATCATTACCCAATAAGGAAAGGAGAGTGCAGTAAATGTCTGATTTTGTTACTTTGACCATAGACGGCAAGGAAGTCAAAGCCCCGGTTGGATCCACGGTCCTGGAGGCGGCAAAACTTGCGGGCATTCATATCCCGACACTTTGCTACCTTAAAGGGGTTAATGAGATTGGCGCATGCCGCATGTGCGTAGTCGATGTCGGGGCCAAGAGCCTGCAGGCAGCATGTATGTATCCCGTGGCGGAAGGGCTGAAAGTGGTTACCAACAGTCCTGAGATCAGGGAGTCAAGGAGGGTTACCCTCGAGCTCATCCTGTCCAGCCATGAAAAGAAATGCCTTTCCTGTGTCAGGAGCCGCAACTGCGAGTTGCAGAAGCTGGCACGCGACCTGAATATCCAGGACATCCGCTTTGAGGGAGCAGAGCAGAACTTCCCGATCGACGACCTGTCACATTCAATAGTCCGCGATCCCAACAAGTGCATACTGTGCCGCCGCTGTGTTTCAGTTTGCAAGTATATACAGACAGTATCCGCCATTGAAACCGTTGACAGGGGTTATAAAACCATCGTGGCATCACCGTTCCATATGCCGCTCAGGGACACCCCCTGCGTCAACTGCGGCCAGTGTATAGTCGCATGTCCCACAGGCGCCCTTCGTGAAAAGAGCTCAATCGAAAAGGTTTGGGATGCGCTGGGGAACGAGGATCTGTACGTGATCGTCCAGACCGCTCCCGCTGTCAGGGCCGCCCTGGGAGAGGAATTCGGTCTTCCCATCGGAACACCGGTTACCGGTAAGATGGTAAGCGCACTGAAGAAACTGAAGTTTGACAAGGTATTTGATACAGATACGGCAGCCGACCTGACCATCATGGAAGAGGGCACCGAGCTCGTGAACAGGATAAAGAACAACGGCAAGCTCCCGCTTATCACCTCCTGCAGCCCGGGCTGGATCAAGTTCTGCGAGCATAATTTCCCGGATATGCTGGACAACCTGTCCACATGCAAATCTCCGCATGAAATGTTTGGAGCCATGCTGAAATCCTATTATGCCGAGAAGATGGGCATAGATCCTTCAAAGATCTTCGTTGTGTCGGTAATGCCATGCACGGCCAAGAAGTTCGAGAGCAAGCGTTCCGAACTGGCTTCTACGGGTTATCCCGATGTTGACGAGGTTATCACTACCCGCGAGTTGGCCGAGATGATCAAGGAAGCCGGTATCGACTTTGTAAACCTTGAGGACGAGAAATTTGACGATCCCATGGGCGAAGCAACCGGCGCAGGTGTGATTTTCGGCGCTACCGGCGGTGTTATGGAAGCTGCCCTGAGAAGCGTTCCGTACCTTCTGACCGGCAAGGATCCGGAGCAGGTCGAAATCAAGGCTGTACGCGGTGAAGACGGCATAAAGACCGCGGAGCTTGAGGTAGCGGGTATAAAGATCAGGGCGGCAGTTGCCCATGGTCTTGGGAACGCCCGGAAACTTCTTGAGAAGGTGCGCAGCGGCGAGGAAACCTATCACTTCATCGAGATCATGGCATGCCCCGGCGGCTGCGTAACAGGCGGCGGCCAGCCCATCCAGCCTGCTTCGGTCAGGAACGAGATAGATTTGCGCACTGAAAGGGCCAAGGCAATATACCAGGAGGATGAGTCAAGCACCATGAGGTTCTCGCACCATAATCCCACTGTTCAAAAGTTCTATGAGGAATACCTGGGTGAACCCGGAGGGCACAAGTCTCACGAACTCCTGCATACCCACTATATCGTCCGTGAGAACTACCCTGAGGATTGTGTTTGTGATCCCCAATAATCCCATTTGCATAAGGAGCTGCCGGATCAGGCCGCGGGCTTGATCCGACAGCTCCTTTTTGTGTCTCCGGACCATGGTTTTTATCCGTGTGCGCCTGTTCTTGGGGCAAATTCCGGGGAGATTGCCGCATATACTTGTATCAGCAGGCATCAACCCCGGGAGGCTGATGGTTATCATAAAACCGTCGCTTGAGGATGAAAGGAAGGACAGCCTGGCACTTCTGGCCAGTGTTTCAATCAGCCTGGGAACGGGTTTTCTGAGTGCATGGCTTTCTCCTGATATGCGCATGGCATACGAGATGATGCATAAACCGGCCATAGCGCCGCCAGGATGGGTTTTCGGTCCCGTCTGGGCTTTTCTCTATATCCTGATGGGTATTGCCGCATACAGGATATTCAGGGCCGGCCATGACAGGGCGGAGGTCAGGGATGCCCTTTTTTACTATGGCTCCCAGCTCATTTTCAACTTCATGTGGCCTGTCCTGTTCTTCAGGTTCGGCTTTGCGGGAGTGGCATTGCTGGATCTTTTGGTCCTGGCGGTGCTGGTTCTCATAACCACATTGAAATTCTCAGGAATAGACAGCACGGCATGCTGGCTCATGGTTCCATACATGCTTTGGGTGATATATGCCGGGGTTCTGAACTACGCCATAGTTGCAGCCGGTCCGCATCAGATCCCATGAAGATTTCTCAGTACACAGATCCTGCCTCATTGTCGGTTTAGAAGGGAAAAAGCCTCCGGACTTCTGCCGCCATGTCCATTGCCTAATCGGGACATATCGGGTAAACTGTTATTCAAGGCTGTTAATCAGCCGACAATATATCGTGGACTTTGCCGGAGCCGGAGGTGTATGGATGGATCCTTTGCTGGTACTGAATCAGGTCCTGGTTCTTTTCATAATAATGCTCATAGGATTTGCAGCAGGCAAGACAGGTGTTATTGACCAGACCGCGAGCAAAAAGCTTTCCGGGGTCTTGCTCTTTGTAACATCGCCAATGCTTGTTCTGAAGTCCTTCTTTATCACTTTTACCGAAGAAAGGCTCATTAACATCTCCTGGATGGTGGGAATGGCCTTATTCATGTATATACTGTCCATATTTCTCTCAAAGCTGATCTATGGCAGGTTTCACGAAAAAACTGCGCCGATATTAAGGTTCTCAGCTGTTTTTTCCAACTGCGGCTACATGGGTTTGCCCGTAATGTATGCCCTTTATGGGGATGATGGTGTTTTTTACTGCTCCTTCTATATTGTTATGTTCAATATAATGCTGTGGACCTATGGCTATGCCCTGTTCGGGGGCCGGGGGACAAAAAGGGAGATCGCGCGAAAGGTTTTTGGCAACCCGTGCATCATAGCGGTTTATGTCGGAATGCCGATTTTCATTTTCGGTATAAGTTTGCCGTCTCCTGTTGTCAGTGCAGTAACGGCTGTGGGGGACATGACCATGCCGGTCTCCATGCTGATAGTCGGGGCGGTGATCAGTTCCGCAAGGCTGAGGGATATATTCTCAGACTGGCGGGTCTATCTTTCATCCTTTGTCAGGCTGATCCTGATGCCCCTTATAGCTCTCGCCCTGGTCAGGATCCCGGGGATCCCCGCTCTGCCCGGGGCAGTAATTGTAACGGCTTTGGCGATGCCCGCGGCAGCCAACACCACCGTATTTGCCGAGATGTTCGATAAGGACGCCTTGTTCGCTTCGAAATGCGTTTCGGTATCCACGCTTCTTTCGATAATAACCATACCGGCTATCGTAAGCCTGATATAGAAGGAGGTATTACGGAATGAAACTGTCCCAACTGTTCCTGGATAACAGGCAGATCCTGTCTTTTGAAGTCTTTCCGCCCAAGCCCGAGGTCCCGCTGGAAACCCTCCTTGAATCCATTCCGGGTTTCAGGGAATTGTCGCCCGACTATATCAGTGTAACCTACGGGGCCGGCGGAAGCACCAGGGGAAGAACGGTGGAAATTGCCTCGACCCTGAAAAACACCTTTGGGATCGAAGCAATGGCCCATCTCACCTGTGTAGGTCACAGCATGGAGCAGATAGACGGGATACTGGAAAACCTCAAGCGTGAGAATATAGAAAATATACTTGCCCTGAGGGGAGATCCTCCCATTGACCAGCCCGATTTTGATTTCAGCAGGGGGGCATTCCGTTATGCCAATGAACTGATAGCCCACATAAAGAAGCAGGGGGACTTCTGCATCGCGGCGGCAGCTTACCTTGAGGGGCATGTGGACAGCAGGAGGCTGGCAGAGGACAGGAAATGGCTGAGGCAGAAAGTGGATGCGGGTGTGGATTTCCTGGTCACCCAGCTGTTCTTTGATAACAGGCTGTACTTCGAATTCCTTGACCGGGCTGCCCAGGAAGGCATAAACTGCCCCATCGTTCCGGGCGTCATGCCCATCTTCAGTTCAAGGATAAAGACCATGACCGCCAGGAGCGGATGCTCCATCCCCGCCCAACTGGTGCTCATGATAGATAAATACCATGACAGCCCGGAGGACTTGCGCAAGGCCGGCATAGAATACGCCGGAAGGCAGATAAGAGAGCTTCTGGACGGCGGCGCTCCCGGCATCCATCTCTATACCATGAACAGGCTGAAGTCCACCACCGAGGTTTTAAAGGCCGCCGGACTGCGCTGAAAGATAAGGTCTTTGCAAGCAGTCGCGGCATCCTTCCTGAGTGTCATTACGAGCGGAACGAACCCCTATATGTCATTGCGAGCCCGTCAGAGACGGGCGCGGCAATCTCATCAATGTTTCTTGTAATTACATTCCCGTGCTGTCAATGCAAGCGTGCGCGGCAATCTCTTCATATACAAATTCTATGAGCGTTAAGGACCACAAAGGCATGAACGTGCTGTTTCTGTCTCGAGTGACTCCGCAAAATTAAAAGTGAGAAATGAGAAGTTGGAAGTGGGAAAAGGGAATAGTAATGAAGATGTATTGAGTGGAATATCCAACATCTAACCTCCTGCCTCTAACCTCTCAACTCTTATGCAGCGAGGCCTTTTTTATTGCCGGCGCCAGGAGGCCCGCGGCAAGGATGCCTGCAAAGAACTGGATAAGGTTCGGGGGGATGCTGAAAGTGGCGGGTATGGGGCCATATATGAAGGATTCCACGATAAAGTAGCCCATGACCATGCACATGCCCGCGGCGGTCATGCCGATGACAGCCTTCATGCTGAAGGCTTCGCTTCCGTTTTTCCTTGAAATAAGCCAGGCGGAAACCGAAAGGATAAGTATTGCTGCCGCGACGCCAAGGACCAGGTAAAGGGTCAGGTTATCCAGTTTATTCTCCATGCCTGCGGCAGTCTCCGCATCCGCTCCCGGATCCAGGACGCTCTCCAGGATCTTCCCCTTTCCATGGGTGCTGATGCTCAACTGAAGGTTTATGATTGCACCCGCGCAAAAGGATGCCCAAACCAGGATGGAAATAACTACAGAAGCGATGGTTCCTCTTCTGCCGGTGCTTTTTAATATAAGGCCCATGCAAAGAGCCATAAGGGATTTGATAATCAGGGTGGGAATGGCGTACTGGGCGTACCCTCCCAGGAGGTCGGCCAGCATGGACCCTATGCCGGCTGCAAAGGCGCCGTAGGCCGGGCCGAGGATCATTACCGAGAGATAGATCATGCTGTCTCCCAGATGGATGTAACCAGAGGTATAGGGAACGGGTACCTTGATGAAGAAAGTAAGGCAGAGCACCAGTGCGGTCATCAGCCCTGCAAGGACGTATTTCCGTGTATTGTTCACCATGAATTCTGCCTCCGTTTTCTTTTGGGTAGTATATCACGTAACAGGTTTCAGGAACAATCCATTTTCACATAATGTTAACCATGGAGCATATAAAACCATAAGAAATTTGTATGAAGAAAGCACGATTTTAAGCGGGAATATTGACAGTTTGCATACTTGTTTGGGGCTATGGCCGGGCATTATAATTTTATTAGGGCCATGGCCCTTTTTAAATTCGCTTGCACCAGGCAAACAGCTTGATTTTTTACAATTCTCGGAAGGTCGTGATTTTTTGCTGGCAGACTATATCAGGGAATATGTCAAGGGGGAGTGCGGCAACTCCGCTCTGGGCAGGGAGTTTTACGAAAACCACCTCATCCTTGTTGCCCACTATGGCATTAAACTGGCCATGGAAACAGGGGCGGATCCCGAAATTGTTGAACTGGCTGCATACCTGCATGATTTCTCCTTCGTGATTGATGATATGGATATGAAACAGCATGAAGAAAAGGGGGTTGCCATTGCGGACAAGCTCCTCAGGCAGTTCAATTATCCCCCTGACAAGCTTGAAAGAGTAAAACGCTGCATTTTGAACCATTCCTCCATCTCCGGGGCATGCGGGGGATCCCCAGAAGAGGCTTGCCTCGCCAATGCCGACATAATGTCACTTATCGCAAAACCTGACTATTGGCTGAAAATATTCTCACCGGCAAACCAGGCAGAAGAAAACTCAAAATGGTATTATGAACTGATCGAAAAAAGCTGGCCCCTGTTAATGCCAAGTGCGAGGGCCATCATGGAAGACAAGTACAATGAGCTTTTGAAGATGAAAGCCCCTATAGAGGTATAAACGGCTTACGGCGGTGTTAATATGGATAATATCGTCCTGGTTGGAATGCCCGGAGCGGGCAAGAGCACGGTGGGAGTGATACTGGCAAAGACTCTTGGCATGGGCTTTGTGGACACCGACCTGGAGATCCAGCGCTCTCATGGGAAACTGCTGCAGGACATGATTGATGAATATGGTATTGAGGGCTTTCTGAGGGCCGAAGAGCGGACAATCCTCGGAGGATCATACAAGCATGCCGTTATCGCTACAGGCGGGAGCGCGATATACAGTGACAAGGCCATGGCCTTCCTGAAAAAGCAGGGAATTGTGATCTATCTGAGGGCCGACCTTGAAACCATACAGAGAAGGATAAGCAATATCGCCACCCGCGGCATAGCCATGGGCAGGGACCAGACCCTGGGCGATATTTATAACGAAAGGACTCCGCTGTACGAGAAATATGCCGATATCATCATTGACTGCGGAGGCAGGGACGCTGAGGGCGTCGTTGAATCCATCCTTGAAGGCCTGGAAAGGTCCAATCCATGAACCGGTTTTAACATTTCAGGAGGAACCGGGCTTCCCTTTGGCAGGCAGCTTTGGTACAATCCAAATAGTATATTTCCGGGCATCCTTCATGTGATGGCATCTTGCGTGTTTTACCGCGGGGATGCGATGCCCTGTGATACGCGGAACAGGATATATAAACTCGCTGAAACGGAGTGATTTTCTTGGGAAGGATCGAAATCGGCAAACTGAATGAAACATATTCCCGGCTTGCGGGGGAAGAAGTTGTGGTATGCGGCTGGGTAAGGACCATCCGTGATTCCAAAACATTTGGTTTTATAGAAATCAACGACGGTTCCTGCTTTCGAAATTTGCAGGTCGTATTTGACGACACCTTGGGCAATTTTGACGAGATTCGCAGACTGAATGCCGGAAGCGCCATAAGGGTTACAGGGAAAGTGGTGGAAACTCCCCAGGCGAAGCAGCCTTACGAGATCAGGGCAACCAGGATTGAGATAGAAGGGGCATCGGTACCGGAGTATCCGCTGCAGAAGAAAAGGCACACCTTTGAATACCTGAGGACCATATCCCACCTGAGGCCGAGAACCAACACCTTCTCGGCGGTCTTCCGCATCCGTTCGGTGCTGGCCCATGCCATCCACGAGTTCTTCCAGGACAGGGGCTTTGTTTATGTCCATACGCCGATCATTACCTCCAGCGACTGCGAAGGAGCCGGCGAAATGTTCCAGGTGACTACGCTGGACATTGGAAACCCGCCGCGTACCCAGTCGGGAGAGATAGACTATTCCGAGGATTTCTTCGGGAAGCGCACCAACCTTACCGTCAGCGGCCAGCTTGCTGTTGAACCCTATTGCCTGGCATTCGGCAAGGTCTATACCTTCGGTCCCACATTCAGGGCTGAAAACAGCAATACCACACGCCATGCGGCAGAATTCTGGATGATTGAGCCCGAGATTGCCTTTGCTGACCTGGCTGACGACATGAAGCTGGCAGAGGATATGATCCGGTACATTATTGGGGATGTCATGGATAAGTGCAAAGACGAGATGGATTTCCTGAACAGCTTTGTGGATAAGGAACTCTATGACCGCCTGAACAAGGTGCTGAACTCCGAATTCGGGTGCATCACCTATACGGAGGCCATAGAACTGCTTGAAAAGAGCGGAAAGGAATTCCAGTTCCCTGTAAAGTGGGGCTGTGATCTCCAGACCGAACATGAGCGCTATCTGACCGAGCAGGTCATGAAGAAGCCGGTGTTTGTAATAAACTATCCGAAGGAGATCAAGGCGTTCTATATGCGCGTTAACGATGATAACAGGACTGTTGCCGCCATGGACCTCCTGGTTCCGGGAATAGGCGAGATCATCGGGGGCAGTCAGAGGGAGGACCGCTACGATGTCCTCGAGAAGAGGATAGAGGAAATGGGCCTCAACAAGGAGGAATACCAGTGGTACCTGGATATGCGGCGCTTCGGCGGCGCCCGCCATGCGGGGTTCGGGCTCGGTTTCGAGCGCATGATGATGTATATTACCGGCATGCAGAACATCCGGGATGTAATCCCCTATCCCAGAACGGTGAACAACGCTGATTTCTGATATATACCTGAAATGAAGGAAGCTGCCCGCGGCCATGAGAGGCTGGCAGGGCAGCTTTGTTTATTCCCGGAAGCACTGTGGAACCACAGGCTCTTATGTTGGATCTTTACCGGCTGGAATTCTTTCCCATAAGCCTTTTTATGACGGCATCCCTCGCAGCCGACTCGAAAGCGTCGTTAAGGGGTTCCAGGGATTCAAATCCGGGATACCTGTTCCTGAGGGCCAGGGTGATCAGGTGGTCGGTAAGGGCAGGATTCTTGGGCAGCAGGCTGCCATGGGTATATGTGCAATAGGTATTCCTGTAAATCGCGCCCTCAAAACCGTCTTCCCCGTTCAGGCCAAAGCCTTTCAGCACCCTTCCCATGGGTTTGACGCCGGGACCCAGCCAGGTTTTTCCCGAATGGTTTTCAAACCCGGCAACAAGGCCGTCAAAATGTTCATTCTTAAGGAATTCGCATTCAAAGACCAGGTTTCCGATAAGCCTTTCCTGACCGCCGTGGGTCCACAGGTCCACAGCGCCGATGCACTCGATATCCTTTCCGTCATGGGTCCGGTAATAACGGCCCAGGAGCTGAAGTCCGCCGCAAACAGCCAGGATAACCCTGCCGGATTCAACTGCTTCCCTTACGGCATCACGCTTGCCCTTCTGCAAATCGTCCTGGATGATGGACTGTTCATAATCCTGGCCTCCGCCGATGAACAGGATATCAAATTCATCGGGGCGGAACGGATCATTGAGGGACACCTGCTTCACCCGTACCTGGATGCCGCGCCATTCGCAGCGTTTTGTGAGGGCGATGATGTTGCCCCTGTCCCCGTAGAGGTTCAGAAGATCCGGATATAAATGGCATATGGTTAACTCGTACATAGGCTCATTCCCTCTTTATTGCCAGAACTCCTTCAGACCGAAACGCTTTTTCAGGATTTTCCGAATGTCCAGCATGGCGGTATAGGTGGGAAGAATGTAGAAGGTCTCCCCTGCCCCGGTCTTTTGGAGGGCCTTTTGGATCAGTTGGTGGTAGTCCTTTTCAAGTATGACCCTGTCTGGCGATATACCGGCGTATTTCAGCCTTACCGCCATGTCCTCTGCCCGGATGCCCGAAACATAGTAAGCCCGTATCCTGTCATCCATGAGGGCAAGGATCTCAAAATCCACATCCCAGAGCCAGGATATGTCGGTGCCGTCGGCCAGCCTGTCGTTTATGGCGAAGGCGGTCACACAGGGCTCTTCCTGGGTCAGAAGATAACGCAGAACCTGGTTGAAGCCCGTAGGGTTTTTAACCAGGATCATTTTCAGTTCCCTGTCGTTGATATGGACGGTTTCCATTCGCCCGAAACCGCATTCAAATCCGGTGAGGGCCGCTGTTATCCCGTTCCCGTCCAGGCCGAGGGCAAGCCCGAAGGACGCCCCGGCAAGCGCGTTGTAGATATTGTAAAGCCCGGGAAGGGCCAGCTTGACGGTAATATCCATATCCGGTCCCGAGACTTCAATGGTTGATCCGAGGTTGTCATAGGACAGGATGCCGGTGCATTCCACGTGGGTATGGGGCCTTCCGTAACCGCAGGAAGGGCAGATGAAGTGCCCCAGGTGGCCGAAGGTTACCGAGCTGTATTCATACCTGGACTTGCACTGGATGCAGAAAGCGGCATCGGAGTTTATGCTGGCGTTGCCTTCCGGATAAACGCCTTCCTTCATTCCGAAATATATTACCCTGTTGGGCACATTCCTTCCCAGCGACGCGCACAGGGAGTCATCTGCATTGAGAATAAGGACCGCCCCCGGGATTTTGGCGATGCCTTCCCGTACATTATTGACCGTAGTGTGCAGTTCCCCGAATCGATCCAACTGGTCGCGGAAGAAATTTGTTACTATAACCGTTTCAGGCTTCAGCCTGGGCGCCATTGTCCTGAATGCGGCCTCATCAGTTTCCAGGAGGGCATGGGTGACCCTGGGCCTGCCGCCGGGGGTCAGGGCGCTTATAAGGGTTGTTGTAATGCCGCTGGCAAGATTTGCGCCGGATTTGTTGGCAACCACCTTCAGCCCTTTCTGTTCCATCATGCTCGCCACTATTCTCGAAGTGGTTGTCTTCCCGTTGGTTCCGGTGATCATGGTTATCCTGAACAACCCGGAAAGATGGTCGAGTATCTGCGGGTAAAGCCTCTGGGCCAGTTTGCCCGGAAGGCTTGTCCCGCCGCTTCTGAAAAGACGCAGTATGACAATGGCAAGCTTGGCGGTGAGAATTGCCGCTCTGAACCTTAACATGCTGAACCCTTGTTTCATAATTATCCCTTGCTTCATGCGGAACCGAAATGAATCCCTGAAATGACCCATTATATGATAAGGACGGATTATTCTCCGTCCCCGCATTGCTGCCTTTTCAGCGAATAAAGCTCTTTCAGGGCGTTCCTGTATCGTATGGCGGTCTTTATTTTATTGACCAGGATCAACCTTCTTACCTGGTCCAGGGGCTTGATGACATAATCAAAGACCTCGTACTCGGAGATGACCGATTTGATGGTTTCTTCCGAATCCTGGCTGGTGATGATAATAACAGGTATTAAGTCATAGTAACTCGTCTTTTTGAACGCTTTCAGGAACTCAAGTCCGTCCATGACGGGCATTACCAGGTCAAGAACAATTACGTCAACATTCCTTCCCTCGAGCATGTCCAGGGCTTCCCGCCCGTTGAGCGCCGATAACAGGTTTAGGCGTTCATTGTAGAGGTAGTTCCTCAATACGGCGTTATCCAGCGCGTTATCATCGATTACAAGTACCGTGTTAATCATGGCTTTGCCTCTTTTTACCGGTTTTACTGATCCTATTGTTTCCATTTTAATGGAATAAAACACTTAAATATTATACAATAATCATAGTTGGCGTACAAGACGATCATGCCGCGCCGCCGGCGCCCTGCCGGCGGCAGTTGAACAGGATGCCGGAGGGAAAAATGAGAGGGAAACTGCTGATTGTTGACGGAAACAGTATTCTGAACCGGGCATTTTATGCCTTCAAGGGTCCGGGCTTTTTGTCCACCAGCGAAGGCTTCCCGACAAATGCCGTTTTTGGGTTTATCAATATCCTGAACAAGTACATCGAGGAGGAAAACCCGGACCATATCGGGGTAGCCTTTGACCTGAAGGCCAAGACCTTCCGGCATATCATGTGTGAGGATTATAAGGCTACAAGAAAGCCCATGCCCAGGGATCTGGCCAGGCAGCTTCCCGTTGTCAAGGATGTGCTGAAGGCCATGAAAATCGCCATCCTGGAGAATGAAGGCCTGGAAGCCGACGATATCATCGGGATCTATTCAAGGATAGCCGAGGAGAAGGGGATGGAAGTGGCCATCCTCACGGGGGACCGGGATGCCCTGCAGCTTGTCAGTGAAAAGACCACGGTGATCATACCCTCCACCAGCAAGGGGAAAACTGAAACAAACCGGTTCAGCCCGGAACTTGTAAAGGAAAAATACGGCGTGGAACCTGTCGCGCTGATTGAAGTGAAAGCCCTTATGGGTGATACGTCGGATAATATAAAGGGAGTGCCCGGAATTGGTGAAAAGACGGCCATAGAGCTCATCAGGGAGTACGGGACCATAGAAAACCTGTACCAGCACCTGAATGAAATCCCCAGGGAGAGGGTAAGGGCGCTTTTGGAGGAAGGAAAGGACTCTGCCTTCCTGTCCAGGAAACTTGCAACCATCGTAAGGACCGGTGATGGGCTGGCGGAACTGGAATCCCTTAAACGCGAAGAGATGGATGAAGAGGCTTTGTATCAACTGTTCCAGGAACTTGAGTTCAGAAGCCTTATAAAACGCATGGGTCTTGACCGGCTTGCAAAAGCCGAAGCGGCAGCCGAAACGGTCACCTGCCAGGTGACTGTGGTTGAAACCGCGGAAGACTTCGAAAGAATTGCAAAGCAGCTTGGCAAAGAGAAGGAACTTGTTTTTTATGCCATGCTTGAGCAGACCGGACGCATCGGCGGGAACATGGCAGCCCTGATAACAGGGAGCGTAGACAGGTTTTATTTCGCAAGGACCGGTGACCGGATCGATGAGCCTGAGCTGGCAAAACTCCTGTCTCCCATATTTGAGAATCCGGATACCAGGCTGATATGCCACGATGTCAAATCCCTCTATACATGGATACTGAGCTATGGGATGGACCTTGAATGCGGCCTTTTTGATCTTATGATCGCGGAATACCTCCTGGATGCCCAGGCTGATTCCTACAGCATCGACAGGCTTGCCGTAAAGCACCTCGGCCAGTCTCCGGATCTGCCCGAAGCATTTATGGGCACGGGCAGGCAGCGCTTTTCGGACATTCCCGGGGATGAACTGGTATGCGCAGCCGGAAAGGCGGCATCGCTGTTTCGGTCAATTTATGAAAAACAGAGCCAGAGGCTCGACGACAGCGGACAACATTTCCTTTACCATGATGTGGAGCTGCCCCTTACCATGGTGCTGGGCAGCATGGAGTACTACGGGTTCAAAGTGGATAAAAACGCCCTTGAGGAATACGGGGACATGCTGGAAAGGCGTATAAGGTCCCTGGAGCAGACCATTTACATGCTGGCGGGCGAAGAGTTCAACATCAATTCCACAAAGCAGCTGGGCGTCGTCCTGTTTGAAAAGATCGGCCTTAAGGCGGTAAAGAAGACAAAAACAGGTTACTCCACCGATGCGGAGGTCCTTGAGTCCCTGGCGGACAAGCATGAGATCATTCCCTGCATCCTTGAATACCGGCAGCTTGCAAAGCTTAAGTCCACCTATGCGGAAGGGCTGGCGAAGGTCATACATCCGGTGACCGGCAGGATTCATTCCAGGTTCAATCAGACAGTCACCGCCACAGGCAGGATCAGCAGTACCGAGCCCAATCTCCAGAATATTCCCGTCCGCACCGAACTGGGCCGCGAGATCAGGAAAGCCTTCATACCCGAAGAAGGATTTACCCTGGTGGATGCCGATTACTCCCAGATAGAGCTGCGCGTCCTTGCCCATATTACCGGGGATGAAACCCTGAAAAAAGCCTTCCTGGAAGGCGCGGACATACACACCCTGACGGCGTCACAGGTTTTCAGGGTGCCCATGGAGCATGTAACCCCCGAGATGCGCCGGAGCGCGAAGGCGGTTAATTTTGGAATCATTTACGGGATAAGCGATTTCAGCCTGGCAAAGGATATAAATGTGTCCAGGAAAGAAGCGGCGAGATATATAGAGGGATATCTTGACACCTACCCGAAGGTCAGGGAATATATGGACGACACTGTAAGGATGGGCCAGGAAAAAGGCTATGTGGAAACCATGTTCCACAGGATAAGGCATATACCCGAGCTCAAGTCGTCCAATTTCGCCGTCCGGTCCTTCGGGAAGAGGGTTGCCCTGAACACACCCATCCAGGGCAGTGCGGCAGACATCATCAAGATTGCCATGGTCAGGGTATGGAGGGAGCTTAAGAAGAGAAAGCTTAAGTCACGCCTGATCCTGCAGGTTCACGACGAGCTTCTCGTGGAAACCTGGGAGGACGAACTGGAAGAGGTTAAGAACATCATACGCGTCGGCATGGAGGAAGCGGTTGCCCTGTCGGTGCCGCTAACCGTGGACATTTCTGTCGGCCGCAACTGGTACGAGGCCAAGTAAATCAAACCAGGGGGACGGTTCCTGTGGCTAGACAAACCAGGCAAACCAGAGGGACGGTTCCTGTGGCTAGACACACCAGGGAAACGGTCCCCATGGATATCAGACCAGAGGAACCGTCCCCTTGGCTAGGAGGTAATCATGCAGATAATCGGAGTGACCGGCGGCATAGGGGCCGGGAAAACGACGGTTTCGGCTATCCTGAAGGAGATGGGGGCAGAGGTCATCGATGCGGACCATATATCAAGAAAGGTGACCCAGCCCGGCGAGCCTGCCTGGAAGGAGATCATCGATTATTTCGGGCAGGAGGTTGTTCTGCCCGATGAAACCATTGACCGGAAAAAGCTGGCCAGTATGGTCTTCAACTCGGAAGAGAAGCGCCGAAAGCTTGAGGCGATCATTCATGCCCGGGTTATACATGAGATGGAGAAAAGGATCAGCACCCTGCGTGAAGCGGGATACGACGGCATTGTGGTCCTGGATGTTCCCATCCCGGTACGTCGCGGATTTTTGGATATCGTTGATGCCGTATGGGTGGTGGTGTGCCCCGAGGAGGAAAGGATCAGGCGGATCATGGCGCGGAGCGGAATGGACCGGGCCGAAGCCGAAAGCCGGATCCGTTCGCAGCTTCCCCAGGAAGAATACATCAGGCTGGCCGATGCGGTCATTGAAAACAATGGCGACCTGGAAACCCTGAGGCAAAAGATAGCCGGTCTGCTTTCCGGATATATTTGAATAAAATAATGAACCACATGAAAATTCCTCCAGTCTAATGTTGCAGAGAGCAATAAAAAGATAAAAGGAGGAATTGTCATGTTAAAGAGAAAAATAACTTCAGTGATCGCTTTTCTCCTTGTGACAGCATTTCTGTTCGCATCCTGCGGAACCGAAAGAAAATTATCCGGGCTTACGGCGGACGTCTCAATGAAGCCATCAATGTCCAAAAGTACTGACGGTTATAGCTATATGCTTACCGGCACCGACAGTGACATGGGCATGAAATACTTTCCGCAAAATAAACCCGAGTATGGACTTCCTGAGTATGAGCTTCCCGAGTTCAACACCGAAGAATACAACCTGATAGCAGAGAGGGGTTTTGTTTCACCCCTGTCCGAGCCCCTGTCAACCTTCTCGATTGATGTGGATACTGCTTCCTATGCCAATGTGAGAAGATACATCATGCAAAGCGGGACTGTCCCGCCCGACGCCGTACGCATTGAAGAGATGATCAACTATTTTGGGTATGACTACCCGCTGCCCGAAGGTGATGTTCCCTTTTCGGTAACCACCGAGATCAGCACATGTCCCTGGAATGAGGAAAACAAACTCCTGCTGATCGGCCTTAAGGGCAAAGAGGTTGATATGGAGAATATACCCCCCTCCAACCTGGTCTTCCTGATTGATGTTTCAGGGTCCATGATGGCCGAAAACAAACTGCCGCTGGTAAAGGAAGCCTTCCTTATGCTCGTTGAAAACCTGCGGCCCTATGACCGCATATCAATAGTAACCTACGCAGGAAATGACACCGTAGTATTGGACGGCGCCTCCGGCGATGAGAAACTGGCTATTTCACAAGCCATCCAGGAACTGGAGGCAGGTGGCTCCACCGCTGGAGCAGCAGGGATTAAGACAGCCTATCAGATTGCCCATAAAAACTTCATTAAAAACGGGAACAACAGGGTCATACTGGCTACCGACGGTGATTTTAACGTGGGTGTGTCCAGCGAGGGCGAGCTCGTCCGCCTCATAGAGAAAGAGCGTGATAAAGGTATTTTCCTGTCTGTCCTCGGATTTGGAACGGGCAACGTAAAGGACAACAAGATGGAGGCTCTTGCGGACAACGGCAATGGAAACTATGCCTACATTGACACCATACTGGAAGCCAGAAAGGTGCTGGTGGAGGAGATGGGAGGCACGCTCCTGACCATTGCCAAGGACGTAAAACTGCAGGTGGAGTTCAATCCTGCCATGGTTAAGGGATACCGGCTGCTGGGCTACGAGAACAGGATGCTCAACGATGAGGATTTTGACGATGATACCAGGGACGCCGGCGAAATGGGGGCAGGACACCGTGTTACAGCCTTGTATGAAATCATACCCGCCGACTCTGATGCGGAGGTGCCAGGCACTGATTTGAAGTATCAGCAGACCCAGGTAGTGGAAAGCGATGAATGGCTGAGCATAAAGATCCGCTACAAGGAGCCTGACCAGGACCGGAGCAAGCTTCTTGACTTTGTGGTTGATTCTTCAAAAGAAAGCGCTGTTCCTTCGGAATCATTCGCTTTTGCCTCCGCGGTCGCCGAGTTTGGGATGCTGCTGAGAGATTCCCGGTACAAGGGCAATGCGAGCTATGAAAATGTCTATGGCAGGATTGCAAACCTGCCCTCGGTGAAAGCTGATCCTTACAAGACGGAGTTCCTCAGCCTTGTGGAAATGATGATGGAATAACAGGCCTTATGCCGTAAGGCATGCATTGGCCCTGGGGATAAAGGGGCGGACCGGGACAGCATCCAGTGTCCGTCCCTTGCCTGTGCCAGGCCGGTTTTGATTACCGTCGTGATCCGGCAGAGATATGTCCCTGCTGACAAATTTTGCTGAAAATATATATGTTCCTTCAGATAATTATGATAAAATATTAATAGATTACTGGTAAAGGGGCGTACGAATGATGAGAATTGTAAAAAAACTACCGTTCATTATGCTTGTTATTGCCGTTATGCTGGTATCGATCGTTCCGGCAGCGGCGCAAACGACAGAAAGAACCACGCAGGAAAAGGCGGCTGTACTGGGCAGTCTGAAGATTATAAGCGGAGTCAACGGAGAATACTACCTTGAAAATCCCCTCAGACGGAATGAAGCGGCAACTTTCATTGTCCGGCTGATCGGAAAAGGAGATTATGTCAACCAGAACAAGTCCTTTTTCAGCTCCACTCCCTATACCGATGTTCCTTCCACAGAATGGTATGCGCCGTTCATCGGTTATTGCTACCAGAACGGATTCATTCTTCAAACATCCAGCCAGTTCAAACCCCTTGACTTTATAACTGATAAAGAGTTCATAGGGATGATTCTTAAAGCCCTGGATTACGTTCCGGGTACCGATTTCACACTGGATACGGCCTACGATAAGGCAAGGGAGACAGGCCTGATAACTATCACGGAATACATCGACCGGGCCAGCGCAAACCCCACAGCCACCCGCGGCAGCGCCGTGGAGATTATGTACAGGGCCCTTACCATGGAATGCAAGGGCAAGGATAAGATCCTCCTCCAGAAAATGATCGACGAGGGGGTTGTGACCCGGCTCCAGGCAATGGCATTGGGTATAATTGTCGATACGGTATTCACAGATATAAAAAGCGTTGAAAGCCTTGACCTGAACAAGATCCAGGTAATCCTGAACGAGCCTGTTCAATCGGTAGGCGGTGTCTTGATCTACTCAGACGCCGATACTGACATTACATGCAGCGTTGATAGCATAGATGGCGATATCGTGGTTGTCAGGACCGATCCTCTGAAAGAGGGAACGGATTATATCATCGAACTGCATGATGTAAGGGACAGGCAGGGCAATGTAACCAGCAAGCTTATGAAACTGTTTCAGGGCTTTGGGGTCCAGAAGGTGACTTCCAGCTTCTTCCGCATCAGCAGGATAGAGCCTGTCAACCAGAGAAGCCTTAAGGTCTATTTTACTCATCCTCTTTCCATTAACAGCGAGGTACCCCTGTATTACCTGCTGCTCCAGGAAAACACTGTTATCGCCGACGGCAGGCTGGGCAGGATCAAGGCCGGTGTTCTGAATTCCGACAATACCGGGATTCTATTGAGCCTTGACAGTGATCTGCTTAAACAGGGGGAAGTATATACCCTGTCCATTGACGGAGACATGATGAGCGCCTACGGTGTCAGGCTCAACGACGGGGAAGGCGACAGCATGAAGTTTGTTGCCGGGGACGGTCAGAAAACCAAGTTCGAAATGGTTGAGATGGCAGCGGTTGACGCAAGCACCATGATAATTACCTTTAGCAAGGAGATCAACCCGTTCCTGGCCAGGCAGGTATTCAACTTCTACCTGACCGATGATAAAGAACAGCCTGTTCCCATAACCGGTACTACAATTGATTCCAACGGCCATTCCCTCTATCTTAAGCTTGGAAAGGAAATGGTCAAAAACGGCACATATTTCCTGACGATCAATAACCTCAACGATATTACTCGGCAGGAATACATAACCGAAAAAGTCTATACCTTCAAGGCTGACTATGGCTCCTCGGCCAAGTTCCAGCTGACTTCGGCCACAGCACAGGATAACCAGACCGTTGTGCTCGTCTTCAACAGGCCTCTGAATCCGGAAGCGGCAGCGGACGCGGCAAATTATACCATAACCAGGTATGGCAGTTCTGCGGGAATACGTCCCGTGAAGGCATATTATGACGCGAGCAGCCCATATAAGGTAAAACTGTATCTGCAAAACTCAGACAAGCTGCTAAAACAATATGAATACACGGTCAGGGTTGATAGCACCAAGATAAAGGATTTCCTTGGAAATAGGATTGAAACCGTAAGCAGGCAGTTTGCCGGAACCGATAAAAACCGTCCTGCCAATGAAATCGTGGAAGCTGTTGCCATATCCACCGACGCAGTTAAGCTGACGCTTTCACAGGAAATAGGTTTCAGCGCCAATAACCTGCTTCCTGCAAACTTCGTCCTGGAATACAGCACAAATAACTTTGTCAGCGTCAGAAAAGTGCCCGTAAGCGTAATTTACATCGATCCTGTAACCGTGATACTCAAGTTTGATTCGCTGGAATACAATACCGCGTATACGCTCAAGGTATCAGAGCTGACCGATTTTTCAGGCAACGTAGTTAAGGGAATTGAGAAGGAATTCAGCCTTGGTACTGTAAAGTAGATCATTCGTACCAGATTGTCACCCCAAACTAGTATATCTGTGCAAACAGACTGCCGAAGAGGCAGTCTGTTTTGCGTATACGGAATAACACCGGTGTGTTTATTGGATATCGAAGCCGGACCCCCCGTCAGGATTCTCTTCCCTGGCCTTTTCCCTGGATCTTCTGCGCTGTTTGACGCATTCGTTCAGCAGGTATTCTATTTGCCCGTTAATGGATCTGAATTCATCCGCGGCCCAGGCCGCAAGCTCATTCCACAGGGACGGTGACAGCCGGAGCAGCAACTGTTTCTTTTTGGTATCCTTTTCCTCCAATGCTCACCAATCCTTTCAGACAGAATAACCATCGTCAATACAATGATCCGCTGTTTACAACGGGCTGTGCGTCACGGTTTCCGCAGAGCACGACTAAAAGGTTGCTTACCATCGCCGCCTTTCGTTCCTCATCCAGATGGACAACATTGTTCTCGCTCAGCTTGGAGAGGGCCATTTCCACCATCCCGACAGCGCCTTCCACGATCATCTGCCTTGCGTCGATGATGGCCGTTGCCTGCTGGCGCTGGAGCATGGCTGCTGCGATCTCGGGGGCATAGGCCAGATGCGTGATTCGAGCCTCCAGGATCTCAAGGCCGGCAATATCCACCTTTGACTGCAGTTCGTCCTTGATCCTGTCGGCTACCTCCTGGCTGCTTCCGCGGAGTGATTTCTCGTTATTGTCTTCCAGGGAGATGTCGTAGGGGTAAAGCCTGACTATGTTGCGCAGGGCAGCATCGGCCTGGATGGACAGGTACTCGGTATAGTTGTCCACATTAAAGACCGCCTTTGCGGTATTCACAACCCTCCATATCACCACGATGCTGATAATGATAGGATTTCCCAGTTGATCGTTGATTTTCTGCTTATCATTGCTCAGCGTCATGGCTTTCAGGGATATCTTCTTCCTTCCGGGTTTGTAGGCATTCAAGGCGATCGCTGCGTCCCCCAGGGTTGCTTTTGCAATGGGAGTCACGTTATCAGCCGCCCCCAGCTTGCCGGTGGAAGTAGCTGGTGTTGATGGGTTGAAGGCTGTGGTAAACGGGTTTACAAAGAAGAATCCCGGGCCTCTGAGCGTACCGTAGTAGTTTCCGAACAGGGTCAGGACATACGCCTCATTGGGCTTTAGCACCTTGAGTCCGGCGAACAGGATGGGTCCTGCTACGCAGGAATACAGGGTGCCTGCCGTCAACATCACGGCGCCCAGGGCCGGCGGGCCCTTTCTGCCAAGGATGAAGGCGCCCCAGATGATTATCACAACGGATACAATCATAAGAAGGATATTCAGTACGAGCATGACCATTCCGCTTTTGTGCTTTGCCGGTATTTCCTCATAGATCATCTGTTTTTGCTCTGTGTTATTCATTTTCACCAAAACCGTTATCCCCCTTTCAAAAGGTAATCTATCATTTTGATATCAATATGATATTAAAATAATATGCAGGATTTGTCAACCCCATGCTTCCAAAAGCAAAAATAAAGGCAGACCCGTGGTCTGCCTCTGTCATATTGCTGTTTTATGTGTTTTTATTCGTCCGACAACGCCGCATGGACTTCAGGCATCCATTCGCTGATGGGGATGTGCTGCGGGCATTTTTCCTCGCAGACCCTGCAGCCGATGCAATGGTATGCCTTGGAATCCTCATCGAAGAAATGCTTATAGGAATTGCGCGGTGTCCCTGGATCGTCATAGATCACGATCTCGTTGTACAGTTCAAAGTTTCCGGGAATGTCCACATTGTTGGGACAAGGCATACAGTAGCTGCATTTGGTGCAGGGTATGCTTGCCCTTCCCTCGAAGCAGGCGCGGACCTTTGCGATGATTTCATGGTCATCTTTTGTAAAAAGGCCGATTCCGGAGTTTTCTGCCGTTTCAATGTTCTCCATAACCTGCTGCATATTGCTCATGCCGCTTAGCACCACAGATACCTCGGGCTGGTCCCACAACCATTTAAGGGCCCAGGAAGCGGGAGTATCCTTTTTGCCGCTTGATTTGAAGACTTCAAGCACATCCTTTGGCGGATTGGCCAGGCGGCCCCCCAGGAGGGGTTCCATTATAACTACGGCCAACCCTTTCGAAGCCGCGTATTTCAAGCCTTCGACGCCGGCCTGGTTGTTGATGTCCATATAGTTATACTGGATCTGGCAGAAATCCCATTTGTCATAGTAATCCACAATCTCCTTAAAGGCAGCCGGACCGTCATGGAAGGAGAACCCGAAATACCTGATCTTTCCCGCTTTCTTCGCCTCTTCACCCTTACGGATAAGGTCGTGCTTCAGGACGGTATCGCGCCACCGGTCACCGGAAAGGCTGTGGAGCAAGTAGCAGTCAATAACATCTGTCTGAAGTTTTTTAAGCTGTTCATCCAGGAGCCTGTCAAAATCCTCGGGCTTTTCAATAAACCATATGGGGGACTTGGTGGCCAGGAGCACTTTTTCCCTGTAGCCGTCCTTTAATGCCTTACCGGTAACAACCTCACTGAATCCGCCATGGTAGCCGTAAGCAGTATCAACATAATTCACACCGTGATCTATGGCATAACGGATCATGCGGATGGCCTCGGGCTCGACTATATTATTGCTGAACCTGTCCCCGACATTTTCACTGACCTTTTCATCTGTGGGAAAACGCATGGTTCCGAATCCCAGCGCCGAAACCTGAAAACCGCATTTTCCGAAATTCCTGTACTTCATAATAGCACCTACCTGATGTTTTGACCCATGTAAACAAAAGACCGGATATTTAAAAATAATAATACCGGACTGAACAAGCCCCCCATTAATTGATCTGTACGCATAAAAGCTGTCTTGCAAAGCAAGCCTACTATTAGAATAACATGACTCAATGGAGCCGGCAACATTTGCGCGCCGATAAAATCCTGCCGATTCTACTTGAACCGGGAACATCTATGGTATAAACTGTTTAGTGAAGTTTGGCAGTTATTTTCCGGAGGGTTACGCAGATGAAGCAGGCCATGTTCGAGCGTGATATCCTGTATCCGACATCCAGGGCGAATGACATCGGAAGCGTGCATATTACAGTGCTGCAGCCTGAGAATGACGGCGGGATACCTATACTTATTGAGGCCAAAACAGAACACAATCCCCTTGATTATATCACTGAGATCGTGAACCTGATCCAGGCTGATGTGTTTGACAGGATACGCATTGATATTCGTAAAACCGGAATCCTCTATATTAAAGCGAGCCAGGACCGTTATTGCAGGATCAGGTACCTGGACGGGAACCGGTACAGTTCCGAGTTTGTCGATGAGCTGTAGGTTCGGAGAGTCTTGATTTGTTATGATATTCTGGTAAAATAGTGATGGCATGATGTGAATTTTTTCACAAATTTATATAACAAAGGAGATGACAAAATGCCGCTGGTTAACACTACCGAGATGTTTAAAAAGGCTTATGAAGGCGGTTATGCAATAGGTGCCTTCAATGTCAACAACATGGAGATCGTTCAGGGGATCACCGAAGCAGCCAAGGAGGTTAACGCTCCGCTTATTCTGCAGGTTTCAGCAGGAGCACGCAAATATGCGAAGCATACCTACCTTATGAAGCTGATTGAGGCTGCCCTTATCGAAACCGACCTTCCCATCGCTGTACACCTGGATCACGGTGATAGTTTTGAGCTCTGCAAATCCTGCATAGACGGAGGTTTTACCTCGGTCATGATCGACGGATCCCATCTTCCCTTCGAAGAGAATATCGCCCTGACCAAGAAGGTCGTGGATTATGCCCATGAAAGGGGAATAACCGTTGAGGGCGAACTGGGCAGGCTTGCCGGTATTGAGGATGCCGTCAATGTCAGCGAAGAGGATGCCGCATTTACAAGGCCTGACGAGGTTGAGGAGTTTGTAAGCCGCACCGGTGTTGATTCCCTGGCCATTGCCATCGGGACCAGCCATGGCGCATACAAGTTCAAGGGCGAGGCGAAGCTCCGCTTTGATATCCTTGAAGAAGTCCAGAAGAGGCTTCCCGGATTCCCCATCGTGCTGCACGGCGCGTCATCGGTAATACCCGAATATGTTGACCAGATCAACACGTTTGGCGGTAAAATGCCCGGTGCCAAGGGCGTTCCCGAGGATATGCTGAGAAAGGCCGCTTCCATGGCGGTTTGCAAGATCAACATAGACTCCGACCTCCGCCTGGCTATGACCGCCACCATCCGCAAGGTATTTGCCGAGAGCCCCTCTGAGTTTGATCCCAGGAAGTACCTCGGCCCTGCACGCGAAGAGATCAAGAAGCTGGTGAAGCATAAGCTGATCAATGTTCTTGGCTGCGCCGGAAAGGCATGATCCTTCGCAGAGGAGTGAACAAATAAGACGACAAGGGGATTGGCTTTATTGGTCAATCCCTTTTTCGCAGGGCAGAATATTGGTATCACAGCAGATTATACCGGTGGAGCATACTGTGAAAGCCTTCGGAAAGAAGGAGCAATGTTTCGGGATCATTGAGCCGGGGATTTTCACAAAGGCACAGATCCAGTAACGAAAGAATGATGCCGGTTTCCCTGCCTTCGCATATACTCCGCCCTATAAGGTCGGCGCCCGAGATGAGAAGCGGTTCCGGCTCATCCATCTGAGAGGGGTCGATGACGAGGATACCCTTATTATGCCAGGCTCCGCACAGCGTCATGATATTTGCGGCCTCCTTTGCGGCTTTTACGCCGTACATGCGGCATGCGAGCCTGGTATTCCGCCCGGTGGGCGTTTTCAGAAGCTCCGCGGCATACAGGATGTTCTTAACTCCTGATATGGTGCGGTTATCATATTTCAGCCGCCTGAGAAGGGTTCCGGCATGTTTATCCCTGTCGCTGTCAAATGCCCCGTAAAACAGGCTGCTGAGAATAAATACCGGATCACCGGCCGAATGAGAGGTCTGGCATGCTTTCATGCATGATTCCGGAAAGGCAGGTATGCCGGGGTAAATATGGTCCGACAGCCGTGTGTCCCAGACAAGGGCAAGCTTTTCAGGGTGATCCGATGACATGATCTTGTCAAGTTCGGCCCGGATCCTTTCAAAGCTTATATATGCGATGTCATCGTGGAGTTTTTTTATTGCGTCATAGGTCCTGCTTTCTATATCAAAGCCCAGTTGTGCGGAGAAACGGATAGCCCTGAGCATCCGCAGGGCGTCTTCGCTGAAGCGAATTACAGGGTCTCCCACCGGCCGGATGAGCCTTTTGCCGATGTCCTCCATGCCGCCAAAAGGGTCTATGATCCCTTCATCAGGATGAAAAGCCATGGCGTTTATGGTAAAGTCCCTTCGGGCAAGGTCGGATTTGAGAGAATCGGTAAACTTTACCTGCTCAGGATGCCGATGATCTGAATAGTTGATATCCGTGCGCCAGGTGGTTATTTCACATAACTGTCCCATATAATTTACGGTAACCGTGCCATGCTTCAGACCGGTATCCAGGGTGATATCAAACAGCCTCTTTACCTGTTCCGGCCTGGCGGAGGTGGTGATATCCCAATCATGGGGCTGCTTGCCCATGAGCATGTCACGGAGGCATCCTCCCACGACGTGGGCGGAATAACCGCCATGGTTGAGGATAAAGATTATAGAGCGGATTTTTTCGGGCAGAATAATTTTCATGTATATTTCTCCATCAATGTATCCGGCTCGAAAAGACGATGATATACTTAGATTATAGCTGATGGAGCAATACTAATAAAGGCGGATATAAAATCAGGATTAATAGGAATACAGAAAATTAAATTGTGGAGGTTTTTGTGACAACAGGAAAAGTTACATCGAAAAACGTAACAACAAGAAACGCGACAGAAAGAAAAAAGAATAAACTGAAGGTCATCCCCCTTGGAGGGATGGAAGAGATTGGAAAGAACATGACGGTATTTGAATACGGTGAAAACATCATCGTGGTTGATTGCGGCCTGGCATTCCCCGAGGACGAGATGCTGGGCATCGACCTGGTTATACCGGATATTGCATACCTTGAAAAGAACGCGGAAAAAGTGCGCGGAATCGTTTTAACCCACGGGCATGAGGACCATATCGGCGCCCTGCCATATGTACTGAACCGCATTAAGGTGCCGGTCTATGGGACCGAACTGACACTGGCCCTTGTGGAAAACAAGCTTCTTGAGCATGAGATGACCGAAAAGGCGGATCTCAGGATTGTCAGGCAGGGTCAGACCATCCAGCTTGGACCCTTCAAGGTGGAGTTCATAAGATCCACCCACAGCATTGCTGACGCGGTGGCGCTGGCTATTGACACACCTGTGGGGGTTGTCTTCCATACCGGCGATTTCAAGATAGACCAGACACCCATAGAGGGAGACCCCATGGACCTTGCCAGGATCGCCGAGCTTGGGAAAAAAGGCATACTGCTGCTGATGTCCGACAGCACCAATGTGGAAAGGCCCGGATACACCATGTCCGAGCGAGTGGTTGGGGATACCTTCGATACCATCTTCAGGGGAGCGAAATCCAGGATCATTGTGGCATCATTCTCGTCCAACATCCATCGCATACAGCAGGTGGTGAACTCGGCTGTCAAATATGGAAGGAAGGTGGCCCTGTGCGGCCGCAGCATGGTCAATGTGGCCACCGCTGCCATAAGGCTGGGGTACCTGAACTTCCCGGAAGACACATTGATCGATATCGACCGCATCAAGCGATACAAACCCGAGGAACTGGTTATCATTACCACGGGAAGCCAGGGTGAGCCCATGTCCGCCCTTTCACGCATAGCCGCTTCCACCCATAAAAAGGTGGAAATCAGCGAGGGGGACCTGGTAATCATATCAGCCAGCCCGATTCCCGGCAATGAGAAGATGATCTACAATGTCATCAACGAGCTGTTCAAGAAGGGCGCGGAGGTGGTCTACGACGACCTCATCGACATCCATGTTTCGGGACATGCCAGGCAAGAGGAACTCAAGCTCATGCACAGGCTTACCAGACCCAAGTTCTTTATGCCCATCCATGGGGAGTACAGGCACCTGAAGATGCATGCCAAGCTGGCAGAATCCATGGGCATGCAGGAGAAGAATATATTCATAATGCAGAACGGGAAAGTGCTGGAGCTTACATCCCGATCCGCGAAAATAACAGGTACGGTCCAGTCGGGAAGCGTGCTGGTGGACGGCCTGGGTGTGGGAGACGTGGGAGAAACCGTCCTTAGGGACAGGAAGATCCTGTCCGAAGACGGCCTTATAATCGTGGTGGCTGCCATAGATTCCAACGGCAACCAGATGGCGAACCTGGAGGTCATTTCAAGGGGCTTTGTATACGTCAGGGAGTCCGAGGAGCTGATGGAAGAGGTTAAAATACTGGCCCGGGACGCGCTGGTCAAGGCTGTGAACAAGAAAGGAAACAACTGGACGTCCATGCGCAATGCCATCAAGGATGAACTGAGTACATTCCTTTACAAGAAGATAAAGAGAAGACCCATGATCATCCCCATAATCGTCGAGATCCAGCCCCAGGGGTCCGCAAGGCTTGAGAGCTTCAGGCCGCAGCTGCCCATGTAATTCTGATTAATAGTCTTACAGGTTCTTATGACCTGTCCCTGGCTTATAGGATCAAAAAAGGCTGTCCCAAAGTCAACACCGGGGCAGCCTTGGTTTCTTCATTCCGACTGATTGGGGCCGGCAGGCAAATCAGTCCGTTCTTATCTGAAATCCTTGAACCTTACATTTTTCCTCCTGGAGGAGGAGTAGGAAGAATACCGCCTTCTCCTGCCGGACCTTCGTGAAACGATCTTGAGTATAATTCTTAAAATGATCAGGAAGACGATGACGCCCCCGGCTATCTTGAGGCCTAAAATGAAACGCTCGTCGCTTACGATTTCCATGTACTTGTCGCGGATCTGGGCGATGGTGGTCTTTTCGATGGAGTTGTTTGCAACTATATTTACCGTACCCAGGGATTTTCCCTTATAGAAGTATTCTATGGTGCCCAGGACCTGTCCTTTTTCAATGGGAGCCTTGAAGGGTTCATTCAGTTTTTTCTCCTTAACAAGCTCCTGGTTCAGCCTCTCGCTGTCAAGGGGCAGGATATATCGTATGCTTCCCTGTGTGATCATCTCAACCCTTTGTGCCTCTACAGCGTCCGCGACCTCTTCCCGGCCTACATATTCCCCGTCCTTGACCACGTCCTGAACGCTGTAATTTGCAAAGCCGTATTCCAAAAGCTTCTGGGATTCCTCAAACACGACGTTCGGGTTTTCCACATCTGCTCCCAGGACTACGCTGATAAGTTCCATGCCCTCAGGATTGACTGCCGAAGCCACCAGGCAGCGGCCTGCCGGATTGGTGTAGCCTGTCTTTATGCCCGTAACCTGTGAGTAGTATTTTGAGCGGGAAGTGAGCAGCCTGTTGGTGAAGGTCAGATAACCTGCATTCCAGTCACTGCTTTTCCTGAAGTTTGTGTCGGGCATGGTGATCTCGGTTTTCCCGACTATCTCGCGGAAAGCATCGTATTTCATGGCCTCACGGCCCAATATGGCGAGATCCCTCGCAGTGGAATAATGATCAGGGTCTTCCAGCCCGCACGGGTTGGTAAAATGGCTTCCCGTAAGCCCGAGTTCGCCGGCCTTTTGGTTCATCAGGCGGACAAAACCATCGATGGTTCCGTCGGGAGAAACATTTTCCGCAATGATGAATCCAACCTCATTGGCCGAGGTGACCATCATAAGTTCAAGCAGATTCTTCAGCTTTATAGTCTCGCCGGGCTTTATCCCTGCCGTGACATAGTTGTAGATATCGACGCTGTTGATGGCTGTCTGTGACGCTGTCATCTCTGTATCAAGACCAGCCCGCTCCAGGGCGATGATAGCCGTGAGTATTTTGGTGGTGCTGGCCGGGGACCTCTTCTGGTCGGCTTCTTTCTCACAAAGAACCTCGCCCGTTTCCATGTCAATAAGGATGAAAGCCTCTGCTTTGATATCTGGAACTTCATCCGCAAAAACGGGCAGCCGGATTTGGAAAAAGATCAGGAAAGCAAGAAGGAAATATGCTGCTGATAACCTTTTCAATACTTATCACTCCTGTGCCATTCCGTTACGAACGGCATCTTTTGCATCTGATTGTTCTTTTTGCAGGAAAAATGAGATCCCTTACCTTTATTATAGGTTAGGTTGCTCACATACTCAAGGCATAAGGGGGACAAGTTAAGATTTTCCTTGAGCGGATGGAATGATTCATATATAATGGAATAAACAGGGTATACATCCTTAAACAGTAACTTGCCTGGATGGAGATATTATGCGTATTCGGATCGGAAAACTGGAACTGAAAATACCTTGGGAGTATCTTGCGGCCTTGCTTATTATCCTGCTGGCTCTTACCATACTGCTTGTGTGGAAGGCGAACCATGAGCGGGGCGAAACCATACGCATCATGTCTGAGCAAACGCCTCTGGCAGCCGGGAAGCCTTCAGGAACGTCAATGCCATACGATGATGACAGTTATTACGATGTTCCCGATGTGGATGACGAGGAAAGCAAGCCCGGCAGGGAACCGCCCGGGACGCTTAGGGTGAACATCAACAAGGCCGGCATGGATGAACTTGTCGCCCTGCCATATATCGGGGAAGTCAAGGCCAGGGCTGTTATCGAATACAGGGAGGAGCACGGCCCGTTCAACTCCATTGAGGACCTGCTGAATGTCAAGGGAATCGGACCCAAAACCCTGGAGCGCATCAGGGATTATATCGTTCTGGAATGACAGAACAGAATTGTACTGTCATTGCGAGCCCGGCGTAGCCGGGCGTGGCAATCTCAGGAAGTTGTACATGCTCATGCTTGATCTCGCAGGGCCGCCTGCAATGTCGCATCCGTGCGACTGCCGGCTAAAAACAACATCCGGTTGTTTTTTCCCGATCGACCTGCGCATTTCGCATACAACTTCGGCTGTTCCTGCGGAGTCATTCGAGACTGAAGCAGCACGTCTCCCTGCAAATCCTTGCAGATCTCATATCATGATGGACTTTGAGGAGATTGCCGCGCTTCGCTTTGGCAAGCCATGCAGCACTCACTCCTGCCCGGAACGCCTTTCTATACGCCTTGCGATTCTCTTTGCCGCGAAATTCAGCACGGCGATAATTACCACCAATATGGTTCCTGTGGCAAAGGCGCCGGTGAAATCAGCCTCCTCCAGCGCAGCCAGGTACAGGTGCACCGAAAGGGTCCGTACACTGGAACTCAAGACCCGGTCAGGCCGGGGAATCCTGGGAACCGCGCCGGCGGTGAAGATGACCGCCGCCGTTTCACCGATAACTCTTCCCATGCTGAGGATGACTGCTGTGAGAATGCCAGGAATGGCGCAGGGGAGAACAACCCGGAAGGTCGTATAAAGCCTTGAGGCGCCAAGGGCCAGGCTGGATTCGCGATAGCCGGGGTCCACCGATTTCAGCGCCTCCTCGGTGGTCCTGACCACCAGCGGCAGCACCATAATGCTCAGCGTCAGTGCCCCGGAAAGGACAGAGAATCCAAGCCCGAGGACGTTCCTGAAGAAAATATAGCCGAAAAGCCCATAGATGATGGAAGGAATCCCTGAAAGGCTTTCTGTGGCAAACCTGACAGCCCGGACCAGGAAACCCTGCCTGGCATATTCGGTCAGATAAATAGCAGCAAAGATACCCACGGGAACAGCTATGGCCATGGTGCAGAGAATAAGGATCAGGGTTCCGGCTATCATCGGAAGTATGCCCGTTCTGCCCTTGTGAAGGTTGTATTCGCCCATAATAAAATCCAGGCTGATGCCGGCAAGCCCCCCTGAGATGACCGAGAACACCATCCAGATTAGGAACACAACGACGACAAGGGAAAACATCCAGATAACAATGATCAGGGCCAGATCCTTTGCCCTCCGTTTCCTGTTCATTTCATGCCCTTCCTCCAGCCGACCGCTTTACCACCGCATTCAGGACAAGGTTCAGGACAACGATGAAAATAAAAAGCACAGCGCCTATTCCGAACAGTGCGGACCGGTGCTGCGGACCGGCGTAGGATATATCCTTCGCGATGGCGGCGGTCATGGGGCTAACCGCATCCAGCAGCGAACGAGGGATGCGCGGGATATTGCCGCAGACCATGATAACCGCCATGGTTTCGCCCACAGCCCGTCCAGTCCCAAGCACCACCGAGGCCGCAATTCCCGGTTTTGCCGCGGGGACGACGACCTTGAATATGGTTTCCATCCTGGAAGCCCCCAGGGCGAGCGCTCCTTCCCTGTACTCCATGGGAACGGCACGCAGGGACGTTTCCGAGATGTTCACGATGGTTGGGAGGACCATGGCTGACAGGATGACAATCATGGCCAGCAGGCTGTTGCCGGTGGGGCTTCCCAGGCGTGTCCTGATAAAGGGCACGATTACAGTCAGGCCGAAGAACCCGTAAACAACCGACGGGATGCCTGCCAGAAGTTCCATGCATCCTCTCAGGAGGCAGGCAATCCTTTTCGGCGCCAGTTCGGAAAGAAGAATGGCCGTAAACAAGCCAATCGGAACGCCTGTAAACATGGCGCCGGCCGTTCCGAAGAGTGAAGCCAGGATCATTGGAAAGATGCCGAATTGGGGATTCTCTCCGACAGGCTTCCACCGTGTTCCAAGAATAAACCGGAAAACACCGGTCTTCATGATGGGCGGGAGTCCCGCCGCAAAAATGTAAACTGTAATAAGAACGACAGATATGATACTGACTCCTGCGCTTACCGCAAAGACAAGCTCTATGGTTTTCTCAAAGCCTTGATGGTAAGGCTTTGCCATTTGCATATTCCTTTTCATAACTATCTCAACCTTCTCCCAACCGGCTTTACCTGCTTCTTTCGATGGGTATTGCCTCGCGTTCGATAATCACCTTTCCGTCCTCCGAAAGCATGAAACCGATGAAATCCTGCACGATATCATCAGGATATACACTGGTCACGATAATCAGCGGACGCCTTATTTCATAGCTGCCTTTCAAAACATTTTCGGCAGAGGGTTCGATGCCGTCAATGCTTATGGCTTTTACCCCTTTCCTTACATAGCTCAGGGAAACATAGCCCACAGCATTGGGGTTCTGCGCCACGGCTATAAGCGTTTCACCGGTTTTGGCGGCTTCCTGGTCGGCCTGTACCTTATCCCTTATCCCGAAGAGACTGTCAAAAGCCTCCCTTGTCCCAGAGGCAGGATCACGGGTGACCACCACGATTCCGGCATCCGGACCGCCAACCTCCGACCAGTTTGTGATCTCCTTTTTATAAATCCGGGCAACCTGCTCGCTGGTCAGGTCCTGTACGCTGTTTGAGGGATGAATGATGACCGCGATCGCGTCCCAGGCTATATGGATCGCCTGAAGCCCCTGGCTTAATTCCTCCTCGCTGACCACCCTGGAAACGGCCCCTATATCGGCTGTCCCGGATATGACAGCCCTGATGCCGGAACTGGACCCGCTGCCCGTATATTCCGCTGTAATATGGGTATGAGAATCCATATATGCGTCTGCCATTTCCTGCATCATTTTCTGCATGGAAGTGGATCCTTCGATGGCAATCTTGATCGCCGGGTCTCCGCGGCATGCCGCCAGGATGAAAACTGTTCCCAGCAATAGGGCTGTAATTATGCGCTTTCTGTAACATCTCATCAAAATACCTCTTTCGGCCGGGTGGTGCAGATATCCGTCCAGTTTTCGCAATTATTAAATACTTGGAACCTTGCCGGAATATGACGGCTGTTTTATGTTGACGCCTGATATCATGCCTTGTGGCAGATGTACATTGACAGCGCATTAAGCATATGGTAACATGAAGAATAATCGTTAAAGGCATTGAAAGGGACATGTCAAACCGTACGAACGCCTAAGAGAGGGACAGCCGCCGGCTGAAAGCTGTCCCGGCCTGTTCAGGTTATGATACCACCCTGGAGCCCGTGGGCTGAAAAGCTGAAGTAAGCCCCCGCGTTGATCACGTTACAATCATCGAGTGGCAGACATAAGCTTCTTGCTTTGTCCTGCAACCAGGGTGGAACCGTGTGGGCATAAAGCTCTCATCCTTGGATGGATGAGGGCTTTTTAATTTATATATAAAAATAAACCGGTTAGCAAACCGAAGGGGATGAGCATAATGATTCAAGTAACACTGAAAGACGGAAGCAGAATACAGGTTGAAAAAGGCACGACCATACTGGATATTGCCAAAAGCATCAGCGAAGGTCTTGCAAGGGAGGCCGTGGCCGGCGAGATCAACGGCACGGTGAAGGATTTATTCACTCCTGTCACTGAGGATTGCAGTCTGAATATCCTGACCTTTGACAGCGAGGGAGGAAAACACACATATTGGCATACCGCTTCACATATCATGGCGCAGGCCGTAAAGCGCCTATTCCCGGGCGTCAAACTGGCTATCGGTCCGGCTATCGATAACGGCTTCTATTACGATTTCGATTATGAGAGGTCCTTTACTCCTGAAGACCTGCAGGCCATAGAAGAAGAAATGAAGAAGATCATCAAGGAGGATCATGCCGTTGAACGCTTTAGCCTCTCGAGGGATAAAGCGCTTGAACTGGAAAAGGATGAGCCTTACAAGGTGGAACTCATCAATGAACTGCCGGAGGATGCCGAGATATCCTTCTACAGGCAGGGCGATTTTACCGACTTGTGCGCCGGACCCCATTTGCCCTCAACCGGGAAGGTAAAGGCCATCAAGCTTATGCAACTGGCAGGCGCTTACTGGCGGGGCAACGAAAAGAACAAGATGCTCCAGAGGATTTACGGAACTGCCTTCCCGAAAAAGAGCCAGCTTGACGAATACCTCCAGAGGCTGGAAGAGGCCAGGAAACGCGACCATCGCAAGCTGGGCAGGGAACTTGACCTTTTTGACATCTATGAGGAGGGTCCGGGCTTCCCGTTCTTCATGCCCAAGGGTATGATCCTGAGAAACCTTTTGGAAGACTATTGGCGCAAGGAGCATGTGAAGCGGGGCTACCAGGAAATCAAGACGCCGATGATGCTGACAAAGGAACTCTGGCTCCGTTCAGGGCACTGGGACAATTACAAGGACAACATGTACTTTGTGAACATCGAGGATGCGGAGTTTGCCGTAAAGCCCATGAACTGCCCGGGAGGCATCCTGGTGTTCAAGCGCAGGCTCCACTCCTACAGGGATCTTCCCCAGAGAATGGGCGAACTGGGCCTTGTACACCGGCATGAACTGTCCGGGACCCTGCACGGCCTGATGAGGGTGCGCTGCTTCACCCAGGACGATGCCCATATATTCATGACTCCTGAACAGATCAAGGATGAGGTTATCGGGGTTATCCAGCTCATAGACGACTTCTACAGCACCTTTGGGTTCAAGTACCATGTGGAGCTCTCCACACGTCCTGAGAAATCCATCGGTTCGGACGAGATGTGGGAAATATCCACAAATGCGCTGAAGGAAGCCCTGGAGGACCGGGGTATAGAATACAAGATCAATGAAGGTGACGGAGCCTTCTACGGACCGAAGATCGACTTCCACCTGGAGGATTGCATCGGCCGTACCTGGCAATGCGGAACCATCCAGCTCGATATGAACATGCCCGAGCGCTTCGACCTGTACTATATCGGTCCCGATGGCGAAAAGCACAGGCCGGTTATGATCCACAGGGTTGTGTTCGGGAGCATTGAGCGTTTCATTGCCATACTCACCGAGCACTTTGCCGGCGCTTTCCCGGTATGGCTCTCGCCCGTGCAGGTAAAGATACTTACCATAGTTGAAAAGCATATCCCCTATGCCGGGGAAGTCAAGGCAAGGCTTGAAGAAAAGGGGATCAGGGTTGAGCTGGACGGCCGAAACGAAAAAATCGGCTTCAAGATCCGGGAAGCCCAGTTGGAGAAGGTTCCCTACATGCTTGTCATTGGGGACAAGGAAGCCGAGAGCGGACATGTGGCGGTCAGGTCCCGCAAGGAAGGCGATATGGGCTCCATGCCGCTGGACAGCTTCCTTGAGAAAATACTTAATGAGGTTGAAACGAAAGCTCTGTAAATGCGATGAGGCGGGGAAGATTCCCCGCTTTTCTTTTATGTCATTGCGAGCCCTATGATTACATTTAAAGGCCCGCAAGGGCTTACAAGGAGACGTGCTGTTCAGCCTCGACTGACTCCGCATGAGCATATACAACTTCCTGCGACGAGGACTGAAGGAGAGCCTGAACAGCACGGCTGCAACATGCGATTAATAACGAGATACGGCAGAGATTGCCGCGCTTTGCTCCCAATGACAGGAGGGTAAGAGATTGTTTCGTCGCGCTTCACGCAATGACACATAAAAGCCTCTCAACACACCGGATGAAGCCGGGGAAATATATCATGCGGTGTGCACCTGGTTCAATAATGCTATAATATCTATATCCGAATGACATGGAGTGATGACATGCCTTCACCCGGAAGCTACGGAGCAAGAAGGAAGCCCGAGGCAAAGAATCAGCTGTCCGTTCTGAAAGCACAACTGAAAACCGGAAGCCTTAAAGGCGTGTACCTGTTTTCAGGGAACGAGCGCTTTCTGTTGGACTACTATGTGGATGAAATAATAAAGACTGCCCTGAAAGATGATAAGAGCGGCCTTAACCTGGCGCGTTTCGAAGGCAGGATCGATGTGGAAAAGCTTATCGACGCCTGCGATACCTATCCCGTCTTTTCGGACCGAAAGGTGGTTCTGGTAAGAAAATCAAACCTGCTGGCCGCAAAGAAAAAAGCCGCTTCAAAGCAGGATGAGGAGGTACCGGAGGAAGGCTTCGGCGAGGGAAGCGCATATTCCGAGCCTAATGAGCCCGCTGCAGGGTCAAAAGCCCAGGAAGCGCTCAGAGAATATATCCCAAATATGCCTGAAACCACCTGCCTTGTCATGATGGAAGACAGTGTGGATAAGCGTTCAGGACTCTACAAGACCATCGAAAAACACGGCCTTCATATCCATCAGGACCATCTGAGCGAGGAAGAACTGTTCAACTGGGTGGTTAAGGGCTTCAGGCAAAGCAAAAAAACCATTCATCCCGATGCGGTCCATTATCTCATTGCCATCAGCGACCCGGATATGTATTCCCTCAGGAATGAGATATTCAAAATTATCCAGTATACCGGAGAGCGGGAGAAAGTAACCCTTGATGACGTCAGGGCCGTAGCCACGGTAACCATCAAGAGTATGATATTCGACCTTATGGATGCGGTGGCGGCAAGGGACAGGGCAAAGGCAATGTCTTATCTTGATGACATGCTGTCTTTGAAGGAGCCGGAACAGAAGATACTGGCCATGATATCAAAGCAGACAGGTGAAATACTGAAACTCAGATTAATGATGGACCGGCACATTCCATCTTCGAGGATCAGCCGGTATCTTCCCGGAAAACACCCATATGTCTTAAGAAAGCTGACAGAGCAGGCAGAAAGATCGGACAGCGCTTTTCTGGCCGGTTTTCTGAAAAAATGCTCGGAATGCGATTACGCCTGGAAGACCGGAAAAATGTCACCTCGCCTTTCACTTGAGATGCTCTTCAGCAACCTGTAGCACCTGGGACAGTAATTCTTGCAGACAGTATCAGCATTCGGGGGTTTCGCATGAAACCGGAAACAAAAATATCGGTGCGTGACCTGAATCTGTACTACGGCTCTTTTCACGCCCTGAAGAATATCAGCATGGATATATGCCGGTGCGAAATAACTGCCCTGATCGGACCCTCGGGCTGCGGTAAGTCCACCTTCCTGAAGACCCTTAACAGGATGAACGACCTGGTCGGGAATGTACGGGTTACCGGTAGCATAAGGCTTGACGGCTGTGAAATCCTTGGAGATATTGATGTAACTGCCCTTAGAAAACGCGTGGGGATGGTTTTCCAAAAGCCTAACCCGTTTCCCATGTCCATCTACGATAATGTAGCCTTTGGTCCCAGGATTCATGGAACAAAAAAGAAGTCCCTGCTGGATGAAATCGTTGAGGAAAGCCTGAGGTCAGCCGCTCTTTGGGATGAGGTCCGCGACAGGCTGTACAGGAGCGCGCTGGGTATATCAGGAGGGCAGCAGCAACGGCTCTGCATAGCACGGGCATTGGCAACCCGGCCGGAAGTGCTCCTGATGGATGAACCCACTTCGGCCCTTGATCCCATATCCACAATGAAGATCGAGGAACTCTGCGTCCAATTGAAAAAGGAATATACCATAGTTATTGTAACCCATAACATGCAGCAGGCAGGCCGCATCTCGGACAGGACAGCCTTCTTCCTGCTGGGCGAACTGGTTGAGTATGACACAACCAGGAAGATCTTCAGCAGGCCGGGGGATGAGAGAACCGAGTTGTATATAGCAGGTAAGTTCGGTTGAATGGATTGCCGCGCCCAGCTTCACCGGGCTTGCAATGTACAGGAAGTAATAGGCAAGAAGTGGGGGGTGGGAGTAAAAAGAATGGCTGCGAAGCATTGCTTTAAACTCACACGTCCAACATCCCACTTCTCACTTCTAATAGCAACGCGCCGAAGCAATCCCGCGCTGCAACCGCTTTTTTTGACACTTTTTCATATTGCATTTTTGTTACAAGAGGCTGTAAAATATACAAAAGCAGGCATGAAGAGGGTATAATTTTAATGAGTTGCTTCTGGTTTTTCATTTTGGAATTTTATCGGGGAAAATGAAACAGGCGGTATTTTTTTATGCGGCATTCATGCGTTAACACCTGCTCATTCACCAAAAAGGACTCTTTGACGGAGGAGCATAGGAGTGTCGGGACAAGGCCTTTTTAGAGAAATAATCTCATATATTATGAATTTTCTTGATTTAAGCGGCCCGCTTGATATCATCCGAGTCCTTGTCGAGATTTCTCTGGTGTCCTATATTGTCTACAAGGTTATTCAAATGGTTCGGGAGACCCGAGCCATACAGCTTGTAAAAGGAATCCTGTTCATACTGATACTTTCGAGAGTTTCTGAAATACTCGGACTAAAAACTGTTGCCTTCCTGCTTCAAGGCGCAATCCAGCTGTTCGGCTTCGGTATGATCGTGCTCTTTCAGCCCGAACTCAGACGGGCCCTTGAAAAGCTTGGGAGCAGTGGCTTGCAGGATATACTGGTTAAAAAGGATGATGAGGAGCGTCTTAAGACCATAGCTGCCATCGAGGCCATAGTCAAAGCCTGTGCGAGTTGCGCGGAAAACTATATCGGGGCCCTTATTGTAATTGAGAGGGATACCAAGATCGGAGACATCGTCAATACGGGCACAAGAATGGATGCGGCCTTGTCTGCAGAACTCCTGGTAAACATATTTACTCCCAAGACCCCACTCCATGACGGAGCCGTCATCATCAGGAACAATATCATCACGGCTGCTGCCTGTTATCTGCCCCTTACCCAGAATGCCGGCCTTTCAAGGGACCTTGGCACCCGGCACCGGGCAGCCCTGGGCATTACAGAGGTTTCTGACGCCATAGCCATTGTCGTTTCCGAAGAATCTGGCAAAATATCCTATGCCCATAACGGGGGTCTCACGAGGAATCTGACTCCAGATATACTAAGAAAGGCCTTATCCAGATTCCTTCTTGAAAACCAGAACGATAAAAGGCGCTTTACTTTCAGGAAGGTGAAGAACAGTGAACAAACTGATAGATAAATTGTTCGAGAGCGACTCTATTGTGAAGATCCTCTCGGTATTCATAGCGCTGCTGATCTGGTTTGTCGTGCTGGATCAGGATAATCCGTTCACGGAAAGAGTTATCACTGTTCCCCTGTCCAGCAATGTGGAAGTCCTTGAGGCCAAGGACCTCCAGATTGTCGGAACAAATATCCCGGCTACTGTTGATGTCCGGATAAGAGGCCGGAAGAAGAGGCTGGAGAGTGTTTCAAGCGCCGATTTCAGCGTATTTCTCGATCTTTCCCAGGTGGACGGGTCGGGCAGCAGGATGGTTGAAATCGGAGCTCCAGAGTATACCGGGGATAAGGAAGTCATTATATTAGGGACCATCCCTGCAGCGGTCAGGCTTAATTTTGAAAAAATAGTCGGTAAGCAGTTTCCGGTTGAGATTGAATTCACCGGAACCCTGCCTGAAGGTTACCAGATACTCAACCAGAGGGTTGATCCCGGAATCATTTTGATAGAAGAAAAGGAGAGCATACTCTCAAAAGTAAGCAAAGTGGTAGCGATGGTCAGCCTTAATGACCTGAGCGTAACAAAAGAACTGGTGGTCCGGGCTACCGTCTATGACACCGAGGGAAAACCCATGCCCCAGTTTTCCGGCAAATACCCTGCCATTGTAAACTTTGATCTTGCCCGCAAGCTTCCGCTTGTTACTTCGGTAAGAGGCAGCCCAAAAACAGGGTATTATTTTAAGGAGATAATAGCGGACACATCCAGTATCCTGGTCACAGGCACAAGGGATCTCCTGGATTCACTTTCAAGGATAGAGGCTGAAGCCATTAACATCGAAGGCAGGGATGAAAGCTTCAAGACCGAACTGAACCTGATTGTACCCCAGGGAGCAACCCTGGCGGAAAAGAACCTTCCTGTCACGGCGCTTGTCAGCATAGAGCCGCTGGCTGCACGCACAATCAGCTTCCCTACGAGCATGATCTCCATCTATGACAGTGATACCTCAGGGGCTTTACAGTATTCAATCGCCCAGAGCGCTGTCAATATTCCTGTAGAGGCGCGTCCTGAGCTGCTCCAGGACCTTAAGGCCAGCGACATCAAATGCAGTATCAGTGTCAGAAATATGGGAGAAGGCGACCACCATGTGCAGGTTACGGTCACCCTGCCGGCAGGAATCTCCCTCAAGGAAAGGCCAAGCGTAACGGTTACCATAACCGCTGCAGCCCAGGAGACAATGACAAATCCCACACCCACGCCCGAACCGACACCCGAACCGACACCTTCCCCAACACCCGCTCCGGCTTCGTAAAGGGTGACAGGTTTGGATCTATTATACTCTTGGAGGCATAGACATGAATCATATCATCCGGGACACAACGGTACTGACCATGAATGACCGCAATGAAATACTGGAGCGTACCGATGTCGTTATAGAAAACGGTATCATTGCGAAGATCGGCCCTAAGGCCGGCGAAACCGCGGACAATGCGAACATTATTGACGGAAGCGGGAAGCTCGTGATGCCCGGCCTCATCAACTGCCACTGCCATGTTCCGATGACGCTTCTGCGCAATTATGCCGATGATATGGATCTCCAGACATGGCTCTTTGACCACATCTTCCCCGTGGAGGACAGATTGAATGAGGATGATGTGTACTGGGGCACGCTCCTGGGGATCATGGAGATGCTGTCTACCGGAACAACCTGCTTTGCCGACATGTATTATTTCATGGACAGCATCGCCTCGGCTGTCGAGTCCTCCGGCATAAGGGCCCAGCTTTCCAGGGGACAGACCTGCAATGAGCCGGGGCCTGACTTTTCCGGCAACCAGGCCATGAAGGAGAGCGAGGAATTCGTAAGGAAGTGGAACGGCGCTGCCGATGGCAGGATAACAGCCGCCATGGCGCCCCATGCCATATATACATGTTCCCCATCGTATATACAGGCTATCGCCGAAAAAGCCGGAAAGCTGGGAGTGCCCATCCATGTCCACCTTGATGAAACCGTGCGGGAGCATGAGGATAGCCTGGGAACATACGGCAAGACCCCCGCGGCCCACCTGTACGACCTTGGCCTTTTCGATCATAAGACCATTGCGGCCCACTGTGTCTGCATAACCGTGGAAGACATGGCCCTTATGAAGGAAAAGGGCGTTTCGGTCATCCATTGCCCCGCCAGCAACCTGAAACTGGCCAGCGGTATCGCGCCGATTCCGGAGGCGATCTCGGCCGGGCTCAACGTCTGCATCGGGACAGATGGCGCCTCCAGCAACAACAACCTTAACATGTGGGAAGATATGTACCTGGCCTCCATAATCCATAAAGGCAGCAAACGGGATCCAAAGCTCATCACGGCTGCCGAAACGCTGAGGATGGCAACCGTCAACGGGGCAAAGGCGCTTGGAATGTCTTGTGTGGGGTCGATCCGTGAAGGGAATAAGGCCGATCTGATCATGGTAGACCTGGAAAAACCCCATTTGAAGCCGATGCATAACCTGTGCTCCGCCCTGGTATACTCAGCCCAGGGTTCAGATGTATGCATGACCATGGTGGATGGCCGTATCCTGTACCAGGATGGTGAATTCAAAACCATAGACCGGGAGAAGGTAGATTACCATCTCGAGAAGGTTTGCAAAAGGCTTTTCGAATAAGAAAGCGAGGGACGATACTGCCTAACGCCGTCTGCCGTTGTTTCAGCCTTCGCCCGTTCCGGGGGCCTTCGGGGTTGCTATAATAGTGCTGTAATTCTCATAGACAACCATTCCGGGTTTTGCCCCGGATGGTTTTTTTACATTTCGGATATTGGTGTAGTCCACTTCCACCTTGGGAGCCGTGCGTGCCTTGCTGAACCAGGCCGCGTATCCGGCCGCTTCTTCCAGGGTGCTCCCTGGGACCTGGTGTCCTTCGGTTTTTATGATTACATGCGAGCCGGGGTAATTCTTCACATGCAGCCAGATATCCTCATGCCTTGCCTTTTTCAGGGTTAACCTGTCATTCTGCTTGTTGTTCCGGCCTATAAAGATCTCGAACCCATCGGAGGAAACCACCCTGATGGGGGAAGACTCGGACTGGATGTCCCTGCGGCTCTTTTTGGGATAGTTTTTCAGGTATCCCTGTTCATACAGCTCCAGGCGGATATCATGAAGCTGGCTGCTGTCATCGGCGCTCTCGATGGCAAGCATGACGCTCTCCAGCCATGCCAGTTCCTTCTTAAGGATATCGATCTGGCCTGTGGCATAGTTGAATGCTGTCCGGGCTTTCCCGTAGCGCTTGAAATAGTATTGGGCGTTTTCCTGGGGGCTTTTTTGCGGGTCCAGCGGGATCTCCGCGTATTCTTCGCCTTCAGAATAATAATTGCGGATGCGGGCGCTGGTCATGCCTTTTTTCAGGCTGTAGATCGAGGAGGTGATGAGTTCGCCGAACAGGCGGAACCGCTCGTAGTCCCTGTTCTCCTCATAGACCTGGACGTTGGCCGTAAGCCGCTTCTCACACTTATCAATAAACTTTCCGACGGTCTTCATCAGTTCAAGGGCTTTCTGGGAATGGGCTTCCTTTTCCATCCGCGAATTATAGTATTCGTCAATGGCCTGGCTGATGGTTTCACAGTACTTTTTCGAAGGGTACTGCACCAGGTCCGTAACATGGAAATCAACGGCCTTGCCCGATGAATGGTCCTGGATTAAAACAGGTGTCGGGCCACGGTCCAGCAGGGTGCGCATCATGCCGCGCAAGGCATCCACAAGACGTGACGCTTCGTCTGATGTAAGGTCAGAAGCGGTTTTCATTTCGTCCACTGACGCGCGGCTGCATAATTCCCTGCATAAAACAGGGCTGAACCCCTGGAGTTTATCCAGGAGATAGTTTTCAATCCTGCGGCTTGATTCCTTAAGGCTGCCCGAAATGGACGCATATGTGTCTTCGCTTAAGGGATCAAGCTTGTTCTGAGAAGGAGGTGCAATATAGGTCCTTGCAGGAAGTATTTCCCTGACCCGGTTTACCTGGCTGTCCACATGCCGTATGGCATCGATGATCCTGTTATCCCTGTTCAGCAGTATAATATTGCTGTGTTTTCCCATGATCTCGACGGCCAGCTTTTTTACGGACCTGTCTCCCAGCTCATCCATGGCCTCGGCTTCCATGAAGATCACACGCTCGAAACCGGCTGCCTTGAAGTCCAGGATCCTTGCGCCTGACAGGTGCTTCCTCAGGACCATGCAGAAAACAGGGGGATTATCCGGGTTCTCATACTGATTCCCGGTCAGGTGGATACGGGGTGATGAAGCGTTGCTGGATATCAGCAGCCTGTAATTCTCCCCGCCTGCCCGGACATGGAGTATGATGGTGTCCCGTGCAATCTGATGGATCCTGCCAATCCTGCCGCCGGACAGCTTTCTGTTCAGTTCTTCCGCCATATAATGAGCTAATATACCGTCAAAAGGCATTTTTGCAACCTCCATAAGACAATAGAACTATTTTAGCAGACTTTATATTTCACAAGTTTTAAATTTATTTTACAAAATAAATGCAAAATGATATAATGGGTCGGGAAATCAAGATGCCAAATAATAGGAGGAGACAAGAAATGGTTTTTAATAGAAAATCGGTGCTGATAGGCGTTTTGATTATGTCGATACTGCTATTGATAAGCATTAACATTACCACATTCATAAGATAACTGCTGCCCGGCTATGGATTATACCAGGCTGATCAGTACCAGGAGGTGTTGACATGGGATATGGATATAGAAGACCAAGACCGGCAGCCCAGGCGGCAAGCAGGCTCCCTGCAGTTATCCTTTTCCTGGCAGTAGGCCTGTTTATCGTTGCCGACCTGATTTTTGGCCTTGATTTCAACTGGGTTGACTATGCCATTGTAATCATTATCGCTTTATTCGGTCTGAAGGGCTATATCCGCGGTCTCATCAACACAGTGTTCAGCCTGGCAGGTTATTTGCTTGGTATGATCCTTGCTTATGTTTTTTCTTCCAGGCTTGCGCTCATTGCCATGGAAAAGACGGGCATCGGGGAAGCAATCGGAAATAGAATTGAAAAGATTATTCCTGCTATTTCCCAACTGCCTGCCATCAGTACCGACCAGGCAAAATCCTACCTGGATTTCATTGAGAAAAACCCACAGCTCAATCAGGCCATATCCGACAGCCCGTTTATGAATCAGCTCATGGCTATTACCAATTCGGCGGCCAATGCCGGGCCTGAATACCAGGATACCATTGTTACCATGAATGATATGCTTACCTTTACCATTGTAAAGGTTTTGGCAATAATCGTCATTTTCATAGTGGTTAAGCTGCTGGTTGTACTGATTGGAAAGATCCTTACATCAGTCATGAATAGCAGCACCGTTTTGGGCACCGCCAACAGGACCGGCGGCATGGCGCTTGGGCTTGGCGCAGGAATAATCGTTACCTGCCTGGTCTTTGCCATTGTGATTCCTTTCATCGGGTCACTGGGTATAGTAAAGCTCCCCGATCCCTTCTCGGATTCCATTGTTATGGGATGGTTAAGCAAACTGATGATGGCTCTGATCGGGGCCGGCTGAATTTGGCGGACAGCGCGGATTACAACTTTACATATAATGTACGCATAAGGATGAAGGCATAACATGACACGACAGATCAAGGCCGACCTTTCCATACTCAGTATTACAGTTGTGTGGGGGTCGTCATTCATTCTGATGAAGAATATCACTGAGAACATACCATTTTATGCGTATCTGTTTCTCAGATTTTCCATAGCCGGGATCATCCTGGCTTTGATTTTTATCAGGCAATTGGGGAAAATAAGCCGTAAAACCCTTATCCAGGGAACGATAATCGGTTTTACCCTTTTTGCGGGAATGTCCCTGCAGTATTCAGGCCTGAACTTTACAAGCGCATCCAATTCTGCTTTCATCACCGGTCTGAACGTGGTGATGGTGCCTGTGATTTCAGCATTATACCTGAAGAAGAAACCTCCCCTGAGGGCTGTTATAGGGGTTGTTCTGGCCACAGCCGGGCTGTTTTTCCTTAGCGGAGGCTTTTCAGGGATATGGAACATCGGCGACACGCTGACCCTGCTGTGCGCCGTTTGCTTTGCTTTCCAGATCATCTTTATCGACAAGTTCACACAGGAATCCGATGCAAGACAGCTGGCTGTTGTCCAGATAGTATCAGCCGCTGTCATGTATGGAATCCTATGGGCTGGTTACGGGCTTTCGGCTGAGCCGGCGACCGTTGTCATCAATACAAGGGTTATCCTGACAGCCCTGTATACCGGGGCTATGGGCACCGCCTTCGCATTCGGTGTACAGACCATTGCCCAGCAATATACCACTCCGACCCGTACCGCACTTCTACTGACCTTCGAACCGGTGTTCGGAGCGCTTTTTGCGCTGACGATACCAGGCCCGGACGGAACTACCGAGAGGCTCACCATCGCTACAGCCATAGGCTGCCTTCTGATATTTATCGGAATGATTGTAACCGAGGTCCGGTTCAGAGACCTCAGGAAATCCGGCGCCCAAAACCCGCCGATGTAATAAAACGGTAATCCTTGCGGCTTTATATGGCGCCTTTATTTGCCGATATTCTAAAAGAGTGAAGTATCGGAATGGAGGCGCCCAAATTGCGTTTCAGAAAAGCTTCAGCCGTATTCGTCATGATCCTCTGCCTCATCATGGTCTTTAGTGCCGTCCCTGTTTCAATTGTGTCGGGGGCAGCCGGAGAAACCGGTTATATTTACGGGGTGGTGAGGGATATCAACCCGTCCCTGGGATATATCACCCTTTACAACACGGACGGATCCGGCGTATCGCCAGATGCCCAGGACAGCCTGTCAAGGAACAGGACATTCAGCTTTCTTTACAGTATTCCCGTAACGAGGGACGGGCTGCAGGCAACGCTGGATGCGGTGCAACCCGGCGACTATGCCTTTATCTTGCTGGACGAGGACGGGTATGTTGCCAGGCTTAGCGTGCGAAGCTATTATAAACCTTTATACGGTTATGTATATATGATCAACGCGGCAAACATGGTGCTCAGGCTTGATGACGGCACCTTCCGGAGCATCCCTGTGCCTGCCGGTGTGCCTGTATATCGCAATAACCGGCCGGTATCCCGCAGCGAGATCAAGGAAGGCGACCAGGTCAGGATGCTGGTGCAGACCGACGGCGCCAGCATACATGTGGCCGGGATAGACCTTATGAAGGATACCAGGCCCATTTCGGCCATATACCGCGGAAATGTGGAGTTCTATGATGATTTCAACAATATGCTGGTCCTGTCCGGTATTGAGGAGTTTGTGAACGGCAGGTGGGAATACTCTCCGGTAATGGGCATCAAGACATTCACCTACAGCCGTGAATACAGGAACAGGCCAGCCGGCCGCATTTCCGGCAAGGCCTATATCGCTGTCCGGCAGGAGCCCAACGGCGCCGACAGTATCGTGATGGCTGCCATAAGGCCCCAGCCCCAATATGAAATGCTTTTATCGGATAATATCCTTATCCTCTCCAATACCCTCAAAGTACTGGAGCTTGAGAACTCTTCCCATGTGATCGGGTTTGATTCAGGCACCATAGCGGTCAAGGATGGCAGGCTGGTTGACATAACCTCCCTGGATCCGATGGACCCTGTGCAGTTGTCCGCTGACAAGCCCATAGGCTCAGGCATTCTTGTAAGCCAGGTGATCGTCAGCAATACACGCGCCGGAAAGGGGAGCCTGGCCATTTATAGGGGCAGGATAAAGCTGGTTGATCCCCTGAAAACCTTTACTGTAGAGTCATTTGCGGAGCTTTCAGGCTACAGCTGGGCCTTCAGCAACACGCCAAAGACTTTCAGCATAGATCCTACGGTTACCAGGCTTTTGGTGGATAACGGAACAGGAAACATGCTGAACTTCGATGAGAGCTTCATCAACCAAAGCGTATACATCGTGGAAGAAGGCGGAAAGACACTGCTGGTCAGCACCGCGCCCTATGCCGATGTGCATGTGAAGGGCAGGGTAGTGTCCCTGACCGATTCCGGGTTCATGCTCAGGGATGTCATGGAATACGATGACGATAACTATATCTGGAACGCTGAGCCCAACAGGGAGGTCAGCGTCCCGGCAGGGGCCATCGTGATAAAAGACGGTCGTATAACCGATTTATCATCAATCCGCGCGGGAGACAATCTGCGCATGGTATGCAACAGCGCAAGCCATGACGGCATCATAATCATAGTGGAATAATCAATGGAGGGAAGCGGCATGAAAACAGGACTCGTGAAATGGATATGCTTTATGGCGGCGGCAGCGGTTATTCTCCTGGTGCCCGTTCAAGCCCTGGCTGTTGAGGGAACCCTTGGATACGAAGGCGGCATATCGGCCGTAAATGTAAGCGAAGATAATGAGTATTACTATACTGAAATGTGCTTCCTTTCCGGAAAACCCGTTTATCTTACGGGCACCCTGACCATCGACAAACGCGTTAGGAACGACGTGGAAACAGCCACCTATACCTACAGGCTGGAGAACCCCGAGGAGGCTGCGACGCTGACCCGCGTGGTCATATACGAGACAACCTCTGAAACCAAGCCCAACGGGCAGATCACCGAATCCACGCGCCTCACCCGGCTGCCCACCGAGGTTGTCAATATTGGAGGCAAAAGATACAACCTGATTGACTATAATTTCTCAAGGTCGCTTCTGACAGATCCCAAGCCGGCCCTGAACTACTACGCCGGGGAATTCGCCGGCAGGAAAACCTATGCGGTCGACGGGAACAGGGACAATACCATTACGGTGACAATGTCGGGGAAACTGTACGCTTATGATCAGTACTGGAGTTCCACCCAGACGCAGAAGATACAGTATACCCTGGAAGCCCGCATGATGGGGGGAGGTAATCCATACCAGTGGGGAGGCTCGGCTGAAGTAATCGTGTCCACCACTACCCGCCAGCAGATTAAATACTCTGAAAATGAACCCTGGCAGATCAGCTTTGACGGCGGCTATGTGAGGAAAACCTGGGAGGAGGCCATCCTGGATTATCATGCAAGGCTGCCCGAGTTTGACATCAATAACATGCCCACCCCTGTCCTCAAGGAATACAGCAGCAGGACAAGCATCTCCACACCACCGGTCCTGGAACGACTTATGGTGCCCAATATCAAGCAACTCAACGGGCACTGGGCACAGGAACCCGTCAGTATCCTTTTCGGCCTCGGGGTTATTCCGGGTACGGGGGAAGGTTACAACATAAACAAGTACGTAACACGCCGTGAATTTGTTGTAATGCTCATGCAGGCGGTAAGGGAGGTACCCGCGGACCCCAATGTCCGGGTATCAACGCTGGGTACGACCAGGAACAGGAGCAAGACCGTGGAAGTGTCGCCGTTCCTGGATGTCTCTGTGGATGATCCCGACTATGCCTTGATTAAAAAGGCATACGACAGGAAGATCACTGCAGGGACGGGCTATTCATATTTCAATCCTGATAAGAATATCACATATGCGGAAGCCATAAAAATGATTGTGGGCGCCCTGGGGCTTGAGAACCTTGCCCCGTGGCCTTATGCCGTAACTCCATATGTGGATAACGACAGCATACCGGCCTATGCCAGAAACGCGGCCTCCGTGGCTTTCAGCCTGGGCATCTTCCAGGGTGACGAGAGAGGATTCTTCAATCCTTCCGGGTTTATCACCAATGAACAGGCCGCAAAGCTTTTCTACAACCTGATCCAGTACATGGGCGATGAGCTTGTAAAAGATTACTCTGACAGGATACTTTCATTCTGAGACCGATTCTCATCGCCATGCCGATGTGCTAAAATGGTTATGCGGGGCCCTGGGGTTACGGGAATAGCGGACCGTCAGGGTTTCCTTGCATATATGAGAGATTTGCGCCGGAGGTAAAGAAAGATATGAAAAAAGCGGCAGCCATACTGATACTGTGTATTATGCTCCTTATGCCCTTAACCTCGGCCATGGCCATGGACTACGGCGACTACCTGAACAGCGCCGTTGAGTTCATGCAGGATATGTATTACCTGGACATGGACGAAGAAGAGGCGTTGAAGGCAGCTTTGAAGGGTATATTCGGCGGTCTGGACCCATACAGCAGTTTTTATGACCGTGAGGAATCCCAACGGCTGACCGAGAGCCTGGAAGGAAGTTTCTCAGGGATAGGGATTGCCATTGAGAGATGCCCTGAAGGGGTCAGGATAACCAAGGTCTATAACGGGTCGCCGGCTGAAGGGGCCGGACTTTGGGAAGGGGATATCATCCTTGCGGTGAATGGTGTATCAACCTATGGCAAGGATGCCGATGTCGTGGCCTCCGAGATAAGGGGCGAGGAAGGAACAACGGTTACGCTGACCATCCAGCGCCAGTCGTCCAGGATGGATGTCGCAATAAAAAGAGGGATTGTTGTAATAAACCCTGTGGTCTGGAGAATAGAGGGAGATGTGGCATATATCCATATCGATACCTTCAACAGCAATACAGGCAGGAAGTTCAGCGAGGCCATGGAGCAGATAAAGCAGGCTGGAATAACCAAAATACTGCTGGATTTGAGGGATAACCCCGGCGGCTTTGTGGATGAGGCTGTGGATGTAGCCCGCAAGCTGGTTCCTGAAGGATTGATTACCCGGCTTGACTTCAAATCCGAAAGGCTCTCCGATACGGAATATTATTCATCGCTTAAGAACTCGCCCTACCTGGTGGCAGTCCTGGTGAACGAGAATACGGCAAGCGCCGCTGAGATACTGGCCGGGGCAATACAGGACTCGGGAAAGGGCGTACTGGTGGGGCAGAAGACCTACGGAAAGGGAGTTGTACAGAACATGTTTTCTGTTCTCACACCGCAGGCCTATGCCAAGTACAGCAGGCAATACGGATTGAAATTCATAACAGAAATTGAATGGCTGGTCTATCAGGGTATATTCCTTTCACCCAATGAAATCCTGGGTACCATCAGTATAACCACCGGGCATTATCTTACGCGCAACGGCAGGCAAATCCATGGTGTTGGGCTGGCACCCGATGTAGAGGCTGCAAACAGGACCCTCCCCAACGGGATCGATCTGATGCTGGTCGGCCGCCTGACCAACGACAAAACGCTGACACTGAATGACTATGGAAACGATGTTGATCAAGCCGAGAGAATACTGAGGGCTGCCGGTTATTTTGAGGGTGTTCCCGACAAGTTGCTGGATGAAGAAACACAGGCTGCCATTAAGAAATTCCAGTCCTCCGAAAAAATACGGGTTACCGGGAATATTGACGCCACAACAAGGGACAGGCTCAATATGCTCCTTGATACGCTCAGGACCCAACATGATCCTCAATATGTAAAGGGTATGGAAGTCCTTAAGATGTTTTAACCTTGAACATACAGAGAAAAAATAAGGCATGGACGCTGCCGCCATGCCCCAAGAAACAAAGGAGAACGCATAGCCCATGCAGGAATCAAAGGAAGCGCCGCAGTACAGGTTCCACTTGCAAAGGTTCCTTATCTTCATTGTCCTGGTGCTGGCAGTGATAGGTGTCGCATTGTACTCTTTTTTCCGGATCAATCCCCTGGACATTTTCAGGAGCGGTTTTGGCGGCACTTACAACCAGGTGCGCAGTGCGGTGGAGGAGACCAATCAAAAAGTGGTGGAAATCCCGTCGGACGGCGCCCTGGAGCAGACCAGCCATGCCGTCTTGTCGGACAATATAATAGTCGGATCGGTCAACTCGGTCAAATGCTTCGACAAGGACGGCAACCAGCTCTGGCATGTCCCTGTCAGCCTTAAAAAACCCCATGTCCAGACCCAGGGCAATGATGTCCTGGTGGCTGATATTGGGGGAAGGTATTTCGGTGTTATCAGGGATGGAGTGGTCCTGTGGGATAAAACCCTTGATATGGATATAGTCAATTCCGGCATCTATGAGAACTGGATCCTTGTGATCACAAGGAGCGACCAGGCAGGGTATAAAAGAATAATTCACGCGTTTTCCCGCGAAGGGCAGAATATAGTGTACAGAAACGTTTCCGATTATTATCCGTTTGCGGTTTTCCATTATCCAAGCTTTGACCATACGGCTTTCATAGTCTGCGGCATCGATGCCCAGAGCCTTGAAACCACTTCCCTTTTTGAATTCCTCGATCTGTCCATGAACCAGAGGGGAAGCATCCGGGACAGCCAGGGCAGGGAGGATCTGTTTGCCGGAGCCCTGCCGTTCTCCAATGAAAGGCTGCTCCTGTACGGTGAGAAGGACCTGATATGCGTGGGTAAAGACCTGGGCAAGATCTGGCAGGTGGACCTTGGCAGCGATTACCTTACCGCCTGCGGGGTTACACCCGATGATATAACCGTAGCCGCCGTGCTGGACGGCGAGGTTCTGAACAGGGAAAAGCGTGTGCAAACCAGGCTTAAGGCCATCGACAGCAGGGGAACGATCCAGGAGTGGCTGGTGTTGGATGCCGAGGTAACGCAGATAAGGGCAAAAGGACGTACCATCGCATGTGCGGCCGGTTCCGAGGTGTATTTCCTCAATGGGAGCGGCGAGGTGCTGGATGTCTATACCTCGCTCTCAACGGTTGACAGAGTATGTCTTGCAAGTGAGGACCTGGCTTATGTGTTCAGCGGCGGGAAGCTGGCAGCGGTCCGGATTGATGTCCCAAAGAAGTTTTTAGGCATATTCTGATGGGATGATTCTTTCCCGTCACCTGTTTTCCCAGAACTGCCTTGCGCAGGATTCGAGATCGATTCCTTCGGATGTCCGTGGGATGGGATGCCATTCATCGGGCAGGAGCCGTAAGTATTCTTTATTTCCGAAGCGCGAATCTATAAGAAGCAGCGCTCCCCTGTCGCTTTCCGAACGTATCAGGCGGCCGGATGCCTGCAGGACCCGGTTGATTCCGGGATATGTGTAGGCATAGGAAAACCCGCTGCCCATCTTTTCATCATAGTAACTGCGCATTATCTCCTGTTCCGGGCATACCTGGGGAAGCCCGACACCAACGATTATTACACCGGTAAGGCGGTCTCCGACAAGGTCAATCCCCTCGCCGAAGATTCCGCCCATGACGCAAAAGCCGATGCGGGTAACATCACCGAACGTGTCAAACTCGCCTAAAAAGGCGTTCCGTGAAGATTCATCCATGTCTTTTTCCTGGCATATTATCCTGAAATCACCTTCCAGGTCCGTAAAAACATTCAGGACATCGGTCATATACTTATATGACGGGAAAAAGACCATGTAGTTGCCGGTATGGCTGCTTACCCACTGGTGGATGGCAAGGGCGGCACGTTCCAGGTATCTGTCCCTGCAGCGGAAGCGGGTTTCCACACAGTTCTCGATAACCACGAGCAGATTTTCCCTGGGGAAGGGAGATGGCAGCCTTAAGGTGGCATCCTCCCGGCGCCCTCCCAGTATATCCCTGAAATATGACAGGGGTGATAAGGTGGCCGAGAACATTATAGACGAACGGGCCATGTCCATGATCTTGTCAAGCATGACGCCGGGGTCCAGGCACAGCAGTGTCAGTTTCAGCCGGCTTCCTTCCCCTGTAATCATTGTCCGGTATTCCGAAGAATACAGGTCCGAGATATTCTTGAAATGCAGGAGGTCAAAGAACAGGGTGATAAGAGCATCGGTATAATCCTGCTCATCATCGCCCCGGGTCAGCATCCAATGCTCGGTTTCATTGATAAAACCCGTAACCGGACCGTAGAGGGAATCGGGATAATCCTGTGAAACATGATACATGGTATCCCCAGCTTCGGTTCTTTTGTCTGCCGTTTTCTTTTCCAGTGAAGCAAGCGCTTTGCTTATGCCGCGGAGAGCCTTGGATACTGCCGGAAGATCCTTTTTAACCTGCCTTGCCATATCAAGGATCTCCTTTTTGCTTATTGATGCAGAGTACATCTCCCTGGCGCGGTCAAACAGGTTGTGGGCTTCATCCACAAGGATCAGGCAGTCTTCACGGGTTTTCTGGTGGAAAAATCTTTCCAGGCTCACCCTGGGGTCAAAAACATAATTGTAATCGCATATAATCAGATCGCATTGAAGCGCAATATCCAGGCTGAGCTCAAAAGGACAGAGGCTGTGTTTCATGGCGGTTTTGGTTATATTGTCCATGTTATACGCGTCGGTCTTTTTTATCAGTTCCTTCACCGCTTTTTTGGACCGATGGGCATAGCCCTGGATATACAGGCACTTGTCAGGGTTGCAGTCACGAATGAGATGGGGGCATATCTTGTCCTTGGCGGTCAGGGTCAGGACCCTCAAGCGAAGACCCTGGAGTGCCAGAAGCCTGTAAGCGTTTTCAGCGATAGTACGCGTGGTGTTTTTTGCCGTGAGATAAAAGATACGCTCAATGGTTCCCTCGGCAAGAGACTTGATGGCAGGATAAAGTACCCCCATAGTCTTGCCGGTTCCGGTAGGAGCCTGGGCGAAAAGCCGTCTGCCATCCTGGATGCATTTATATGTGTTGTATGCAAGGAGCCGCTGCCCTTCCCTGTAGGCAGGGAAAGGGAATTCCAGGGCTTTGATTGACATATCCCGTATCTCGCGCCATTTAGCCTGTGACAGCGCCCACGCCGCAAAGGGATGGACAAGGCTTTTTACGAACTTCTGCAGCCTTTCAAAGGTAAAGGTCCGGTCAAAGCTCTTTTCCTGTCCGCTGGGGCGGTGGAAATAGGTGAGGCGGACAGTGATCCTGTCAAGGTTTTTGCTGGCAGCATATATAAACGCATAGCATTTGCCCTGGGCCCAATGGGCCTCGCTGAAATCCTCATGGATCTCCGGGAGCGGGGTTGAGGTGGTTTTAATCTCATGGATGATGGTTTCGTCTTTCAGCTCCCAGACGCCGTCTGCCCGGCCGCTTATCTCCACCATGCATTTGGAAGTCTCATAGAGATGGGAAAGGTACACCTCTGACTGGTATGCGCCTTCGGCTTTGTTCCGGCCTTGGATTTCAGAATGGGCCTGGGAGCCTTCCTGGAGTTGGAAATAGGTGGTGAAAGACCATGTGGTGTCATCAGGGATCGAGAATGCTACCAGCTTACGGACTGAAACCTTGAAAACCGGAAGCCTTTCCTGTTCTGCCGGCTCCGGTCCTTCAGCCTTATGGGAGGGATTCACTTCCGTATTTTTCTCTGCTTTTTTCTTCCGCGCCAAACCAGATCTACCTTTCTGGGAACATACGTTCACCTTTATTCTACTTGATGAGGAATCATGTAGCAAGGTAAGAAAAAGAACTACTTCGAGGTTTTAATGCAGTAGCAAACAATGATTGCAGAATTATTACGAAATAATGATGTGCATCAATTCCATCAACTCAAGCCATGTGGAGACAGTATGTTTAATGTATAGAAAGTAATGTACGGAAAGTCTTGAGAATACTGGATTTCATAAAATAAAAGTAGATCTGTCAACTCGAATTAAACCCTCGATATTGGTACGTGAAAACATATCGAGGGTATATTTTTGTGCAAAATTTGATCTAGAATATTGGTAGGGTTGAGTGAACAGGTTAGATATATCTATAGGATTGAGGGGACAGGATAGATGTGATATTCTATATGCGTGTTGGACTTAATATTGATTTTAAGATTAAGAGGCCATATACTTGAAAAATTGAGTCTAACGGTAGAAAAATTAAAAATAATTATTCAAATTTAGAGTTGATTACAAAAAGACATCAATTCCCCCACTTGTTGCAAGTGGAATAGATGTAAAACTTGTCAGAGATGAGCATTAATACGTTTTTGATTTACCTTTATTCATTGGAGATGGTGATATTGGCTTCACGTTAGAATTAGTAAATTATAGGTTTATGAACGAAAAAAATTCAACACATCCTAATTTGTATCAGGCTAGAGATTTAGTTGATGAATTGAATGAAAAGGAAGGCGGTTTTTAATGAAATTAAATATAATGACATGGAATACTGGGATAACGGAATTTCGAGACGACGAACATAAGTGTAATTTGATTTTAGATTATGTAGAGATCTTTTTACAGAAAGAAAATGCTATTGTCTTTTTACAGCAAATGATTTATAAAGATGAAAAAGATAATTGGAATGAACATAAAATTTTTAAAGAACTAAAGAAAAGATTTGCTGAAATATATGACATTATATATTATAAAAAGTCAAAATTAATGATGACACTTGCAATTGCAAAAAAAGGCACAATAACACCATTGGGGGAAGAATTTTACTCGATAGATACTCCTAGAAATCGCGAAATCGCAGTCGAGTTCAATGGCATTAGTTTTTTAGCAATTCATGCTCAAAATGGTGATAAGAACAAGGAATATTTAAAGGCTTTACAGGGTAAAGCAGATGTTGTTTTGGGAGACTTCAACGCTGGAAATTATTTAAGATCTGAAAACAGGAATATATTTAATAACATTTTAAAAGAGCATATATGTATACTAAATATGCCGACCAAAGAAATACGTGATAAAGAAAATAAGTTGATTAGAAAAAGTTGTATCGATCATGTATTTGTTCGCGAAATAAATGTAACACAATGTTCAAATCTTGTAGTACACGAAGATGTTAAACTGTCAGACCATTATCCAATCACATTTGAAATGGAATTAGAGCTAACATAAAAGAATCAAGCTAATATAATGATTGATATGTTTCCTCGGAGTAGAGAAATGCAGTCGATGTGTTCCCATGAAGAGAGTAAGTTTAATGGTCTGACATTCATACCATCCTATCGGGCCATGTTGAGAGTTGCGTATTGATAACAAGGGATGAAAAGTAGTATGGCTGAAAAGGCTGTAGAGGTGGGGTTTATAGATTTTAAGGGTAAAAATAGAGACTTAAAAATATGCACATTTTTTGGTTC
>Ga0134098_1000063_pt1 | contig 113483 bp, 87 predicted proteins | sample 9_3taG_FD_94456 | JGI IMG/M metagenome (GOLD analysis project Ga0134098, IMG submission 94456) | Switchgrass degrading microbial communities from high solid loading bioreactors in New Hampshire, USA - 9_31_10_142_A3 metaG | ecosystem: Engineered > Bioreactor > Semi-continuous > Anaerobic >... | reverse complement strand
GCGGCAGCAGGTTCTTCTCATTCTGCGCCCGGCACTCCCGGTAGTTCTTTTCGACTGCCCCGGGGTCAACATCAAAGGCCAGGGTAGGGATGCCCTGGTCGCTGGCCAGGCGGCTGAAGAAGCCGGTGTTGGCGCCCAGATCCTAGACGTTCTCCGGCCGGATGGCTTCCATGAACTCCTGCACCAGCGCCTTCTTGTGCTCGATCCCGCGTTGCGTGTAGTTATGCTCCTCGTAGTAATCCCCCCAGGCGGTCCCGGCTGGGGACCACTTCAGTCCGCGCACCCCGGCTTCCAGGCTGTCGATCAGGCCTTTCATCGCCGTGCTGCTGACCTGGCGTGCTGTGTCCACCCGCTGGCCGGCGTAGCGCTTCTGGGAGGCGGCGTGCAGGTAGATGTGCAGGAACAGGGGCAGGGAGAGGCGCGCTTTGAACGGCAGCAGCCCGGCTGCCAGGTCCAGGGGGATACCGTCGATGTTGGTGCGCAGGAGCTGCCCCAGGCGCACATCCCGGTAGGCCATCAGACTGAGGGGCGCCAGAAAGTGCTGGCAGAACTGGCGGTAGGCGGTCCAGGGGCGGCCCTCCTGGTAGACCTCGAAGGAAAGCGTGTCGATCAGGCAGGGGCGGCCCTGGTAGAACTGGATATTGTATGCGCTGCTGTCCTTCAGCGCCATGCCGTGTTCCAGGGCGGTCTTTTGAATCTGCAGGGTGGCAAGCGCGGCGTCCTGAAGCTGGCTGAAGCACCACTCGTAAGGATAAGAAATGAACGGGACCGCCTGCGGCTGGATCACCTTGTAAGCCAGCCCGGCGCGGTACGGCTCGATATCCACTTCCTGGTGCGGCACCAGCAAACCCTGTTCCACCAGGCGCTCGTACAGGCCCGATTCCATCAACCGGTCGTAATCCGGCCGGTAGGACTGGTTGACCTGGCGGTACAGGACGCCGCCGGAGGTGAACAGAAAGCCGCTCGGATCTCGGAACGAGGAGCTTTCAGGGTCGCGCTGTTCCAGATGGATGTCTGCAGGCGTCATTCTTCTTGATCGTCTTTATTTCTCGAAAAGAGCGAGCGAAAGAAAGTCTGCACTCGCTGCCAGAAGGTTTTCAAAATGAACAGACCGCCGACCAGGGTGGCGATCAGGATCTGCAGGATGAAGCTGCCGGAGCCCGGATCCAGGTAGGCTTTCCCCTTCAGAAGAGGTCCGGCAAAAATAGCTGTTAGCAGCGGTAAAAAGACGGTAACGATCAGGTTCATGGTTTGAATTTGAACTCCTTTATGGTATCGACCACACAGGACTGCTGCGCTTCTGTCAGGTAATTATAGAACGGTAGACGCAAAAGGCGATCACTGATCTCCTCGGTTACCGGGCAGTCTCCCGGCTGGCCCCCAAATTTGCGGCCCATCGCAGACAGGTGCAGGGGTAAATAATGGAAAACGCTGAGGATTCCGTGATCCTTCAGGTGGGCAATCAGTGCCTGGCGGTATTCCAGGGAGGGCAGGATCAGGTAGAACATGTGGTAGGGCTGTTCACATTCCGGGGGGATAACCGGCAGCCGCACACCATTGGCCTCGGCCCACTCCCCCAGGCTGAGATGGTAATAGTCCCAGATGCGTTTGCGCGTGCACTGGATCTGCTCCCAGGCTTCGAACTGGGCGTACAGGTGGGCGGCGAGGATGTCTGAAGGCAGGTAGCTGGACCCGGTATCGACCCAGGTGTATTTGTCGACCTGGCCGCGGAAAAAGCGGCTGCGGTCCGTCCCCTTCTCGCGAATTATTTCGGCCCGCTCCCGGTATTGAGGGTCGTTGATCAGCAGGGCGCCGCCTTCGCCGCAGCTAAAGTTCTTGGTTTCGTGGAAGCTCTGCGTCGCCAGGCAGCCAAAGGTGCCCAGATAGCGGCCCTTGTATTTACCGAGCAGGCCGTGGGCGTTGTCTTCTACCACGGCGATACCCCGGCGGGCGGCAATTTCCAGGATGGTATCCATCTCACAGCCCACGCCGGCATAATGCACAGGGACCACCGCCCGGGTGCGCGGCGTGATCAACCGCTCCAGCTGCTGCTCGTCCAGGTTCAATGTGTCCGGGCGGATATCGGCGAAGACCGGCCGCGCGCCGCGCAGCACAAAGGCGTTCACGGTGGATACGAACGTAAACGATGGGACGATCACCTCGTCGCCGGGCTGGATATCGAGCAGAATGGCGGCCATCTCAAGAGCGTGGGTGCACGAAGTGGTCAGCAGCGCTTTCTGTACTCCGAAGGTCTCTTCCAGCCAGGCATGGCATTTCTTCGTGAACATTCCATCGCCGGAGATATGCCCGCTGGCGATCGCCTCGTTAATATACTGCAGTTCGCGGCCGGCCAGACAGGGCTGGTTGAAAGGGATTTTGTAAGCGGGCATTATGACTTCCTGACCTGAGGGATACAATCCGTCAGCCATTTGTGATACCAGATCCCGGTGGAGTGTGCTAGAAAACCACAGGACTGATACAGGCGCTGGGCGGGGATATTATGCGCCTGGGTGCTGACGAAGACCGGGCCGGCTGCGCGGGCGTGAAACCACTCCAGCACTGCGTTCACCAGCCGCTGCCCGACCTTCGCTCCCCGGGAGAACGACGCCACGCCGACCAGGCCGATGCGCGCTCCGGCGTCTCCGGCTGGCAAATGCGCCGTAATGAACCCGGCGATGCGGCCTTCTGCCTCGGCCACCGTCACGCAGTCGGCGTAGCCTTCCACGCTGCTGCGGATCCAGGTCTGGTAGAGCGCCTTTCCGGCCTCGGGCGGAAAGCGGTCATCGAAAAAGAAGCGTGTGCCGGTGAACAGCTGGCCGGCCAGGGCCTCCAGTTCCGGGATGTCGCCGGGCTGGGCAGGCCGCAGCAGCACGGACGGTAGATCACGGGCGGCCGGTCTGTCCACGCCCGGGGGATGCTGGTAGGTCAGGCGGACATCGACCAGGCGGAAACCCGACTGCTCCGCCAGGCGGATGGTGCGCGGATCGCCGGGATCAGCAAGCAAATATAAACAGTCGATCCGCTCCTGCTGGGCCCAATCCCCGATCTGCTCCAGGTCGCTCTCGTACAGGCGCTGAGCTTTAACACGGCCGATCCGGCAGTTAAAGAACCCGCTGTCCCAGGGCAGGAATTCACAGAGGCTAGCGCTCATGGATATCTTCTGCGGCGGGCTCGCAGGTTTCAACCTGCTCGCGCACCACGTAGGGAGGCTTTTCCATCAGACGAAAGTGCATGCGGGCGAGATACTCGCCGATAATGCCCAGGGCAAAGAGCTGTACGCCGGAGAATATGGCGATAGTCGATGCCAGGAAGGGGAAACCGGGCACAGCACCGCCCTGCAGCAGGTAGCGCCCGACCACATAAATCAACACCAGCACGCCGAACAGCGCGAAGCCGAAGCCCATCAGGCTGGCGATCTGCAGCGGCAGGATGGTGAAGCCGGTGACCATGTTGAGGGCGTGTACGATCAGCTTGCGCAGAGTGTAGTTTGACTGGCCCGCCTTGCGCTCATCGTGGCGTACCGGGATGGCGGTAAAGCGGTGAGTGCCCCAGGTGAGCAGCACGTCGATAGACACAAATGAGCTTTTATAACTCGCAAAAGCCGCCCGCACCGGCGTGCGGAAGGCCCGGAAGGCGCTCACGCTGCGGGCGGTCTGCACGCCCATGGTGCTCTGCAGCGCGATCTTGGTGAGCTGGGAAGCAAGGGTGCGCCACAGATTGTGCTGCTCGTGTTCCGGGGTGCCGTAGACCACGTCGTAGCCCTCTTCCAGCTTTGCCAGCAGCCGGGGGATCTCCTCCGGGGGATGCTGCAGGTCATCGTCCATGGTGACAATAATATCCCCCCGGGCGGCGCGGATCCCGCACAGCAGGGCATTGTGCTGGCCGAAGTTGCGCATCAGGTTGATAGCGGTGATCCAGGGGTAGTTCGCCTGCAGCCGGCGGATGACCTCCCAGCTCCCATCGCGGCTGCCGTCGTTCACCAGGATGACTTCGAAGTCGGGATTGATCTCCGGCAGGGTCTGCGAGAGGCGCTGCGCCAGGTCGGGCAGGATGGGCTCACTGTTGTAGACGGGGATGACGATTGACAGGCCGGTTTGGTGCTGCGTATCCATCAGAATTCACACCCCAGTTCCTGGTTAACTTTTTCCAGATAGCGATCCCGCTCTTCATCTGCCGGGGTTTCGTCTGCAATACGGTCCCAGGTGGTGCACAGATGGCGCACCATCCGCCCGGTCAGTCGGTTTGCTCGCAGGGTGAGTTCGTAGGCCTGGTCCCAGCGCCCGGTGTGGGCATAGCCTTCAATGAAGGGAGTCAGCTCGTGGCCGACCACCGGCGGATCGATACCGGGGCTGTCAATGGCTTGATCGCCCAGCGCGGCTACCTGCTGCCAGTCCTGCATCTGGCGGGCGAGATCGGCTTTCTGATAATAGTAACACCAGTTGTGTTCTGGCTCAGAACCGACTATCGATTCTGGAGGGCGTGCCGGCGGATCGGCCTGGGTCTGGATCACGTCGAGATTGGAGAGTTCCAGCGCCTCGCCCATGAAGCGGGGTTTTTGTGGAATGCGGGCGTCCGTGCGGGGGTCGACCACCTTGAAGCAGGCGGGCGGAAAATAATAGACCAGCAGGGCCTGGGAGGTCGACCCGCTGAAGGATGTCGCCCGGTAGGGCTGGTAGATATCCAGGTCCTTCTTCAGGTCCTCCAGGCGGATCCCCAGGCGGGCATCGATAGTGTAGAACAGGTAGGGCATCTCCCGGCTGTTGTTCTCGGGGGCGTAGGTCCAGTTGAGCGGCGCGGTGAGGGAGTTGTCGCTGAAGTAGGCAAAAGGCAGCTCGGCGGAGAGCAGGGTGGTCTGCGGGTCCAGGCCGGGCATGCGCCAGGTCATCTGCCAGAAAAAGTCTTTCTGGATGTTCCAGTCCATGCGGTAGCGGTTTGCCAGGTTGACATGGAACCCCACCGCCAGCGCCGTAATGACCGCCAGAACGGCTGTGAGCGCCCGCCGGGAACGCAGCACCAGCTCCAGCAGCCCGGCCAGCAGCAGGCTGGCTCCGAACATGAACGCCAGGGTGAAGCGGTCCCACGGGAAGTACAGCTCGATGGGCAGCCGGGTGACCCAGAAGGGGATGCCGCCCAGGAATAAGCTGAGAGTCCCCAGGCCCATCGCTTCCCAGGCCCACGGCCGGCGAGCGGACGTGCCCGGCTGGTCGCCGCTGCGCAGAAACCAGAAGTACAGACCGGTCAGCCCCAGCGCGGCCAGCGCAGCGAGGATTGCCAGGATTTTAAAGGCCGTGCTGGTGCCCTGCAGCCAGTACCCCGGCCAGATCAGCGCCCAGGCCTGCAGCGCTGCCTGAAATACGTCTGCGGCAGCCATGCGGCCGAATTCCAGTAAGCCGGGCAAAAAGCCGGAATCGAAGAACTCGTGCAGCTGCACTCTGCCGCGTGCCGTCTCCTGGATGAACAGGCGCCAGACCAGGAAGACGCCCAGCACGGCCAGGTAGGGCAGCCAGGCTGCCAGCGCAGCGCGCAGCCGGCGGCTGCGGTCGGGTTCCCGGTCGCGCAGTACGAGCCACAGCAGGACGGGCCTCAGGAACTCCAGTCCGAAGAAATATTCGACCGTAAAAATCGTGACCGATGCCAGCGCGATAGAGAGCAGGTAGCGCGGCCAGGAGAAGGAGCGCTCTGGGACGCCGCCCTGCCGGAAGGCGGCGGCCATTAAACCCAGCGAGAGCAGGAAAAAGGTCAGCAGCAGGAAGACGTGGCTGTAGGTGACCGCAATAAACTGCTGCTGAAAGCCGGGGTAAATGAGGAAGAGCAGCGCGGCCACCACAGCCATGCGCGGGCGCTGCGGCCAGATCTGACGCAGGGTCCACCACATCGCCAGGCTGGTGAACCAGCGGGCAGCCAGGCCGAAAAGCTGCCAGCTGAATGTGTGCTCGCCAAAAATGGGGGTGGTGAGCATGAACAACCGGCCCAGCAGCGGCCGGTCGATGGCATACACATCCGGATACCCGCCGGGCCCAAACAGGTGCAGGTACCAGATCGAAGGCCAGTCATCCCAGTAGAAACCTAACCAGGGGGTGAGCAGCCCAAAAGTGAGCAGACAGAGCAGCAGGAGAGCAACAGGGACGCTTCTCGTCTGGAAATGGAGATCCTTCATTAAGAATTACGGCTGATGAAATCCAGGGTATGGCATTCTTTGAATGCCAGCATTCTTCGAATGCCAGGATGCCCGGCAGGAAACCGGCTGCCGCAGGAACCTCCTGCATGCAGCCGGATCACAGCCGGTCATCACAATGATCTGGGCAAATGAGGTTTCTGGCCAGCGCTCTATGAGGCGAGCTTCTGCTCGACCCAGGGCTGCACACTGGCCAGGGCTTCGTCCAGTTTGCTGGCGTCGCGGCCCCCGGCCTGCGCCAGGGTGGGGCGCCCGCCTCCGCCGCCGCCCAGCGGCTGGGCGACGTACTTGACCAGCTCGCCGGCATGCAGCCCGCGCTTGACCAGGTCGTCGGTGACCGCGGCGATCAGCACCGGTTTGCCATCCGCGCTCAGGCTGGCCAGCACGGCGACCCCGCTGCCTACTTTCTGGCGGAAGCGGTCGGTCATGAGGCGCAGGGTATCCACGTCGGCCTCCGGAAGCACGGCGGTGAGCACAGGTGTGCCGTTCACCTGGGGCAGGTTCGCAAGCTGGCGTTCAAAATCGCCCGCCGCCAGCTCACTGCGCAGTTTGGCTTCCACTTTGTGGGCCTCGCTCAGCTCCTGCAGCAGGGCCTGGGCCTTTTCTGGGACCTCTTCGGGTGTGGTGGAGAGCACAGCGGCAGCCTTTTTCAGCGCTTTGAAGCGCCGCTGGACCAGCTCATAAGCACCACGGCCGGTGACGGCTTCGATGCGCCGGATACCGGCGGCCGCGCTGCTTTCGCTGGTGATCAGGAACAGCCCGATATCGCCGGTGGTTTCCACATGCGTGCCTCCACACAGCTCATAGGAGAAAGGTTCGCCCTCTCCGATGGCGATGGTGCGCACCGTCGAAGCATACTTCTCGCCGAACAGGGCCATGGCGCCTTCAGCGATTGCTTCCTGGAGCGGCTTGTAGGAGATCTTGAGCGCATAGTTGTTCAGGATGTTGGCGTTGACGCCGGCCTCGATCCTTTCGAGCTGCTCAGGCGTCAGGTGCTCGGCATGGGTGAAGTCGAAGCGCAGGCGGTCAGGAGCAACCAGCGACCCGGCCTGGCGGGCGTGCTCGCCAAGCACGGCCTGCAGCTCGGCGTGCAGCAGGTGGGTGGCGGTGTGATTGCGCCTGATATCCTGCCGGCGCTGGGCGTCCACCCGGGCGATGGCCAGATCGCCCACCCGGGGTTCGCCGCGCACCACGGTGCCCACATGGACGATGATCCCCGCGGCCGGTTTTCGCATCCCTTCGACGCGAATCTCCCAGCGCGGTTCAGCGACCGACACAATGCTGCCGGTGTCCGACACCTGCCCGCCGGATTCAACGTAGAACACGGCCCGGGGCAGCACGACTTCGACCGCGTCACCGGGCTGGACCTGCTGGTGAGACGCACCCCCGCTCACCAGGGCCAGCACTTCGGCCTCCACCTCAAGCTCGTGATACGGATCGTACTCCACGCCGCTGGCGTCCAGTTTGCCCTGCGCCTGCAGGTCTTCGAACACCTGCCGGTAGATATCCACATCCTCGCCCCCCAGCGGGCCGAAAGCCTCTCCAGCGCCAGAAGCCAGGCGGTGCTGTTCCATTGCCGCCCGGAAGCCGGCTTCGTCCACTTCCAGGTTATGCTCGCGGGCGATGTCGCGCGTGAGTTCGAGCGGCAGGCCGTAGGTGGCGTAAAGATCGAACGCCTGGTCTCCGGGCAGCACCGCTGTGGCATCACGGGCAGAGGTCTCACGCAGCTTCACCAGCAGGCTCTCCAGTTTGGCAACCCCGCTTTCCAGGGTGCGCTGGAAGCGCTCTTCCTCGCGCGTCAGGCTGCTCAGGATCGCGCTGCGGTTGCGCTGCAGCTCGGTATAGAAATCGCCGTAATTTTCAATTACACGCTCAGCGACGCGCGCCAGGAAGGGCTCTTTCAGCCCGATCATCCCACCGAAGCGCGCCGCGCGGCGGATGATCATGCGGCAGACGTAGTTGCGACCGGTGTTGCCGGGTACCACGCCGTCGGCGATCAGAAAGGCCGCAGCACGGGCGTGGTCGGCAATTACCCGGTAGGGGGTCAGGTTGGCATCCCGTTCCGCGTCGGTATGGCCGGTCATCTGCTGGACTTCCTGCATCAGGGGCAGCAGCAGGTCGGTCTTATAGTTTGAAACCACGCCCTGCAGAACGGACACGATGCGCTCGAAACCCATGCCGGTGTCGACATGTTTGGCAGCCAGCGGCTCCAGGGTGTTGGGGCCGGTGCGGTTATATTGAATGAAGACCAGATTCCACAGCTCCAGGAAGCGGCTGCAGTCGCCGTTGACCCGGCACACGTGCCCGGGCTCGTCCTTTTTGTCGCAGAATGCTTCACCCCGGTCGATGTGGATTTCGCTGCACGGGCCGCAGGGGCCGGTGTCGGCCATTTCCCAGAAGTTATCCTTACGGCCGAAGAAGAGGATGTGCGACGGGTCGATTCCGGGCTGCTCCCGCCAGTAGGCGGCCGCTTCTTCGTCCGTGGGGATTTCACCTTTCTCGTCACGGAAGCAGGTTGGGTAAAGGTTCTCTTTGGGAATGCCCCAGACTTCGGTCAGCAGCTCCCAGGCCCAGGCGATGGCTTCCTTTTTATAGTAGTCGCCAAAGGACCAGTTGCCGAGCATCTCGAAGAAGGTGTGGTGGGTGTCATCCCGGCCCACATCGTCCAGGTCGTTGTGCTTGCCGGCCACCCGCATGCACTTCTGCGAGTTGACGGCGCGTTTATACGGGCGTATATCGGTGCCCAGGAACACGTCTTTAAACTGCACCATCCCCGCGTTGGTGAACAGCAGGGTCTGATCCCCACCGGGCACCAGGGAGGATGAGGGGACAAAGGTGTGCCCGCGCTGGGTAAAAAAGTCAATAAACTCCTGGCGGATCTGGTTGCCAGAAACCGGTTTTGATCGCATAAGGTTCACCGCTTGTTTTTCAGGATTCATGATCAGAATAAAGCCTCTCTTTTCTATCTACAACCTGTAAATTATACCAAGCAGGCGCCAGTGAATCTGCAATAACTGCGTCCCCCGCCAAACTGGGATATAATCCCCCAGACTTTGCATATTAAGATTGAGACGATCGCATGAATCGATATCTTTATTTTACGGTCTTCATGTCGGGCATGACCACCCTGGCCATGGAAATGACGGCCTCACGCCTGCTCGGCAGCACGTTTGGCACCAGCAACCTGGTCTGGGCGAGCATCATCGGTCTGATCCTGATCTACCTGACCGCTGGCTACTTCATCGGCGGGCGCTGGGCAGACCGCTCTCCATACCCGCGCACGATGTACACCATCCTGGCCTGGGGAGCTTTTACGGCCGGCCTGGTGCCGCTGGCAGCGCAGCCGGTCCTGCAGCTGGCCGCCGGAGCGTTTGACCAGCTTCAGGTGGGCATCCTGCTGGGGTCCTTCACCGCCGTGCTGGTCCTCTTCCTGGTGCCGGTGACCCTGCTGGGCACGATCTCCCCCTTTGCCATCCGTCTGGCAATCAGCAGCACCGAGAGGGCCGGCCAGGAATCGGGCAAAATCTACGCCATTTCCACGCTGGGCTCATTTATCGGCACCTTTTTGCCAGAGCTGGTGCTGATCCCGCTGCTGGGGACCCGCATGACCTTCCTGTTGTTCGGCGGGACGCTGCTGCTTGTCGCTCTGGCCGGGCTGTGGCTTTCCACCAGCCTGCGCAGCGCGCTGCAGCTGGTCTGGATGCCTGTAGTGCTGGCCGTGCTGGGATTGCTGATGGCAGGCCGGCCGATCAAATCCACAACCGGCCAGATTTATGAGACCGAATCGTCGTACAACTATATCCAGGTGATCGAGCAGGACGGCTACCGCCTGCTGCGCCTGAACGAAGGCCAGGGGATCCACTCGGCCTGGCACCCGACGCAGCTCGATTACTTCGGCCCCTGGGAGCAGTTCCTGGCGGCGCCTTTTTTTAACCCCTCGCCCTTCGATCCGGAAGATGTCGAGCGCATCGCCATCGTAGGTCTGGCGTCAGGCACGACTGCCCGTCAGGCGACGGAAGTGTACGGTCCGGTTCCGATCGACGGATACGAAATCGACCCTGAAATTATCGAGGTGGGCCGGCAGTTCTTCGAGATGAACCAGCCCAACCTGAAACCCATTGCGCAGGACGGTCGCTGGGGACTTGAGCACAGCCCCTACCGGTACACCGTTATCGGCGTCGACGCTTACCGCCCGCCGTACATCCCCTGGCACATGACCACTCAGGAGTTCTTCCAGATTGTGTACGATCACCTGACGGATGAGGGGGTAATGGTGATCAACGTGGGCCGCGCCCCAGAAGACCGCAGCCTGATCGAGGCGCTGGTGGGAACTATCGAGACAGTTTTCCCCTCCATTTATGTGATGGATGTGCCGGGAACGTTTAACTCGATTATTTATGCCTCCCGGCAGCCGACACGGATCGAGAACCTGTACGAGAATCTCATCCGGCTGTACGACCGGCCGGACGTGCACCCGCTGCTGATCGCCTCCATTGAGCGGGTGGTGATCAACCAGCAGCCGCTTCCGGAGAGCGACGTTGTCTTTACAGACGATCATGCACCCATCGAGTGGATCACCAACCAGATGGTATTAAATTACGTCCTGTTTGGGGATATGGAGGACTTACAGGAATGAGCACCGAATCGGTTTCCGCCCGCCCTGCCGGCTCCGTTCTTTACCAGGCAGCGGCGTGGGTCGTCACACTGCTCGTACCGGTCGCCCTGGTGCTGACCGGTGTGCGCCTGATGATGAACGGCACCTTCCTGCGGATCGAGTACAACATGCCCGGTTTCCCGGCCGACCCGTACGGCTTCAGCACAGAAGATCGGCTGTACTGGTCCCAGATCGCCCTGGATTATCTGCTAAACGACGAAGGGATCGATTTTCTGGGCGATCTGCGCTTTGAGAACGGCGAGCCGGTCTACAACGAGCGCGAGCTGCGCCATATGGTAGACGTGAAAGTCACCGTGCAGGCTGCGCTGCGGGTGTGGATCGCCTCACTGGCCCTGCTGCTGTTGCTGGGTCTCTGGGCGCGCCTGGGCGGCTGGTGGCCGGCTTTTCTGCACGGACTGGGGCGCGGCGGCTGGCTGACCGTGTTGATGATCGCCTTCATCCTGCTCTTTGTCCTGCTGGCGTTCGGTGTGTTCTTCGTTGCCTTCCACAACGTGTTCTTCGCCCCGGGCACCTGGACGTTCCTGTGGAGCGATACGCTGATCCGCCTGTTCCCCGAGCGCTTCTGGCGCGATATTTTTATCTATGTGGGGTTGATCGCTTTGATCGGCGGGTTAGCACTGGGGTTCGGACTGCGCAGGCGCTCTTCCGCCGCGTAAGACGTGCTCGCCGGTCCGGGAGACTCTGTCTGCAGTTTGAACGCTTCCACGAGCTCGTTCAGCGAGCGGGTCAGCTCCACCACAGCATCGGCGGTCTGCAGCACTTCTTCCACTTCACGGCTGATCTCGGCAGCAGAAGCCGCCACCTGTGCGGCCGACTCGGTGTAGCGCCTGGAAAGGGCGGTGATTGTCTGCACGGACTGGTGCACCTCGCTGGAAGAGGCGGCGACCTGTTCTGCTGCGCTCATGTTCCCTTCCACAACGGTTGACATCGAACCCATCACTTGCACCAGTTCCTGGGCGGCGTTGAGCATGCTTTCGGCCGTTTCGCTGGCCTGGGATGCCTTGCGGGAAACCGAGTCGGAAGCCTGCAGAATCATCTCCAGCGCATCTCCCGCGGCAGACGCCATGCGGTAGCCGCTCTCGACCTCGCCGGTGCCGAGCTGCATGGCGGCTACGGCTTCTTCTACCGCAAGCTGGATCGAATGGATCAGTTCCGAAATCTCACGGGTCGATTTGGATGAGCGCTCGGCCAGTTTGCGCACTTCGCCAGCAACCACTGCGAACCCGCGTCCGTGCTCGCCGGCGCGTGCGGCCTCGATGGCAGCATTGAGCGCCAGCAGGTTGGTCTGCGCGGCAATCTCGTCGATGGTCTCGACAATCGCCCCGATCTGCTGAGAGCGTTCGCCCATCTCGTTGACCTTTTGTGCCGACACGCCCACTGCCGACCGGATCTGGTCCATGCCCTGCAGCGCTGCCTGGATGGTTTCGATCCCCGAGCGTGCGGCTTCCGCCGCCCGGCGTGATTCGGCCGCCACCTGACGGGCGCCGCCGGTCACCTGCTCCATGGTGTTGTGGATGCGGTGGGTGGTCTGGACGGCCTGTTCCACATACAGGGCTTCATCCTGTGCGCTGTGGGATACGCTCTGGATGGCCTCGGTGACTTCGGCTACGGCAGCTGCGGTGCGGGTCAGGGTTTCGTTCTGCTCGCTGGAGTTCGTCGCCATGGTCTGCACCTCGCCGCTGATCTGCAGGGTGGCAGGCCCGGCCGTTCCTACCGCCTGTGACAGGCTGCTCGCTGCCTGATCGAGCTCCAGCAGGCTGGCCGCCACGCTGCTGATCACGGTTTTCAGGTTTTCCGTCATGCGCACAAAAGCCGTGCCCAGGACGTCGTGCTCGGTTTTAGGCTGGTAGGTGACGGTCAGGTCGCGGGCTGCAACCTGCTGCATTTTCCCGGCCAGCACTTTGAATTCGTCGAGCATGGCGTTGAATGAGCGGCCCAGGCTACCGAGCTCATCTTCGCGGTGCAGCGGCACCGGAGAGGACAGATCGCCGCTGGCTGACACATGGTCAACGGCATCAATCACCTGGTTCAGGTCGCGCACAATCGAACCGGTTGCGAACCAGGCGATAAAACCGGCCAGCAGCATCGACAACCCGCCGGTAAAGACCATTCCGCGCACCGTCTCGTTCACCTCGTTCAGGTCAAAGGCGGTGAGATCGCCGGCGGTCATGGCTGGCCCCAGCAGGCCGCCCGCCATGACCAGGATGATCGCCACAGAAACCACGCTGCACACCATCAGCATCAGCTTGGCGCCGATGGAAAACCTGCGGTACATGCGTGCCAGCCGCCAGAAGAATAAGAATCCCAGCGCTACGGCCAGGATGGTGGTCTCAGAAATGGTAATCTGGTATTCCGGGATCCGGATCGTGTCGATGATGGTGACCAGTCCACCGGCGCAGATGGCCAGAGAAACGCCTTTAATGCTGCTGCGGCGGTCCATCATCTGCCCGGCGATCAGCGCCAGCACCAGCCCGAGCACCGGACCGATGATCCAGCTGTTGCCCGGGTCTACCAGCAGCGTCCCCAGGATCACCCCAAACAGCGACCACTCGATCAGGAACGCACCCCGGTTGAGGTTGCCGCTGCGCACCGCCCTGCGGACATACACCATCAGGCCGGCAGCCGCGGCGCTGAGTACGGTCAGAATCAGGGCCTGGATAGGTTCGCCGCTGATCACCTCGTATACGCCATAAGCCATCAGGACAAACAGCACCACGGTGGTGATTCTCACCGTGCGCAGCCCCGCCTGGATCGCTGCATCCGGTCCATCTACCGTCGTTCGGTTATCCGGTATAACGCCCATGGAATACCTGCCCTTCGTTGATCAATATTTGAACAATCTGTCTTATATATTTCGGATAATCATAATAATGATGGGGTAAATTATCGGTAAACGGGCCGTGAAGAAAATCTAAATTTATGTCCGGACTCGGGCTCCAGCCGCGGCGTAATAAAGCGCCCCTGTCCATTCAGGCAGGGGCGCTTTAATGCATCGATTGTCAGATGAAATTTCAGGACTTTTTATTTTTGGGGCTATCTGGCCTGGCCCTGGCGGGCAACCTCTTCGGCTGCTTTGCGAACGGCCTCCTCGTCGCCCAGGTAGTAATGAGTGATGGGTTTGAGATCGGCGTCGAGTTCGTAAACCAGCGGAATCCCGGTGGGGATGTTTAATTCCGTGATATCTTCATCTGAAATTTGATCCAGGTATTTCACCAGCGCACGCAGACTGTTGCCGTGGGCGGCGATGAGCACCCGCTGCCCAGCCTTCACCGACTTCGAGATCGTGTTCTCCCAGTAGGGGAGCATGCGCGCTACGGTGTCTTTCAGCGATTCGGTGCGCGGCAGCTTTTCGGCGGGGATCCCGGCATAGCGGCGGTCAAAGCGCGGGTGGCGTTCGTCGTCCATCTCCAGGGCCGGAGGGGGCGTGGCATAGCTGCGGCGCCAGATTTTTACCTGGTCTTCACCGAATTTGGCGGCTGTTTCGGCTTTGTTCAGCCCCTGCAGCGCGCCGTAGTGCCGTTCGTTCAGCTCCCATGCCCGCACCACCGGGATCCACTCCAGCTCCATCTCTTCCAGGATAATCCACAGCGTGTGGATGGCGCGCTTGAGCACGGAAGTATAGGCAATATCAAAAGTGAAGCCTTCCTGCTTCAGCAGCTGACCGGCCTGCCGGGCTTCCGACCGGCCCCGGTCGGTCAGGCCCACGTCAGTCCACCCGGTGAAGCGGTTTTCGAGGTTCCAGGTGCTCTGACCGTGGCGTACCAGAACAAGTTTGTGTGCTACTGCCATTCAAGTCCTCCTTCGATTGGGGTTTGCTGAGGGAGGCTCAGTCTGCTCGACCCTCCCTCAGCGAACGTTATCTAAAAAAACTCTCCGTAGATACAGCTCTTGATGCAAGAGGTGACCCACGGAGAGCGGTTTAAAAGGTTGGTTCAGAGGCGCGCCAGGCGTTATAAGAGCACGGCGCATTCATGACCTAGCGGATTGCCTTCTCGGTATCGCGGTCAAAGATGTGCATATTGGCCATGTTGAGCACAACCTGCACCCGGTCGCCCATCTGATAGCGCGAGCGTGGGTCAACGCGTGCAACGAAATTGTGGTCGCCGTTCTTCAGGTAGACGAAAATTTCGTTACCCATCAGCTCGGTTACATCCACCACAGCCTCGAGCGGCTGGGCGATGATTCCGGGCGGCGCAAATTCCGGATTGTGAATGTCTTCGGGGCGGATACCAAAGATGATGGACTTACCGACGTAAGGAGCGTAGGTCGAGACGCGGTTCTCGGGTACCTGGACAGCGAAGGTGCCGCCGTCTACGTACAGCGCGTTGCCGTCCTTGCGCAGTGTGGCCGGGAAGAAGTTCATCGCCGGAGAACCGATAAAGCCGGCCACAAACAGGTTGTCGGGGTGGTCGTACAGGGCCTGCGGGGTGTCGATCTGCTGCAGAATACCCTTGTTGATCACCGCAATGCGGGTCGCCATGGTCATGGCTTCCACCTGGTCGTGGGTCACGTAAATGAAGGTGGTCTGCAGCTGCTGGTGCAGCTTGCTGATGTTGGCGCGGGTCTCGACGCGCAGCTTGGCATCCAGGTTGGAGAGCGGTTCGTCAAAGAGGAAAACCTTAGGCTCGCGTACGATGGCGCGTCCCACAGCAACACGCTGGCGCTGGCCGCCGGACAACTGGCGGGGTTTGCGGTCCAGAAGGTTCTCAATACCCAGGATCTGGGCCGCGTTTTCAACTCTGCGCTTGATTTCCTGTTTGGGGGTCTTGCGCAGTTTCAAACCGAAGGCCATGTTGTCGAACACGGTCATGTGCGGGTAGAGGGCGTAAGACTGGAACACCATGGCAATGTCCCGGTCCTTCGGCGCTACGTCATTGACTACCTGATCACCGATTAAAATCCGGCCTTCGGTGATGTCTTCCAGGCCGGCCAGCAGGCGCAGCGCGGTGGTTTTGCCGCAGCCAGACGGTCCAACCAGCACCAGGAACTCTTTGTCTTCGATATGGATGTTGAGGTCGTTGACTGCGACGACGTCCCCAAACCGCTTGTACACATGATCGTACGTTACGCTAGCCATCAGGTTTTCTCCTTTCTTCGTCTTGCGGATTATAGTGGTTGAATTATAAACGCGCTCTTTTGAAAACGCAAACAAATGGCCCTCTCAAGCTGAGCCTTGTCGATTTACCGGCCTGAATTTAGAATCTCTTTATGCCGAAAGACGAAGTAACCCCGATCCGTAAGCAGTATCTCGATATCAAGCGCCAGTATCCCAACGCGATCCTCTTCTTCCGCCTGGGCGATTTCTACGAAACCTTTGACCAGGACGCCGAAATTGCAGCCCGAGAGCTGGATATTGTGCTCACCTCGCGCAACGTGGCGAAAGGGGTGCGCGTGCCCATGGCCGGCATCCCCCATCACGCTGCCGAGAACTACCTGGCCCGCCTGATCGAGCGCGGCTACCACGTGGCCATCTGCGAGCAGATCGGCGACACCCCGGTGAAGGGGCTGGTCCCGCGCCAGGTTACGCGCGTGGTGACCCCCGGAACGGTCGTCGAGCCAGGTCTGCTGCCGGGAGATGCCAATAACTATCTGGTCTGTGCGGTTGTGGAAAACTCGGGCGGACAGGAATGCGCCGGGGTAGCTTACGTCGATATCACCACCGGCGAGTTCGCCGTTACCGAGTTCATGAGCGGCGATATCCAGACCCCGCTGCGCGCCGAGCTGATCCGCCTCAACCCGGCCGAGCTGCTGCTGCCGGACAACCTGGAGCTGAATAACGGGCTGCCCGGTCACATCACGCGCTGGCCGGCCTGGCGCTTTGAACCCGGCCGCAGCCGGGAGGCGCTGATGCAGCATTTCGGGGTCACCTCACTGGACGGCTTTGGGATGCGCGGCATGACGCTGGGCGTGCGCGCCGCGGGGGCGATCATCGCTTACCTGAGCGAAATACAGCCCGCCGCCCTGAAGCTGCTCACGCGCCTGAGCACGTATCACCTCTCCGAATTCATGACCCTGGACGCGGCGACCCGCCGCAACCTGGAGCTGACCGAAACGCTGCGCCGGGAAAGCGGCCAGGGGACGCTGCTGGGCGTGCTGGACCACACGGTCACCCCCATGGGCCGGCGGCTGATCCAGCAGTGGGTCAGCAAGCCGCTGCTGGATGTGGGGCAGATCCGCGCCCGTCAGGAGGGGGTGGCTTTCTTCTTCAACGACGGCCTGCTGCGGGCCGATGTGCGCCTCCACCTGAAACCCCTGGGAGACCTGGAGCGCCTGACCAACCGGGTGGCCGGCGGGTCGGCCCAGCCGCGCGACCTGGTTGCGATCCGCGAGACGCTGAAGCGGCTGCCCGAGCTGCGCAGCCTGCTGCCGGAGGATGAACCTGCGCTGCAGGCCGTGCTGAAGGATTTCCACCTGTGCTCAGATGAACTCGAACTGCTGCAGAGCGCTATCGCCGACGAACCGCCGGCCACGCTGCAGAATGTGGGCGTTATCCGCCCCGGCTTTTCGGCCGAGCTCGACGGCGTGGTGGAGCGCTCCCGGCATGCCCGCGAGTGGATCGCCAATCTGGAGGCGGTGGAGCGGGAACGGACGGGGATCAAGACCTTAAAGGTCGGCTACAACAAGGTGTTCGGCTACTACATCGAGGTGACCCGGGCCAACTCGACCCACGTGCCCGCGGAGTACATCCGCAAGCAGACCCTGGTCAACGCCGAGCGCTATATCACCCCCGAGATGAAAGAGTACGAGGCCCTGGTGCTCAACGCCGAAGAGCGCATCCACGAGATCGAGACCCGTCTGTTCAGCGAGGTGTGCGAGCGCTTGTCGCGTTCGGCCAGCCGGCTGCTGGCAGCGGCGCGTGCGCTGGCGCAGCTCGATGTGCTGGCCTCCCTGGCCGAAGCCGCCGCACTCTACGGCTATGTGCGGCCGGATGTGGTGCCCGAAGATGTGCTGGAGATCCGGGAAGGGCGTCACCCAGTGGTGGAACAGACCCTCAGCGGCGAACGCTTTGTGCCCAACGATACGCATTTTGTGGATGGGGAGCGCATCCACGTGCTCACCGGACCGAACATGTCGGGGAAGAGCACCTACCTGCGCCAGGTGGCGCTCATCGTACTCATGGCGCAGATCGGCAGCTATGTGCCGGCCAGCTCCGCCCGCATCGGCGTGGTGGACCGCATCTTCACCCGCATCGGCGCCCAGGATGAAATCCACGCCGGTCAGTCCACCTTTATGGTCGAGATGGTGGAGACAGCGAATATCTTACATCACGCAACAGCCCGCAGCCTGGTGGTGCTGGACGAGATCGGCCGCGGCACCAGCACGTACGACGGGGTTTCGATTGCCTGGGCGGTAGTGGAGTACATTCACAACCACCCGCAGCTCCGTTCCAAGACCCTGTTCGCCACTCACTATCACGAGCTGACCCAGCTCGCCGAGCTGCTGCCTGGCGTTGCCAACTACAATGTGGCCGTGAGCGAAGCCGACGGGAAGGTGGTCTTCCTGCACAAGATCGTTCCCGGCGGCGCAGACCGCTCCTACGGCATTCACGTGGGTCAGCTGGCCGGTCTGCCCCGCCCGGTGGTGCAGCGTGCCACCGAGATCCTGAAGCAGCTTGAGGCTTCCTCCGGGAAAGCGGTGAAGATCAACCCCGAGGCGCCGCGCCAGCTCGCTTTCTTCCCGGAGACCAACCCCCTGGTCGAAGAACTGAAAGCGCTGGACGTTAACGCGCTGTCGCCAATCGAGGCGTTGAACAAGATTTACGAGTGGCAGAGAAAATACGCCTCGAATGATTAATAGCTGCCAATTTCTGTGTAATACCAGGTGTCGCCCCGCCGGCCCAAAAAGCTCACCCAATTGGGTCCGCCGGCGGGGTTCATTTCGGCACCAGAGCAGCACAGGTAGTGGGGAATTTCATCATAAACGAGCGGCAGGTCCTGGTGTTCGAAGGCCAGGTACACCTGGCCTTCCACTGTGTAGAAATAGAACGGCCGCCCGTCAAGCAGTTGAAACCCGAATATCCCGCCGTATCCAAGCCGTTCATTGAGCAGCTCCCCGTCTCTAAAAACCTGCCCCACGGCCTCGTTGTGCACCGTGTTCCCGTCGTTCCAGGTGGTAACACGGGTGATTTCCAGGTACCAGTGCGGTTCGAGGACCCATAAACCCCGGATGGGGTCCACCGGGCTGGCGTCCCCGGCAGGAGCAGAGAAGACGACCTCGTTTTCACTACGCACCTGGACGATCAGGTCTGAACTCGAATCCCCTGTCTCAGAATCCACCAGCACGGCGCTGTACGGCTTTCCATCCAGGAAGGCGCGCGTCGTCTTTCGATCGGCCTTCTGCCGGGTATCCGAATGGCGGGCGAGCACCTCGTCCTGGGTCCCGTGCACTGGCTGAAAGGTCAGCGGATCGAGCTTAATGGAGCCGCTGATTTCATATTCTTCGATGGTAAGCGCGGCTTAATTGGGAATTGATGTGACCGGCGGGCTGGAGGGGTGCGTAAGCACGGGGGGGCGCTGTGCTGGCTGATGTGGGTGCTGTTGTGGGGAAGGGTGCAGGAACGGTGGTTCCGATGGCATTTATCGATGCATCATTATCTGTGTCTCTGTGGATAGCGGTCGGAGCGGCGCGCTGGCATTCGTATAAGAGGATTGGAAGCAAAACCAGTCCCACCAATGATTTGTAACGCAGCATGCATGGATCTCCTGGTGGACAGCCGGATATGAGCAGAGCATGCCTGGCCTGCCTCTCGATAAACAGACGACAGCAAGCTTGAATTGTTCCATTTTTGTTACGATCCGGGGCACGCCTGGATGAAAAAACTCCCTGCCGGAACTGCTGCTCCGGCAGGGAGGATTCGTTGAGTAGATGTCGTTCAGACTGCTCTGTCAGGGGCTCACCGTGAGAGCACGGGGATGTAGATCATATACGGCGCATCGTAAACCACATGGATCGATATTTGGGCAGATTCACGGTATGCATTGTCGACAGCCATGACCTGAATCTCGTTGTATCCGTGGTGCAGCCTGAAGGTGCTGATCTCCAGCTCGTAAGGAGGCTCCGTGACCCTACCGAGCACGACCCAATGAGGCGCCTTCCAGATTCTGAATTCCACGTACTGTACTTCCACATCGTCCTGTGCTTCCGCTGCAAGCAGGATCCTCCCTGGTCCGGTGACATACGTTTCGTTGTCCCCCACCGGTGCGACCCAGTTGACGGTCGGTGTGGCGTCGTCGTAGACAATGATTTTCACCGTGACCAGTTCCGATTCCAGACCGCGTCTGTCGCGCGCCCGGTAGGTGAAGGAGTCCTCGCCCAGAAAGCCCGGGTGAGGGCGGTAGTTTATGGCGCCGTCACCGCCCAGGGTGAACGCGCTGGCGTGCTGCGGGCTGTCCACCAGCACAGCCCGCAGCCAGTCGTCTGCGTCCGGGTCGGAATCGTTCGCCAGCACGCCGGGCGCGGCGATGGTAATGGATTCGTTGTAATGGACGGCGTAAGTTTCACCCCGCGCCTGCGGCGCTTCGTTGACGTCTGTGATCTCGATTTCGAAGGTTTTCTCAATAGAATCGCCTGCGCTGTCTTCAGCGCGTACGCGGATAGTGCGCGAGGGTTCCTTTTCATGATCGAATGAGCGCGCGGTGAACAGCGTGCTGCCTGAAATGTAAAAATCTGCGCTTCCGCTGACCGGTGTGTACGTATATGTATGCGATTCGCTGTCATCATTCGGGCCGACAAGTGTGGTGAAGGTGCCCACCTTCGTGCCCGCAGGCTGATTTTCGGCTACGCTTGCCGGATTAAGCAGGATGCCGGTTGGAGGTTGATTCCTGATCTGAATGGTGAACTGCTGCTCGATGTAGAGTCCGCCGCTGTCTGTAGACCGGACCAGGATCGAGTAGCTGTCTTCTTCCTCATAATCAAAAATTCTGGCTGTCTTCAGTGCGCTGCCGTCGATCTGGAATTCCCCGCTTTCATCGATCAGCGTGTAAGTGTGGGTGTCGCCATCGTCCGGATCTTCGGTGCTCAATGTTCCAACCACTGTCCCGGCCGGCTGGTTTTCGAGGACGGTGTTAGTGCTCAGGAGCACCGCGCTGGGCGCTTCGTTGACGTCAATAATCTCAATGTCGAAGCTTTTCTCGAAGGATCCGCCGGCGCCGTCCTCCGTGCGTACGAGGATGGTGCGCGGGTGGTCTACTTCATGATCGAAAGCGCGTAAGGTGAAAAGCGTGTTCCCTGTAATGTAGAAATCATCACCGCCGCTGACCAGGGTGTACGTGTATTCTGCCGTTCCTTCCGGGTCATCCGGGTCGATTGTCTTGAAGGTGCCAACCGGTGTGTCCGCTTCCTCATTCTCAGCAACGCTCGCCGGAGCGAGCAGGATATCAGTGGGGTCTTGATTCTCGAGCACGTCCTCGATCTGAATGGTGAACTGCTGCTCGATGTAGAGTCCGCCGCTGTCTGTAGACCGGACCAGGATCGAGTAACTGGCTTTTTCTTCGTAGTCGAAAGGTTTTGCAGTCATCAGTGCGCTGCCTTCGATCTGGAAATCCTCGCTTCCGCTGAGCAGCGTGTAGGTGTGGCTGTCGCCATCGTCCGGATCTTCAGTGCTCAATGATCCGACCAGGGTGCCGGCCGGCTGGTTTTCGAGGACGCTGTTAGTGCTCAGGAGCAGCGCGGTAGGCGCTTCGTTGACGTCTGTGACCTCGATTTCGAAGGTTTTCTCAAACAGACCGCCGGCGCCGTCCTCCGTGCGTACGAGGATGGTGCGCGGGTGGTCTACTTCATGATCGAGTTCACGTAAGGTGAAAAGCGTATCCCCTGTAATGTAGAAGTCCTCACCGCCGCTGACCAGGGTGTACGTGTATTCTGCCGTTCCTTCAGGGTCATCCGGGTCGATTGTCGTGAAGGTGCCAACCGGTGTGTCCGCTTCCTCGTTCTCAGCGACGCTCGCCGGAGTGAGCAGGATATCGGTGGGATCCTGGTTGAGATCCTCCTGCAGCGCGGGGCCGGTCAGCGGCAGTGCCAGGCGCGCTGCCCGCGCCGGCAGGCCTGGCAGGACGATGCTGGAGATCAGGATGGTAATAAGCAGGAAAACCAGATAGCGGCGCACTTTCATAACCCCTTTTGTGCCAGTTCTATGGATTTTTTGTTGTTTGAGATCCCTGCAAGAGGGATGTCTGCGGTTTTCTGAAAGGCCGGTGGACGGTATTAACAGCCCATCCGCCGGTCTTTCAGGGAATTCTTATCGGCGGTAACAAAGGCAGGTCGATAATGATCAGGGGTTCCGGGCTGGGCTCCTCCGTGGGAGGCGCAGGCTCCTCGGTAGGAGGATCCGGCTCGGGCGTCTGGGTAGGCGGGCTGGTGGGCGGCGGGCTTGTCGGAATCACAGGGTTTGTTGGCGTAGGAAACACGGGTGTGGATGTCGGCGCGGCCGTTGGTCGCGAAGTTGCGGTCGACGTTGGCCGCGCAGTCGCTGTCGCCGCCGGACGGGTGGCCGTGGCAGGCGGCGGGCCGCCCACCGTTGGCGTAGAACCCCCTGCCGTGGGAGCGGGAGCTGTTGTCGAGGGCGGGCTGCTGGTGCGGCCCGGACCGCGCAGCGTCGGGCGCGGAGTGCGCGTCGCCGCAGGGCGGGTGCCCGGCCGGCGGGTAGCGGTTGCGGTGGCGGTGGCCGTGCCGGTTGGCGCTGTTGTCAGCGTGATCACCGGTTCGTCCGCACAGCGCCCCGGGCCGGTCTCTCCCAGGTTGAAGGCATTTAACACCCGGAACAGAGCTTCCCCTTCCGCGCGCTCCTCGGGAGTCAGGCGGTCATAAGCCGGATGCCGGTTGAGCCAATCGCTGGCTGCGATCATATCGCGCTCGATCACCCGCCCGTCGGCGCCCTTGAGCACATTCAGCGTGGCGGCAAAGAACTCCTTTAAGACCAGCGCACGCGTGCTGTCCTGGTTGTTCTGGACCAGGATCTGACGTGCATCCTGCATAGAGTATGTGAGACGGCCGATGATAATGTTATCGGTCAGCCAGGCTTCGGGATGCTGCGCCCAGTACTGCATGCTGTAGGTGCAGTTCGGATCCTGAGTGGCTGACGCCTGCCGGGAGATCAGGATCGCAGCAGTTGGCGAGCCGGATGGCTCTTCTGCTAAGGTGGGAGTCGCTCCCGCTGGCATCACGGGCAGCGTTTCAGATGCCCCGCTGGTGTCCGGTACTTCTGTCGGGGCGGTGCAGGCACTGACAAAAAAGATGCTGACCCACAGAGTGGCCAGCAGAACGAACCATTTCCGCTGCGATGCCCTCCGGCAGAACGCCAGGTGGGAGTGTAAGTGATTATTCATTGAAAATACTTTCACATCAGCGCTGTGTGCTGTGGAAATTCCTCTTGATTATTCCCCTTCAGGAATTTCATGCAGGTCATACCTCTCCACCGATCTGGATACCTGCATAAACCAATACCGCTAATAATGCGCATCTTATCCCCCGCGCAGGTAATCATAAGCCTGTGTTCGCCTGGATGGAACCCAGCGTGAGGACCTGTTAACCGGTTCTTAAATTCCATTATACATGATATTCACATTCGAAGGGAACGAAACGGGTAATATCTTTGACGATAATGCACCCCTGGAGGACCCAATGCAACAAAGAAAACCAGTTACGGCGCTTCTGCTGCTGATCCTGCTGCTCGCCGCCCTCCTCCCACTGCATCCTGCTTTTGCCGGCAGCCTCGACAGCAGCACCTCACCCACGGCCCCCCAGGCGCCGGACGTCGATAATGCGTATCAAAACGGAAACCGGCCGCTCTTCCTCCCGCTGGTCTCCAGAAGGACTGGGGGTCAGGTGGGGAACTACCTCGCCGGTCTGCGCGTCAACGCCCCCTATTTCCAGGATAGTTTCAATTTTGGCGAAGCGGCGATCTTCTGGTTTGGAAGCGTTACAGACATTGAAAACTACGCCGATGTGCGCGTCGGTTACACATCCAGAGAACTGGTGATCCATGTCGCTGTGATCGATAAGTATTTATGGTACCAGCGCCGCGCCCAGCCCCAGGATTTCGTGAACTGGGATGCCGTATCCGTTTTTCTCAACCTCAACGGCAGTCAGGGCGGCAGCCTGGATGGGAACAGCTACCGCTTTGACGCGATGCTGAACTGGGATGAGGCGGACCCTGACTACCAGGCAGCCTACCGCGGTCAATCCGGCAGCTGGTCACAGGTGAGTATTCCTTTCACCGCCCAGACCAACTGGCGAGGGCAGGCCCCGAACGACAACGCAAAGGCCGATTCAGGCTGGACCATGCGCCTTGCTGTGCCGTTTTCCAGCCTGGGAGTCTCCGGACCACCCGCGAAAGGTACTGTCTGGGGGCTGGCCCTGAAGGTTCACGATCGCGACAATAAAGACGACGGGCCGCTTACCGCTCAGGTCTGGCCGCCCGCGTTTCAGGAAACCGTGCCTGCAAGCTGGGGCCAGCTCGCATTTGGCCTGCCTGAATTCCAGGTGGTCAATGCCCGCCCCGGCGGTACAGTGACGATCCGCCACGGCAGCAACGGCGCCCGGGTGGTCGACGCCATGGTTGGCGGCGGTACGAACTGCGGCGATCACCTGCGCTGGGATGAATGGGGCTGGAGAAACTGGGCCGGTACAAAGGAGATCAACATTCAAAACCAGGGCGACCTGGCGGACTGGCTCTGTTTTTCGAAGTATTATGTGACCTTTCCGCTCGATTCCGTTCCGCCGGGCAAGGTGCTGATCTCGGCGAAGGTAACACTGTACCAGTTTGGCAACGCCGGGGGTGGGCAGTGGGGCGACCCGCCCGATTCGGTCATCCAGGTGCTCACCGCTGCCGCTGGATGGGATGAGCACACGATCAACTGGAACAACGCGCCCCTGGCCGGCGAGAACATCAGCATGACTCGTGTGCAGGGTCTGAAGAATCAGCCGCCCTGGCCAGGTGTGGCGCGCACATGGGACGTCAGCGTGGCTGCAGCCCAGGCTTATGCAAACGGCCAGTCACTGAACCTGGTTTTCTATTCGGCCGATGCGCCGCGCCACACCGGCAAATACTTTGTCAGCTCCGATGCAGCCGATTGGAACCAGACCGGCCGGCCCACGCTCGAGATCGTCTGGGGCGAGCCGTAGGCGTTATCTAACGACCTGCAGCGCCGTAAAAAATTTAACCCCCGGAAGCGGTAAAACTGTAACAAATGATATTCTGGGGCGTTAAAACAGGGTGTATGGGATACGCGAAAACGCTTCGCGCCTGTACACCCTGTTTGGGTGATCGGGGATTTCCAGCCCAAACCCTGGCATTGATGTTGTCGTGATGGTCACCATGTGAAAGATTTCGCACCTGCCGCAAGCCGCGGAAGGTGGCGATTACTTCATTGGAGGTAAAGGAAAGATCCGTATATCCCTGTCCGACGAAAATACTCATTTCGATGTCGGAAGGGCGGAGCATTCCTGTTTGCAGAAGGGGATCGCCCGGACATCCTGCAGGGGTGCCTAGGATAATCCCTATTACAAATTTAAGGGTTTTCCCTACCCGGTTTAGGTAGGGGGAATCCCCGTTGAAACACAGGGTGGAAATCGCTATAGTGAGAAAGTGTTTCTGGGAATATCGTCAGGGACATTAACATTCTGCCGCAGAAGCGCTTTTTTCCAGTTTCTGTTCTTACGAGGGGGTCTACACTGGGGGAATTCCATCAGGAGCCGTTTTTTCCTTAATGATTCACTGAAAAGATATCTGATCGAACAGCCCTATCACAGCACCGGTTGAAGCATCTTTGTCTTTACATTAGCTGACTGGCCTGGGATAGGTTTTTGCTTTCCAGGGTCTATCCTGCAGGTTGAGAAAGGAGCGGGGTATAGATCGACAAGGGGTTGAGGAGGTTTGAATGGAGTCAACGGTACCGGGCATCAACAATCTTGTTGAGACATCGCTGCTGATAAAAGTCAAGCAGGCAACTCACAATATTCCCCGGCAGCTCCAGTGGCGTTTGTTCGTTATCAGCCTGATTGTCAGCGATATCGTTATGGCCGCAGCCGGCTTCAGGCTGGCCTACTTCATCCGGTTTGAACTTAACCTGCCGTTCTTTTACCTCGAGCAAATAACACCGGTAACCTATTATGAGCGCATCGTGCTCATCCTGATGCCGTTCTGGCTGGTCCTGTTTACAGCCTTTGGCCTGTATGACCGCAAACATCTTCTGGGAGGTGCAGAGGAGTACGGGCGGGTTTTCAACGCCACCACCGTCGGGATGTTTGCCCTGATCGCCGCCGGCTTCCTGGATCCGGACTTTGTCATCGCACGCGGCTGGCTGCTGCTTGCGTGGTTTATCGTTTTCTTCTTAACGGCTCTGGGGCGCTTTGTCCTGCGCCGGGTGGTGTACTTCCTGCGCCCCAGGGGGTATTTCATTTCGCAGGCGGTCATCGTTGGTGCCAATGACGAAGGGCTGTCTCTGGCGCAGCAGCTGTACAGCTGGAAGACTTCCGGCCTGCATGTGCTCGGTTTTGTGGATGAAAAACTGCCCCCCGTCACACGCGTCTCCGACCAGTTCTGCATCCTGGGTACTGTGGACGACCTTGACAGCCTGGTCTCCCAGTACGATATCGAAGAGGTGATCCTGGCCTCCAGCGCGATCTCGTCGCGCGAGAAAATGCTGGAAATCTTCAAGCGCTACGGGGTCGGTACAAAGGTCAACGTGCGCCTGTCTTCCGGGCTGTATGAGATCATCACCACGGGCCTGAGCGTAAAGGAGTTCGCTTATGTGCCGCTGGTGGGTGTCAACCAGGTCCGGCTGACGGGCGTCGACCGCGTGCTGAAGTTCCTGCTGGATTACGGACTGACCATCCCCGGACTGATCCTGATATCCCCTCTGCTGCTGCTGATCGCCATCGCCATCAAGCTGGATTCCCCCGGCCCGGTGATCCACCGCCGGCGTGTCATGGGCGTGAACGGGCAGACCTTTGACGCCTATAAATTCCGCACCATGTACGTCAACGGGGACGAAATCCTGGAGCAGTACCCGGAACTGAAAGCCCAGTTGAACGAAGAGCACAAGCTCAAGGACGACCCGCGTGTGACGCGCGTGGGGCGCTTCCTGCGCAGGACCAGCCTGGATGAGCTTCCGCAGCTCTTCAACGTGCTGAAGCGCGAGATGTCCCTGGTCGGGCCGCGCATGATCAGCCCGGCTGAAATTGAGAAATACGACCAGTGGAATATCAACCTGCTGACCGTGCAGCCCGGCATCACCGGTCTGTGGCAGGTCAGCGGCCGCTCCGATATCTCTTACGAACAGCGGGTGCGCCTGGATATGCACTATATTCGCAACTGGTCCATCTGGTTGGATTTACAATTACTGCTGCAGACCATTCCGGCAGTGATAAAGCGCCGCGGGGCCTATTAGGCTGCCAGGGAAGGCTGTTTCTCGCTTCAGGTCCTGTTAGAATCTGACGAACACCATAGAACAAGGAGATCAACAACGTGAAAGTACTCGTCACCGGAGGAGCCGGTTTTATCGGCTCGCATGTCGTCGATCAATATATCGATCATGGCTATGAGGTCGTCGTTGTCGACGATCTCTCCACCGGGCGCATCTCGAACCTCAACCCGGCCGCAAAGTTCTATCAGATGGACATCCGCAGCCCGGAAATCGCCGGTGTATTCGAAAAAGAGAAACCCGATTTTGTCAACCACCACGCGGCGCAGATGGACGTGCGCAAATCGGTGGCCGACCCCCTGTTTGACGCTGACGTCAACATCCTCGGCTCGATTCGCCTGATCGAACTGGCCAGGATTCACGGGGTGAAGCGCTTCATCTATATTTCCACCGGTGGGGCGGTGTACGGCGAGCCGGTGTACCTGCCCTGCGATGAGGAGCACCCTATTAACCCCATCTGTCCGTACGGGGCCAGCAAACACACGGTGGAGCACTACCTGTATATGTACAACATCAACTACGGGTTGAACTACACCGTTATCCGCTACCCCAACGTCTACGGCCCGCGCCAGGATCCGAACGGCGAAGCCGGTGTGGTTGCCATATTCACCGGGCTGATGCTGGAGGGGAAACAGGCGTATATCAACGGCGACGGCGAGCAGGAGCGCGATTTCGTCTACGTCAGCGACTGTGCGCGCGCCAATATTCTGGCTACCGGGATGACGGCCGGCAGCGGTATCTACAACGTTGGCTCCGGGCAGGGGACCACAATCAATGAGATCTTCCACCAGTTGAAGAAGATCACTGCGTATCCGCTCGATGAGGTGCATGCCCCTGCCAAGCTGGGCGAAACCCGCCGCATTTACCTCAACGCCGATAAAATCCGGCGCGAACTGGGCTGGGAGCCCACGGTAACCCTCTACGAGGGACTGGAGAAAACGGTCGATTACTTCCGCACTGTGGAGCGAGTGGCTTGATTATTGTTCAAACCCCGCTGAGAATCAGCCTCTTCGGCGGTGGTACAGATTTTCCCTCGTTTTACTGTTCCGAAGGAGGCGCGGTTCTCAGTTCAGCGATCGATAAATACATCTTCGTTTCAATCAAAAAACGCTTCGACCGCAAGATTCGCATTGGTTACACGCGCACCGAGATGGTAGACTCGGTCGATGAGGTCCAGCACGAGCTGATCCGTGAAGCCCTGCGCAAGACCGGTATCACCCAGGGTGTTGAAATCACCACCATGGGCGATATCCCCGATGCCGGTTCTGGGCTGGGCTCCTCCAGCACGGTGACCGTGGGCGCGCTGCAGGCGATGTATACCTACCTGGGGAAAATTGTCACCGCCGAGCAGCTCGCCAGGGAAGCCTGCGAGATCGAAATCGAAAAGCTGGAGAAACCGATTGGTGTGCAGGATCAATATATCTCCGCTTACGGGGGTTTTCGTTTTATCGAGTTCAAACCCTCCGGAGAGATCCAGGTTCAAGAAATGAACCTGGATCCGGCCCTGATGCGGCAGTTGAACGATAATTTGATGCTGTTCTTTACAGGTGTTACCCGTCGTTCAGCGGTGATTTTGAATGAGCAGAAGAACAACATCCACGACCGGCTTTATGTGCTCCGTACATTGAAGCAGATGGCCTACCAGGCCCGGGATGAGCTGCTGCGTGGGAATGTGGATGCCATTGGCGAGCTGCTCCACGAAAGCTGGATGTTCAAGAAGCAGCTCGCCAGCCAGATCAGCAACCCGGAGATCGACGAGATGTACCGGGCAGCCCGGGAAGCCGGAGCGACCGGGGGGAAAATCAGCGGCGCTGGAGGCGGGGGGTTTCTCCTGCTTTACTGCCCTTATGAACGACAGGAAGCCGTGCGGTATACACTGCGCAATCTTCAGGAACTGCCTTTTTTAATGGAACAGGACGGTTCGAAGGTCATCTTCAATTACCGGCGGTAGTTATGCTTAGTGGGGTTAAGATGGGAGAAGGTAGAGATGAGTTACGCACGAGGGTATGTTGCCGAACTTCAGCACACCCTGGTGGATTTACCCGTTGAACTGCTTGATCAGGTAATATCACTTCTCCACCAGGCTCGTCTGGAAAGACGGCTGATCTTCATCATGGGCAATGGGGGGAGCGCATCTACAGCTTCTCATTTTGCCGCAGATTTATCGAAGAACACACGCAGAGCGGGATGGCCTGATTTTCGGGTCATCGGTCTGGCAGACAATATGGCTCTGCTCTCCGCTTATGCCAATGATGAAGGATACGAAAATGCTTTTGTGCAGCAGTTAGCGAGTTTTGTCCAGCCGGGCGATGTGGTGATCGCCATATCGGCCAGCGGAAACTCGCCCAATGTGCTGCGCGCCGTCGATCTGGCAAACCAGGTCGGGGCGGTCACGATCGGTTTTACCGGTTTTTCAGGCGGCCAGCTCGGCGCCCTGGTGGACTACCACCTGAATGTACCCAGCAATGTGATCGAACAGGTGGAAGATATCCACCTGATGTTTGAGCATATCATTGTGAGGGCGCTGCGGGAACACGCCGCGGAGCTGCCTTCGCCAGCTGTTACAGGAAATCTGATCACACAGGGCGGCGAAATGAGCGTTGTTTCATTGAGCGAGCGCCCGAACTTCGAAGCCGTGTATTCGGCGGTGAAGGAACTGGACGGTAATCTGACCACAACCGATCTACTGTTCAGGGCGCTGGAGCTCAGTCTGAAGAACATCGGCGGCGAGAGCGGCAGCATCGTGTGGTTGAACGAGCAGGGCGAAGTTGTCAACGCAGCCCTGGCATACGGCGGTAAGCTCGAATCGCTGAACAGCCGGCAGCTTTCCGATATAATCAAGTATGGACTGGCTGGTTGGGTGATTGAGAATCGCCAGGCAGCGCTGGTGGCAAATACACGCAAAGATCCACGCTGGCTGCCGCGCACCTGGGAAAAGGCAAATGGTGTGACCCGCTCCGCGGTCAGCACGCCCCTGTTGGAGCGCGACCGTGTAACCGGGGTGCTCACCCTGGTTCAGCCTCAGGCGGGAAAATTCAACCAGGATCACCTGGTGCTGCTGGCGGCGATCGCCATCTCGGTTTCTCTCAAGGTTGAGAAGGTATCGGTTGAAGAGTTTGTAGAGCGGAGGTATTAGAAGGCCGGCGCCTGATACCGCCCTGAACTTCAGGGATCAAGCAGGATTCTGGACAGGGCTTCTTCCAGGGTGTCGCAGGGGGTAAAAGGGCCTGCAGCGGCGATTTCAGGCAGGTTTTCCTGAATGGCGCCGCGACCGGTGCGCACCAGGAAGCGCCTCGGTATCCCGGCCGCTTTTCCGGCCTGCAGGTCGGAGACAGCGTCTCCGATCATCACCGACCGGCTGAGATCGATCTGCAGCTGTCGTGCTGCCTGGAAGAACAGCCCCGGCAGGGGTTTGCGGCAGCCGCACCGGTCTTCAGGCGCATGGGGGCACATCAGAACAGCGTCGATCCGCCCCCCAGCTTTTTCAATTTCGCGCACCAGCCGCCGGTTGATCTCCTCAGCGGTTTCCATCTGGATCAGGCCCCGGCCGACGCCAGACTGGTTGGTGACGATCACTATCTTATACGGGCTTTTGCATACACGGGCCAGAGCGGTAAGGGCCTGGGGGAAGATCTCCACATCTTCCCAGCTCCTGACGTAAGCAGGGCGGTTCTCAATGATGACACCGTCGCGGTCCAGGAATATCGCCGGATGCATGGGCTGATTATACCTGTCCACATCTGGGCCGGCATCAAAATCTCGAAACGATCCGCACCTCCGGAACTCCGCTCGTATGAGGAGGACAGGGGGAAGGGGAGCTCAGCAGGCCGCTCTATCAAAAGGAGCGGCCGGGGGATAAGGAACAGGACACTACTGCATCGATGATCGAACAACTGCGTCTTTACCTCAGCCGCCAGGCTTCGGGGATTGGTCGCTACATCCTCGAACAGGCACTCTATCTGCTGCTGGGCTGGATCCCGACCCTGGTTGGGATCGGCATCCGCGGGCTGTTCTACCGCCTGATCCTCAAAATGGATGGGTGGGCGGCGATCGAAAACGGCGTGCGTCTGCGCTTCGCCAGCAATATCCGCCTGGGAAACGGCGTCTACCTGGACCAGGGCAGTTATTTACATGCCTGTCCGAATGGGATCGAGATCGGAGACCGGACGATCGTTATGCACGGCGCTGTACTGCACGTTTACAATTTTCGCGATCTGCCGCACGCCGGCATCCGCATCGGAAAAGACAGCCTGATTGGAGAGTACTGCGTCATCCGCGGTCAGGGAGGTGTCCAGATTGGAGACCGGGTTTACACTTCTCCGTTTACACAGATCATTGCCGTAAACCATGTCTTTGATGACCCGAGCCGGCCCTTCGTCGAACAGGGCATCACGGCTGAAGGGATCGTGATCGAGGATGATGTCTGGTTAGGAGCGGGTGCGGTGATTACCGACGGTGTGCGCATCGGTAAGGGCGCAGTCGTCGCTGCCGGCGCAGTCGTCACCCGCGATGTTGAACCCTATACAGTGGTAGGGGGAGTTCCCGCACGTGTGATTCGTCAGGTTGGAGACCAGCGAACGAGTGGGGATAACAATCGAGAAATCTTTTTTCAAAAGCTGGAGGCTCACCGATGACTACTCTATCTGTCATAATCCCCGCTTATAACGAGGAGCAGGGGATCGCCGAAATCGTGCACCGCGTCCTGGCGGTGAAGGATAAGCTGGCTGAGGTCGGTGTCAGCGATCTTGAGCTGGTCGTCGTGGATGACGGCTCGGTGGATCGCACGGCTGAGATCACTTCCGCCATTGAAGGCGTGCGCCTGATCCGCCATCCGAAGAACCGGGGTTACGGTGCAGCCCTGAAGACAGGCTTCCTGAACTCGCGCGGCGAGCTGATCGGATTCCTGGATGCGGATGGGACATATCCCCCGGAATACTTCCCCCAGCTCTGCAAAGAAGCGCTGGACGGCGCCGATCTGGTGATCGGTTCACGCATGTCGGGCGCCGACAGCAAGATGCCGGTGACGCGGCGTGTGGGCAATCTGTTCTTTGCCGGCCTGCTCTCTTTAATCGGACGCCAGCGTGTTTCCGACAGCGCCAGTGGTATGCGGGTGTTTAAACGCGAGGTCATGGCCCTGGTGTACCCGCTCCCCGACGGGCTCAACCTGACGCCTGTGATGAGCGCCCGTGCGCTGCACGAACATATCCGCATGGCCGAGGTGCCCATCCCTTACAGCGAGCGCGTGGGTCGCTCGAAGTTGAGCGTGGTGCGCGACGGCATGACCTTCCTGCAGTCCATCATCTGGACGGTGCTGACCTACAACCCGGTGCGGATTTTTGGGCTGGTGGGGATGGGCGGACTTGGCGTCACCCTGCTGATTGCCCTCGGACTGGTGATCACCCGGTTGAGCGGGATCACGACCCTGGGCCCGTGGGGGGTCGCGGCCCTTTTCTGGGCGCTGGTTTCGGCGGTGGCCGGTATCAGCATCTTTGCCCTGGGGGCAACCTTCAACTACCTGGTAGCACTGTTTTATAAGCGGCCGATACGCCAGGGGTTGTTCGGTAAGCCGCTGATGAAGAACTCGCTCGACCGCTCCTTTGGCTGGATGGGTGCTGTTGGGCTGCTGGCCGGACTGATCGTCGCCGGCATTGCCCTGGCTCTGGGTATCCAGGGCTGGGAAATCACCCGACTGTGGCTTTATCTGCTGGGCAGCTCGCTGTTCATCCTGGTAGGTATCCAGCTCATTCTTTACTGGATTCTGATGCGTGTTCTTGAAGAGCTGAGTACGCGCGAAATCATCGCTGCGCAGGAGCTGACGCCCGCGCCGGAGAGACAGAATCCATCCGACCTGAAGCCGGCTGCTGAGCCGCAGGTATCCTGAACAAGCCGGCGATCAGATCGTCGCGAGGAGAGAACCCGATGAGCGAACAGAAAATTGATTTCGTGAAAGAGAACCTGGGGACGCGTCTCATCCCCAAACTGCGAATGGCGAACTTCCCCTCTGCGGACGAGATCGTCCGCCAGGGGCTGATGGCCACACCCCGCTCCGAGGAAGCTGTCGACATTCTGCTGGTAAACCCGCCCACTCCCGACGGGGGCTTGTGGATCCGCACCCAGCACCGCGTGGGGCGGCGCACGCGCGAGAACATGGTCTGGCCGCAGGTCTCGCTGGCGCAGATGGCCGCCCTGCTGCACCCCACCTATAAAGTCAAGATAATCGATGCCAATGCCGAACGCATCAGCTGGCCCGAGTTTACCGCGCTGCTGGACCGCTACCAGCCGCGTTATTACCTCTCGCAGCTCACCGCGCCGACGCTGGAGAACGACATGTACGGCTGTTTCCTGGCCAAGGCGCGCGGCGCAAAGACGATCGTCTTTGGTACCCATGTCACACCCATTCCGCGCGAGACCATGCGGCCCTATCCGGCGCTGGACTTTGCCCTGGTTGGCGAACCCGATCTGACGATTCGCGACCTGCTCGACCATCTTGAAAACCGGATTGACGAGCGCCCTCCGGAGATCCGGCGCCTGTTCGAGAAGCATGATCCCACCTATAAACCCGCCCTGAAAGAGGACGGCAGTGTGGACATGTACGGGATTAAGGGCCTGGCCTGGAGGAACGGTGAGGAAATCGTCGTCAACTTCCCGCGGCCCTTTATCGCCGATCTGAACGATCTTCCCATCCCAATGCACGAACTGCTGCCGCTGCAGAAATACCGCATGCCGCTCATTAAAGGTCCCTTCACCTTCATCGTGACCAGCCGCGGCTGCCCTGCCGGCTGCACCTACTGCATCAAGCATGTCAGCTACCAGTACACCACCCGGCTGCGCTCTCCGGAACTTATTATGCAGGAGATGTGGCGGCTGAAGGAGCTGGGGATCAACAATATCCACATGTATTCGGATCTCTTCACCGTCAGCCGCGACCAGGTGATGGAGCTGTGCCAGCGCATGATCGATGAGAAGATCAACATCAAGTGGACGTGCAACAGCCGTGTGGACTTTGTGGATGAAGAGATGCTGATGCAGATGGGCAGGGCGGGCTGCCGTCTGATCTCCTGGGGGATCGAGAGCGGCAATGAGCAGATCCTCAAACACGCCCGCAAAGGCGCCTACCCCGACAAGGCCGAGCGCGCCCTGCGCTGGGCGAAGAAGGCCGGCATTATGAACTGGGGCTACTTCATCATCGGGCTGCCCGGCGAGACGGAGGAAACCATCCGCCAGACCATCGAGTTTGCCAAGAAGCTGCCGCTGGATATCGCCCTCTTCCATGTGGCCGCACCTTATCCGGGGACACCTTTCTTCTTCGAGGTTGTTGAGAATGGCTGGTTCCGCCCGGGAACCCGCTGGGAGCAGGTGGATATGGATAAGGGCACGGTGCTGGATTACCCCAACCTGCCGGCGGAGCGGCTGCTTTACTGGCAGCGGCAGGCCTTCCGGGAATGGGCTTTCCGCCCGGGTCCGATCTTTACCTATCTCAAGATGCTGCTCTATGACTTCTCGACGATCAAGACCGCGCTCAATGTGGGTATTCAGCATCTGAAGTGGGCCGGGGGTGAAGACGAAGCGCCAGTCTCCAGGAAGCTCGTATCGCAGATGGGCGTGCGGGGAGGAAATTCCTGAAACATACGCCCGGGGAACAGAAGATTGAAAGCCGGGGCTGGCGGGTCCATATGCTGCGTGCAGGCCTGCCAGCCCTATCGTATAGGCAGGGGATGCCTTCGTTGAGCCGCTTCAGGGGCACTGGATGGACAGCAGCCGCCGGATGGGTGCTGTGGGCGGCGGCTCTGCTGCCCGGCCTGACCCACGAGAAGTTTACACTGTGGATGGGCGCCGGCCTGGTGCTTCTGGCCGCAGCCGCACTGCTGCACCGGGCACACCTGGGGACATTTATCCGGCGGACCGGTTTGGAACTGCCCCTCCTTCTGCTGCTGGCCAGCGGGCTGCTCAGCGCTCTGATCGCCCCCGACCGGCCGCTGGCTTTCGCCAGGCTGTATCTGTTCCTGCTGGCGGCCGCGCTGTTCTTCCTGCTGGCCGGCAGCAGTCCGCCAGTGCTGGATCGCTTTGTACGCCTGTTTTCCGCCGCTGCAGCGCTGGGTGGTCTGTTTCTGGCCAGCCAGGCCGACTGGACGCGCTATCCGGCGCGTTTTGCTCCGGTTGGACGGGCCGGGCTGCTGTTGAATCAGGTGGTACCACATCTGGGCTTCCCAGAAGACTACTGGTATGTGGCGCGCAACGTCAGTGCGGCGTTGCTGACGCTGGCTCTGCCGGCTTACGCAGTCTGGCTGGTCCAGGCCTGGAGCAGGCTGCGCAGCGGTGAAGGCCGCGCGCGCCGCGATTTGATTCTGGCAGGGATCACCGGCCTGCTGCTGGTGAGTGGGCTGCTGTTCAGTGAGTCGCGCACCCCCTGGCTGGCCCTGCTCCTGGTTGTGCTTGCAGGGGCATGGCGCTGGTTGACCCTCCGGCTGGTCAGAAACCGGACACAGCAAGCGGTGCTGTTCTGGGGCGGCTTGCTGGCTGCCGCTGTGGTGGCGGCCGGGCTGCTGCTGAGCCGTCCGGCCGGACAGGTTTTTGCGTGGCTGCCCGGCCCCGAGCATGTTACCGGCCGGGTTCATCTGGCCGGCCAGGCCTGGCGGCTGGCGCAGGATGTCCCCCTGACCGGATATGGGCCGGGTGCTTTCGCCGGGGTGTACAGCACCTATATCGCCGTACATCCCTACCGGGCCTTTTTCGATGAGGACACCGGCGTCAGCGCATATCTCAGCCTGCTGGTTGAACAGGGCTGGCCCGGTCTGCTTGCGCTGCTTTTACTCTGCGGGGCCGCTTTGCGGCAGGCTGCAGCGATCTGGCACTCGGGGGATGGCAGAGGTTCTCTGTATTTGAATATAGGCGCCGCCGGGCTGGCGCTGCTGCTCATTCACGCTCTTTCACATGCCACGCTGCTGGCCTCCAGGGCCATCCCGTTCGCCCTGGTTCCCCTGGGCCTGATCGCCGTCGGAAGCAAGGAGCGCAGCGTGGAAGAAGCTGTACGCAAGCCGGTGAACGCTCGCCGCACTGCGCTGGCGGGCCTGGCGCTGGTCGGGCTGGCCGGCTGCGGACTGGTCACCAGCGGATCCAGCCCGGCAGCCGTATGGTATTCCAATCTTGGCGCCATCCGCGCCGCGCAGGTCGAGCTGGACGGTTACCCGCGCCAGACCTGGGATACAGGCGATGACGTGGTCCGGCTGCAGCCAGCGGCAGCGGTTTTCAGAAAGGCGCTGCAGTATGACCCTCGAAACCGGACTGCTCATGACGGGCTGGGCCGGCTGGCGTTGAAGCAGCTCGATTTCGATGCAGCCGTCATCCATTTTAAGACTGCCCACGATGTGGATCCGGGGCACCGGGGGATCACGAAAAACCTCGCTTACAGTTATTTGTGGAGCGGTGACACTGCACACTGGCCTGCGCTGATAGCTGACCTGCCCGAGATACCGACAGAACTGCAGGCATACATCCACTGGTGGAAGCATATGAGCCGCGATGACCTGTCCGAGCTGGCTGCGCGCGGTGCCGATATTCTCTCCACGCAGTATGCAGGTGATCAGGGATAGCCCCTGCAGAGCCGCCGTGGAGCAGTGAGAAGAACCCGTTTGCGTTTCTTGACTCACCCGTTTCCATTCGATACAATGACTAGAAATTGTGGGGCGGCTTAATCATTAAAGTGTGCATGGAATACGCGCCTTAACAGGGGGGTTCAATCAGAATCGGCAGTCGGGCACAGCTCCGCTGCCGGTTGAGTGGGGATAAGCATACTGATCATTTCTTCGCGCTGAAGAACCAACCCTTCAGCCAGCAGTGGGGATAAGTTACCCGGCTCTACTGGATAGAGCAGGCGGGGCTGGTATGGAAGAATCACCTGTGTATGAGAAGATCAACCGGCATAACCTTCCGGACGCCAGGCGTATCAGGACGTGACCATATGGTGAACGGCAGGTTAGCTGCCTTTTTTCTTGTTGTGCGCAGCAATGCTCCTGGGGGAGCAGTCTGAATGAGGCTTGGTTTGATTCTTTTGAAGAGAAAATCGATCCGTTTCGGCGGTGTAACCCTTTTTCTGCTGGTTTACTGCCTGAGCCTGTTTTCTGTTCCGGCAGTGAACCCTGCGGCCGCGCAGTCAACGGATGAAATCTGGTCTACCCCTCAGAATATCTCGCGCTCGGGCGCGGCTTCCAATCCGCTGGCAGTAAAAGATTCGAACGGCACCGTGCATATCATCTGGCAGGACCTGGTTGCCGGTAACACCTACGCCTATGGAGACGGGGTGCAGTGGAGCGAACCGGTCCCGGTCGATCTGCCGTTCGATATTTACGTTCCCACCCTGGTGCCCCATCCGGCAGGTTATATCTTCGCCTTCTGGCGTGATGACGAAAATAACCTCTACACTTCCCACGTTGAAGCCAGCTTTTTCGCGAACCCGAATGCCTGGACGACGCCGCTGCTGCTTGGGTCGCCGGTGCTCAACCTCCACGCTGTCGCCGACGCAGATGGACAGATCCACCTGGGTTATGTGCAGTCGACGGCTGCCGACGGTTCTCCGGCCGGCGTATATTACCGCCGCATGGAGACAGACCGGCGCTCGTGGGTCGCTCCGGTGATCCTTTACCAGTCGCCCTACTTCCGCTCTCTGACGCCCGAAACGGCCAATGTACGTGTGGCCGCCGGAACTTTTCAGGAGCAGAAACGGATTTACGTCGTCTGGGACAACCGCCCCCGGGAGCGCGTTTATTTCTCTATGTCGGCAGACAACGGGGCGAACTGGGAACCACCCCGGGAGGTGGCCGCCCCCGCTGAAGGGACGCTGGCGAATGGGCCATCCAACATCCGCGTGGCTGTGAACGGCGGCGAGGTGCTGCTGCTCTGGCAGTCGGATCGCAGCGGGGCGAACTGTGTGCAGTACTTTGAATTTTCGACGGATGGGGGCGTGACTTTCTCGGGACGCCAGCCCATGCTCGAAGGTTTGCCCGGCTGTCCGCAGGATACCCAGTTTATCCAGCGCGATGATGGTTCCATCCTTCTCTTCACCGCTGTTTTCCAGCAGTCTTATCTGCTGGCCTGGGAGAACGATCAATGGAGCAACCCGCAGGGCCAGCCGGAGCTTTCCGGGTTTATTGACGAGGATACATTCCGACAGGTGCAGTTCAGCTGCCGGCAGCCCATCTTTATGGCGCCGGACCGCCTGCTGGTGATCGGCTGTGACCAGGGCGGCGGAAACGATATCTGGTCGATGGACCGCCAGCTAACCGACACCAGCGCCTGGTTTACCGATGAGCCGCTGTGGCGCTCGCCGATCACCATCACCAAAGGCGTGCAGCGGATCCTCTCTCCCGCGCTGGTCGCCGATTCTCAGGGAATACTGCACGCGGTCTGGAGCCAGCCAGACCCGAACCAGTCGGGCACGCGCGGCACCGCCATCTATTACGCCCGCTTTGAGGATGGGCGCTGGACGCCGCCGGAGCCCGTGTTGAGTTCCTCCGGTGACATCTCCGAGCAGCCTGCAGCAGCGATCGACGCCAGCGGAAATCTGCTGGTTGTTTGGAGCGGCGGGCAGTCGAATGAGATTTTCTTCAGCAAGGCCAGTGCAGCCCGGGCGGCGGTCGCTTCTGCCTGGTCTCAACCGCTTTCGCTGCCCGTCCCCAAATTTGCGGCCAGCTCTCCGGATCTGGTGACCGACTCCCAGGGCCGGATCTTCGTGGTCTATGTCATCCCGCTGAACGAAGAGCGCGGCGTCTACCTGACCCGCTCGGATGACCAGGGCGAGAGCTGGACCGACCCGGTGCGGGTGTTCGATGCCGCTGCCGCAGACTGGGCGATGGTGGATCAGCCGGTGCTCACGGTCACCCAGAACGGCCACCTCCACCTGATGTGGACGCGTTATTCGCTCCCCAACGGGGTTGGATCGATGGGCCTGTTTTATGCCCGCTCGGACAACGGGGGTGAAACCTGGTCTCAGCCGGAAACCGTAGCCGATAAACCGGTCCTGTGGAGCGAGATCACCGGTTATGGTGAGGCCACCGTCCACCGGGTGTGGAAGGAGCTGAGCGGCGGGCGCACCACGCTGTGGCACGAACACTCGCTGGACAGCGGCGTCACCTGGGAGCGCATTTCTCCGACCACCATCTTTGCCGACACCATAGGTGAACCGGCGATCGCTGTCGACCCGGCGGGCACGCTGCACCTGCTGCAGTTCGGTGTGCTGGGGCCAAGCAACTACAACCTGCAGCACTGGGTCTGGAGAGATGCCAGCTGGCAGAGCGAGCAGAGCCTGAACCTGGAAAGCATCCCGCTGGCGGAGCTGGGGGACCTGGTGGCTTCCGTGGCGCCGGATGGCAGCCTGGGGGTCGCGTTCCGCGGCCTGAGCCTGACGGCCCCGGATGGCAGCCAGCAGGACAATCTCTTCTTTTCTGTTCGCCAGCTTGAACTGCCAGACGAACTGCCGACCCCGCTGCCTACGTTAACTCCAGGGCCGACCGCTGCACCCACCTCCACACCCACACCGGAGGCCACTCAGGTCGTCCTGGGCGCTCCGACCGGTTTGCCCGGTTCGGGGGTGGTCCAACCGCTGCCCACCGAGCGGCGCGACAGCGGTAATGTCTGGATGGGCGCAGTGATCGGTTTAATCACAGCCGGCGCGCTGGTCGGTCTGGTGTTTTACCGCAGTATAGCCCGGTCGAAGAACGGCCGCTGGTAATTGATCTTCAGTTTCAATCGGAAAGGAGAGGAAAGATGAAGAACAGAATTTTGAAAGGATCGGCCCTGGCGGTGATCGCTGCACTTCTGGGAGTGCGCCCCGCGTTTGCAGCCTATCTGGATCCGAATACGGGAGGCATGCTCTTTCAGCTCTTAGCCGTGCTCTTCGGGGTGATCTCCGGGTTCATCCTGTTTTTCGCCGGGCGCATCAAGATGTTCTTCTTTAAAGTCATGCGCCTGATCCGGGGCTCGAAAGCCGGTGTTGAAACTGAAGAATCGGTGAGCGACTAATACAAAGCCCATACCAGAGGGTGGGGAATGCAGACCTTAATCATCGGCCTGGATGCCTTCGATCCGCGTGTGTTTGAGCGCCTTGTGGAACAGGGGCGCATGCCAAATCTGGAGAAGTACCTGCGCGCCGGGGGGTATTCACGCTTCAGCGTGTCGAACCCTCCCCAGAGTGAGGTCTCGTGGACCAGCATTGCCACGGGATTAAACCCGGGCGGGCACGGGATGTTCGACTTTGTGCACCGCACCCCGGAGAACTACGCGCTGCAGGTTTCACTGCTTCCCACCGAGAAGAATTTTTCGGGAATCCAGTTTGTCCCCCCTTATCGAGCACGGACGATCTTCGATCAGGCGGTGCGCAAGGGGTACCCGGCCGTCTCTCTGTGGTGGCCGGCCACCTTTCCGGCGCGCCCTGAGTCGCCTGTGCACACGCTGCCCGGCCTGGGGACCCCGGACATCCAGGGACGCCTGGGTGTGGGCACGTTCTTCACCACCGATACAGGGATCGCTGCGGATGGTCGTAAGACGCCGGTTCAGATCTTGAAATCCGGCGGGAGCGGCCGCTTTTCGGCGGTTTTGAACGGCCCGGTGCGGCAGAAAAAGGACGGCCCCCAGGATACCGTGCTGGACGTGCAGCTCGAAATCCGTGATGAGAACACTGCCCGGCTGCAGGTGGGGAATCAGCTCCTGGACCTGACTCTGGGACGCTGGAGCCCGATCGTCGAGCTGTCCTTCAAGGTGGGGCTTTTCTTCAAAGTCCACGCCATCACGCGCTTCATCCTGACGCAAACCCGGCCCGACGTGCGCCTGTATGCCCTTCCGCTGCAGATCCACCCGCTGCGCCCCGTATGGCGCTATGCTTCCCCCCAATCCTTCGTGAAAGACAACTGGAATTCTGCCGGCCCCTTCCTGACCATCGGGTGGCCGCAGGACACAACGGGATTGGAAGAAGGCTATATATCGGACGAGCAGTTCCTGGATCTGTGCGATTCGATCTTCCGCACGCGTGAGAAGGTGCTGCTGCACCAGCTTGCTCGCTTCCGCGAAGGGGTGATCGCTTCGGTGTTTGACTCCCTGGACCGCATCCAGCACATGTTCCGGCGCGACCGGATGGATGTTGTCGAGAGCTGGTATGAAAAGCTGGATGCCATGGTGGGCCGGGTAGATGACTTCGTCCGCAGCCAGAAGCTGGGCAATTTACACCGCGTGGTGGTTTCGGATCACGGCTTCGCCGAGTTCGATTACAAGGTCCATCTGAACCGCTGGCTGATCGAGAAGGGCTACCTGGTTCTGAAAGGGAACGGGCACACAGCGGGTGAAGATCCCGGCCTGCAGGATGTGGACTGGGCGCGCTCCAGCGCCTATGCCATCGGCCTGAACAGCATTTACATCAACCGGGCCGGCCGTGAAGGCCAGGGGAGCGTTGCTCCCGATCAGGAACCGGCGCTGGTTGACCGCTTGTGCGCCGAACTGACGTCCTGGGAGGGGCCGGACCGCAAACCGGTCGTGCTGCAGGTGTTCCGCCGTGAAGAAGCGCTGGACGGCCCGCTGGCTGCTTATGGCCCTGATCTGCTGGTGGGCTATGCCCCCGGTTACCGGGGCTCCGCCGAAACGGGGCTTGGTTCCTGGAAGGCGGAGAGTCTGGAGCCGAACCGCGATCACTGGGGGGCGGATCACTGCATTCACCCCCAGGCCGTGCCGGGCGTGCTGTTTTCCAGCCGCGGTTTGAAGAACTTCCCCAACCCCTCGTATCGCGATTTCCCCATGCTCACGGTTGGTGAGAAACCGGAAGCGGGCGATTCCGCTCCGCCGCCATCCATGCGCAGCAGTGAAGACGCTCAGGTCGTTGAAGAAAGGTTAAAGAGCCTTGGTTACTTCTAGTCCAAATGCTCGCCTGATGAACCGGGAGAACCTGCTCCTGGCTTTTCTGGTCGTCCTTTTTCCGGTGCACGTCTGGGCCATCGTCAACATTTTCTTTAAGGTTCCTGGCTGGATCGTGCAGATGAGTATGTGGGATGTGGCAGGCACGGCTGCTTACCCGCTGGCCTTTGCGCTGCTGGAAAGCGTGATCGTCTTTATCCCTGTGGTGATTCTGGGGCTGATCCTTCCAGCCTCGCTGCGGGGCGATAAATTCCTGCCCCTGATCACAGCTCTGGTCCTGCTGGTCTCCATTTGGGTAGGCATTCTGCACTTCAGTCTGGGTGCGCTGCAGGCGTGGGGGACGGTGGAACTGCTGCTGGGATTGGGTGCATTTTTGCTTTCTCTGGTCGTAGTTTTCGTACTGGTGGCGCGTTCTGAAAAGCTGAGTTCGGCGATCACCGCTTTTGCGAAGCGGCTGGCCGTTCTTTCTGCGCTCTACCTGCTCATTGATATTTTTGGCCTGATTGTTATTGTCGTGCGCAACTTCTAAGGAGACTCGATGAGCGACCTGACAGGCACCGGCATAACCCGCCGGGATGTACTTAAACTGCTTTCGGTCCTGCCGCTGCTGACGGTTGACTTGCCCACCCTGCAGGCCGGACGCCTGCCTGCGGCGCAGGACGAAAACCTGCCGAACTTTTTAATCCTGGTGTTCGATGCGCTCTCGGCTTTTCACCTGCCGTTTTACGGGTATGCCCGCCAGACAGCGCCAAATTTAACCCGTTTTGCGGAAAAGGCGACCGTGTTTCACCAGCACCATGCGGGCGGAAATTTCACCACCCCGGGGACATCTTCGCTGCTGACCGGTGCGCTGCCCTGGTCCACACGGGCATTTCACCTGCAGGGAACGGTTATTGAACCGTATGTCAAACGCAATATCTTCAGCGAACTGGGGAAAAAGGGCTATTATCGCACGGCTTATTCACATAACAACCTGGTCACCTCGCTGTTTTTTCAGTTTCACCAGGATATCGACGAGTTCATCCCCACGCGCGAGCTGTGCCTGCTGGATGATGAATTTGCCGACCAGCTCTTTCCTAATGATTACACCCCCGCCTTCTTGGGCGAATGGCTGACCTTCCGTGGGGGAGAGACACGGCCCAGTTCGCTATTCCTTTCCTTTGTCCACCGGTTGTACCGCTCGCTTCATAAACGCATGAAGACGCGCGACTATCGCGATCAGTTTCCGCGCGGCATTCCCGAACTGCACAACCTCTCCTTTGTCCTGGAAGATGCGACCGACTGGATCATAAATCAGGTCCAAAAAATGCCGCGCCCGTTTCTGGCATATTATCACCTGCTGCCGCCGCACGAACCTTACCTGACCCGCAAAGATTTCGTCGATATCTTCCACGATGGCTGGAAACCGGTTGAGAAGCCCGAGCATCCTTTTACCGAAGGGCACACCAATCAGTTCCTGCTGCGCAACCGGCGCGAGTATGATGAATATATTGCTTACGCCGATGCCGAATTTGGGCGCCTGTACGACGCGCTGGAGAAGAATGGCAGCCTGGAGAACACCTACCTGATCGTCACCTCGGATCACGGCGAAATGTTTGAACGGGGCGTGCGCGGCCACGTGACCCCGGTCCTTTACGAGCCAGTAATTCGCGTGCCCCTGCTGATAAAAAAGCCCGGGCAGCAGGCCCGAGAAGATGTCCACATTCCGACAAGCTGTGTCGATGTGCTGCCCACCCTGTTGCACCTTGCCGGTCTGGAGATACCGGATTGGGCCGAAGGCCAGGTGCTGCCCACTTTTGGGGCGGGTGAACCCGACAGCGAACGCAGCATTTTCGCCCTCGAGGCCAAGAAGAACCAGAAACACGCCCCGCTGACCAAGCGCACAGTGATGATGGTCAAAGACCGCTATAAGATCATGCACTTTACAGGCTATGAAAAGTACAATGATGTCTTCGAGATGTATGATCTGCAGGATGACCCGGAGGAACTGAACAACATCTTCAATTCTCATCCTGCGCTCGCATCGGAAATGAAAAGTGAGATGTTTGAAAGACTGGTTCAGGCGGACAACAACTTTTTAGGCGCCTGAGACCCCATTGATCAGAACACCTCCATACTGGAATCCGTGGAATTGAAGGAGCCTGGCTATGCCGTTCAATCTATCCTCACTGTTCAAGAAAAATTCTCGTCAGGAAGACGAAGAGATTATTCTGGTGTCGGGCCTGCCGCGCTCGGGGACCTCGATGATGATGCGCATGCTTGAAGCGGGAGGGAAACCGGTTGTCACCGACAACATCCGCACTGCAGACGAAAGCAACCTGAAGGGTTATTACGAGTTCGAGCGGGTGAAAAAACTGCGCGAGGGCGATACGCAGTGGTTGAAGGATGCTCGCGGAAAAGCGGTCAAGGTTGTCTCCGCACATCTCGAGTACCTGCCGGCGGATTATCGATACCGGGTGATTTTTATGCGCCGGCATATGCCTGAGATCCTGGCTTCTCAGCGGAAGATGCTCAAAAGCCGGGATGAGCCTGACGACCAGGTGAGCGATGAAAAGCTGGCCGAGCTGTTCCAGAAGCACCTGGTGCAGGTCGAAAACTGGCTGAGCCTGCAGCCGAATTTCGAAGTGATCTATGTGAGTTACAATGACGTCCTGGAGAATCCGGAAGTTAACATTCAACGGATCAATGAATTCTTAGGGGGAAAAATGGACACCGAAAAAATGCTGGGGGTCATCGAGAAGAACCTCTACCGCAACCGGCTGCCCGCAGTTGAAAAGCCAGCCTGAGCTGTAAACAGGAATACGATCACCGCCGGCGCGGGCTGGACGGATTTGCGCCGGTATGTGTAATGCTGCCGTCCGGAAGCGCAGTTGCAGGGCGCTTCCGGCGGTGCTGACCGCTTTTAGAAAAAACCAGATCCAGCGGAGTGGGCCTTGCTGGCGATGTTTTCTCAAAAATGCCAGAGTGATGGAAAGGAACTGAAAAAGGCCGTACTCCATGAGGAATCAAATGAAATCAGAAAAACAGGCAATCACCAACAGCCCTTTCGTCAAGATCAACCGGCCGCATGAACCGGCGGAAAATTTCAGTGCGCTGCCGCGCACACGCATCGAGCCGGCCCGCGGTTGGGTTTCTCTGCGGCTGAAGGAACTGTGGACACAGCGCGAACTGATTTATTACTTTATCTGGCGCGATATCACCGTGCGTTACAAGCAGACGATTATGGGCGCAGCCTGGGCAATCCTCCAGCCGCTGTTCACCATGCTCATCTTCAGCCTGTTTTTTGGGCGCCTGGCGCAGGTCCCCTCAGACAATATCCCTTACCCGATCTTTGCCTTTGCAGCCCTGGTCCCCTGGACCTTTTTCGCCAACGGGCTGACCCAGGCGTCGAACGTGCTGGTGAACAACGCAAACATGCTCAAGAAAATCTACTTTCCGCGCCTGGCCATGCCGATTGCTTCCATTCTGGCCGGGGTGGTAGATTTCGCGCTGGCGTTCCTGGTTCTGCTGGGGATGATGGCGTACTACGGCCGCTGGCCGACCGCTAATGTCATCTGGCTGCCCCTTTTCCTGCTTCTGGCCCTCGCCACTGCGCTGGGTGTGGGCTTCTGGCTCTCGGCGATGAACGCCCAGTTTCGGGATGTGCGCTATATCGTCCCCTTCCTGGTGCAGGCCTGGCTCTTTGCCACCCCGATCGCTTACCCCAGCAGCCTGCTCGATGAGCCCTGGCGCACGCTGTACGGGATCAATCCCATGGTGGGGGTGGTTGAAGGGTTTCGCTGGGCCCTCCTGGGCGCGGAAACGGAGCCGGGCCCCATGATCATCGTCTCCGCGGTGGTTTCCATCCTGCTTCTGGTCAGCGGGGCCTTCTATTTCAAACGCATGGAACGCACCTTCGCGGATGTGCTGTAGGGACTGAAATGAGCGATCTCGCCATCGATGTACACAATATCAGCAAAAAATACCATATCGGCTCCTATAAACAGAGCGATAAACTCTCCGAGCAGGTGGTCAACACCGTGCTCACACCGCTGCGCCGGGCGAAGAAGGTGCTGCGCGGCAACGCTGGAGGCGCAGCTGAACTGGACGAAACCATCTGGGCGTTGAAGGATGTCTCTTTTCAGGTGCGCCATGGAGAGGTGGTGGGCCTGATCGGCCGCAATGGGGCCGGGAAGAGCACCATCCTGAAAATCCTTTCGCGCATTACGGATCCCACCGGCGGCTACGCCGATCTGTTCGGGCGGGTTGGCTCTCTGCTGGAGGTGGGCACCGGCTTCCATCCCGAGCTCACCGGCAGGGAGAATATCTACCTGAACGGCGCAATCCTGGGCATGCACCGGCACGAAATCGAGCGCAAATTCGACGAGATCGTGGCTTTTGCCGAGATCGATCAGTTCATCGACACGCCGGTCAAGCACTATTCCAGCGGTATGTATGTGCGCCTGGCCTTCTCGGTGGCGGCCCACCTGGAACCGGAGATCCTGCTGGTAGATGAGGTGCTGGCCGTGGGCGACGTCGCGTTTCAGAAGAAGTGCCTGGGAAAGATGAACGACGTGTCTCGCCAGGGGCGCACGGTGCTGTTCGTCAGCCACAATATGGGGCTGCTGCAGTCGCTGTGTGAGAGGGGGATCATGCTCGACCAGGGACGGGTAGTGGCCGACGGCCCCATCAACCAGGTGGCGGCCCGCTACCTGCAGACTCTGGAGGAGAATGGGAAGCGGTCGCTTGCCGAGCGCCGCGACCGGGATGGCAAGGGCCAGATCCGTCTGACCGCTGTGGATATCGTCCATGCCGGCAGCCCGCAGCTCCCAACGCTGCGCAGCGGCGACCCGGCTCGCTTCATCTTCCATCTCAGCGGCTATATGCGGGGGATGTCGTGTGTGTTCGTTATCCACGACGATATGGGCACACCCCTGGTGGTCCTGAAGAGCGATGAGCCCGGGCCGGAAGACCGGGATGATGAGCAGCTGGGAGCGAAATTCATCTGTGAAATCGACGAACTCCTGCTGCGCCCCGGCCGCTACCGCATCAATGTGCTGATACGCGATGGTGGGTTTGAGCGCCAGGACTTTGTGGAGGGTGCCGCCTTTTTCGATGTTCAGCCCGGGCACCTGCGCGGCCGCCCGGTGAGCCAGCCGGAGCGCAACCGCAGCAGTGTGGTATTCCCCCACCGCTGGACACGCCCCGCCTGAAACGGCTGGACAGCCGGTTTTCTGAGTCACTGGAGAATATTTGTATGGTTTTGAAGAGAACTCTGCTCGTCGGTCTCGACGCAGCCTGTTGGGAATATCTGAATCCGCTGATCGAGGCGGGAAAAATGCCGGTGCTGCAGGGCCTGATGGAAAAGGGTTCCTGGGGCGTTATGCACACCACAATGCCCGCCTGGACGCCGGCAGCCTGGTCTTCGATCGCTACCGGCAAAAACCCGGGCAAGCACGGCGTGTACGACATGACCTGGCGCAAGCCAGGTTCCTATGAGTTTCAGCCGGTGACCTCGCAGAACCGCTCCGGCCGGCCTTTCTGGCAGCTGCTCAATGAAGCCGGGCTGCGTGTGGGCCTGGTGAATATCCCCTTCCTTTACCCCATCACGCCGCTGGATGGTTTTGCGGTGAGCGGTTTCGGGACACCGGCCTCGGCAAAGAATCTGATTTACCCGCAGGAGGCGGTCGCCGAACTGGAGCAGCGCTTCGGGCCATATGAGCCAGTGATCAGCGCCGAGCTGATCAAAAACTCAACCCCTGCAGACATTCTGCGCGTTGAAGCCGAGCACCAGGCCCGGCAGGTGGATATGGCCCTGTGGCTGGCGCAGCGCTACCCGGTGGACGTGCTGGCCATCAACCTCATGCTTCCCGATCATGCCAATCACAAGATGCCTGAGATGAGTCTTGTGGAAGAGGCGCTGTGCCGTTCGGATCGCGACCTGGGCAGACTGCTGGACGGCTTTCAGCCGCAGCATGTGCTGCTGGTATCCGATCACGGCTCCAGCCGGCTCAAGGGTGAGTTCCTGCTGGATGCCTGGCTGCGGGACCAGGGTTACTACCAGCCCCGCCGGCGGACACCCCGGGAAGCGGCAGGGGCGCTGAACTGGGCCCTGGTGCAGTGGCTGCAGGTGAAAAAGGGCCGCAGCGGGATGCTCGAAAAGCTGACTCGCCGGGTGTTGAAAAGCTTCCTGCTGCACGCACCGTCGGCGTTCTCAAACGGTCTGTGGGCGCGGCTGGAACAGGATCTGCCCTTCGTGCGCGATTTTGTGTGGTTTACCGACGAACCGGATTTCGAACGTACACAGGTCTTCCCGGGCTCGGTCCATTCCGGGCTGCTCTATCTGAATCTTAAGGGTCGTGAACCCTCCGGTGTGGTGGACGAAGCGGAGCGCGAGCAGCTGCTGGAAGAACTGGTCACCCGCCTGGAAAGCTTGAAGGATCCGCATACCGGCGCACCTCTCTTTACAAAGGTCTACCGTGCGTCTGAACTGTATTCGGGCACCAGGACGGATTCTGCTCCCGACCTGATCATCGACAGCTTCAGCTCGGCCTGGAACATCCGCCTGAGCAGCTACACGCCGGTGCCGGAGAAGATGGAGCACCGCTACTTTGTCAGCAGCCGGGTTGATTACGGGTGGCACAGCCGGGATGGAATTTTTGTGTTCGCCGGTGAGAATATTGAAGCCGGCCAGGACGAGGGAAGCGCGCACGTCACCGATATCCCGGCCACGCTGCTCTATCTGTGCGGCGTACCTGTGCCTGAAGATTACGATGGCCGGGTGATGCTGGATGTGATCCGGCAGGACTATCGTGAAGCCCACCCTGTCCAGCACCAGCCGGGAGAGACCGGTGAGACGGCTTCTTACGACAGCTTCTACACCCCGCAGGAGAAAGAAGAACTGGCAAACCACCTGCGGGCCCTGGGTTACTTCTAAGTAAACCCGGTATTCCCTTATTAATGCGGAGGGTTGGTTGGATACACTGCCCCGGATTTTTATTGGTGGAGTAGGACGCAGCGGTACGACTATCCTGTATGACGCCATGCGCACCCATGAGCAGGTGTATGCTCTTCCGAAGGAAATGCGCCTGCTGCTCGATCCGGATGGGCTGATTAACCTGGTCGATGCACTTACTTATCGCTACTCCGTGATCCAGGCGCGAGAAGCCAAGTACCGCTTTGAACGCCTGATGAAGGTATATTTTACGACCCCCGTTCAGGCTCCTTACAGGTCGTATGATTTCCCGGCCTGGCTGGGCGGTGATTATTACTGGAACCGGCTGGATGAATTCCTCGCCGCCCTGGTGGATGCAAAATACGAAGCCCGGTTGAATGAAATTGTCTATGAACGGCCCGAAGGATGGGTCAGCAGTTTTTTCAAAAACCTGAAAAACCCGGGCTACCGCGAGAAGACGGCCTTCCTCGAGCGCAAGTACGTAGAGGTCATTAAGTATTTCCCCGACCGGCAGGAACTGATCGCGCTAGCGCGGCAGTTTATTGACGACCTTTTCCTGCATGCCGCGCGCCAGCACGGTAAACAGACCTGGTGCGAAAAGACGCCGCACAACCACCTCAACCTGGATTTTCTGTGGGAGCTGTTCCCGGAAAGCGCCGTGATCCTGATTAAACGTGACCCGCGCGGCGTGGCGCTCTCTCTGCTAAAACAGCACTGGGCCCCGCACGATCTCGAGGAGGTGTGTCTGTATTTGCGCAATGTTTACCAGCGCTGGTTCGATGTGCGCTCCCGCGTCGACGTGGAGCGGCGCTGTTTTATCGAAATCAAGCTGGAAGATCTGGCCGAAGCGCAGGAAGATGTGCTACAGCAGGTCATGTCCCGGCTGGGGCTCTCGCCGGTCTTCATCAATCCGCCGCAGATAAAACCGGAGAGGGTCAATTACTGGCGGCAGGAAATGGCCCCGTCGGATATCCAGCTGGTCAACCGGCTGCTCGGCCCGTATATCGAGCGGATGGGCTATACCGTGTAGCCTGTCAGAGCGCTGAAGCGGCCAGGCCCTGAGCGAAAAACCGTGGATCAAAAACTCAAGATCGCATACGCCATTCAAAACGTTGGGGGGATCGACTTCACGCGCGATGTGGGCGATGTGGTGCCGGTGAAACAATCCCTGCGCGGGCTGGCACGGGCCGGCCACCAGGTCGACTGTTTCCGGCTGGAAGGCCGCACGGTTGCGCGCTACGGCGATGTCTTTCGCCCGGAAGAAAAGACGGCGGTCCCTACGGGCCTGGCTGGCTCCGCACCGTTCAAGCTGCTGGAGAGCGGCGTGCGGCGGCTGCAGCGCGAACTGCGCCTGCCCTACTTCGCTTTATTCGATTCTTACCGCTTCTACCAGGCCTGCCTAAACATCCTGCCTGCTTATGACCTGTGCCACGAGCACAACGGCCTGTTAAGCACCGGCGCGGCCCGGGCATGCGCTCGCACCCGCACGCCGTACGTGCTTACCTTCAGTGCGGATCCCATCCTGGAAGCGGAGCTGACCGGCGCGCCGCTGACCGGCCTTCACCTGCAGGCCGCACGCCGGGCGGCGCACTTCACCTACCAGATGGCCGACCGCATCCTGTGCGTCTCGAAGCCTGCCCGCCAGCACCTGATTGACCACTGGGGAGTTCAGGCGGAGAAAATTGTGGTGATGCCTAACGGCGTCGATACCGCCCTGTTTGCCGCCTCTTACGACCCGCAGAAACCGCGCCAGGAGCTCGCATTGGGGGAGAGCCCGGTGGTGACTTTTGTGGGCGGCTTTCAGCCCTGGCATGGGATCGAACTGCTGGTGGAGGCCTTCGCCCGCGTGCTGCAGCAGCTGCCGCAGGCGAAGCTGCTGCTGGTGGGAGATGGCCCGGCCCGGGAGGGGATTGAGCGTAAAACCGCCGCGCTGGGGATCGAGCCTGCGGTGGTGATCACCGGCTTTGTCCCCCAGCAGCGCGTCCCCGAGTACCTCGCTGCGGCAGATGTGGCGGTGATCCCCTATCCCCGGCTGCCGCAGGAACTGTGGTTTTCGCCGCTCAAGCTGTATGAGTATATGGCGGCCGGGAAGGCCGTCGCTGCCTCCCGTTCGGGGCAGATTGCGGAAGTGATACGGCACGAAGAAAACGGGCTGCTGTTTGAACCCGGCAGCGTGGATGAGATGGCTGCCGCAGTGACCCGCCTGCTGCAGTCCCCTGACCTGAGGCGCCTGCTGGGTGAGAGCGCCCGCCGCCAGGCTGTGGAGCAGCACTCCTGGGACCAGTATATCCGCCGTCTGGAAGGGATTTATGAGGCGGCCATCCAGCATGCCTGCAAGCACCCGCTGAAAGAGAAATCGCTCGCGGCTTTACGGAATGAGCGTTAGGATGAAGATAAAAGTTTTCTCGATATTCCTGCTCCTGTTCACACTCCTGTTCGGATCGATTGGGGTCCGTACCGGGAACGTACAGGCACAGGGGCAGTGGTTCGGCCCTTACCGGCTTTCGAATCCAACCGGCCTGGTGGGGGGCGGCGCGGCCATGGCCGTTGACCCTTATGGGATCGTCCACGCCTTCTGGGTAGAAGCCGACCTCCAGGATAACAACCGCCTGGCGATCCATTATGCTCGCTTCGATGGTGAGACCTGGTCGCCTTCAAACGACATCTATGTCGCCCCGCGCGGCATCCTGCTGCCTTTTGTTTCGGTTTTTGCAGACCAGAACGGGATGCTCCATCTGGTCTGGGTTCAGGGGAACCGCGGTCCGGTGCTGTATTCCTCTGCTCCGGCCAGCGATGCCCTCTCCGCGCAGTCCTGGTCGACGCCGGTATCGCTCGAAATGCCCGGCTTCTGGGCGCGCATGATTGTCGACCAGAACGGCGTCTACCACGTGCTCTTTTCGGATTATTATGGGCCGGAACCCGGTATTTATTATTCTAAGTCCACCGACGGCGGCATTATCTGGTCCACCCCGGTCTGGCTCGACCCGGACATTCCCGACGGTTACGCCCCCCAGACCATGCAGTTTGCGATGGATGAAGTCGGCGGGCTGCACGCCGTCTGGCATTATGTTGACAATGGATCGACCGGAGGGCTGGGCACCTGGGTGCGCTACGCACACTCCCTCGACGGCGGAGAGAGCTGGTCTTCTCCCTTCACGATTGATATCGCCGACGAGCGTATCGACGAACTGCGCCTGCCCTATCCCAACCTGGTGATTCAGGGGGAGACCATCCATGTCATCTACGCCGGCGACAGCGATACGCACCGCGAACACCGCATCTCGAACGATCGCGGCCGTACCTGGGGACCGCCTTCCCAGATTTTTGGCGATCTGCTGGGGCAGGCACTGGGCGACGACCTGGCGCTGGATTCGCTGAACCGCATCCATTTTATGGGCCAGCTGCGCTATCCCCACGGGCTGTATCACGCCACCTGGGAGAACGGTTTCTGGTCGGTGCCCTCGCTGGTTTACCTGATCGCCCAGAGCTCCGCAGATTCGATCGAAGACCGCATCCACGTACACAACGTGCGCATGGTGATCCGTGCCGGGAATCAGATCGTGGTCACTTTTACGAACTCGCCCACAGATCCGCACCTTGCCCTGTATTCCATGTACTATACGGTCGACGATGCTCCCCTGGAGACTCCATTCCCAACGCCCTCTCCGGCGCCTCCGCCGACAGAAACGCCGCCGCCCGAGGTTGTGGTGCCCACCGTTACCCCCAATCCCCTGCTTGCCCAGGGGAGCGATAATCTGCGTGCAGCGAGCACCACGCCCTCATCGGCCGGGCTGCTGGCCGCCGGTGTGATCCCCAGTCTGTTCCTCCTTTTGGGGATTGTGGCATATCATTATTTGAAAAAACGCGGGGGGTGAGGGCACCGTGCTGCCTGGAAAATTGAGCTCATTCACTGCAGGGGTATTCTGTATGGTTGGAGGTTTTTATGCTGCCTGGTTTTACCAGGGTGAGAAATTTTTCCCGCAGGCTGGATAACGGAATAAAACTCAAACTCTGGCAGCTGCGCCGGGCAACTTCCGAAATTACACCCGTTTTTCTCGTCGGCTGCGGGCGGTCAGGGACCTCTATGGTGGTGTGGCAGCTGGAAAGGCTGTGGCAGGTGACCCTGTACAACGAGGATCACCCGCTGGCTTTCGATAACTGGCGCCTGCGCGATCTTGATACGATTGAGCGGCTGGTCCGGGAGAGCCCCTCCCCGCTGATTGTCTTTAAGCCGATTTTGAACACACACCAGAGCTGCCAGTTCCTGGAGCGTTTCCCCAACGGGCGCGTGATCTTCGCCTTCCGCCATTATAAAGATGTGATTCCTTCCTCGATTAAAAAGTTTGGCGCTGACAGCCGCATCCGACATGTGGACGACTGGATGCGCACGGATTTTGCGGAGTTTGCCAGCGCGCCGCCTCCGGCAAAAACGAAGGAGGCCATCCGTTCACTCTATAACCCCCCGCTGAACCCAGAAACCGGGGAAGCACTGTACTGGCTGTTTTACAACCGCTTATACTTCGACCTGGGTCTGGATGCTGACCCGCGCGTCTACCTGCAGCAGTACGAAGCCACGGTGATCGAGCCGGTAGAGCAGCTGCGCAGGCTGTGTGCCTTTCTGGAAATACCCTTTCAGCCCTGGATGGTGCAGGGAATTTTCAGGAGCAGCGTCAAACGCGACCGTGAACTGCCCATCGATCAGCAGGTGCGGGCGGCCTGTGATGTCCTGTATGAACGCCTCTGTGAGGCTGCTGAAATCTGCCGGTAAAGGCATTTTTTACTCACAACCGGAGAAAAATTAATAACCTTGCAGATCTCATCGTAAGCTAAAGGCCTTTCCTTACAGTTTCGAAATCTTCTCTTAACCAGAGTCACCTTGAAGCGCCATTTCCCACATGCTATAAGTCGCATGGTCTTCACGAAGCTTCATCGAGAAATGGCGCCACCGGTCAAATGGAACCGGTGAGATTTAGAAAAGGTAGATAAAGCTTACAATGAGATCCAAACTGAATACGCTGCTGACTATCATCAGTGTACTTTCAATCGTCCTGACCACCTTCAGCGTTTCCAGTGTCGTTACGGTTCAGGCTTCAGATGGTGATGGCGGAGAAATTTACCTTCCCATCACGATCCGGGAGAAGTCCCAGGGCAGCAAGCCCGGGAGCTCGTCAAACGGTGAATGGGCTATGGCTGGGGCAAATCCCCAGCGCACTTCCTGGACTTCTACAGAAATCAAAGGCAAACTGAACCCGGTCTGGTACCGGCCCTTCGAACCCTATATTCCCCAGAAAATCCAGATCATCGCAGCATACAATACTCTGTATATCTCCACCGCCAATGGGCTCTATGCATTAGACGCTGACAGCGGCCAGGAGAAATGGGTCTATCCCACCAGTATGCCGCTGGGCCATTCCCCGACGATCGCCGACGGCGTGGCCTATGTGGGCGGTTTTGATCACAAACTGCATGCCATCGATGCGTTCACAGGCCAGCGTCTGTGGACCTTCCAGGCAGGGGCCGGGTTTGATACCAACCCTCTGGTCGTCGAGGGCAAGGTCTTCGCCGGTAACCGCGACGGCAGGTTTTACGCCGTTCACGCAAACGGCCCCAACGCCGGCAGCCTGGCCTGGAGTTTCCAGACGGGAGGCCCGATCCACTTCTCGGCGGCTTACCAGGACGGCATCGTGTACTTCGCTTCCAACGACAGTCACGCCTACGCCCTGCGTGCTGACAACGGCGACCTGGTCTGGAAGTCGGACAAACTGCCCGGCCAGGGCTTTCACTCCTGGTGGCCAGTTATCTACGGCGACTGGGTCATCTTCGCCGGCAGCAACAGCTACCGCTTTAACGCAGAACCGGGGGGCACCTTCCTCCATAATCTGGACGAAGAGGGCGTGTACCCCAACCGCGAACGTGACCCGCGTGGTACGCTCGTTGGCTTCCTGGGGAAGGAACCGGGCGACTGGGTCCCTGGTACACCGACCCTGGATACCAGCCGCAGCAACAGCAAGGGCACGACCAGACCCATTACGGAGTACCTGGAAGCGAATCCGTGGAGGCGTACGGTCTTCGTGCTCAACCGGGCTACGGGCCAGGAGTACACCTCCGATTTTGACCGCGATGGAAAACCGGAATACGCGCCCTTCCTGTGGTTCGGGACGCAGGGCGCCGGGAACCGCTACCCGCCGGTCGTCGGCGGCGACGGTGTGCTCTATACGAGCAACAACTACAAGTCCGACCCGCACATCGCCGGCGGGCACCTCACCGGCTGGAAGGTGGGGTCTCCCTTCATCAGTCTGGTCAGCGCGGTCTGGAACGCTGTGGACGAGCCGATTGGCTACTCGGCCGGCGGATCTACACTCTACTGGAACCGCTGCTGTGACCGCACCGCCGGTGGGATCGATCTGAGCACCCCGTATGAATCAATCTTTGCCAGTCAGGACGTCGCCGTTGAAGCGGCAGTGGACGCTTCCGACGCTTCTACGGCCGCACGGGAGTGGAACTATTTCAGCTACGACCTGGACAGAAAGATCCCCGGCTACAACGAGCAGACCTATGCCTGGGACCCCTACCATAAGCCCTTCGGCGGCGTGTACGGCGGCCGCATCGGTTATTACGGCTTCCATGGAGACACAAACGCTCCGGTTCCTTATAACGGGAAGATCTTTATGCACCGCGGCAATGCCATCATCGCATTTGGCACTTCGAAGGGCAACCCGGTCAAGCTGCCCACCGTAAAAAAGGTCAGCGCGGATGCTTTTACACCTGCGATCGGGCAGGACGCGCTCAAAGCCACATTGACTGCCGAGGTGCAGAAGATGCTGGACGCCGGTCACCTGCAGCCGGGTTACCTCAACCACGGTCTGCTCGACCAGCAGGCCAGGCGAACCTGCGGTGATAATCTGCTCGATTATTACCACCAGCCCGGCGAAACCATCGTTACGCTCATTCAGGCCCTGCCCTACCTGTCCCCGGATATGCAGCAGAAGGTCCGGAGCTATATCCGCTCGGAGTTCGAAGCGTATCCGCCCTACCAGTACAACCACATCGGCTACCGCGATGGGGCTGCGCGCGACGATTTCCTCATGCCTCCGGATATTGACCAGTCCCGCAAAGGCTATGGACCCCAGCAGACGAATTACGAGTTCTCCGCCTGGAAGATCAACCCTTACGCCTTCTATGCGATGTGGAAGTATGCCGCTGAGTTCGGCGAGGCGCGCACCATCTTTGATCAGAGCAAAAAACAGCTCAGCGGCCTGCCGGACGAAAGCTACCTGCTCAAGAACCCCCATGTCCACAACGCCTTCATCGCCGGATACATGGGTTATCTTGAGCTGCAGAAGCTGGCTGGTTATCCGGAGTCGGCGGATGTCAGAAGCGATCTGAATTATCTGCTCAATCTGCGGGCAAAGAATTTCTCAACCGAGCTGCCGGCTGCCTACTTTGAAGAAAACAACCAATTCTACTGCCGGGCGCTGAGCGTTTCCAGAAACTTTATCTACATGGTGCCTGAGCTGGCCCAGTATCTGCGAGACCATGCGCTCGAAAAAGTGCAGTCAGCCCTGCAGGAATATGAACGGGTAGCTCCTTACTGGTTCGTTTCCAGAGCGGAAGTTGCTTACGGGGAGGGGATTGTGTCTCACCTGTACGACCGCCACTCACTCTTCCAGGCGAAAGCCTATATCATGAATGCTCCACAGTCTGAGCTTCTACGCTACCTGGATGTGCCCGCATATGCGAGGGGGGATCTCTACTACATCCAGAACGTGATCGCCGCCATTCGGGCGGGATCCTGAAATAACCGGAAGGATAAAGGGGGGCACAAGCGTGCCCCCCTTTCGCACCGGCTTCTTTTCCCCCATAAACTGTACCGAAAACCGAAACGCTGTGGGCTTCCTGGAACCGGGAGACCTTTTCAGCATTAATCACCAAACCATCTATAAACTGGCAGGGTAAATGCGTATATTATTCATCTCAGCTTTCTACCCGCCGTACGTGATCGGCGGGTGGGAGCAGCTTGTTGAAGACATAAACCGGCGGCTGCAGGAACGCGGCCATCAAACCCTGGTGCTGACCAGCGATTACGGCGTGCAGGCCGGTTCGGTTTCACCGAACGGCGTGAAGCGCCTGCTGACCCTGGAAAGCGACCTGGTAAACTACCGCCCGCTGCAGTACTTCACATCCCATGAGCGCCTGCTGCGCCGCAATCTGCAGGCGGTGCAGGAGACCATCCAATCGTTCCAGCCAGACATTGTTTTCATCCATTCCATGTGGAATCTCTCGCCCGCCGTCGCCTGGCAGGCCGAACAGGCGTGTCCGGGCCGGGTGGTTTACTATATGGCCAACCCCTGGCCTTATGCGCCCAGCACCCACGAGCAGTACTGGCGCGACCCTGCACGCTCACCGGTGCGGCGGGTGATGAAGGGCCTGCTGGCGCCGTTCGCCCTGAGGAAGATAAAAGCAGAACTGCGGCGATTTCCGCTTCGTTTTGAGCGTGTCCTGTGCGTCAGCCAGGCGATGAAAAATGACCTCGAAAAAAACGCCGGAATCCCCTCCGAACGGATGCAGGTGGTTTATAATGGCGTAGAAGTAGACCGTTTTACGCCGGCAGAAAAAGGTGCGGATGCACCTCACCGCCTTTCTCTCCTGTACGCCGGCAGCCTTGTCTCGCATAAGGGGGTCCACACCGCAGTCGAGGCAGTTCACCTTTTGAAACAGCAAAACCGGCTGGGGGAGACGACCTTAACCATCGTCGGTTCTGGTCATCCGGATTATGAAGCACATTTAAAAAATTTGACTGTCCAATACGGCCTGGAACAAAGCGTATTCTTCTGGCCGCGCGTCACACGCGAGGAGATGCCCGCCCTGCTGCAAAAGTTCAACGTGCTGGTCTTTCCGTCCATCTGGGAGGAACCGCTGGCACGCATGATGCAGGAAGCCATGGCTGCCGGCCTGGTGGTTGTGGGAACGCTGACGGGGGGCTCGCCGGAGATCCTGCAGGAAGGGGTCACCGGCCTGACCTTTTCGCCAGAGGACGCTGCCGGGCTGGCCCGGCAGCTGGACCGGCTCGCCTCAGATCCGGATCTGTTCCAGCGGTTGGCTGCGAACGGCCGTCAGATCGTGCTCGAAAAGTTCGACATCTGCCGAATGATCGACGAGATCGAGCATTATCTCGTCCAGGCAGCAGGTTGATTAACGGGGGGGCATTTCAAACGGGGGCAGCTGGCAGACTTTCGATCATGCGCATTCTTTTTATCTCAAACTTTTACCCGCCCCATTATTCCAGCGGCGGGCTGGAGCTGTCCTGTCAGGAGATGGTCGAGGGGTTGAAAGACAGGGGCCACCAGATCCGCGTGCTGACCAGCCGCGCGCTGAGCGCAGAGGTCCATCATCAGGACCCGCCCTGGGTGCAGCGCACCCTGCACCTGGAGATGGAGTTCGCCTCCTTCGTTAACGGCCTGCACTTCTTCAGCCGCCGCAAACAGCGCGAGCAGGAGAACCTGACCATTCTGCGCCGCTGTGTGGACGAGTTTCAACCCGACATCATCTTCATCTGGGGGATGTGGAATCTGCCGCGCTCCACAGCCGCGCTCGCTGAGCAGCTCCTGCCTCAGGGGGTGGTTTATTACATTGCGGATTACTGGCCGACGCTTCCCGGCCAGTATGCGCTCTACTGGCAGCAGCCGGCTAAGAGCGCTGCCACCCGCCTGCCGAAAGCTGTGCTGCGGATTATTGCCAGTGCCATCCTCAGCCGCGAGCGCCTGCCGGCGCTGCGCTTCCCGCATGTCATCTTTGTCAGCCGTTTTCTGCAGCAGGAGTATGCCCGCCTGGGGATAACGGTCGGCGAAAGCCGGGCAATCGCCGGTGCCATCGACACCACGCTCTTCCTCAAGGAGGAACCGGCACATCAAAAACGAAATGGGGGCCTTTCGCTGCTGTATGCAGGACGCTTTTCTCCTGAAAAGGGCATCGAGACGGCCATTCTGGCGATGGATGAACTGGTCAACCGTCGTGGAATCGATGATGTCTGCCTGAAGCTGGTGGGCGGCGGCGATTCGAGCTATGAAACCCGGCTCAGGGAGCAGGTCCGCTCCGCAGGTTTAGAATCTCACGTCGTCTTTCACCCGCCGGTCCCGAAGGATGCCATGCCGGACCTGTACCCCCAGGCCGACGCCGTGCTTTTCCCCTCGATCTGGCAGGAACCCTTCGGGCGGGTGGTGGTGGAAGCCATGGCATCCGGCACGGTCGTAATCGGCACGGCTACAGGCGGAGCGGCTGAGGTGCTCGTCGACGGCGAAAACGGCCTGGTGTTCCCTCCCGGAGACCATCTGCGCCTGGCGGAGCAGATCCTGAAGCTGCGCGCACAGCCGGAGCTAAGGCGCCGGCTGGTGGAAAACGGCCGCCGGACAGCTGTGGAACGCTTCGACAACCGCCGCATGGTTGCCGAGATCGAAGCCTACCTTGAGTCCCTGCTCACACCGGCCGCACCTGCTGTGGAGCTGCGCTGATGCATATTCTCTTTCTATCCTCCTGGTTCCCATATCCGGCCAACAACGGGTCCAAGATCCGCGTTTACAACCTGCTGCGCGGGCTGGCGCAGCGGCATGAGATCACCCTGGTCAGCTTCACCGACCGGCCGGGAGAACCGGTGCCCCCGCAGCTTAAGGCGCTGTGCCGCCAGGTCTACACCGTCCCCGAAAAGCCCTACAACCCGACCAGTCTGCAGGCCCTGCTGGGTCTCTTCCAGCCGAAACCGCGCGTGCTGGTCGATCGTTATGAACCCCGCATGGCGGAGATCATCCGCCGGGAGCTGGCCTCGGGCCGCTGCGACCTGGTCATTGCCTCACAGTGGTACACGGCCTCTTATCTGGAAGGGATGCAGAACGTCCCTGCCATCTTCGAGGAAATGGAAGCCGGTGTGTTCGACGAAGGACCGGCCCGGCTCAACCCCCTGCAGCGCCTGCGCCGCGCACTGATGATTGCCAAGTTCCGCACTTATTTTCGCCGCCTGATCCCCCAGTTTGCCGCCTGCACCGTGGTGTCGGAGGTGGAACGGGAGAAGGTTCGCAGCCTGGTTCCGCACTATCCCGGGTTGGAGGTGATCCCGAATGCTGTGGGAGTGGACGATTACCGGGACGTGCGGGAGGATCCACAGCCTGGTCAGTTGATCTTCACCGGCTCGTTCACTTACGCGCCGAACTATGATGCCATGCTGTGGTTTGTCCAGGACATTCTGCCGCGGGTGCGCGCTGAGTTCCCGCAGGCATCTCTTACCATCACCGGCGACCACACCGGGATGCCCTTTCCGCAGGTTGAAAATGTGCACCTGGCGGGATTTGTCGATGATGTGCGCCCGCTGATCGCCTCATCCTGGGCGAGCATCGTCCCCATCCGGGTGGGGGGCGGCACCCGGCTGAAGATTCTGGAGGCCATGGCGCTGCGAACACCGGTGATCACCACCACCAAGGGGGCTGAAGGGCTGGATGTGCGCGCAGAGGAGCATTTGCTGGTCGCCGACAGTCCGGAAGATTTCGCAAAGGCGGTGATCCGCCTGTTGAGCGACCCTGCCCTGCGCGCACGTCTGGCGGCCAGTGGATATGAACTGGTAAAGCGCAAATACGACTGGAAGGTGGTTGTTCCCTGCTTTGTTGAACTGGCTGAGCGCACGGCTGCCGGTGCGGCCGTGCAAGATTTAGCGTTTGAAACGAAACCGGAATGACTCGTTATGGAACTTGCGACCTGGATCGGACAACTGCAGACGCGCCTGAACCGGCGCAGCAATATGCTTTACCGCCTGCCGGTCATTGGCGGGCTGTTCCTGCTCAGTGTATTTCTGGCTGTAAGGGTGAGCAGAAAGCGCCTGCCTCTGGATGACCTTGTTCGTGACCCGCTCGTGCTGATGATCCCGGCGCTGGCAGGCGTGATGCTGCTGTTGTTTCGCCCGCAGCTCGGGCTGCTGGCTTTGATCGCAGGCAGCCTGGTGGTGCCTTTCAAAATCGGCACGGGGACGGGGACATCCATCAACAGTGCGGTCCTGCTGGTTGGTGTGCTTTCCGGGCTGTGGCTGTTTCGCATGATTGCGCACGACCGGCAGATCACCATTGTTCGCTCACGGCCCATCTTACCTGTTATTGTCCTGGTCATCTCTGCCTTCGTTTCCTTCGCCATTGGCCAGCTTCCCTGGTCCTTTTTTGCCCAGCAAGCCTCCATCCCGGCCCAGCTTGGGGGCCTGGGGATGTATCTGTTTTCCGCGCTGGCGTTCCTGCTGGCCGCCAACACCATCCAGGAGATGAAATGGCTGCAGCGCATGTGCTGGCTGTTTATGGCGATTGGAGCCGTGTATCTGCTGTTCCAGTACATCCCTCCGCTGCGGAATATCGAAGTTGTGCAGGATGCGGTGACGAGAGGCAGTATGTTCTGGATCTGGCTGGCGGCCCTGCCGCTCAGCCAGGCCATATACAATGATGATCTGGATATTCGCTGGCGGCTGGCGCTGGTTGGCCTTACGGCCGCAGCTTTTGGCATCACGCTGGGGCGCTCCCTGGGCTGGACATCTGGCTGGCTGCCGGCTGCTGCGGCGGTGATGGTTATCGTGGTCGCGGGCCGCACCCGGTTGTCACTCTGGCTGACTTTGCTGATGATTCCGGTGGTCATATTTCTGGGCCTGGAAAAGATCAACAGCCTGATTTTTGTGGGCGACAACGAGTACAGCCTGATAACCCGGGTGGAGGCCTGGCGGATCGTGCTGGAGATCGTAAAAGACAACTGGGTGTTCGGTCTGGGGCCTTCGAATTATTACTGGTACACCTCGCTCTACCCGATCCTGGGTTATTTCGTCAACTTTAACTCACATAATAACTACATCGACCTGATCGCCCAGACCGGCGTGGTGGGCCTGCTCGCCTTCCTGTGGTTCGCTTTTGAAATTGGACGCCTGACCTGGAATTTACTCGACCGCGTCCCCCAGGGCTTTATGCGCGCCTACATGATCGGGGCGCTGGGTGGACTGGCAGGCATGCTTGTGGCCGGAATGTTCGGCGACTGGGTAATTCCCTTTGTTTACAACGTGGGCTATGAGGGTTTCCGTGCCAGTGTGCTGGGATGGATATTCCTGGGCAGCGTTGTGGCGCTGGAACAGATTGTCCTGCGCGAGAATCCGGCACCTTCCAGCACGCAGGTGGTGGATGCACAGATGGAAGGTAATTACGGGGATGCCGGTACGGCAGTTCCAGCCGGGGCGGAGGACGGTGCCTCGTGAAGCTCTCGATCGTGATCGTCAACTGGAATACGCGCCGCTATCTGGAAGCCTGCCTCGCTTCGATTTACCGCTATCCGCCGCGGACAGCATTTGAAGTCCTGGTAGTGGACAACCACTCCTCGGACGGCAGTGTAGAAATGGTGCAGAGCCGCTTTCCACAGGCGGTTCTGATCGCCTGCGGGCGCAACCTGGGTTTTTCTGGGGGCAATAATCTGGGCATCCGCCAGGCGCGTGGTGAGAATATCCTGCTGCTGAACCCGGATACCGAGGTGCTTCCGGGGGCGCTGGATCAACTGCTGCACTTTCTGGACAGCGAGCCGCAGGCCGGCGCAGCCGGCTCACGGCTGTTGAACAGCGACCGCACCCTGCAGCTTTCCTGTTCTCCGACGCCAACGCTCGTGCGTGAGTTCGCCAGGCTCTTCCACCTGCCGGGAATCCGGCCCGATGGTTACTACGCCATGCAGGATTGGGATCTCACACAGCCGCGCAGCGTGGATGTGCTTCTGGGTGCCTGTATTCTCATCCGCAGAGGGGTGCTGGACCAGATCGGGTTGTTGGACGAGGAATACTTCATGTATTCTGAAGAGACCGATCTGTGCCTGCGTGTTCAGCGTGCAGGCTGGAAGCTTTACTGGGTGCCCCAGGCGGAGATCATCCACCACGGCGGGCAGAGCGCACGCCAGGCGCCAAAGGAAATGTTTTATCACCTGTACCGCAGCAAGGTGCTTTTCTTTCGCAAGCATTACAGCCTGCTCACTGTTTTCCTTTACAAGCTGATGCTGTTTTCCGCCAGCCTGGGGCGTTTTATGGCCGTCCCTCTTGTTGTTTTTAAAGATGCCTCCCGCCGCCAGGAATATCTGCAGCTCTGCAGCAACTACGGGTATCTGCTCTCAGCGCTGCCTCGATTGTAATAAAATGTGCATGATTATTAAAAATTGCTTATAAGAATTGTCGTAACAATATGTATTGTGAAGCGTTATATTAACTGTACAATACATCAAAACAGCAATGAGGGTAAAGAATGCTGGGGCCACATCCTCTTATAAACAATCTGCTATTTCGCTCTCACCCGGCTGCGCTTTTGAATGACCGGCAGGAGTATGTCGACATCTCAGTCGTAATTCCCCTGCTGAATGAAGAAGACAGCATCGAACCGCTGGCCGAGCAGACCATTGCGGCGCTGGAAAAGCTGGGGAAGACCTACGAGATTATTTTTATTGATGATGGCAGCACAGACAGCACCTTTGAGAAACTCCAGCGCCTGCACAAGACCTGCTCTAATGTGCGCGTGATCCGCTTCCGCCGTAACTTTGGCCAGACAGCGGCCTTTTCTGCCGGTTTCGATTTCGCCCGCGGAGCGGTCGTTATCACCATGGATGGGGATCTGCAGAACGATCCCAACGATATCGGTAAACTGCTGGAGAAAATCGATGAAGGGTATGACGTAGTCAGCGGGTGGCGTGTCAACCGCCAGGATACATTCATCACCCGCAAGCTGCCCTCACGCATCGCCAACGGGCTGATCTCGCGGGTGACCGGGGTGCGGCTGCATGATTACGGCTGCTCGCTGAAAGCCTATCGCAGCGAGGTGGTGAAGAACATCCATCTCTATGGTGAGATGCACCGCTTCATCCCGGCCCTGGCAAGCTGGATTGGGGTGCGGGTAGCCGAAGTTCCGGTGAATCACAGCGCCCGTAAGTACGGCAAGTCGAAGTACAACCTCAGCCGCACGATACGGGTGATCCTCGATCTGTTTACCGTGAAGTTCCTGCTCGATTACGCCACCCGTCCCATACAGATTTTCGGCCTGCTGGGAATCACCAGCCTGACAGCCGGACTGCTGCTGGGTGGGTATCTGACCATTCTGCGCCTGTTTTTCGCCACACCACTGAGCGACCGGCCGATTCTGCTCTTCGCCGTGCTGCTGGTGATGCTGGGTGTCCAGCTCATCACGATGGGACTTCTGGGAGAAATCATTGTTCGCACGTATCATGAATCACAGGGAAAGGCCATCTATGTAATCCGAGATTTCCTGGCATCGCCTGAGCCATCCGAGAACACGTCGGAAGTTAACTGACCATTTATCATTCAACCTTACATCATTTGCTGGGGGGAACATGGAAGCACTCGCTCAGCCCGAGAACAAAAATCTGGATGGCCTGGTCCTCCAGGAGACAGCCGATATTGAGACTTCTTCAGAAGATTATGCACGCCGTTTTTCCGGAGCTGTCGGCGCCTGGTTTCTGAAGGTGCAGGAGGAAGCTACACTGCAGATGTTGAAGCCCTACCCGGGGGCTTCTGTTCTGGATGTGGGCGGTGGACACGGACAAATCACCGGCCCGCTGCTGGAGAATGGTTTCGAAGTTACCGTCCTGGGCAGTGATGAGGTCTGTGTACAGCGGGTAAAAACCTACCTCGATCATCCTGCCTTCCGCTTTCGAACGGGCAACGTCGTCGCCCTGCCGTACCACGACTGCCATTTTGATGTGGTCATCAGCTACAGGCTGCTCCCCCATGTAACCCAGTGGGAACGACTGCTGAGTGAACTGGCCCGGGTCGCCCGTTATGCCGTTATCGTTGATTACCCGGAAGCGTTCAGCTTCAACCTGATTGCCCCCCAGCTCTTTTCTTTCAAGAAGCAGCTGGAAGGGAACACCCGTCCGTTTACCTGTTTTCGGCGCTCTCAGCTCGAGCAGGTGTTTTCCAGGGCAGGATTTCAAGTTACCGACTGGTACCCGGAGTTTTTCCTGCCCATGGTGCTGCACCGTAAATTAAATTCGGTTGGTATCTCCACCAGGCTGGAAAATTTCTTCCGGGCAGTGGGGGGCACCCGGCTTTTCGGGTCACCAGTCATCTTAAAAGCTGTCCGCCAGGGAGGATAAAAAAATGGATATCCTTGTTCTGGCTCCACAGCCGTTTTTCGTGGAGCGCGGTACGCCCATTGCAGTGGATCTCGTTCTGCGCGGCTTATCCAAAAGAAAAGACCGGGTGGATGTGCTCACCTACCATCTGGGAGAGGATGTGCATTACGAGGGGGTCACCATTTACCGGACGCCGGATATCCCCTTTATCCGGGAGATTCGTCCGGGTTTTTCCATGCGGAAGCTGGTTTGCGACCTGCTCATGCTGCTGTGGGTCTTTCCCCTGGTGCTCCGCAATCGCTATCAGGTCATCCACGCAGTGGAGGAAGCGGTTTTCATCGCCCTGCTGCTGAAATTCCTGTTCCGCATCCCCTACGTCTACGACATGGATTCCTCGCTCTCGGAGCAGATGATCGAGCGCTACCCGCGCCTGTTCAGGCCGGTGAAATTCTTACTGGCATTTTTCGAGCGCCTGGCAATCCGCAGGGCGATCGCCGTTGTCCCCGTGTGCGATGCGCTGGTGGAAGATATCGCTCCCTACAAGCCGGGACGTGTGGTCATCCTGCGCGATATCTCGCTGCTGGCATCTACCAGTAATCCTGTGAAAGAAGACCTGCGCGCCGAACTGGGGATCGAAGGGCCGCTGATGATGTATGTCGGCAACCTGGAAGATTATCAGGGAATCGACCTCTTGCTGGAGAGCTTCGCTTTGGCGGTGAAAAACGCGCGCAACAATGCCAGCCTGGTGATCATCGGTGGAAAGCAGGCGGACATCCAGAAATACCAGGCCCTGGCGCGCAGCCTGAACATCCACACGCGAGTGCATTTCCTCGGCCCGAAGCCGGTTGAAAACCTGGCGGATTATCTGGCGCAGGCCGATATCCTGGTATCCCCGCGCATCAAGGGTAAAAACACCCCCATGAAAATTTACTCCTACCTGGACAGCGGGAAAGCGCTGCTGGCGACAAACCTGCCCACGCACACGCAGGTGTTGAATGATAACGTGGCGCTTCTGGTGGACCCCTCACCCAGGGTGTTCTCTCATGGGGTGCTGAGGCTGGTTGAAGACCGCTACCTGCGCCAGAAGCTTGGTCAGGCCGCGAAGGAGCTGGTGCAAGAGCGCCACACCTATACGGTCTTTCAGGAGACGCTGAACACGCTCTACGACTGGATACAGATCGACCTGGGGCTGCAAAAAACGGCATCAGGCAGTATCCAGACCCCTGAAGCTTTCACTGCCGGGCTCAGGCAGAAGAAGACGACTCCCAACGATTAACCGTTATGCAGAGAGATATCGCTGGGCTATCCTCGAAGCAGTTCGATATCGCTGTGATCGGGGGCGGAATTTACGGCGCCTGCGTGGCATGGGAGGCCGCCTCGCGCGGGCTGTCGGTCGCGCTGGTGGAGAAGAATGATTTTGCCTGGGCCACTTCAGCCAACAGTCTGAAGACAATCCACGGCGGCTTCCGCTACTTGCAGAACATGGACCTGGCGCGCATCCGGGAGTCGGTGGTCGAACGGCGAAACCTGATGTATATGGCGCCCCATCTGGTGCATCCCCTGCCGGTTCTGGTGCCGGCTTACGGCCACAGCATGCGTGGCCTGGAAGCTCTTTCAGCCGGTTTGCTGGCCTACGAAGTCCTCAGCGCCGACCGCAATCGCCTTTCAGACCCCAGCAAGTACATCCCCTCCGGCCGGCGGCTCTCGACGAACGAGGTCCTTGAGCGTCTGCCGGGCATTCCCAAAAAGGGGCTGAGCGGCGGCATCGTTTTTTACGATGCGCAGGTTTACAACTCAGAGCGCCTGGTGATCGCCTTCCTGGAAGCAGCCTCCCGCGCTGGAGCCTGTCTGGCGAATTATGCTGAGGTCACCGGTCTGCTGCTCGATGGCGGCCAGGTGACCGGGCTGGTGGTGATGGACCGCGAGAGCGGCCTGAACTTCCAGGTGCGGTCCCGCCTGGTGATAAACTGCGCAGGCCCCTGGGCCAACTGTATCACCGCTATGGCGGGGAAAAACGGATCTCAGCCCGTCCCCGGCCTGGCGCGCGCCGTAAATGTGATCGTGCCGGCCATCTTTGACGACTATGCCGTTGGTCTTCCCGGAAAGAATAACTATCAGGTCAACGGCGCAGCGAACAAGACGAATTTACTTTTTGTCTCCCCCTGGCGGGGGTATTCGGTTGCCGGGACCCTCTACACCCCGCACAACTTGCCGCCGGACCAGCTCAATGTGACGGGCGGTGAGCTGCGCTTCCTGCTCCAGCAGCTCAACCAGGCCTATCCGCCGGCGGACCTGTCGCTGGAAAATATCACCTTTGTGCATGTGGGGCTGCTGCCCCTGACAGAGGCGTATCCACAGCAGCCGGCTTTTGCCCTCGACCGCCGCTATCACATCATAGACCACCGCAGGGAGGGACGCGACGGGCTGTGGACGGTCGTAGGGGTCAAATACACCACGGCTCGCGACGTCGCTCAAAAAGTAATCACACGCGCCCTCATTCGCCTGAACAAACCTTTCCGTCGTTCTGTGTCGGCGAAGATGCGCCTGCCGGGCGGCGAGATCGAAGATTTCAACCGCTTTGCTGACGGTGCTGTGGACAGCTGCCCGCAGGGGCTTCCGGCCCATCTGGTCCGCTCGCTGGTGCACAACTACGGGTCCGAGTACCCCCGGGTGCTGGCCTGTTTTGACCCGCATGACAGTCAGGGACAGTCGCTGCCTGGTGATCTGGCCCTGCTGCGAGCTGAGGTGCTGCATGCTGTGCGCTTCGAAATGGCGGTAAAGCTTGCGGATGTGGTGCTGCGCCGCACAGAACTGGGATCGGCAGCCCGGCCTGCACGCTCTGTGCTGCAGCTGTGTGCCAGTGAGATGGCCCGGGAACTGGGCTGGGATGAGGCGCGCATTACACGGGAGATCGAAGAAGTTGAGCGAATTTACCACTGGAACGGCCGCGAAAGTTGAAACCCCGGCCGGCGTGGACTGGCCGCTGCGCCTGTTCAATAAATCCGTCCTCAAACAGCGCAAGCTGCGCGAGATCGTAGATATGCTCGGCCCGGTGGACGGCCAGCACTGCCTGGATATCGGCGGCGATAACGGGGTGATCAGCTATCTGCTGCGCCAGCGCGGCGGTGCCTGGAAGAGTGCGGACCTGGATGCGCATACGGTGAACGCCATCCGTGAGCTGGTCGGCCCGCAGGTCTACCAGATCAATGACCGGCAGGTCCCATTCGATGATAACGAGTTCGACGCTGTGGTGATCGTGGATTTCCTCGAACACATCGAGCGCGACGATCACTTTATTGCGGAAATGCAGCGTATTCTGAAGCCGGGCGGCAGGTTGATTATCAACGTCCCTCACATCAAAAACAGCCTGCTTCGTCGTTTGCGCCAGGCCATCGGCCAGACAGATGAAAAGCACGGTCACCTGCGGCAGGGATATAACCAGCAGACCATCGAGATCCTCCTGGGAGATCGCTTCACGCTGGAGGCTTCGAAAACCTATTCGAAGTTTTTTTCAGAGTTCATCGACACGCTGATCGTGTTTTCGGTTTCTTTGCTGAAAGGGAAGAAGCAGGAGCAGTCTAAGAAAGGACTGGTGGTCACAGGAAAGGATTTAAAGGCCTACCAGTCGATGTTCCGTTTGTATGCCCTGATCTATCCGCTGGTGTGGCTGGTATCTAAACTGGATGCGCTGCTCTTTTTCCGCAGCGGGTATATGTGGATCGGTAGAGCCAGGGTGAGGAAAAGCTGAGTTGTTTCTGTATACAGGGGGAGGGCCGCAGCAATAACTAAATTTACAGGTGTTAACAATGTCGGTAAATACTGTACTGGTAACCGGTGGAACTGGTTTTACGGGTGGTCATCTCTGTGAAAGATTGGTAAAGGAAGGATATCACGTTCGTGCTCTGGTTCGAGAACCGGAGAAGGCCCAGGATCTGCAGGGCTGGGGCGTTGAGATCGTCCCGGGAGATGTGCGCGATCCGCAGTCGCTGCAGGCAGCGGTGCAGGGGGTTGATACGGTTTATCACATCGCTGCCCTTTTCCGCCAGGGGAATGCCTCCCGCAGGGAGCTGTGGGAAGTTAACGCACAGGGCACTGAGAATATGCTTGAAGCGGCCGCCCGGGCCGGCGTGCGTCGTTTTATCCACTGCAGCACGATCGGCGTTCACGGCGATGTGAAGGATTCACCAGTCAATGAAGATGCTCCCTACAGCCCGGGGGACGAGTATCAGGAGACCAAACTGGAGGGCGAGCTGATCGCTCAGCGCTACGTGAAGGAAGGCCGGCTGCCGGTGACCATCTTTCGTCCGGCAGGAATTTACGGCCCGCGCGATCTGCGGTTCTTGAAGCTGGTGAAGTCTATACAGCAGGGCACCTTCGCCATGATCGGATCGGGGAAGACGCTGTTTCACCCTGTATATATCGACGACCTCGTCGATGGAATCCTGCTGTGTGCTGAAAAGGATCAGGCGGTAGGAAAAGTGTACATTCTGGGCGGTAGTGAGATCGTCAGCCTGAATGAGCTGGTAAATGTGATTGCCAGCGTGCTGGGCGTCCGGCCTCCGTTTCTGCGTGTTCCTTTCACCCCGGTCTATGCCGTCAGCTATCTGTGCGAACTGGTCTGTGCTCCGCTAGGTATTGACCCGCCGCTGTACCGCCGCAGGACAGCCTTTTTTCACAAGTCCCGCGCCTTTGATATCTCACGCGCCGTGAAGGAACTGGGTTTCAAACCTGAAGTAACGCTGCGTGAGGGGCTCGAATGCACTGTGCAGTGGTATGAGCAGAACGGATTTATCCGACCCAGGAACTCGAACTCGCATAAGGAAGAAATGCTCCTATGAAAAATCGCACTGGTACTCAGCGCATATGTGTTTTGGGGAACTTTTCAGGCCGCAACGCGGGAGATATGGCGATTCTGGGTGCCCTGATCCAGGATGTATCGGAACAGTACCCGGAGGTGAAATTTGTGGTGCCCACCATGAACCCCGGTTTTGTGCGCCGCTCGTTTCCCGATCATGACGTGGAAGCGGTATCGCTTATGCCCTGGGCGCTCAGCCTGAAGATCCTGGGGCTGCCCGTCTTCCGCGCCGTGTTGAGTTCGGACCTGGTGCTGGTGACAGACAACATCCTCTTCGATATGAAGCTGCTCAACCCGCTGTTCAACTATCTCTTCACGCTTTCACTGGTGCTGCCCCTGGCGAAGCGCCGCGGCATCCCGGTAGTGCTCTATAACATGAGCCTGGGACCCGTCTCCACACCGCGCGGCATTGCCTGCTTCAAACGGGTGATCGACAGCACCAGGCTGCTCATCCTGCGCGATACCCAGTCGTGCGATTTGCTGACTCGACTGGGACTGAAACACGGCCCGGTTGAGATCCGGGCTGACTGCGCCCTGAACACCCGCCCGGCCGGCGCTGCACGGCTCACAGAGATCATCCGCAAAGAAGGCCTGTTCCAGAATCCGCACGGGACCATCGGTTTCAATATCAATGCCTACCTGGACGCTTACATCCGTAAGGACGGCGACAGCGCCGATGTGCAGCTTTTCTCGGATGTCATCGCCCAGACCGTCGACCGGTTGATCCAGGCAACCAGCATGGATGTGCTCTTTATCGTGACGCAGGTGATGGACATCCAGATTACAGAGGACGTGCTGCGCCGGGTGCGCAATCGCGAACGGGTGCGGGTGATTTCCAACAAAGACTACAGTTACCAGGAGCTGACCGCTGTGATGGGGCGGCTGGAAATTCTGGCTGGTATGCGCACGCATGCGCTCATCCTGGCCGCCTCGGTCGGCACTCCAGTGGTGGGAATTATCTCTTATCCCAAGACAGCGGGCTTCCTGGAATCGATCAACCAGAGTGAATGGACGATCCCGTTCAAAGACCTGTCGGTCAGCGCACTGACCGATCTGGTGCTGAGGGCCTGCCGGCAGCGTGCTCAAATCCGTGAAAGTCTCCTTCCAGCGGTGGAGGCGGAAAAGGAAAAAGCGCGCGACGCTGCAATGCTGCTGCGTCCCTACATGAAAGGACAGCCGGGGATCGCTTATCAATCGCAAAAGACCGCCGATCATGTGCCCTGAAAGGCACTCCTTTGCTCGATGACTGGTGCTGCTGTTTACTGTAAAGGTATGGTTCATGGATGACGGATCAAAACGAACGTTCTTATCTTGAATTGGGACTCCAGCAGGCGGAATCCCCGCTGTGGGTGATCCCCAGGGACCTGTGTACACGCTGCGGCGCCTGTCATGTCATCTGCCCGACGAATGTAGTGCGCTTTGAGGATGAGTATCCTTTTATTCAGACCGGCGGCTGTATTGACTGTGGTCTGTGCCTGGATGTCTGCCCGGGTATCGAGTTCAACCTGCAGGAAATGCACCGGGAGATGTATCAGGCGGATTACGACCCCACAAAAATGGGCGGTCACTACCGCCAGGCCTATGTAGGGTTTTCATCCCGTCCGGACGTACGGAAAGAAGGGGCCTCCGGCGGTGTCGTAACCCAGATGCTGATCCACCTGCTGCGCGAGGGGATGATTGATGGAGCGATCGTCATCGGCAGCTCTCCCGATGACCCGACTATTCCGATGCCGTTTATCGCCCGCACTGAAGCGGAGATCCTGGAAGCGGCCCAGTCCAAGTACTCTGTTGTCGCCAACACAAAGGTGCTTCGCGATCTGCGCAAAACGAAGGAGCGTTTTGCCTTTGTTGGTGTGGCCTGCCAGATTCACGGACTGCGCAAGCTGCAGAAGCTGAATAAGCGCATGGCTGAGCGCTGTGTGCTCACGATCGGGCTGGCCTGCCGGGGCACCCTGGAACGCCAGGCAACTCGCGATCTGCTTCAGGTGCAGGGCGTAAATCTGGAGCAGGTTCAAAAGCTGGAATACCGGGGTGGGCCCTTCCCGGGGAAATTCAGGGCTCGCTATAAGGATGGTTCCATTCAGGAGTTGAGTCCCTTTGAGTTTAAAGACGGCGCATTTCTCAACCTGATGCGCCTGTACATGCCGCCGCGCTGCCATCTCTGCCCCGATTACTCCGCCGAGTTCGCCGATATTTCCTGTTCGGATATCTTTCTGGGCGGCAAGGATGGTGACTACCGCTACAAGCAGGGTACCACGGTGGTCGTCTGCCGCACTGAGAAGGGCGAGCAGATTTTGAAGGGTATGGTGGAGAAAGGCGCGCTGTATCTGGATCCGATTCAGCCAGAGACGCTCGAGATGAGCTACAGCCATGTGCGCCGGCACCGCAAAGCGATCCCATTCCTGCGCATTCAGGATCTCAGGAGAGCAGGCAGGCCGGCACCCGAATACGGAATCGAAGTCAAAACGAAATTTTCTGACCGCATTTATGACCTGTTCTACCGGGCGACCTATTTCTTTACGCCTTTCCCCCGGCTCAAGATCCTGATCCTGCGCTTCCTGTATTCGCCGCTGGGGACAGCTCTGATTGGCCTCAAAGTCAGTGTCAAAAAGGTACGCCGCGGGCTGAAGGCGAGGAAAGCCTGGTCGCGCGGCGCCTGACCTGTGCGGCGGCAGGTGACCCGCTGGCGAATCACGGGTGAAGGAACTCTTTACATCGAATGAAGGCGAGGCAAGAAAATTGAAAACGAAACTGAAGAACGTGGCCCTGCTGGCCATCACAGCCCTTCTGCTTTATCTGGTCATCCGGCGTGTCGGGCTCGAGGAACTGCTGCAGACCCTCGGTCAGGCGGATTGGCGCTGGGTAGCCATCTCTCTGCTGGTGACCCCTTTACTGGCCCTGGTAGGTGTTATTAAGTGGTTGATTTTGCTGCGGGCGAAAGGCATCTCGGTGCCGCTGCGGCGTCTGTTCGCCCTTTACCTGGTGGGCCGCTTCTTTAACTACTTCCTGCCGTCCAACGTCGGCGGCGATGTGGTGCGCGCTTACGAACTGGGTGCTTACACGCGCCAGGGGGCAGAAGCGCTGGCTTCGGTCTTTGTCGAGCGCTTCACCGGGTTTGTGATTCTGGTGCTCTTTGCTGTCGCCTCGCTGGTATCGCACCTGGAACTGCTGCAGGGTACCGGTCTGGTGCCGGTGGTCATTCTGGCTGTGCTGATTCTGGCGGCTGTGCTCTGGCTGGTGCTGGACGCACGACCGCTGAACTTGGTGACACGCTGGATCCGCTTCCCGTTTGCTCAGAAATACATCCTCAAGCTGCACAAAATTCACACCAGCATCAATACTTACCAGCACGAGCGGTCCGCGCTGCTGGCTTCCCTGTTCTGGTCGGTGGTCTTTATGCTGCTGGCGATTGCCAACGTTTACACAAGCGCCCTGGCATTTTCTCGTCCCGTCTCGCTGGTGGATGTGGCGGTCGTCGTGCCGATCATCCTTGTGGTGGCTATGTTCCCCATCACGATCAACGGCATCGGTCTGCAGGAATGGGCTTATGTGCTTATGTTTACCTGGCTGGGAATGCCGGCCTCGTTGGGGCTCTCCACCATCCTGCTCATCCGTGCCAAAGACATCCTGCTTGCGCTGTGCGGCGGCATCATCTACCCGCTGCTGAAAATTGGGCCCAGGCAGGCTTCCCTGGCGGAAGCGGAGGCCGGTCCGGTTAAATGATGTTTTCGACAGGATGGATTTGATATGGCCTCACTCCACCAGCAGCCTGCGTTTTCCGATCCGGTTCAGACCGGTGAAGCAGTCAACGCGGACAGCGGTAATCGCGATACGCATTTGAGAACGCAGAAAGCCCTTTTGGAGGAAGGCAGCGCGCTGCAGAAATACCAGCGCCTGGTGAGCGGTACGAATGGGATCCCCGGTTTGCTCAAATATGAGCTCATCACCGGCCTGTTCGGAGGTCTGCCCGGTGTCCTCGGCCTGGCCCTGAGGCGTTTCTTCTACCGCTTCCTGTTTAAAAAGATGGGCAGGGGCGTGATCATCGGCCGGCACGTCACCATCCGGCACCCGCAGCGCATTGAGCTGGGAGACCAGGTGGTGATCGAAGACGGAGTGGTTCTGGATGCCAAGGGCGATGCGGGCGATATGGTCATCGAAGATCAGGTGTTCATCGGCCGGGGGACGATCCTCACCTGCCGCAGCGGACCGCTGCGCATCGAGGCAGGCTCGAGCATCAGCAGCTACTGCCGCATTGGATCGGGGAGGATCGGGCGTAAAGTCCTCATCGCCGCGTATGTCTACCTCATCACCGGCGGTCACAGGACCGATCGCTGGGATATGCCGGTTATCGACCAGCCGGCCGAGTTTAAAGGCGGTGTTGAAATCGGGGACTGCTGCTGGATTGGCGCCTTCTGTGGGGTGATGGATGGGGTCAGGATTGGTCATAACAGCCTGATCGGCGCTCACAGCCTGGTGACCAGGGACATACCGCCATATTCGATTGCCGTGGGCGTTCCGGCTGAGGTCAAACGCGACCGGCGTGCCGCCCAATGAGCATCTGCAGCGGGCGATTCTGCCGCTGCCGGTACGGAGGAGAACAGATAAGAAAAACCTTTCAAATGTGCAAGTTTTCCCTGAAAAAAGGACAATTTGCTAACCGGACCTTAACTCGCATTTGACATAATGGTTAAGAGCCCGGCGGCCTGCGGTGGCTATAATGCGCCGCATGTTTGCCAAACTCTCAAAAACCATACTGATTGTCGTTTCGCTCACTGTGATCCTGGCAGCCCTGTTTCCGGTGGGCGCTTTCGCTCAGGAGGGGGGAGTGGAGGCAGATCCTCTGGAAATCGCTGACCAGGAGAGCCTGGCTGTTGATGCATCGCAGCTGTCAGCAGATGGAAACTGGATCCGGTTTCGCGGCCGCACAATCCTTCCCGTGGGAGACTCCGTAACGCAGGGCTGGATGGTCCTGGGGAAGAATTTCGATCAGGAGGCTTATCTGAATGCTCTGGACAGGCGCGGCATCAACGCCGTGCTGATCTGGGCATACATGGGGATTTCGGATCAGAAAGCTGACGAACGCATCGGTTACGACGCGCCCGAACTGTGGCCCTGGGTAAAAGAAAACGGAAAGTTTCAACTCGACCGCTTCAACGACGAATATTTCAACCGCCTGCGCTCTTTTGTTCAGTCGGCCAATACAAAGGACATCATGGTTGTCATCACGGTGCACGACGGCTGGACGAAAGACAATTTCAGCGGGCATCCCTTTAATAAGGCCAATGGTGGACCGCTGGACAGCAACGGTCAGTATGTGGAACTGGCCGACTATGCACGGGAAATGCCTGCTTCCTACAACGAGAGCTGGGGCCGGAAAGAAAAGCACCAGTATTACCTGGAGCGTTTTTCCGACCGCCTGATCCAGGCGACCGGCGACCTGCCCAACGTGATGTATGAGATCATGAACGAAGGGGAGTGGTACAACCAGACCGCCAGCCGCAAGTTCCAGGTCCACTTCCTGGACTTCTTCAAGGCCCGCACCGCTGCCCCGCTGCTGGTCAACGATGATCACGTCGGCGGCGCCGATTTCTTTGGCGAGCGCAGTGCGGACGTGATCACGCTGCACAAACCTTTATGGAAGCGGAGCGATTCGGCCAGGACCTTCTTCGACCATCATGCTTCGCAGTCCAACGCCAAACCGGTGTTCTTTACCGAACCGACCCCCGACTACCGCGGCGACCGCGCCGATCTGACCGCCATCATGCGCATGATGTGGGGCACGATCCTGGGCGGCAGCGGGTTCGTGATGCAGAATGACGCATCCTTTGGGTTCGACCCGAACACCCGCATGGCGGGTAAGGCCGGCGCTCGTGACGCCCTGTTAGACCTGGAAGGCCACGCAGCGCGTTTTATCAACGATGCGAACCGCGATCTGAGCGCGATGGAGCCCAAGGGTTCGCTTTGCTCCACCGGTGTCTGTCTGGTCAACCCGGGTAAGAATTACCTGGTGTATGCCCAGAACGGGAGCAGTTTCACTGTGAACCTGCGCGGTTATAACGATACCTTTGAAGTGAGCTGGTATAACCCTGAGACCGGTGAACTGAAGCGTGACCAGGACATCCCGGGCGGCAAAGAGGTTTCTTTCTCACCGCCTTCGAACTCCGACTGGGTGCTGGAGCTGCGCCGGGCGGCAGGTGCGACCAAACCCGACCCGAAGCAGCCCCAGCCAACGCAGCAGCCGCCCCAACCGACACAAGGGCCACCCAAACCACAGCAGCCGGCGCCGACCCCCAGTGGCCCTGGCCAGCAGACGCCGCCTGTGGATAGAGACCCTACATTTCTTCCGTTGATCAATAACAATGGTTGAACGTTGACCATTAGATGAAGAATACAGCAGGCCGCCATTCTACGAGCGGCCTGCTGTACCCGGGTTTTCACGGCAGGCATAAATGACAGGGAGGAAAAATACACATAATTTCTCAACGAGGAATGCTTAAAACAGGTTAAAATATAACGATACGATTTCTTCCGGCTGGTGGGGATCTTTAGCCGTTCGCCACATTCCTACTAACAATTTATCGGGGGGATCATGAGCAGTATTACCGGTCAAGACATTACAACACACGAGGAGAAGGCAATGAAGCACAGGATACTGGTGACAGGTGGAACCGGCTTTGCAGGTTCGCATCTGGTCAGGCGTTTACTGCACATGGGACATGAAGTGGTTGCCCTGGACAACCAGAAGGGGATCGTCTTCGACGAACTGGCTGCGGAGGGGGCGGAGATTCATATTGGCAGTGTGACCGACCGGCAGCTGGTCAACCGCCTGGTGCAGGGCTGCGATATCGTCTTCCATCTGGCTGCTGCCTTCCGAAAAGTCGATCTGCCAAAAGAGGTCTACTGGGACATCAATGTGAACGGCACCCGCTATCTCCTGGAGGCGGCTTACGAAGCGAAAGTGGCTCGCTTTGTGTACTGCAGCACCTGTGGGGTGCATGGTAATGTGGAAAATCCCCCGGCTGCCGAGGATGCGCCTATTGCACCCGAAGATTACTACCAGTTCACCAAGTATGAGGGGGAGAAGGTCGTTCATGAATTCATGCAGCGCGGCCTGCCGGCGGCCATCCTGCGCCCGGCCGCTATCTACGGTCCCGGAGACCCCGAACGCTGGGCGATGCTGTTTAAGCGCGTGGCGCGCGGCTGGTTCCCCATGCTGGGAAACGGGAAGGTGACTTATCACCCGCTCTATATTGACAATCTGACCGACGCTTTTGTGCTGGCCATGGAAAAAGACGCCGCACTGGGGCAGACCTACCTGATCGCTGATGATTGTTACTACCCTATCGAGGAGATCGTCAAGATGGTCGCCCAGGTGCTGGAAATCGATGTGAAGATTTATCACCTGCCTTATTTCCCGGTCTGGTTTACCGCCCTGCTGGTCGAGACCGCTGCCCGGCCGTTCAAGATTTCGCCGCCGATCTTTCGCCGCCGGGTGGACTGGTTCCGGCAGAACCGGGCATTTGATATCAGCAAAGCCAGAAAAGAGCTGGGCTATAACCCGCGCGTCGATCTGCTGGAAGGGCTGCGCAGAACGGCCGAGTGGTACCGCGAACACAACCTGATTTAACAGGCACCTGCAGGGGGGAGGGAAGACAGAACCCATTACAAACAGGAAAGCCCGATGGACACGGAAAATCTGAACTCTGATGCCAGCCTGCAGGCGGGGCCAGGGCTGCATACACAATTGTTTTCACCACACAAATCGGGGTATCAGAAGTACCGTGAGATGGTTGTAGGTGATCGCGGCCTGCTCGCGCTGCTCTGGTTTGAACTGCTGACCACATTTCTCGGTCCGATCCCCGGTGCGCTGGGACTGTTTCTGCGCCGCATCTTTTATCCCACCCTCTTTAAAAGCGTCGGGAAGGACGTGGTCTTTGGCCGCAACCTGACCCTGCGCCATCCGCATAAGATCTCTATCGGCAGTCATGTGATCATTGATGAAGACTGCACACTGGATGCCAAAGGGGAGAGCAACCAGGGCCTCACCCTGGGTGATTATGTCACCATAGGCCGGTGGTCCTCGCTGGTGTGTAAGAACGGGGATATTGAGATCGGATCCCATGTCAACATTGGCACCACGGTGAAGATTATTGTCAACGAGGGAGGCCTGATCCGCATTGGCAGCAATATCGACATCGGGTCGCTGGCGCATTTCTCTGGCGGGACGTACGATTACGACCAGCTCGAAACGCTGCCTTCCGCGCGTAAAAAAGAGACCCTCGGCATCACCGTTGAAGATTTCGCCTGGATTGGCGTAGGAGTGATTCTGCTGGACGGCGTTTGCATCGGCAAAAAGAGCATCGTCGGTGCAGGCGCCGTGGTAACCAGTGACATCCCTCCCCATTCTGTCGCCGTCGGCGTACCGGCCAGGGTGATTAAAAAACGAATCTGAGCAGTAACGGAGGTCAGCCAGTGAAAAAGCGGCTTCTATTTGCGGCTAAGCTGCTGGTCAGTTCGTTGCTGATCTGGTATCTGTTCTCACGTGCAGATCTGTCGGGAGTGCTGTCTGCGATCGTGATGGCCAATGTATTCTGGCTGGCCGGCGCACTGTTTACGATCTATCTGGGCAAGGTGTTCACCGGTTACCGCTGGCAGGTGCTTCTGGCTGCACAGGATGTGCATATCCCCCTGCGCACCCTGATCGCATCAGTTTTCGTAGGCCAGTTTTTCAATAACTTTTTGCCCACCACATTTGGCGGTGATGCCGCGCGGGCTTATGATACCGCCGTGTACAGCAAGCAGCCGGCAAAATCGCTCACCTCGCTGTTTCTGGACCGCTTAATTGGCGTCCTGGCGCTCGCATTGCTGGCGCTGGTCGGGCTGCTGGCCGGATTTCTGGCTCATCAGGATGTCCTGTTTTATGTCGGACCGGTGCTGGGCGTTTTCATCTTCTGCGCCGGTATTATCGGGGTTGTCTTCACTCCAGCGGCTGCTAAGCTGTTCGAACGGCTGCTGGAGAAGATCGGGCTGAAGAAGGCTGCAGGGATGGTCAGAGAGATCACTGGTTCGATGGACCAGATCCGCCGGGACAGGAAAGTGCTGCTGATCGCCTTTCTTGTCTCGCTGGCCCTGCAGGTTAATGTCGTTCTCTTCTACTACATGATCGGGCGTGCGCTGGCCGTTGATATTTCGATGCTCTACTATTTTATTCTGGTCCCCATCGCACTGGTCATTTCCACAATCCCGTTTTCGATCAATGGGATTGGTCTGCGCGAAGGGATCTTTGTATTTTTACTGAACCAGCTTGCAGTGCCTGCCGAGACGGCCATCGCCCTCTCTCTGATTTCTTTCGGCCTGCTGCTTACCCAGGGGGTAGTTGGGGGAATCATATTTGCCCTGCGGGGGACAAATTTATCTCGCCTTTTACACAAAAGAACCACATAAAAGGTCGGTTCATATTCCTTTTTTACAGTTGAACAGCGCTTACCGGTACGTTGTTTGCGGGTAGGGTAAGGAGCAGGTAGTCATGGCTGGTATTCGATGGGTCAAGAGAACTTTTGCGATTACGCAGTATTCAATGCTGGCTGCAGTACTGGTTGTCAGTCTGATCGCCGGCGCAGCGCCGGCTTTCTTTATCAATCAACACCGCGCGCAGGCGCAGGCTGCCGTGCTGTTTTCCGATAAGTTCGAGCGCGGGAACAGCAGCACGCTGGGGAACGGCTGGGTGGAGGTGGAACCAGAAGGAGGGGCGGTTGGCCTCTCGGGCGGCCGCATGTGCTTCACGGATACCTCCGACCTGATCAGCCGGCCTATAGTGCGCCGCAGCTTCACGAAAGCCACCAGCGGGCTTTTGGAATGGACATTTGACTTTGATTGGAAGCGCAAAAACCCTGAGTACCAGTACCGGCTGCTGATGCAGCTGGGCGACAGTGCGCAGATGAGCGACGACAGCCAGCACCTGGGGATCGGTGTGCATCTGCTGTGGGAGGGTTTCGGCGGCCCGCACGAGACGCTGGCAGCCCGCAGGGCAGGGGTGAGCACACCGCTGCAGGTGGTCAGCGGACCGGCGCAGGTCCGGGTGACCGCCGACCTGGACGCACATACCTACGATGTGCGTGTGAATGGAGTTCTGGTGGGCAGCGGGCTGCCTTTTGACCACGAGGTAGACATCGACACTGTACGCTTTATGACCCACGAGCTTGCCGAACAGAACTTCCTGGGCCGCTGCTTCGACAACCTGTTGATCACGGGAGGAACCGGTTCACCGGCTCCCACGGCGACCAGCGCGCCTGCGACGACCGCTCCGCCCACATCTACCCGCACGCCGACCGGTGTGCCGCCTGCCACTGCCACAAATACGCCGCTGCCAACAGCGACTTTCACAGCGCAGCCCTCCTTCACTCCGACACAGCAGCCGGCGTCTCCCACGTCTTCCAATCCAACCGGTTCCGGCAGCCTGTTTGCCGACAATTTTGAGCGTGGGAACAGCAGCACGCTGGGGAACGGCTGGGTGGAGGTGGAGCCGGCAGGCGGAGCCGTTGGCCTGTCAGGTGGGCGCATGTGCTTCACGGACACCTCCGATCTGACCAGCCGGCCTTTGGTGCGCCGCAGCTTTGCCAGAATCTCCAGCGGGCTGCTGGAGTGGACTTTTGACTTCGACTGGAAGCGTAAAAACCCCGAACACCAGTACCGGCTGCTGATGCAGTTAGGCGACAGTGCCCAGATGAACGACGACAGCCAGCACCTGGGGATTGGAGTGCACCTGCTGTGGGAGGGTTTTGGTGGTCCGCACGAGACTCTGGCGGCCCGTAAGGCAGGCGTAAGCACGCCGCTGCAGGTGGTCAGCGGTGCGGCGCAGATCCGGGTGACGGCCAATCTGGATGCACATACCTATGATGTGCGCGTGAACGGAGTGCTGGTGGGCAGCGGGCTGCCCTTCGATCACGAAGTGGATATTGACACGGTGCGATTCATGACCCACGAGCTTGCCGAACAAAACTTCCTGGGCCGCTGTTTCGATAACCTGTCGATTACAGGCGGGACTGGTTCGCCTGCTCCCACGGCGACCAGCGCTCCTGCCACGACTGCTCCGCCCACGCCCACGCGCACGCCGACCGGTCAGCCGTCTGCTGCCGCCACGAACACCCCACAGGCGCCGGCTGCGACCAGCACGCCTCCGGTGGCGGCCTGCACGGTGCGCATCATGCCTCTGGGCGATTCGATTACTAAGGGCACCGGCACCTGCAGCGACCCGGCCGGTCAGGACTGCACCGGCTACCGCGAACCGCTCTATGACCTGCTGGTGAACGCCGGTTATGCCGTCGATTTCGTCGGTTCACTGGGCGCTGAGTTTCAATCCTCCCGTGATTTCGACACCGGTCATGAAGGGCACGGCGGGAAAACAGCGCACCACATTCGCAACGTGCTGTACAACGGTTACAACGCCTTTCCGGGCCAATTTCTGATCAGCAGCGCACAGCCGGATATCGTCCTGCTGCACGTTGGCACCAACGATATCAGCGATGGCGAGCTGGCGCCGCGGGTGAACAACGAGATCGGATTGATCCTCAACGAGATCGACCAGTACGAGAATGACGCCGGCCGGGAAGTGCTCGTCATCCTGGCGCAGATCATCAACCGCTCTGATCCGCAGAGCACAATGGGGCTGGAGACCTCGGCGTTCAACGACCGCCTCTACACGCTGTCCAGGGACCGCATCCGCAGCGGTGACCGTCTGGTACTGGTGGATATGGAGAGCGCGTTGCATTACCCGGCGGACCTGACCGATACGGTTCACCCCAACCAGAGCGGATATATAAAGATGGCCTCTGCCTGGTTCAATGCCCTGCTTCCGGAACTGGCGGCGGTCTGTCCATAAACTTCTTTCAACAGGTTGACCAGGATGTCGAACTTTCGTCGCTTCACACTGATCTGCGCACTATTGCTCTTATGGGTGCTTAGTTTGACATGGACACTTTCGGTTCGAGCGCAGACCGGCCCGGGGACACAGGCTGGTCGGGCTCGCGGGCAGAGCGGGGAAATGCGTCCGGCAGCCTGGTTTCCGCTGATTGCACGGGGCGCTTCCTTCCGTGTCCCGAATGAAAGCTCAACTCCGCAGCCCACCGGAGGCACCGCAACGACTGCCGTTACCGGTGTGCCGGGGATTACACCTCCCGGATCTTCAACGCCTGTACCTGCGACGATCTCGCCGGAGAACACGAATACCCCCGCGCCTGATCCGCAGGATACGCCGGATCCGGCCACACCAGTCTCGACAGAACCAACTACGTTAACGCCAACGACCACCGCTGAAAAAACGACTACGGTTCCTACGGAGACGCCTGCTCCGTCACCAACAACATCTCCGTCCCCGACGGAGACGGACCCTCCCACAGCCACCGCGACAGCCACACCTACGCCATCACCGACGAATACGGCGACCAGCACGGCAACCTTTACTCCGACGCCTACAAACACGGCCACACATACGCCAACGTTCACGGCGACGAATACGCCCACCATTACACCTACCCCTACCCATACACCGGAGCCGACGGGCAGCCCGGTGTGCCGCATCATGCCCCTGGGGGACTCCATCACCAAGGGACACGGCACCTGCAGCGACCCGGCAAATCAGGACTGCACCGGCTACCGCGAACCGCTCTACGACCTGCTGGTGAACGCTGGTTACGCGTTCGATTTCGTCGGTTCGCTGGGTGCTGAATTCCAGGCCAACCACGATTTCGACACCGATCACGAGGGGCATGGAGGTGAAACGGCGCATTTCATTCGTAACGTGATTTACAACGGTTTCAATCCGAATATTCCAGGCCAGAATTTGATCGGTAAAGCAGAACCTCATGTGATCCTGCTGCACATCGGCACGAACGATATCAGCAATGGAGAATCGCCTACCCAGGTCATGGGTGAGACCAACTCGCTCCTGAACGAGATCGACGAGTACGAGAGCGAAACCGGCCGGAAAGTGCATGTCATCCTGGCCCAAATCGTAAACCGTCATAATCCGAACAGCCCTCAGGGAATGGCCACATCTGAACTCAACAACAGGCTGGCAGATATGGTCAGCACTCGCCGGAGAAACGGCGACCTGATAACCCTGGTGGATATGGAGCACGCTCTGAACTATCCTGCAGATCTTGATGACGGGCTCCATCCCAATCAGAGCGGGTACACGAAGATGGCCGGGGTATGGTTCACGGCACTGCAGCAGGTGTGGGCGGACGCCTGTCCCTGAGCGGTCACAAGATGCACAGGCTGGTATAATCACCGCCGGGGGAAATGGATATGAAGAATTGGGAGGTAGCACGAAGTTTTGCCATCACCGCTCGCACACACCACCGCAGGCTACGCCGTTTACCGGCTGCTGCGCCGCCGGCGCTCCGATTGGGAGCCGCAGGTCTGGCGCCTACCGCTGATCCTGCTCGTCACACTGGTCTTTTCAATCCTGCCGGATTTCGACGCCGTTGCCGGTATTCTGGCCGGCGATATTGGCCGCTACCACAACCAGGGCACTCACAGCCTGGTGGTCGGGCTGCTGGTCGCGCTGCTCTTTGCCGTGCTGCTGGCTCGCGGGCGTATGCATGCTTTTAAGGCCTGGTTCCCGCCGCTGCTGTTGAGCTACGAACTGCACGTCCTGATGGATGTGGTCACCCTGGGGGAACGGGGCGTTATGCTCCTCTGGCCGCTGAGTTCCGCCCGCTTCGATGTGCCTTTCACGCTGTTTTACGGGGTGCGCTGGTCAGAGGGGATCTTTGCCTGGCAGCACCTGGTAACCCTGGCAACAGAAGCGCTGTTCGCCCTGCTGGTGCTCGGCGGGCTGTACCTGCTCGAACGCCGCCAGAACGTGCCCTCCGGTCCTTCACAGCGCCGTCCACTCTCCGAAGCTGAAGTAGACTGATTCCCCTGTTCCGTAACAAAAAGCGTACTCCTGCGTTATAAAAGTGTGATCGCAGTGGTCAGTGGGGAGGTTCAGGCCGGTTTCATGTTTTGTTCGACAATCATTCCAACGGTCGCACGGCCGGTGCTCAGCCGGGCGGTGCAGAGCGTCCTTGACCAGGGGTTCGAGGATGAACCATTCGAGGTGATTGTCGTCAATGATTCCGGGCAGGACCTGCCCCCTGCGCCCTGGCAGCAGGACCCGCGTGTGCGCGTGATCAGCACCCAGCGCCGTGAGCGCAGCGTGGCGCGCAACACCGGGGCGGCTGTGGCGCGCGGCCGCTACCTGCACTTTCTGGATGATGACGACTGGCTGATGCCCGGCGCGCTGCAGGGGTTCTACGCCCTTTCAAAAGCAAAGCCGGAGGCCGACTGGTTGTACGGCAGCTCGCAGCTTGTTGACCGCCAGGGAAAGGCGCTCATCCAGCTGCACCACGAGCTGGACGGCAACTGCTTTGTTCAGGTAATGGCCGGTGAATGGCTGCCCCTGCAGTCTTCGCTGATTAAAGCCAGCGCATTTTTTGCCGCAGGGGGCTTCAACCCCTTTATTTCCAGCACCGAGGACGTCGATCTCTGCCGGCGGATCGTGCTGCGCGGACCGGTCGCCGGGATGCGCCAGGTGGTCGCCACGATTGGCATGGGCGAGGAGGGCAGCACGACGAACCCATACCGCGCCCAGAGCAGTGAAGGCAGCCGCCGGGCGCGCGAAGCCATTCTGCACGAGCCGGGCGCATGGCGCCGCCTGCGAGCCTCGGCAAAAGGGGCCGAATGGCAGGGGCGCGTGGTGCGGATTTATTTCACATCCTGCATCTGGAATTTACGGCACCGGTTCATTTTCACAGCCGGCAGCCGGTTTTTTGCTGGTTTTTTCAGCCTGCTTACTGCGGGGAGATGGTTTGTCAGTTCTGGTTTCTGGAAGGGTATAACCAGATCTTACACCAGCCATACCTTTATTAAAGGGTTTCAGGAAGCCGGCCTGCCGGTTCAGACCTGAACTGACCCGGCGCGAAAGCGCTGCCAGCGGCAGCCCGGCCAGGGGGGCGACCTGAAGTTGTCGAGGCCGCAGCCAGTAAGGTATTATTTCTGCCTGCTGCGGCAGGCCTGCAAATAAAGGGGGCTGGATGATGGATGGACGAGTAGAGGGGTAAGAAAACCAATATGCTGGATGCGATCGGATCACGACTGGACAGCCTGCATGTCGAAACCGGTGTCACCCGACTGGAGAAGAGCACGATTTACCAGGCTCTGGCGCTTACCGGTATCCTGCTCTTTGCCGCTGTGCTGCGCTTCTATAAGCTGGGGGAATGGAGCTTCTGGATCGATGAGGTGCTCGAGATTGGCTACGCACAGGAGGCGGTGAGCAGTTTCCCCTTTTACCCGGGTCTGCGCGTGTCGCTGCTGGTCATCGCTGCCGCGCTGAACCATTTCGGGGTGAGTGAGTGGAGCGCCCGCCTGGCGCCTGCCCTGGTCGGGCTGCTGACGCTGCCCGTCCTGTATTTCCCTATCCGCCGCCTGTTCGGTCCTTTCGTCGCTCTGCTGGCCGTCCTGTTTCTGGCCATCTCCCCCTGGCATCTGTTCTGGTCGCAGAACGCCCGCTTTTATACCTTTTTACTGCTGTTTTACACGCTGGGGCAGCTCGCTTTCTTCTTCTGGTTGGAGACCAACCGCTTTGTGTACCTGGTCGTGGCGGGCCTCATGCTTGGCCTGGCGGCCCTGGAGCGTATGGTTGCTGCCTTTATCGCCCCGGCGGTGCTGGTTTACTTTATCGCCCTCTTCCTGCTCAAATTTGAGAAACCAGAAGGACTGACTCTGCGTAACCTGGCGCTGCTGGCAGCCCCGGCGGTGATCTTCGGGCTGTACCAGGTCTTTGTCGATGACTTCCTGGGAGACTTCTCGTTCTGGATCCTCGGTCACCAGCACGATCCCGTGCGTGTGGGGCTTTCGATCATCTACGACACCGGCCTGCCGCTCTTCCTCCTGGCGATGCTGGGCGGTCTGTTCTTAGTCCTGCAGAAGAGCCGCTCCGGCCTGTATCTGTTCCTGGGTGCGCTGGTCCCCTGCCTGATTCTGGTGGCCATTGCCCCCTTTACACAGGCTTTCTCGCGCTATGTGTTTATGGTCCTGCCCAGCTTCGCCATCCTGGCTGCCATCGCCGCGCGTGAGATCCTGACCAGCGCCCGGGGGCAGATGGTTGTCCTGGCCGTGTTCGTCCTGCTGGCGCCGTTCGCCGACGCAATGAGCCAGAACGTGCTTTATTACAGCTTCCAGAATGGCAACCGCGAAAACTTCAAGGCCGCGTTTGCCCAGGTGGCGGCCCAGAAGGCCCCCGGCGACGTGATTTACTCCACGCGCGAAAGGGTCGGAGACTACTACATGGATGAGGATATCCTGGCCAGCCAGGATGTGAAGATCAGCGATTTGAACGCCAGTACAGAGCGAAAGTGGTTCGTGATGGACAACCGCAGCTATATCTCTCCTGCACTGCAGAACTGGCTCGATACCCGTGCTGAACTGAAAGGAGTTTACGACGTTTATATCCCCGGAAAAGTGATGACCATGCGCGTCTACCTGCACGATCCGGGCGCTCCGTAGCGCTGGATCATAGATTCACTGCACACGCTGGTTAAATCCCCCTGGGAAGATGTGCAGCAGAGTAAAGAGCACGCATAACAAAACAATGCAGAAGACCTCGAATAAAGATGCGGGAATGCAAGGAAGAAGGAGAAGATACCATGCGCAGTAAAGTTCTACCGGTGTGGGTGCCGGCAGCGTTAATTGTGATCATACTGCTGGGGGCTGGCGCGGCGGCGTACTCGGCCCAGGCGCAGCAAAGCCTGCCGTATTATTCCAACCCCTATTCCTACTGGCCTCTGGATGGTCATACAGTGCTCGGGGCTGGTCAATTCCTGTACGATGACGCCGTGAGGGCGAATGATGTGGAGTGTACGCCGGCTGCCGGGACCTGCCCCCAGGAGGTCCCGGGAATGTTCGGGAAGGCGCTCCAGTTCGACGGGGTTAACGACCAGCTCAGCAAAACCCGGCCCGAAGGTCTGTCATGGCAAATAACAGATAGCTTCAGCGTTGAAGCCTGGGTGAAAATTCCCGCCGATAACGACTGTTCCAGCGTGGATGGAGATGGGAAAAAAGTGAGCAACCAGGTTTTCATCGGACGGTACAAGGATAGCCCGACGAACTACACTTCGTGGTGGTTAGGCTGCGGCTGGGAGAAACCGGGCGGCTCGTCCGGCGGTGATGCTTACGCTATCTTCCATATTCGAGACAGCGTCACCAGCACTGGAAAAGGGCTCTCGGTATTTAGTGACGTACCGATCAATGACAACAAGTGGCATCATATCGTGGGGGTTTACGACGGCACTGCCAAACAGATGCGAATTTACGTCGACCGGAAGTTAAGCGGTACGCTTTCTACGAACTTTTCCGGTAACATCGTCACAAGCCAGAGACTGCAGTTCGGTACCTATACGATTGCCGATATTCCAGGTTATTTCTATAAAGGGATTCTGGACGAAGTCGCGGTTTATAACCGCGCCCTGACCCTGACGGAAATCAACGCTCCGTTTCCGGTCGTGCAGAACCCTGGAAACCGGGTCAATCAGGTTGGCGACACGGTAAACCTGCAGATCAGCGCCTTTGATCCTTTCAACGAGCTTTTATTCACAGCGGTCAATCTTCCTCCGGACCTGACGATCAACTCGACCACCGGGGTGATCTCAGGGACGATCGCACCGGGGGCCAGGTCTGGCAGCCCGTATCAGGTGACCGTTACGGTGAGCAACGGTGACGGCGGCAGCAAGGTTGTCAACTTCACCTGGCAGATTGGCGAGACGCAGCTTTTCCTGCCGCTGGTGAATCGGTAATAACGATTCTGCCGGTTCTGACAGGACGTTTCTATTCGCTGGGGGCGGCTCGTCCGGCCCCAGCGAACCTGTTGGCTCTATTGAAGAGCCTCTTTTGTGCATGCGAATTCTCTTTCTGACTCAGATCATCCCCTACCCGCCGGACGCCGGGCCGCGCGTGAAAACCTGGCATGTGCTGCGCTACCTGGCCGCTCAGGGCCATGAGGTTACCCTGGTCTCATTTGTGCGCCCGGAGGAAGAGCAGTATGTGCCCGTGCTGCGCGAACTGTGTGCGGCGGTGCACACCGTGCCGATCCGCCGCTCGCGCCTCGCCGATGTGGGATACTGGCTGCGCAGCCATCTCAGCGGCAGGCCGTTCCTGATCGAGCGCGATGATCTGAGCGCCATGCGCCGCCTGCTGGCCGGGCTGGCCGCTCAAGAGCGGTTCGATGCGGTGCACGCGGATCAACTGGGGATGGCCCAGTTTGCCCTGCCGTTCAAAAACGGCGCTTCGGATTCGCCTGTGCTGGTTTTCGATGCCCACAACGCCGTGTGGACGATTATCGAGCGCATGCGCCTCAACGCGCCCTGGATGCTGCGTATTCCGGCAGCCGTCGAAGCCCGGCGCGTGAAGCAGTATGAAGGCTGGATCGTTCGCCAGTTCGATCACACCCTGGCGGTGACAGAGCCGGACCGCCGGGCGCTGGTTGATGCGTTGCAGTCCACTGCATTAAACGGGGGGATTAACCCTAAATCGCGGCCCATTCACGTCATCCCGATTGCCGTGGATACGCAGGCCCTGCAGCCTGCCCGGCGCAAAGCGGGATCGAAAAATATTGTCACGCTCGGCACCCTGCACTATCCGCCGAACGCCGACGGCATCCGCTGGTTTATGAAAGAAGTCTTCCCGCTCGTGCTGGAGCAGGAGCCGGATGCGACCCTGACCGTGATCGGCAAGAATCCCCCGGAGGACTTCGCACGTCTTGCCGCCCAGCATGCGGGTAGAATCGAGATTACCGGCTACGTGCCAGACCTGGATCCTTACATGGACCAGGCGGCGCTGATGGTGGTGGCGGTGCGCGCCGGTGGGGGCATGCGGGTGCGCATCCTGGAAGCTTTTGCCCGTGCCATGCCGGTGGTCACCACGACGGTGGGGCTGGAGGGCATCGAGGCACTTCCCGGTCGCGATGTTTTGGTCGCCGATGCACCGGAGGCCTTCGCTCGCAACGTGGTGCGCCTGCTGCGCGATCCGCAGCTGCAGCGCCGGCTGGCCGAGAACGGCCGCCGGCTGGCCGAAGAAAAATACGACTGGCAGGTGATTTTGAGCAAAATGGACGCGGTCTACCAGGCCGCTTCAGAATTACAGGTAGGAGCAGGTATTGAAGTTTAGGGTGTTTGTCCGTTCCAACTGGCTGCTGCTGTCCATTCTGTTGATCAGCGTACTGCTGCGGCTGGGGGCGGCGTTCTTCCTGGGGAATGAGGTGGAGGAACTGCCAGGCACAGCAGACCAGATCTCTTATCACACTCTGGCACAGCGGGTGCTGGCCGGACACGGCTTCACCTTTGGAGAGCCCTGGTGGCCGGCAACGCGTGCCGGCGAGCCCACCGCGCACTGGAGCTATCTATACACAGGTTTTCTCATTCTGATCTATGGGCTGCTGGGCCCCAATCCACTGGCCGCGCGCCTGATCCAGGCGCTGCTGGTGGGCCTGCTGCAGCCGCTGTTTGCTTACCTGCTGGGTGAGCGGTTGTTCGGTCAACGGGTGGGCCTGGCGGCGGCAGCGATCACTGCCGTGTACGCCTATTTTGTCTACTACGCCGCCAATCTGATGACCGAATCCTTTTATATCGTCTGCATCCTGGCGGCGATCTGGCTGGCCATCCGCTGGACGGACCGGATGCGGAGCGGTGCTTCCCCGGAGATGCTGACGCCTGCGCTGCTCGGGCTGGTACTTGGCGCGGCTGTGCTGCTGCGCCAGCTTTTCCTGCTGGTGGTGCCCCTGTTCTTTCTGTGGATATTTCTGGGGGACCGCCGCACTTGGCGCGGCCTGCTGCTCAGCGCCGCACTGATCGCGCTCATGATCCTGCCGTTCACGGCATATAACTATGCGCGCTTTGGTGAATTTGTCCTGCTGAACACGAACGCCGGCTACGCGTTCTACTGGGGCAACCATCCGGTTTACGGGACACGCTTCCTGCCCATCCTGCCCTGGTGGATGGGGACCTATTACGATCTTCTGCCGCCGGAACTGCTGCACCTGAACGAGGCTGCACTGGATAAGGCTCTGCTGCAGCGGGGCATCGGTTTCGTCCTGCAGGACCCGCTGCGATATGTGCTGCTCTCCGCCAGCCGCATCCCGGCTTACTTCATGTTCTGGCCTTCAGCCGATTCGGGAACGATCAGCAACCTGTCGCGCATGGCCAGTTTTGGCATCTTCTGGCCGTTTATGCTCTACGGCCTGCTGCGCGCCGTGCGGGAACACGGGCTGACGCTCAAACCCCCGTCACCACTGGTTCTGGTGGGCAGTTTTGCGCTGGTTTACTCCCTCATTCACATTCTCTCCTGGGCGCTGGTCCGCTACCGTCTGCCGGTCGATGCCGTGCTGGTGATCTTCGCGGCCCTGGCTGTGGTGGGGCTGGCCCAGCATGTTCCGGTTCTGCGACGCCTGCTCCAGGTTAATGCCTGAAATTGATTAGTGATAAGGAATTGTCCAGGATGATGCGCCTGAATATTTCTTTATTACTGTGTTTCTTTATCGTTTTTATGCTGATTTTTCTCGTCCTTTTCCCATCCTCCGGATCCGTTCATGCGGCCGGGATGTTCTCAGACGACCCGCCTGACGAAGATCCGCCTGCCGGTAAACCGCTGCCGGGGGATGATTTGCCGGACAGTCCGGATGCCCTGTACATGGAACAGGATCCCTATCTTGATGATTTCGGATTGGAAAACTTCAGCGCCTTACTGAATGAATCAATGGCCATGCGCGGCGCTTACTGCGCCGCCCCTGTGCGTATTATGCCCCTGGGTGATTCCATCACCTGGGGTGACGGCGACTGTTCTGATGGAAATCAGGAACAACACTGCTCTGGCTACCGCAACGAACTCTGGGACCTTCTGACGAAAGGCTCCTACCGTTATTCCGTGGACTTTGTGGGCAGCCGCAGCAGCGCCAGAGCCGGCCAGAACTTTGACGATGATAACGAAGGCTGGCCTGGAGAAGGGACAGCCTTCGTCAAGCCCAGGGTTTACAACTGGCTGTCTCAAAACCCTGCGGATGTGGTCCTGCTGCACATCGGGACCAATGACATCTCCGGTCTGAAAGCCAGCGATCCGGTTATTCCGATCAAGGAAAACATCCGGGAGATCCTGGACAATATTGACCGGTACGAGAGGGATAAAGGTCATGATGTGTATGTGATTCTGGCCCAGATCATTGGCCGCAGGGACAGCACAATAAAGAATGAGCAGACCAGGCAGTTGAATCAGGAAATCGCTTCTCTGTACCAGGAGCGGCTGGACGCAGGGGACCTGATCGGGCTGGTGAATATGTATGATGCTGTCAATCTGGATGAAAAAGATATGGATGATAACCTGCATCCCAGCAATGCTGGATACATAAAAATGGCTGATGAATGGTACAGAGCATTGAAGGACGTGCTGGTCTGTGCGGAAGAGGACCAGTATACGGTTAATAAGAACAGCAAAACCGTTAAATTCAATGTGCTGGAAAACGATCGCGGCGCAGCACTGCAGATCGAAAGCATCTCCAAAGGCTCTGCCGGAGGCAAATTAACCCGGCGGAACGGCTTCATCGAATACACTCCTGCCCCTGGATTTTTCGGCCAGGAGACCTTTACCTATACATTGAGAAGCGCGCCGGGGATGACCCCCACCGCTGCAGTGACGGTCACGGTGTTAGAAGAAGTACAGAATTTTTTCCCCCTGCTGATGAAGAGGAGATAAGCGGGTGAAAATTCTGTATATCGTGCCTTATGTCCCCAACCTGATCCGGGTGCGGCCGCACAATCTGATCCGCGGCCTGGCGAGACGCGGCCACCAGGTGACGCTGGCGACCCTGTGGGGGGACGAAGCGGAACGGGCATCTCTGGCACAGATAGAACCGTACGTGCATGCGGTGGTTTCGCTGGAGATCCCGCGCTGGCGCTCGGTCTGGAACTGCCTGGCGGCCCTGCCGACGCGTAAACCGCTGCAGACCGTGTACTCCTGGCATCCGGAACTGGCGCACAAACTGCAGGAACTGGTCCGCGGCCAGAACGGGCGGCCCTTTGATGCTGTCCATGTGGAGCACCTGCGCGGGGCGGCCTACGGGCTGCACCTGCGCTCCTGCACCTCGCTGCCGGTGATCTGGGACAGTGTCGATTCGATCAGCTTCCTCTTCCGCCAGGCGGTGCAGCGCAGCAAGACTCTCATCTCCCGCGGCATCACGCGCTTCGAGCTGGGCCGCACCGAAAGCTACGAGGGCTGGCTGCTGAACCAGTTCTCCCGCGTGACGGTGACATCTCCGGCCGACCGCCAGGCGCTGTTGACGCTGCTGCCGCCGGGTTCGCCGCAGCCGGCGGTGGAAGTGATCCCCAATGGGGTGGATCTGGATTATTTCAAACCCGGCCCCGAGCGCGAACGCATTGACGGTGAAATCGTGCTCAGCGGCAAGATGAGCTACCATGCCAATGTGACCATGGTGCTGAACTTCGTCGAGCAGGTGATGCCCCTGGTCTGGTCACGCCGGCCGGACGCCAGGCTCACCGTGGTCGGGAAAGACCCGGTCCGCGAGGTACAGGCGCTGGGCGAACATCCCAAGATCACCATCACCGGCACCGTGGAGCACCTGCCCCCTTACCTTCAGCGGGCCAGCGTGGCAGCCGCGCCGATCGCCTACGGAGCCGGAATCCAGAACAAGGTGCTGGAAGCCATGGCCTGTGGAACGCCGGTTGTGGCCTCCCCGCAGGCGGTCGCGGCGCTCTCCGCCCGTGCAGGTAAGGAGCTGCTTGTCGCCAGCCGGCCGGATGAGATGGCGGAAGCCATCCTGCGCCTGCTGGAAGACCCTGCCTACCGCCGGCAGATCGGCGATGCAGGGCGGCGCTACGTGGAACGGGAGCATCATTGGGACCACGCGGCCGCCCGGCTGGAAGCCATTTATGCATCCGCACAGGGTGAACTCCTGCAGTCTGTTGTGCGGGGCTGACGCGCTCAGCCGTGTGTTTGAGCGTAAGCCGGTTTTCTTGCTGGCGCTGCTGGTACAATATGACTGCCCATCAGGTACACCAGCAGTTACAGCCAGGGGGTGACCTCAGCAGGAGCACGGCAGGGGGTAATTGAAGACGTAGACCTCAGGAAGGAAGAAGAGGCTGGATTAGACGATGGAAATCAGTAACTATCTATACCCGATACGCAGATGGTGGTGGCTGCTCGCTGCGGCAACGCTGATCGCGATGCTGTCCAGCCTGCTTGTTGTTATTACGCAGCCACCTGTATATCAGGCAAAAACCACGCTCATGATCGGTAGAGCGATTGAAAACCCCAACCCGTCCACCAATGAGTTCTGGTTGGGGCAGCAGCTTGCCAGCACATATGCCGATATTGCCAACCGGGAACAGGTGCGCGATGCCACCATGGCGGCTCTGGGGCTGGACTGGCTGCCGCAGTACCGGGCGCGAGCGGTGGATAACAGCCAGCTCATCGAAATATCGGTGACCGACACCGAGCCGGTGCGTGCTCAGGCGGTGGCCAATGAACTGGCTAACCAGTTGATTCTGCTCACGCCCACCAGCTCACGGCCGGAAGAGCGCGACCGCCAGGAGTTTATCTCTGCACAGCTCGACACCCTGGAAGCACAGATCGAGCAGACACAGCGGGATATCGAGCAGCTGCAGACCGAGCTGGGCACCATGGTGAGCGCCCGGCAGATCAGCGATGCACAGAACCAGATCTCGGCGCTGTCGGGTAAGCTGACGACTCTGCAGGCGAACTACGCCAACCTGCTGGCATCGACCGGTAAGGGGGCCATCAACACCCTGACGGTGATGGAACCGGCCGGCCTGCCCACTCGCCCGATCGGCCCGAACAAGGCCACGGCCGTGCTGGCTGCCGGTATGATCGGACTGGTGCTGGCCGTCGCGGCGGCGTACCTGCTGGAGTATCTGGACGATACGTTGAAGACCCCGCAGGATGTTGAGCGCCTGGTCGGCTACCCGGTGATCGGCCAGATCCTGGACGAGGACGACGCCTCAGGTGAGCAGCCCTTCGTGGCCCGGCACCCGCGCCATCCCTATGCCGAGGCTTTTCGCAACCTGCGCACCAACCTGGAGTTCTCCAATGTCGATAGGCCGGTGAGGACGATTCTGGTGAGCAGCGCCGACACGGGAGACGGCAAGACTTCGATTGCCACGAACCTGGCAGCGATTATCGCCCAGGCGGAGAAACGGGTGATCCTGGTTGACGCCGACCTGCGCATCCCGCGCATTCACTCGTTCTTGAAAATACCCAACAAGAACGGGCTGAGTGATGTCTTCCGCGGGAAAGTGTCGCTGAAGGATGCGCTGCAGGTGATCCACGAGGGAGGGATGTCGGTGATAACGGGTGGAACCCCGCCTCCCAATCCGGGAGAACTGCTGGCCTCCAACCGGATGGTTGAGATCCTCAATGAGCTGCAGGAGATGGCCGATTATGTTGTCGTGGACGCGCCGCCATTCGTGGTCGCCGACGCTTCGGTGCTTTCCACGCGTGTGGACGGTGTGGTTCTGGTCGTGCGTCCGGGGTACACGCGCAAGGACGCCGTGCAAACCATGGTGACGCAGATCCGGCGCTCGAAAGCCCGGGTGCTGGGTGTGGTATTGAACCGCATCCCCGAAGAGCTTGCCGCGTATTACCGCGGGACGTTCTACACCTCTCCCTACTATCACAGCCCTTACTTCGAGCGGCGGGAGAAGCCCAAACGGCGCAGCGCGTGGCAGAAGGCGCTCCAGCTGATCACTCGCAGCGCGGCGGACACACGCCAGACACGGGTGACGGACGGGCAGCGGGCCGGGGGAAGGACCCTTTCCGACACGGATGGTTCGATCGTCACCCCCGAACTGCCGAAGTCTCCCGAGTAGGCATCCTCGAAATTACTGTAAACAGGCAGCGGGATGGGCCCGCTGCCTGTTTATTTAAGCAGTTTTACTCAGGAAGCCGGATAAATCCTTAATTTTCCGGAAAATTAAGTTGCCCGGAATGGAACTTTCACAGGAAAGCTTTCGTCCTATTAAAAATGAGAATCTTTCTCATAATAGAACTTATTTCCCCTGCACGGTGATATTATTCCAGAGAAGGATTGTCATCAAACTCCTAATGAAGGAAGGATTTATGACCGAAGTCGTACTGCCGCCGGTTGAAACTACCCGTCGTTTCCGCTTCGATTGGGTGTTGGGAGTGCTCTTCCGTCCCCGCCGGACGCTGGCTCAAATAATGACCCAGACCACAGGCGTCTGGCTGCTGCCGCTGTTAATACTTACCCTGACCGCTCTGCTGCAGGTGGCTGCTGCCGGGCCTGTAAAGCAGGCTGCAGCCGTGTCGGGTCAGACGGTTCCGCCCATGTTTGAATACTACACCCCGGAACAGCAGGCCCAGATGCTGCAGGCGCTGGAGGCTACCTCGGGCCCGGTCTTTATCTATGTTTTCCCTGCGCTGGTTTCCGTTTCTGCGATCTGGATCGGCTGGCTGGCTGTCAGTGGATTGATGCACCTGATCCTGACTCTGCTGGGCGGCCGCGGCGATACTGGCTCGGCGCTGAACCTGGTGGCCTGGGCCAGCCTGCCGCTGGCCATTCGAGACCTGGTGCGGGCAGGCAGCCTGGTCTTTGGAAAACGCCTGATCGAGAACCCCGGCCTCTCCGGGTTTGCTCCCACGGGTGACAGCGATCTGGCGCTCTTTCTGATTGCCCTGCTGGGCCTGGTCGACATTTATGTGATCTGGCAGGGCATTCTGCTGGTGATCGGTGCACGCAGCGGGAACGGGATTTCCATCGCAAAAGCACTGAGCGCTGTGCTGATTACCCTGCTGCTGGTACTGCTCTTTCAGGCGCTGGTCGGTTTTGGAATCGCCAAGCTGAGCAGCCTGACCATCATTCGCCCCTTCTTCTAAACGACGTATGAACGAATCAAACGCGGTTTCGTCTCCGTTCATTACCATATCTGAACTGCGCAAGACGTACCAGATGGGGCGGGTGGCCGTGCATGCTCTGGCCGGCGTGGATCTGAAGATCAACGCGAACACATTCTGGGTTGTCATGGGCCCATCGGGGTCGGGAAAAAGCACCCTGCTGCACCTCATGGGTGGGCTGGACCGTCCGACGAGCGGGACGATTCGCATCGGCGAACAGCAGCTGGAATCGCTGGACGAAAACGCTCTGGCTGTCTTCCGCCGCCGCTCGGTAGGCTTTATCTTCCAGTCCTTCAACCTGATCCCCAGCATGACGGCTCTGGAGAATGTCGCCTTCCCGATGCGCTTTGCGCGTGTCCCCCGTCGTAAGCGCCTGGAGCGGGCCATGGAGCTCCTGCAGCGTGTCGGTCTGGAGGATCGCGCCCATCACCGGCCGACCGAACTTTCCGGTGGGCAGCAGCAGCGGGTGGCGGTCGCCCGGGCGCTGGTCAACGATCCACCTCTGATCCTGGCGGATGAGCCGACCGGCAACCTGGACACCGCCAGCGGGATCAGCATCATGCAGCTCCTCTCCGAACTGCATCAAAGCGGCCGTACGGTCGTGGTGGTCACCCACGATGCACGCATGACGCAGTTTGCCACGCATACCATTCACCTGCTGGATGGCCGTATTGTGGATGAAAAGGCATTCCAGGCGGCCACCTCGATCTCACTAAACTGAAAACGGAAAGCATTAACAGATGAAACGATCTCAAATCCTCGCTCTACTTGTGCTCTTCTTTTCCCTCTGGGGGCTGGTCTTCAACCCTGCCGCTGTCCTGGCTCAGGACGGCGTAACCGTCACCGACGTACAGCCGAATACCGTTTCTAACAGCACTTCCACGCTGATCAGCGTAACCGGCAGCGGTTTCCAGGATGGCGCTGAGGTGGAGCTGGAGGGCAGCGGGGCACTGGCGACCACTTTTATCAGCCAGACCTCCCTGCAGGTCCAGGTGCCAGCCGGTATTGCCCCCGGGACCTACGCCATCACCGTGCGCAACCCCGACAGCTCGTGGTATACCGTGGATAATTTCCTGACCGTCACTGCAGCCGTTACGGGCCCTCCAGTTACGCCCGAGCCCACGACTCCCGTCGATCCGAACAGCACGCCGTTTACCCGCCCGCTGGTGGTGGTTGAGAGCTACCGGGCCGGAGAAGAGAGCGTCAGCGTTGGCCAGGTCGTCAATCTGGTGGTCAGGCTGCGCAACAACGGCGGGACGGAAGCGCGCAATGTGGTCGTAACCTTTGCGGCGGGAGATTTTATTCCGCGCGAAACCGGCGGCGTTGCTGCTTTGAGAGAACTTGACGCGGGTGAAAACCGCCGCATCGAGCAGCCCCTGATCGCGACGACCGACCTGTACGGTAAAACGGTCGCCACCATCGCCATGCAGGTGACCTATACCGACCGGGCCGGCGTGTCTTACAGCGAAACCTTCACCCTTTCACTGCCAGTTAAAGGGGCTTCAGGCCCGGCCGTACCTACGGCCACACCCACTGCCGTGGAGGTGTTCCGCCCGCAGCTGGTCATCAGCGGCTACAGCACCGATGTTGAAACCCTGCAGCCGGGCACCCGCTTCTCGCTCAACCTGAACGTGCACAACGTGGGCAATGACGACGCCCGGCGGGTGACCATGATCCTGGGCGGTGGTTCCAGCTCCTCGACCGACGTGAACGGTACTCCGGTTCCCGGAGGGGTGGACGGCGGTTCGGGCGATTTCGGTAATTTTGCTCCCGTGGACGCCTCCAATGTGCAGTTCCTGGGCGACCTTGCCATGGACGGCAGCATTACCGCACGCGCCGACCTGATCGTAAACGCCTCGGCCAATCCGGGGGCTTACCCGATGAAGATCTCCTTTACGTATACGAGCGAGGACGGCCTGACGTACACCGACGATCAGGTGATCACCCTGCTGGTTTTTTCGCTGCCCCAGCTCGAAGTGAACTTTTACCGTGATCCGGGCGTATTGTTCTCCGGCCAGCCCAATATGATCCCACTGCAGGTGGTCAACCTGGGGCGCAAGACTGCCGTGCTGGGGAATATGCGTGTAACTGCAGAAAATGCAGAGATCAGCAACAACACCACCCTCGTGGGAGCGCTCGATCCGGGCGGATATTACACGCTCGATCCCATGGTGGTCCCCTTTGGGGCTGGCCCGCTGGATCTCACCGTGACCATCGACTACACGGATGACTTCAACCAGCCCCAGTCGATCGTGCGCACCATTACCGTCGAAGTGATGGAGTCTGAACCCATGCCGGAGGGCCCCGATGGCGGGTTCCCCGGAGAATTCCCGGGCGAGATGCCCGGCGAGGGCGGCATGGTCGACCCGCTGCCGGTAGAGGACAGCGGCCCTGAGAGCTTCTGGGATAAAGTGCTGCGCTTCATCAAAGGGCTGTTGGGCCTGGACAGCGGCCGGACTTCTCCGGATGACATGCTGCCGGGTGGAATGCCCCCGGGCGAGGAAGTGTTCCCGGAAGATGCACCCCTTGATGTGGGGCCGATCGGATAAGGATATGAGTCTGTTAGATCTGCTGTTACTGATAATCGATAACCTTAACCGGCGTAAGGCACGCGTCGCGCTGACAGCGGTGGGTGTGGTGATCGGTACCGCCGCCGTGGTGATGCTGGTTTCACTGGCCACCGGTCTGCAGCGCAACGCCAATGAGCAGCTCGTGGGCATCGGCGACCTGACGCAGATCCAGGTGTCCCCCAACTACGGGGAGGGGCCGATTGCGTACGGGCCGGGCGGCGCGATGGACATGAGCAATGTCACCCTGATCACCGACCAGTCACTGGCAGAATTTGCTGCCATCCCCGGCGTCAAGCAGGTGATCGCCCGGGATTACCTGATGTACGGTGGTACGCTGACCTATGACCGCCTGGAGACCTGGCCCAACATCCGCGGCGTCAACGTGAATGACCTGAGCCTTCTGGGGCTGAGAGCACAGCAGGGCAGCCTGGAGCTTTCAAAAGGGTCGGCTGTGGTTGGGGCGATGATCGCCCAGAACTTTTACGATCCCAACCTGCGCCCCGGTCAGGAACCCCCTCCGCCGCCCGATCTGATGGGCGCCACTGTAAAGCTGAACCTGATGAAATGGGATGCGGAAGGGAACGAGATCAAGAAGTCTATCCCCATTCGGATAACGGGTGTGATCGCTGAATCGCGCGGTGAAGCCGACTGGGCCATCTACATGACCATGGAAGATGTGACTGCCATGAACGAATGGGGGCAGGGCAAACGCATCAACCGCAACCAGACCGGCTACAACGACGTCGTGGTGATCGTTGAAGACATCAACCAGGTGGTGGACGTGAGCGACCAGATCCAGGCGATGGGTTACCAGGCCTGGACGCCCATGTCGATGGTGCAGGGCATCAACAGCTTTTACGTCGTCCTGCAGGTGATCTTCGGTGGGGTAGGCGCCATTGCGCTGCTGGTGGCCGCCATTGGTATCGCCAACACCATGGCGATGGCTATCCTGGAGCGCACGCGCGAAATCGGTTTGATGAAGGCGATTGGCGCCACCAACCGCGATGTGCTCAGCGTGTTCCTGGGCGAGGCGGCCGGCATCGGCTTTATCGGCGGGCTTGGGGGCGTTGTGCTGGGATGGAGCGCCAGCCAGATCATGAACGTGCTGGCCATGGCCTATCTGGCCGGGCAGGCAGCGGAGACGGGCGGAATGCCGCCGACCGTGGCCGTTTATACGCCGCCCTGGCTGCCGGTCTTTGCTCTGGTCTTCGCCACCCTGATTGGCCTGCTGTCCGGGCTGTACCCGGCGCTGCGCGCTGCTACACTCATCCCGGTGAATGCGTTAAAATACGAATAAGCAGGGGGTGCTGCTGGCGAAGTTGAAGCTGTTCCATGACCGTTGAAGTCCGGCGGAGGCTGCCTGTAACTGTGCGGCCTCCGCTTTTGTTTCCCGGGCCCGGGGGCGGAACTTTATTCTCTGACCAGCGTCTGAATAGTAGGCGGAATGGCTCCGTTTCCCGGCCTGAAAAGACGGGCAGGCTGTATGAAGGATGGATGGTATGAAAATTAAGCTACTGGCATTGGCCCTGCTCCTGTGCGCCTTTTTGCTGGGAGCCTGCGGCGCCCCGACGGCCGGCGCGCCGCAGGATGGAACTCAGGCTCCGGGCACGGATGAAATTGTACTGAACTGGCACCGCGAGGGTGGAATCGCCGGCTTCTGTAACGATCTGGTTGTCTACCGTTCGGGAGCGTTCGAGGCGGCCAACTGCGGAAGCGGCCAGCCCGAGCCTGTCGGCAGTGGGCAGCTCTCCAGTGAACAGATGGAGATCCTGGAAGCCTGGATGGAAATGCTGCAGCCTTTCGAGAATGATCACCGCGACCCTGCGGAGGCCGACGCGATGACCATTCGCCTGGATTTCAACGGCGAAGGGTCTCAGGAAGCCTCACCGGAACAGATGCAGATGCTGGAGTTGTTTGCCCAGCAGATCTTCAACCAGGCTGCCGGAGAGAACACGCAGAACGGTGCAGATGCAGGGGATGGGTCAAGGGAGCCCTCCGGCGCGGTTCCGGAAGCAGCCCGACAGGCTCTCGATGCGTATTTCGAGGCCTTTAACAGTGGCAGCTACCGGGATGCAGCCGCGCTGTACGGGGGAAGTTACGAACTGCTCCTGGGTTACAATCCGGAGATACCCATAACCGAACGTGAAGCCCTGCTGCAGGCTGCCTGCCGCATCAACGGGTTCCGCTGTGAACTGCTGCTGCGTGATATTGTGGACGTGGAGCAGGTGGATGAGCAGACCTACCTGTTCGCCGTGACATTTTCCAGCCCCGATGGGAGCCTGTTCGAGCAGGGACCCTGCTGTGGAGCAGACCCTGATTCGGCACCGCCGGTCTCTCTGTTTGTGTACACCGTGCGGAATCAGGCCGGTGGGTATCGGGTCATGGAGCTGCCGGTCTATACCCCCTGACGTAAGCCAGCCCGTTAAAAACAAAAGCAGATTCGCATGCTTAGCGAATCTGCTTTTTTATGAGCTGTGCTGCAGCCGGATATTACAGGATCCTCAGCGTTGTATTATTTACGTCCGCGATTCTGGAGCGTGCGCGCCAGGATGCGCTCAATATCATCGGCTGTTGCTCTGCGCTTGTTTTTGGAGGGGTTTTCAATGTGCTCGCCGCGCGACTGAGAGCGTTCCATTGCTTCTCGAAGGGCAATTTCCATGGCGGTGGGCACGGGTTCTTCCTTTTCAACTTCCTCAGCCTTGGGCTGCTGGACTTCACGGGCGACCTTCACAGGCGGTTCTTCGAGCGCTTTCATGCTCAGTTTGATCTGCTTCTTGTGCCGGTTGACGCTCAGAACCTGGACTTCCACCTCGTCGCCTTCTTTTACGACCTCGCTCGGGCTCTTGATGTAGTCGTGCGCCATTTCGCTGATGTGCACCAGACCCGGCCGCTCGGCGCCGATATCAATGAATGCACCGAATTTTTCCAGGCGGGTCACTTTACCTTTGACGACCATACCCTTCTGGATCTCGCGCCACTCCAGCGCCAGGGGCTCGATCATGGTCAGCTCGAGGCGGTTTTTCTTGGGGAATACCCGCCGCACCCAGACGTCCACTTTCTGGCCAACCTGCACCACATCCTCGACGCGGTTCACCGGTTCTGTCTGAAGCTGGGAAATATGCACGACCCCGGGTACTTCCAGTCCAATATCCACTACGGCGCCTGCCAGCGTGATTTTTGTCACGGTACCGGTAAAGTGCATTTTGCGTTTTACATCTTCGAGGGATTTTATTTCGGTAGGATCTGTGGTATCAGCGATTTTTTGAGTCTCGTCGAGATCGCGGATTTCTTCGCCATCGCCGACCTCAGTGCTCCCGGGGTTAACTTGAGGATCCGTATCCATAGCACTACTCTCCAATATTTAAAAATATCAAGTTACAATCCGCGAAATGGGGCGGAAAGATTGCACAAAAAGAGGCGAGCAGAGACGTCAATGCCCGCGAACCTGAATTATACCTTGTAGGGGATGAAATGTCAAAGAAAGAGGAAATGAAAAAACCTCACGGCCAGAAATTAATCCTGACAAAAATGGTGGGATTAACTTCTGTCTGCAGGGTTGGGCGGCTCAGTTCTTTCTGGCCTCATCCACCAGTGCTGTCGGTCTGGGGAACCCCCAGCTCTCAGCCTGTGCAGCGGCTTCTCCGTCAGTCTCTTTATCCAGTTCGTAAATCCCCGGCTGTGTCCAGAGCGCATGGGCAAAGGTCCATGCGATCATGTGCTTCACCAGGTTTTCATCCAGTTTTTCAAGTTCTGATCCCCGTACCTGGATGGTCCGGTAGGTGGGATCATAAAGGGCGACACCTTTACCACTCAACCACATGTAATCGGTAATATTCACCAGCGCTCGTTCCAGCTGGCGGCGGTCTTCACGGGGGAGGGTGTCCCAAACCTGTTCAAACCACTGGCGTACTCGTTTACTGTAAAAGTTGGCGAAGATTCTAGACCCCTGAAAGTATGATGCCATAGGTTCGTTCTCTCTAGCCACTCTCTCCTTTTTGATACCAGTGCCGCTCTCCTCTCGCTACCCTCACATTGATTATAAACCCAGTTAAAACTGGAGACAATCCCTGCGCCTCAGAATCGACAGGATTATGGATAACGTCTCCGGGCTGCCAGGCGTTCCGGCCCACAGGGGCCGGTTATGACCACTGTGTCGTGTGAGGGGTGAGATAGGAAAATCCCGGCGATCTCGCGACAGCCGGGATTGATACACCAGATGGTTGTGGGAGCGTGAATTAAACCGGAACTCCGTTCACCTGACGGATAACCATGACCACTTTCCCCTGGATCTGGACGGTGGAAGGATCGTCAATGTAAATGGGATCCATGGTAGGGTTGGCCGGCTGCAGGCGGACACGGTCGCTTTCCCGGAAGAAATACTTCAGCGTGGTCTCGTCACGGTCATTCAACCAGACGGCGACCATCTCGCCGTTGCGGGCCTCGTGAGCCGGTTTCATGATCACAATGTCGCCATCGAAGACCATGGCGTCGATCATCGAGTCTCCCTTGACCTCCAGGGCGTACAGGTCGCTGCCGCGTTCGGGCAGCATGCTGCTGGCCACTTCGACCATGCTCTCAGGGTCGTAGTAAGAGAAGTCGGAGGGAGGCACCGGTGCGGGGGCGCTGGCGACAATACGGCCGACGACAGGAATACGCAGCATGTCGATCATGCTGGCTGCAGCGCTGCGGGCGGTCTGCTTCGCAGCCGTAACGGCCTTGCCGGTGATTTCAGACACGGGCTTAAGCAGACGAATGCCGCGTGAAACGCGGCTGTCGCGATCGATATAGCCCATTTCCTGGAGCTGGTCCAGGTAATAATTCACGACAGAGGTCGAGGAGATTTTTGCCTGTTCGCAAATCTCACGAATGGATGGAGGATAGCCGTACTCTGCCTGAAATCTTTCCAGCACCTCCAGAATTTTCTTCTGCCGTTCGCTCAGTCCTTTGCTCCGTTTTCGCGCCATCATAGTCCTCTCGCTCCCATCGTGCCTGAAAACCGTTCATTTGTGCTATTAATATAGCAGAACAGGCGTTCTGTGTCAAGGACTTATTTCAGTTAAAATGGAAAATGTGACGTTTTCATTCGTTATTCTGGGCTGGAATCCTGCCAGTCTTTCGATTACAATCCTTTGCGCCGCTGTGGTTGGTACTCCAGGCGGCGGTAAACCATATTCTCCTTGAATTCAAGCATGGATTTCTACACTTCCCTCGTTTATGCCCGCTCCTGGCCCGTTGTGGGGCGCCTTGCATATCTGCTCCTCAAGCTGCTCGGGGTGGAATTTCCCCGTTCTGTGCAGGTGGGGCGCGATCTGGAACTGGCCCACGGCGGTTTCGGGGTGGTGATCCATTCACGCACCCGCATCGGGGACCGGGTCAAAATCTACCCGGGCGTCACCCTGGGACGTGCAGATATCTACCGTCCGGCGTCGCAGTCCCGGTTTGCAGGCATTGAAGTCGGAGATGACGTGATCCTGGCTTCCGGGGCCAAAGTCCTGTGCCGGGAAGGGGTGCTGCGCATCGGAGCCGGCTCGGTGATCGGTGCAAACGCTGTGCTGCTGCAGTCAACGGGGGAGTATGAGATCTGGGCGGGAAACCCGGCGCGCTGCGTCGGTTATCGTGAGCGCAGCGTATGAATCCGGCACAAACGCCCCTCGTCTGCCTGACCCCGCGCCTTTCCGGTGTGGGCGGTATGGTCTCCTTTCAGCAGAAACTGGCTGCCGGCCTGCAGAACAGGGGAATCGAGGTATGCTACGACCCGGCCGACACCCGGGCCCGTGCGCTGCTGGTCGTCGGCGGCACACGCCACCTGCGCCCCCTGCTGCAGGCCCGCCGGCGCGGCATCCCCGTCATCCAGCGCCTGGACGGGATGAACTGGATCCACCGTGTGCAGGCCCGGCGGGGTTCCGGGCGCCTGGATGTGCGCCATTATCTGCGCGCCGAGTACGGGAACCTGATCCTTGCCCTCATCCGCCGACGCATCGCCAGCCGCATCGTTTACCAGAGCGAATTTTCGCGCCGCTGGTGGGAACGCGTTCACGGGCCCACCCCGGTGGAGCACACCGTGATCTATAACGGCGTTAACCTGGATGATTTTACCCCCCAGGGCACCGAAACCCCGCCGGATGACCGCTGCCGCCTGCTGCTGGTCGAAGGCAGCCTGATGGGGGGCTACGAACTGGGGCTGGAGACAGCCGTGCAGCTGGCACGCCGGCTGGCAGCGCTGCTCGCAAAGGGGGATCAGGCTGCTATGCCGGTCGAACTGCTGGTGGCAGGCAGGGTGTCTGAAGCGCTGCAGAAATCATGGGATGAACGCCTGGTACGGGCGGGGGCTCCCTTTACGCTGCACTGGGCAGGCGCGGTTCCGCACGAGAAGATCCCTGCTCTGGACCGCTCCGCGCACCTGCTGTATTCCGCCGACGTGAACGCCGCCTGTCCGAACTCGGTGGTGGAAGCGCTGGCCTGCGGCCTGCCGGTGGTGGCCTTTGACACCGGCGCACTGCCCGAGATGGTCGCTGGCGATGCCGGCCGGATCGCTGCTTACGGGGGCGACCCCTGGCGCCTGGATCCGCCCGATGTAGACGCGCTGGTGCACGCCGCTCTGGAGATCCTGGAAAACCAGCCGCGTTTCCGCGCAGCCGCACGACAGCGCGCCGAAGAGGCCTTCGACCTGGAGACCATGGTCGCCCGCTACGCGGAGGTGCTGCTTGGGTAACGCCCTCTCCCCGGTGATCCTGAAGCTTGCGGCTGTGGCTGCACGCCGGCTGCCGGTCTCCGTCAAGCGCGGTTTTTACCGCTTCCCTCCCTTTGCTCGTCTGATCCGCTCCATGCTCAACCGCTCTGCGCCCAGGGGGCTGACGCGTGTGGAGATAGCCGCCGGCGGCCTGCAGGGGATCCCTATGCTGCTGGATATGCAGGCGGAGAAGGATTACTGGTTAGGGACCTATGAACCCGAACTGCAGACCGCCATTGCAGAACTGGTGCGGCCCGGTATGGTCGCCTATGATGTGGGCGCCAATGTGGGTTATATCAGTCTGCTGCTGGCGCGCGCAGCCGGTCCCGGCGGACAGGTTTTTGCGTTTGAGGCGCTGCCGGAGAATATCGAGAGGCTGCAGGCCAACCTGGCGCTCAGCGAGCCAGGGCAGCGGGTGAGCGTGATCTATGCCGCAGTGGTCGACCAGACCCGTCCGGTGCGTTTTTTCATCGGCCCTTCCGACGATATGGGGAAAGCCGAAGGCTCGGCCGGGCGGGAGGGCGTGACATACGCCGCTGCGGTTGAGGTACCGGGTCTCAGCCTGGATGATTTCGTCTTCACCCAGGGTCACACGGCCCCGCAGGTCCTTAAGATGGACATTGAGGGAGGCGAGGTGCTGGCTCTGCCCGGTATGGAAAGGCTCTTACAGGAGGCCCATCCTGTCCTGCTGCTGGAGCTGCACGGCGGAGAGTCGGCGCAGGCGGCATGGAAGATCCTGAAGCGCTGCGGCTACCGCATCTGCCGCATGGCGCCCGGCTACCCTGAGGTCCCCAGCCTGGACGCGCTGGACTGGAAAGCCTACCTGGCTGCGTTTCCGGGAATTGCTTCGCGCTGATCCCTTCTTGTGAGACGGGAGTTTGCCCATTATAATGACCGGGATGAGTAAGTACTCTGGACGAGTGGGGCTGCAGCAGCGCGTGCTGCCGGCCTACCGGGCTGCTTTCTTTGACCGTCTCGCAGCGGCATGTACAGGGGGATTGAGCGTTTTTGCCGGCCTTCCACTTCCGGAAGAACATGTGGCCACCACCGATAAGCTTACGGCAGCGCACTACCGGAAAGCTCAGAACCGCAATATCTTTCCGATTACTTCTGCACTGTACCAGTGCTGGCAGTCGGGTATCCTGCGCTGGCTTGATGAATGGCAGCCGCATGTGCTGATCCTGGAGGCCAATGCACGCTATCCCAGCTCGCGTCTGGCCGTACGCTGGATGCATGCCCGCGGCCGGCCGGTTCTGGGTTGGGGTTTGGGCGAGCCGCCGCTGACAGGCCCGCTGGCCGGGCTGCGGCGCTGGAACCGGCTGACGTTCCTGCGCTCGCTGGACGGGGTGATTGCTTACAGTCAGCGGGGCGCGGCAGAGTACCGGGCCCTGGGTTTTCCGCCCGAGCGGGTTTTCGTCGCGCCGAATGCGGCTGCCCCTCGCCCCACCGGATCACCGCCTGAGCGCCCGCGTAAGGAACCGGGAGAAGTCTTGCTGCTGTTTGTTGGGCGTCTGCAGCAGCGCAAGCGCCTGGATAACCTGTTTTATGCCTGTGCAGAGCTGCCGCAGGGGCTGCAGCCGGCGGTCACGATTGTGGGCGACGGTCCGGCTCGCGCAGAATTTGAAGAGCTGGCTGCACGCGTGTACCCCCGGGCGCGTTTTCTGGGCGAACTGCACGGCCCGCCTCTGGAAGCCTGTTTCCGGCAGGCGGACCTGTTTGTACTCCCGGGAACCGGCGGACTGGCGGTCCAGCAGGCCATGAGCCAGGCGCTTCCGGTGATCGTCGCGCAGGGAGACGGCACACAGGATGATCTCGTCCGCCCGGAGAACGGCTGGCGGGTTGCGCCTGGAGACCGTACGGCGCTGCGCGCCGCGCTCGAAGAAGCCCTTTCAGACCTGGACCGGCTGCGGCGCATGGGCCAGGAATCGTACCGGATTGTCGTGGAAGAGGTCAACCTGGAGGCTATGGTCGACGCTTTTGTCTGCGCGTTGAACCAAATCAGCACGATGTACGCCTGATCGCTGCAGCAGCTGGTACGTTTTACCGGTACAGGGAGGAAACCTGAATGGATAAGAATCCGGGTATGGAGACGGATGCCGCCGGGCAGACACTGCAGGAAAATGCCCTGGAGCGCCTGAGGAAGCTGATTGTGCGCCGGCAGGAAGGCCAGAAGCGCAGGCGCCTGCACGTCATCATCAACCCAGCAGCAGGACGGGATGAACCGATCCTGAAGACGATGAACACCGCCATGCAGGAGGCCGATATCGATTGGGATGTCTTCCTGACCAAACAGGCCGGTGATGCCCACCGCCTGGCGCAGGAAGCGGTCCGGGCGGGGGTGGATGCCGTCGCCGTGTACGGCGGCGATGGGACCGTTATGGAGGTGGCCAGCGGGCTGATGGGATCTGGAATCCCCCTGGCCATTATTCCCGGCGGCACGGCCAACGTTATGGCGGCGGAAGTGGGTATACCGGGCGATCTGATCAGCAGCTGCGCCCTGGCCGTTCACCCCAGCCCCTACGTGCGCGAGGTGGACATGGGTAGGATCGGTGACCGTTATTTCCTGCTGCGGGTGGGTATGGGGCTGGAGGCGGCCATGGTTGAAGGTGCTGATCGTGAGCTCAAAGACCGCCTGGGGGTCTTTGCTTACGGGCTTTCCGCCCTGCAGGCCCTGTCCAATCCGCCGGCAGCCCATTACCGCCTGCGCCTGGATGGCGAAGAAGTGGAGGCTGAAGGGCTGACGTGCATTATTGCCAATTCGGGCGCTGTCGGGCTGCGCAGTATCTCTCTGGCGCCCAATATCTCCGTATCCGATGGCCTGCTGGATGTGATCATCCTGCGCAATGCGGACGTGGGCGCACTGCTGTCTGTAGCAGCCAGCATGGCCAGCGGGAATGAAAACCGCGAGAACCTGCTGCGCTGGCAGGCCAGACACATCGAGGTGGAGGCCGACCCGCCGCAGACCGTGCAGGCGGATGGTGAAATCCTGGGCACGACACCGATTACCGTAGAAGTGGTCCCCGCCGCGGTACACATGATTGCCCCGGAACCGCAGCAGAACCCATAGGAGAAACCCTCACGAAAATGCGCCTGCTGTACGTTGCCGACGGCCGCTCGCCGATTGCACTCAACTGGATCCGCTACTTTGTGGAACAGGGCCACGAAGTCCATCTGGTCTCCACCTTTCCCTGCCGGCCGGAGCTGCCCCTGGCCTCGCTGCATATCATCAGCGCCGCGCTGAGCGCGGCGAAAGCGCGTGGGAGCAGCGGCTCTGCTGGGGAGCGCCGGGGGATCTGGAGTGGAAAGCTGGCTGGTTTGCGTACCCGGGTGCGCCAGTTGATCGGGCCGCTCACGCTGCCGCAGGCCGCCCGGCGCCTGAAAGAAATCGCTGCAGCCATCCGGCCGGACCTGGTGCATGCCATGCGCATCCCCTATGAAGGGATGGTAGCGGCGGAGGCTCACCTGGATGTGCCGCTGCTGATCTCCGTCTGGGGGAACGACTTCACCCTGCATGCCCCGGCCACGCCTCTGATGGCCGCAGCCACACGCCGGGCGCTGCAGCAGGCCAGCGCGCTGCAGGCTGACTGCCGTAGAGATATCCGCCTGGCACACGCCTGGGGATTGGACCCCTCCCGGCCGGTGCTGGTCTGCCCGGGGAACGGCGGGATCCGCAGCGAGATTTTTCATCCCGGCCCTGCTGAACGGGATCCGGACCTGTTTCAGGTGATCAACCCGCGCGGCTTCCGCGCTTATGTCCGCAGCGACACGTTTTTTCAAGCCGCTGCGCTGGTGCTGAAGGAAGATCCAGCAGTCCGCTTTGTGTGTCCGGCGATGGCCAGCGAGCCCCAGGCGCAGCGCTGGGTGCAGGAACTGGGGCTTTCCGGCCGGGTAGAACTGCTTCCCGCTCAGCGTCCGGAGCAGATGGCCGCTCTGTTCCGCCGGTCCGCGGTGATGGTTTCCCCCTCGACGCACGATGGCACCCCCAACACCCTTCTGGAAGCCATGGCGTGTGGGGCGTTTCCGGTTGTAGGCGACCTGGAGCCGCTGCGCGAATGGCTCACACCGGGAATCAACGGGCTGCTGGTCGATCCTGCCAGCCCGCAGGAGCTTGCCAGCGCAGTTCTAACGGCCCGTTCGAATCCGGAGCTGCTGCGGCACGCCGCAGAAATTAACCAGCACCGGGTAGCTGAATGTGCCAGCTACCCGGTGGTGATGGAAAATGTTTCCAGTTTTTACCGCTCTCTTGTGAAATAACCCGGCGGGCTGAGCGGCTGTGGGCTAATCCAGATACGCGCGCAGCTCCTGCTGGATGCCCAGGCTCCGCAAACGCCGCAGCGCCTGTGCTTCGATCTGCCGGACGCGCTCGCGGGTGACGCCCATTCTGCGCCCGACTTCATTCAACGTTAGAACCTGACCGTCAAGCAGTCCGTAGCGCAGCTGCAGAATGCGCGCCTCGCGCGGCGGCAGGCGGTCGAGGATTTCCTTCATCTGCTCGCGCAGCAGGTTGTTGGTCGCTGTCTCCTCGGGGGGAGTCATCTCCTGGTCTTCGATGAAGTCGCCCAGGACATCGTCTTCTTCCTCGCCCACCGGCATCTGCAGCGAAAGCGGCCTGCGGGCGACCTGGATCATGTACTCCACCTTCTTGGGGGTGACGTCCAGCTCGGCAGCCAGTTCTTCGGGAGTTGGGTCGCGGCTGAGCTCCTGCTTGAGCTGGTGCTGCTTGCGCAGCATTTTGGTGATCTGGTCACCCATATGCACCGGCACCCGGATGGTGCGGCCCTGGTCGGCCACCGCCCGGCTGACCGCCTGGCGGATCCACCAGGTGGCGTAGGTGCTGAACTTATAGCCGCGCCGGTACTCGAACTTCTTCGCCGCGCGCATTAAACCGATGTTGCCCTCCTGGATCAGGTCCAGGAAAGGCACGCCGCGGCCGATATATTTCTTGGCTACGCTGATGACCAGGCGTGAGTTGGCGGTGATCAAGTGTTCGCGGGCGACCCAGCCATCGTTGACCAGGCGGCGCAGTTCTTTCTGCCGGTTTTTTGTGGCTTTCCCGCGCGCCAGTTCCTCGCGCGCCAGGCGGCCGCGTTCGATCCGCTGGGCCAGGTCAAGCTCTTCTTCGGCCGTCAGCAGGGGCACACGCGCCGCTTCTCGCAGGTACAGGCCAATGGAGTCATCGACATCGATGTTCGCCAATGGATCATCCTCGATGTCGACCCTTTTTTCTTCTTCCTCTTCTTCGTCCAGTTCCTGGTTTGTGGGGCCTTCCAGGGGGTCGTCTTCAAGGTAAGGAACCCCGGCGTTAATCAGAGCCGAAAATACCTCTTCAAGCAGCTCGGGTTCCTGTTCAATTTCCGGCAGATAGCGTGTAACGTCTTCCAGGGAAACGTAACCCTGGCGGTTTCCTAATTCAATGATCCGGTTTATCGCAGTCTGGTGGTGGTCATCTTCGTTTTCTGCAAGCAACAGGTGATTGTCAATTAGCTTTGCCATAACCTCACTTTCCGTCCGCACTATCCCCTTCTTATGCGTGCAAACGCAACCTTTATTATACCACGTATATTAAAGGAAGGCAAGTTTATCTGTATGAAATTATTATGAGAGCATAAAAACTTGATCCAAACTTAAAAAATCAAACATGAAACGAAATGATGAAAGAAAACCAGCCGGCGCTGCGCCGGCTGGTTTTCTGAATAGACGAATGGAATAGCGCCTCAAATGTGAATGGGCTGGCCTTCCACGCCGTGAGCGGCTTCCGCCAGCACTTCGCTCAGGGTGGGGTGCGAGTGCACGTTGCGGGCGATTTCGGCAGGTGTGAGCTCCATCATCTGGGCCAGCGTGAGCTCTGGCAGCAGTTCGGTGACCTCCGGACCGATCATGTGGGCACCCAGGATTTCACCGTAGCGCTTATCCGCGATCAGCTTGACCCAGCCGGTGGTCTCGCCCAGGCCCAGGGCTTTCCCGTTGGGCTGGAAGGGGAAGCGCCCCACGTTGATCTCGTAGCCGCGCTCCTTCGCCTGTTCCTCGGTCAGCCCAAAGGAGGCGATCTGAGGATCACAGAAAGTCACGCGCGGCATCATTTCGTAATTCAGCACGATCGTCTCTACGCCGGCGATATTCTCTGCGCACACTGTCCCCTGGGCCATACCGACGTGGGCGAGCATCAATTTGGCTGTGACATCGCCGATGGCCCAGATGCCGGGGACGTTGGTCGCCATGCGATCGTCGATAGCGATGGCGCCGCGCTCGTCGATCTCAACGCCCAGCTCCTCCAGCCCCAGCCCGCGGCCGTTGGGGCGCACGCCGATGGCGACCAGCGCCTGTTCGGCTTCGATCGTCTTCTGCTCGCCGTCCGCGGTGGAAACGACCACCTGCACTCCCGGACCACCCTTTTTCAGCGATTCAACCTTATGCCCGGTGAGCACTTTGATGCCGCGCTTCTTGAAGGCTTTCTCCAGCTCTGCGCTCACTTCGGGATCTTCAGTCGGCACCAGGCGCGGCAGCATTTCGACGATGGTCACATCGCTGCCGTAAGAGTTCCATATCGTGGAAAATTCCACGCCGATGGCGCCCGAGCCGATCACCACCACCGACTGCGGCATTTTCTCCTGTAAAATCGCCTCCCAGTAGGTGAGGATGGTCTCGCCGTCCTTCTCCCAGCCGCTGGGGACAATGGCGCTGGCGCCGGTGGCGACCACAATGTTCTTCGTTTTCAGATCGGTCGTTTTACCTTCCCTGTCCTTCACCTGGACGGTATCGCGGGCGGTCACGCGGGCTTCACCCATATGCACGTCGATCTTATTTTTACGCATTAAAAAGCCCACGCCTTTGGTAAGCCTGTCGGACACCTGCCGGCTGCGCTTTACCGCGACGCTGTAGTCCAGCTTCAGATTCTCGAAGGAAAAGCCGAACTCCTCGCCGCGCTTGCGCAGGGTGTGGGCCACATCGGCATTTTTAAGCAGTGATTTCGATGGGATACAGCCGACATTAAGGCAGATACCCCCCAGGAATTCTTTTTCGACGATGGCTGTTTTTAAGCCGAGCTGTGCAGAGCGAATGGCGCACACGTACCCCCCAGGGCCGGCGCCAATGACGACGACATCATAATCACTCATGTTTTTCTCCTGTGTAATAAACTGCGGGGGCAGGAGGAGGGGCAGATGGCTGTGCCCTCCTGGTTATGCCTTTCCCCTTGAATTTCAGGCCCAATTTTGCAAAGATTCTACCACTTTCCCCAGGAAGTAATCTGCAATGGCCCCGTCTAAAATGCGGTGATCAAAGGTGAGAGTCACATACGCCATCGGGCGGATGGAAAGGACGTCGTTGCCATATTCATCTTCGATCACCACCACCCGCTTCTGGATGGCGCCCACCCCCAGGATGGCGCACTGCGGCTGGTTGATGATGGGTGTGGCGAACAGCGACCCGCTGACCCCGTGGTTGGTGAGTGTAAAGGTACCCCCCTTCACCTCATCCGGTTTGAGCTGGCGTGCACGTGCCCGGTTGGCCAGATCGTTCACGGTGCGCGCCAGGCCGAGCAGAGAAAGCTGGTCTGCGCTGCGGATCACCGGCACGATCAGGCCGTCCTCGCCCAGCGAGGTGGCCATACCGATATTGATCTCCTTGTGGATGCGCACGCCCTCGTCCGTCCAGGAGGAGTTGACGATCGGATAAGCCTTGAGTGCAGAAACGATGGCGGCGATCAGGTAAGGTGTGAAGGTGAGGTTGACGCCATCGCGGGCGAACGCCTCTTTATTCGCTTTGCGGTGCGCAGCCACCCGGCTCATATCGACTTCCATTACCGTGGTCACATGAGGCGAAGTGCGTTTGCTGGCCACCATGTGCTCGGCAATGGCGCGCCGCACTGCGGTGAGAGGCAGGATTTCACCAGGGATCGCGGCCGGCGCAGCCGGGCGGGCCAGTGCCGGGGCCGGTTCTGGTGACGGCGGAGTAGGCGGCGGTGCAGCAGGCTCCGGGATGGACGGCGCGCTCACCCCTGGGGCGGATGCCGGAGCTTTCTCGCGCTGTTCCAGGTAATTCAGGATATCTTTCTTGGTGATGCGCCCTCCCCGGCCGGTACCCTGAATCTGGTACAGATCCACCTGCTGCTCGCGGGCAATCCGGGCGACCACAGGGGAGAT